>Ga0105237_10009619_pt1 | contig 10348 bp, 7 predicted proteins | sample KBSC24metaG_FD_81520 | JGI IMG/M metagenome (GOLD analysis project Ga0105237, IMG submission 81520) | Corn rhizosphere microbial communities from Kellogg Biological Station, Michigan, USA - KBS C2-4 metaG | ecosystem: Host-associated > Plants > Roots > Rhizosphere > Soil | place: Michigan, USA... | reverse complement strand
GCACTGTTATAAATTTAATAAGGGAGGGAAGCGGGCAGGCGTTCGAAAAAATATTCAGGGAGTATTTTAAAAGCCTGCATGCCTATGCTTATACGTTTATGAAAGACGACGAACAGGCCGAGGAGATTGTACAGAATGTGTTTTGCCGTATATGGGAAAAGCGCGAACAGCTGAAACCCGACGGTTCGTTGAAAGCTTACCTGTACCGCGCTGTGCATAACGAAAGCCTGAATTATTTAAAGCATCAAAAAACACGCGCAGCCTTTACAGTGCACCATAATAATCTTGATGAGCCTGTCTCGGGCGAGGCTTCGGAAAAATTAATGGTAGCCGAGCTGGACGGGCATATACAACAGGCGCTGAATGATTTGCCGCAGCAATGCCGTATTATCTTTCAGCTTAGCCGGTTCGAGAATTTAAAATATAAGGAAATAGCCGACCACCTTAACCTTTCAATCAAAACGGTTGAAAACCAAATGGGCAAGGCGCTAAAAATATTAAGGGTAAAATTGGCTGAGTTTTTACCGGTGATTTTAATCCTGATTGCAAGGTTATATAAATGAAGGAAGAAGATAACCATACGATTGACGACCTGCTGGTGAAATACCTGCTTGGCGAAACCGATGCTGCCGAAAGCAGCGAGGCAGAGCTATGGATAAACGCCGGCGAGGCCAACAAAAAGTATTACGAGGGTATAAAGCTGATATGGCAGGAGAGCGAGCGCATCGCTGCCACCAGCAATCCCGACGAGGATGGCGCATGGCAGCGCCTGCAAAAACGTATCGATACAGATACTCTTGAAGAACAACCCATCCGCCAGATAAAATCTTCGCGTAAATTTGGTTGGCTAAAAGTTGCAGCTTCGGTAGCATTGATAAGTGTTGTAAGCTATTTTGCCTATAACCAGTTCTGGAGCACAACCCCGGTAAGCAAAAGCAGCGGGCAGGAAACATTAACCCAAAGCCTTCCTGACGGTTCGTCCGTAACACTAAACAGCGGCTCGCAAATCATCTACCCGGCGCACTTCCGCGGAGAGCAGCGACTGGTGCAATTAAACGGCGAAGGTTTCTTCAAAATCACCCCGGATAAAACAAAACCCTTTATAATTAAAGTAAAAGCTGTCACGGTTAGTGTTGTCGGCACGTCTTTTAACGTAAAGAACGTAAATGGCAAAACAGAAGTGATAGTTGCAACCGGAATAGTAAAAGTAAACTCGCAGGGCAGGCAGGTATTGCTGCACCCCGGCGAAAAAGTTATAGCGGATGAAAATGATGCTGACCTGGTGATACAAAAAAATAACGGAAGCCTTTATAATTATTACATCACCAAAGAATTGGTTTGCGTGGCAACGCCTTTAACAGAGCTGGTTGAAAAGCTAAACCAGGTTTATAGCAGCGATATCCGCATCGCCAATCCGCAATTGCGCAATTTGCCTATTACCGTTACGTTCCGGGGCGAGTCTCTTCAACAAGTATTGAACATCGTTGCCCAAACTTTTAAAATAAAAGTGGAAAGCAAGGGCAGCCAAATCCTTTTAAAATAAACTGGATGTATCTCAAACCTTCGTTGCGCTTTAGGGGATTGCTATTGTTACATTTTGCGTTTGCTTTATTACCCTGCCATGCGCAATCAGTTTTAAACCGGAACATCACAATGAATGTAAGCGGCCAGCGGTTGGGCAGCGTACTGCATTTGATGGAAGACCGGGGCAAATTCCAATTCTCGTACAACAGCAATTTAATTAAACAAGATAGTGTTGTAGATATTCACGTTGCGAATGAAACTGTTAAAGATGCACTGGACAAGCTGCTAAGCAACCGTTTTGAATACCGTGAAGCCGAGAACTTTGTTATACTGCGTTACGCCCCCTCGCAGTTGAACATGGTTACCGATAAATTTTCTACCGAGGGGCAGTCGTGCACTATAAGCGGTTATGTGGCTAACGAGCATAACGGTAAAAAACTGGAAAATGCGAGCGTTTTCAGCCGCCGCACGCTCGAATCCACCTTAACCGATGCCGACGGGCACTTTGAGCTGAAAGTTAAGAATGAAAATCAGCCCGTAGTACTTACGGTAAGCAAAGAAAATTATAAAGACACATCGGTAATTTTTCTTTCGGAGCTAAAGGTTATTAATGACCCAAACGGAGCCAATAGCGCTAATAGCAGCAATGGTGGGTTTAGTTACCTGCCGGGTGATTTATCGAAGCTGGATAAAACCCGGCTTGGCCGCTTGTTTGCTACATCCACACAAAAAATACAGGCGCTTAATCTTGGCGCGTTAATCAAGCAGGCGCCATTCCAGGCCTCACTTGTGCCAGGGCTTGGCACGCATGGCTCCTTGAGCGGACAAGTAGTCAATTCCGTATCGTTAAACCTGGCCGGTGGTTACAATGCCGGTGTTAATGGCGTAGAGATAGGACTATTTAACCTGGACAGAAGTGATGTAAAGTCATTCCAGTTGGGCGTGCTGTTTAATACCGTGGACGGCTCCGTGAAAGGAGTGCAGATTGGCGGCGTGTTTAACCAGGTGCTTTCAGATATTAAAGCGGTGCAGATTGGCGGTGCATTCAACAACGTAGAGGGCGAAGTTGGCGGCGTACAGCTGGCGCTCGGGTTTAATACTGCCGCCGGGTTAAATGGTTTACAGGCTGCCGCTTTGAACATCAGCAGCAAAAAATCATCCGGTATTCAGTTTGGGTTAATGAATGTTGCAGAGCAGGAGTTCCATGGCATTCAATTAGGCAGCTTATTTAACTACGCGAGGAATTTACACGGCATTCAGTTAGGTTTGATCAATGCCTCCGATTATTCTTCCGGTCTGAGTTTCGGCCTTATCAATTTGGTTCAGCATGGTTACCAGCAACTCGTGGTAAACAGCAACGAGACGACCGATTTAAACGTGGTTTATAAAACCGGTACACGTTATTTCTACAACATTTTATTAGCGGGAACAAACCTAAGAAAAGACAAAAAGCTGTACGCTTACGGCCTCGGCTATGGCAACGAATTGCCGGTATTCAATTTCCTGGCGTTTAATACGGAGATTACCGCCCGCAACCTTAACCAGGGCAATGGCCGCTACCTCAACCTGCTTTGGCGTATCGATGAATCGATAAATATTAAGGTCGGGCCGTTAAAGCTGATGGCGGGACCATCGTTAAACTTCTACTATAACCAGCAGCCGAAAGCAATCCCCGGCTATGTTTATGTGCCTGATTTACCTAAACACTATCCCACCAATAATCCTAAATACGTCCGCTGGATTGGGTGGACTGTAGGGGTGGGGATATTTTAAAGTTTTAGACTATTTTTGTACAATGCTGATCTTGTTAGATATAGATGGCGTTCTTGTCCCTGCGAACGCATGGAGGCAGCCAGAGTTTATGGCTGATGGGTTCCCTGTGTTTAATTTAAGGGCCGTAAAAGCGCTTCAGCGAATCCTTTCAGAAACCAATGCCTCGGTTTTATTGACAACATCCCATAAGACTAAATACAATGTGCCACAATGGGTAGACTTATTAAAATCAAGGGGAATTAATTCAAAGAAAATTCATGTGCTACCTACAGATAGTTTGCAAATGAATCGAAAAGACGAAATCTTGGAATGGTACAAAACAGCCCATGTTCCTAACGAAGGATTTGTTATCATCGATGACGATAAACTATTGAATAGCTTGCCTCAAATTCTTAAAAACAATCTTGTTTTAACAAGCCCTTCAGTTGGCCTCACTGATGAGCTGGCAGATGAAGCGATTTCTATATTACTAAACCAACAGCTTCACGTTCATTAATTCAACATATCTATATTTATTTTAACGCCGACATTGCCACTTCGGCAATATCTTCCAAAGCCTTCTTTGGGGTACCCGACCGTGCGGCAACTTTTATCGCGGTAATATTGCCGAAAATAAAACGGGCAAATGCGCGGGCGTCAGTCTTTTTGGAGAACTGACCTTCCTGCTGTCCTCTTTCAATAAGCCTGGTTAGCGCATCCTCAACGCTTTTGTTGTTTTTATTTACGATGTCGCCAACTTCTTCATCAATGCCGGCCAGCTCAACCGCGGTGTTTACCATGAAACAACCTTTTAGCGTATCGTCCTCCGTGCTTTCCTGTATCAGGCCGTTAAAAATTTGCTTCAAAGCTTTTTTAGGATTATCCGCTTTGGCAAGCATGGCAATCATTGTGTTAGTTTGCTTTTGCTGGTACTGCCTTAACGATTTTGTGAACAGTGTTTTTTTATCGGTGTAAGTATTATACAAGCTTGAGCGGTTGATACCCAGCGCGTCCACTAAGTCCTGCGCAGAAGTAGCATTGTATCCTTTTCGCCAAAAAAGGTTTACCGCTTTTTCCAACAGTTCCTCTTCATCAAAATCTTTATTTCTGCCCATGATTGTATCCTTTCAAACAAATATACCTATTTGAAACGATTGTTTCAAATAGGTATAAATTTTTTATCAATAAACTACTGCATTAACAGTCAGGCCGCCATCGACGGTAAGTTCAGTACCGGTGATAAATGAGGCATCGTCCGAAGCCAGGAATCTTACCACGTTTGCAATTTCTTCAGGCTGACCAAAACGTTTCAATAAGATACGTTCGCCCAGTATAGTACCGAAACCGTTTACCTCTTCTTCACTCAGGCCAATTTTACCATATAATGGGGTAGCAACAGGGCCGGGAGATATAGCGTTAACGCGTATTTTGCGGTCGGCAAGTTCAACGGCCAAAACCCTGTTCAACGAAATTATTGCTGCCTTGCTGGCGGCGTATACACCACTGTTCGGCATACCCAAAACGGCATTCACAGAAGTATTGAATATGATTGACGCGCCTTCATTCAATATCGGGATGAATTTTTGAACGGTGAAATAAACACCTTTCACGTTTGAATCGATAATGCTGTCAAAATGCGATTCAGTAGCTGCTTCAACCGGCGAAAAACTGGCAACACCTGCATTCAGGAAAAGAACGTCAACCTTACCGAATTTGCTTTTTACTTCAGCCACCAGGTTATCGATAGCTTCCTGTTTGCCCTGGTCGGCTACTATGCCGGTTACGCCAAGCTCATTTGCCGCATTTTCAACCGATTCTTTGTTACGACCGGTTATAACCACTTTGGCGCCCTGGGCAGCCAGTTCTTTCGCTGATGCATAACCTATACCGCTGTTACCTCCTGTAACTACCGCGATTTTGTTTATTAAGTTTATCATTTTATTGTTATTTGATTTTTTAATTGAAATGATTGTTTCAAAATTGTCTATTGTTTTATCTTTCGATTTGATAGAACAAATGTAAGTATTTTGAAACAATCGTTTCAAAATAAAATTTCAGTTTTACAATGGGATGATAAATAACATAGCGCTGCCGCGAGTTTAGTCCGAAGGACGTAACTCGTGGTGCGGCATGGTGTAAGCTTTCAGCTTACAGAGTAAAAAGTTTATGGTCGAAATAAAGGGCGTTGTGCTGTGAAGCTGAAAGCTTCAGCCAGACACTACCACGAGTTACGCTAGCGCTAAACTCGCGGTAGCATTTTTAATCCATATGAAAAACCGGCACTAGCGGCGTAACCACCGGCGAGTTATCAGAGTTCACATCCATAATATCGGCCATGTAATCCCACCACTGTTTCTTAACGGGGTGGCTGCGTAAATCAATGCGATCTTCCATCGGCTCCAATTTCTGCACAGCGAACAGGATATCAGTTTCCTCGTCTAAAAAAATACTGTAATCGCTGATGCCGTATTCTTTTAATAACCGGTGTAAATCCGGCCAGATATCGGCGTGCCGCCGGCGGTATTCTTCTTTAAAGCCCGGGTACAGCTTCATTTTAAATGCGATGGTTTCCATGCTAACAAACCTTTATAAATTGTATACCCAGCAGCTTAGCCAGCTTCTCAATTTTTGATGCGATATGTCCCTTGCCAACCGCACAATGATGCGCCGGGCCATAAGAGTTCCAATTCTCAACAAACCTCCTTGCCCCTACCGGGAATTTATAGCGACTGTTGGTATTGCCGATTTCCAATATCGGGCCGGGTACCGATTCAGCTTCGGCGGTCAATAATTGCAATTTACCGTCAACGGTCTCCACAACCGAAAGCAAGGTTACCGGCCCATGCTTTACCGACATCTCCACGGATAGCCCGCTGCCTACCTTGCCATGGTAAACCTGCAATGGCTTAACTTTTATTTTGCCTTCGGCGATGGCGGGATGGCAGGGCCCGTCGTGCCCCATCAACACTACATCTTCTTTAAAATCCATGGCATAATATTCGGTAAACGAGCCGCCTGCGCCGAAGCTGTCCATTATTTTCATGGCCTGCGCATTCTTTACTTCATATTCCCCTGCTACAGGTATGCCGCTGGCAGTTAATAAAGAATTGCCCAGGATAACCGAAGTCATGGTATCCAGGTTCTCCGGATTGCCGGTTCCTTTGTGGAAGTAAGCCATCGAGCCAAGCTTGTGTTTCTCTACCAATTTATCCAATGCAACCGCGGTAACTGCAGCCCGTTTAAGCTCGTCTTCCGGACAGTCATCCTGTACATCGAAGCGTTCGTTAAACGTTTTTACTTTTGCCTCAATTTCGGATTCGGTAACATCTTCCCGCAAGCCGGATAATTCGTCTACTTCTAAAATCTCGATATGCCCGCCAAAGGTTGCGCAATGCAGCGTGAGGTTGGAGTAGATATCCAGCATACCGTTGTAATAGCTGCCCATCACCCCCAACCGGTTATAAAACATGGTGTGGGCAACTTTCGCGGCTTCAATCCATTCCTGCACCTCATTCCAAACAATTGGGTCGTTATGCAGCATACCGGTAATCTGGTAGAATGGAATATTGGAACGGTTAAATACACTCGCAATTTCCGGGACTGGGCAGGCAGAACAATAGGCCAGCCACTCGCCCGTCATCGCAGTACGGTTATCCATCCGGTTAAAGGTCTCGTAATCTATTGCCGCTTCCGGGGCCAGGTTCAGCACGATTACAGGCACCTTGGCGCGGCTTACCACAGGCAATACGGTAGATGAAAGTGCATAGGTAGTTACGTATAAAAAAATCAGGTCCACCTCTTCCCTGCGAAAACGGCTGCCTGATGCGTATGCTTTTTCCGGTGTATCCACCAAACCGAGATTGACAATCTCAGCGCCGTAAGTTTGCAGGCGTTCTGCAACAATATTTACATATCCTTTTAAGCGCTCTTCCAGGCCTTCAAATTGTTCCCAGTATGCCTGCAGGCCAATCCCAAACAGGCCGACTTTTAGTGCAGGTTTAAAATTTTCTTCCATCCGTATATATTACGTATATAATATTTTCTTAGCAGCTCAAGTCTCCCCTACCGGGGGAGATTTAGAGGGGGCTATTATTTACCGCTATACTCAATAGTCACCGGCCCAACCAGCCCGGATTTCAGCAACGGCGATTTCTCATCATAAAAATTATAGCTGGCAAAGGTTAGCCTTTTGCTATTGCGATGCCCGCCATTTAAAAGCCACTTCGGCCATTCCTCATCAACCACGCCGTCATCCGGGTATTTCGAGTCGCCGATAAGTCGGTTTGGCCAGCGGTTGATTACTTCTATTTCCAGCTTGTTTTGACCTTTAATAACTACCTGGCTTATATCCACTTGCCAGGGCGCTGTCCATACTACGCCTAAATCTTTGCCGTTAAGCTTCACCCTCGCCAGGTCGTTAACCTCGCCAAGGTTAAGGTAAATTTTACCGTTCTTACTTAGGTCGATATCTGCCGGTAGTTCAAATTCCTTCCGGTAAACTGCGGTGCCCGAATAAAACTTTATGCCTTCCTCCCGCCGCGTGGTCCAGTCCTGTAGTTTATCAAAGGTAACATTTGCAGGCCCGCCCCATTTAGGGTCGAACGATACCTGCCATGGCCCGTCCAGTTTACTTACTACCTCCGTTTTTGCAAAGTTTTTACCGGGAACAAGCTTCACTTTTATGTTCGGGTCGAAGATAATAAAGTAGCCCTGGTATTTATCAAATTGCAAAGGCACCGTTGTTTGTGTACCATCCATAGTAAAGTCCGGCAGGAACCTTGTTTCACCGGTTATCGGGTCCCATAATTGTGGTGTCGCCTTTGTTGTTCTGAATGTAAGGTTAGCCGTAATTTTATCATCACTCCTATTCGATACAAAATACATATCCCAGCCCGGCGATGTACGGTGCGTGTACCTTACAGGCGCATCACTTTCAAAATCCGGCTTAACATCCATCGACTTTAGGATATCGGCAGTCAGGCTATATTCAGGATATAAATTATCTATCTTTTTGCCCAATTCACCACCCCAGATTACTTTCCCTTTTCCGTAAGCGCGTACTGTTAGTTCATTTGGTTGGATGGTATTTCCCCAAACCTGCTTAGCCAGGGTATTTACCTTTTCATCGCAAGCAGGATAACCGGATAAGCCCGGAGATTTCGCAGGCGCCGGACCAACAACGGTAGCCCCATCGCGAACCAGTTGCGCGATTTTATTAAGCAGGGTGGGCGTCATGGTTTGAACATTAGGCAGCACCAGCAAACGGTAGCTTGCACCACCGAAAAATACGACTCTGCCATCCTTAACACTCGCTTTGTAAAGCTGACCAGGCGCGCAACCGTCAAAGTTATACCCTTTCCTGTCGGGTAAAACCACATCATCGCCTATCGCCGAAAATGGCGGCCGGAACACATGCGGCGAACCTTCCGGTGTCAAATATAAAACATCGGCCACAGTATTACCCTGTTGCAGCAGGTAAGAACATCTTGATATATATTGATGATAAGCTCCTGCCATAGGCCACCAGGTTTGGTTACGGTCCCAGTGAACACCGTACGGACCCATGGTCATGCCGGGGCGTAGTGAATCGGGCAGCACCTGGTTCTGAAAAGTGTGAAACACAAATTGGTTAATGCCATTGGCAAATGCCCAGTCGCCCTGGTTTTTCATAGCGCCGGGATATTGTTTCCAGCCCTCGTTATCCTGCGCTGTAAATGATTCGGCAGGGATTAGCGATTTTCCATTGACATGCCCTATAGAAGTCGACTCAAAACAGCTGAACGATGAGTTAAAGCCAAAGCCTTTACTCCAGAATTCGGCCATCGGCACATCGGCGATATTGCCCAGCTCCAAATCTGCCGTCGGGTTCATGTCATAAGGTTCGATGGAAAGCTTGAGGTTATATTTATGCGCATACCTTTTTACTGCGGCGGCATGGTATTCCAGCACAAGCTCTTGCGACGTCTGCCGTAAATCCCATAAAAAACGCTCGCTTATCTCCAGGCTTTGCACAATGGCGCCGGCATAAACCGGGTAGAAGGGCAGTGGGTCGTACCCTCTTCTTTTAATAAATTCCTGCCTGAAATGCGCCGTCCAGTTCTGTGAGCCCATTTCCCAGCTATCCATGTGCAGGCGCTTTAATCCACCTGTGTTTTTAAGCTGCGGCATGCCTGTTTTGCGGATAAGCTTACCTACGTAATTATCCAGATGCGCGTACAAAGCAGTTGTATCAAACTTATCGGATTCAAAACCTACACCCGGTATAGGCGCGGGTCGGGTTACTGCCCCATTATTGCGCACCCCAAACCGCATTATTGTCCAGTTGCCAGCCGGCGGCACCCAGTCGAGTGTGCCATCAGCTTTAAGCTTACCTATCAGATTTATAATCTTATTTTTAGGGACGATGGCATCCGCAGGCAATTGTTCGTACACCGCAGGCGAGGGCAGGTATTGCTTCACTCCCTTTACCGACGAATACGGCGCACGGTAGTAAAGAGCTTTCTCATCTATATCAGCTATTTTTTTGCTAACGGTTGGCGTTGGGTAAGCCAGCACGGCTACATCTTCATAAAAATCATTCCATCGCTTTTTTAATTCCGGCGTAAATGCACCCTCGCCAAAATACGGCTTCATCGGTGGTGGCACCGATAATTTAATTTGCTCCTTGCTTCCACCCGATATAGTCACCGAGGTGGAGACCAAATGCTGCATCGACTGCTTTCCCGGCACCCACGGTCCGCCACTGCCAGTCCAACCCGGACCGATACCTAATGTTATCGCAATACCCAGCCGCTCGGCTTCCTTAACGGCATGCTTAAACAGGTTTTGCCATACATTACTCAAAAAATCGACCTTACCGCGCGGGATGCCGACGTTAACCTCCAGGAAAATAACATTGCCGATACCGGCTTTTTTCATGGCCTCCAAATCTTTGGTCATCGATTCGGCGGTCATATTGCCATCCATAAAATACCAGTAAACGCCGGGTTTAGCGCTGGCAGGCGGATTATAAAAGCCCTGTTTTAAAGCTGCGATGGTTTGCGCGGTGGAAATATGATTAAAGCCTGTTATT
>Ga0105237_10009616_pt1 | contig 10351 bp, 8 predicted proteins | sample KBSC24metaG_FD_81520 | JGI IMG/M metagenome (GOLD analysis project Ga0105237, IMG submission 81520) | Corn rhizosphere microbial communities from Kellogg Biological Station, Michigan, USA - KBS C2-4 metaG | ecosystem: Host-associated > Plants > Roots > Rhizosphere > Soil | place: Michigan, USA... | reverse complement strand
TCGACGCGGCCTTCCGCGTGCACGCGGGCCACCAGGTCGCCCCGCTCGTAGGGAATGGTCACGTCGACGGCAGCGTCGGTCGGCTCGACCAGCTCGCACATGCGCAACCGCAGCCGGTCCAGGCCCTCACCGGTATGCGCCGAGACGAACACCGCGTCCGGCAACGCACGCCGCAGGTGGGCCAGCGCCAGATCGCCGGCGGCGTCGATCTTGTTGACCACCAACAACTCTCGCGGTGCGGCGACGTCGTACTCGGCCACGACTTCGCCGACGACCTTGCGCACCGCGTTGATCTGCGCCAGCGGATCAGCGTCGGCGCCGTCGACGACGTGGACCAGCAGGTCGGCGTCGACGACCTCCTCCAGGGTGGAGCGGAAGGCCTCGACCAGCTGGGTCGGCAGGTGCCGCACGAATCCGACGGTGTCGGTCAGCGTGAAGGGTCGGCCGTCGTCCAACTGGCCACGGCGCGTGGTGGGTTCGAGGGTGGCGAACAGGGCGTTCTGCACCAGTACCCCGGCGCCGGTGAGCGCGTTGAGCAGGCTGGACTTGCCGGCGTTGGTGTAGCCGACGATCGCGACCGACGGGGTGTCGCTGGCCCGGCGGCTGTGCCGCTGGGTGTCGCGGATCTTCTTCATGTCCTTGATCTCGCGGCGCAGCTTCGCCATCCGCTCGCGGATGCGGCGCCGATCAGTCTCGATCTTGGTCTCACCCGGGCCACGGGTACCCACACCGCCACCGGCACCACCGGCTCGACCACCGGCCTGCCGGGACATCGACTCACCCCAGCCGCGCAGTCGCGGCAGCATGTACTCCATCTGGGCCAGCGACACCTGGGCCTTGCCCTCGCGGCTGGTGGCGTGCTGGGCGAAGATGTCGAGGATCAGCGCCGTACGGTCGATGACCTTGACCTTCACCACTTTTTCCAGCGAGTTCAGCTGTGCGGGGCTCAGTTCACCGTCGCAGATGACGGTGTCGGCGCCGGTGGCGAGCACGGTCTCGCGCAGCTCCAGGGCCTTACCGGAACCGATGTAGGTCGACGCGTCCGGCTTGTCGCGGCGCTGGATCAGGCCTTCGAGGACCTCGGAGCCCGCGGTCTCGGCGAGGGCGGCGAGTTCGGCGAGGCTGTTGTCGGCGTCGGCCGACGTGCCGTCGGTCCACACCCCGACCAGCACGACGCGTTCGAGGCGCAGCTGCCGGTATTCGACTTCGGAGATGTCGGCCAGTTCGGTCGACAGACCGGCAACGCGGCGCAGTGCCGCACGATCTTCGAGCGCCAGTTCACCGACGCTGGGGGTTTCGGGATTGAAAGGTGAGGTCATAAGTAGTTATCGATGGTGCCCGCAAAGTCAGCGGGCCGCATCTGAATTTCCTTCGTTCTCATGCCACCATTCGGCGGCCAGTTCACCGTGCGCCAGCAGCACCGACGGCCCGCGCAGGAAGCTGGTGTTCTCGGTGACGGTCACGCTGACCTCGCCGCCGGGAATCACCACCCGCAGGCTGCCGGTGTCCACGCCGGTGTATTTCAGTGCTGCCAACGTGGCAGCGACGGTTCCGGTTCCGCAGGAGCGGGTCTCGCCTACACCGCGCTCGTGCACCCGCATCGCGACCACCCCGTTGGCGGGCGCGGTCAGCACCTCGACGTTGACGCCCTCGGGGAACTGGTCGGCGTCGAAGGACACCGGCGCCGCGACATCCAGCGCGGTGAGCCCGGCCATGTTCAGTGAGGCGTCGACGCAGGCCAGGTGCGGGTTGCCGACGTCGACGGCCAGGCCCTCGAAGGTGCGCCCGGCGACGACGGCCTTGCCGTGCCCGTACGACCGGGCCTTGCCCATCTCCACGGTGACCTCGGCATTGACGCCGTCGGCGTCGTGCAGCACCACGGGCCGCGGTCCGGCGAGCGAGCCGACCACGAATTCGTCGCGGTGCTCGAGGCCGGAGGCGCGCAGGTAGTGCGCGAAGACCCGGACGCCGTTGCCGCACATCTGGGCGATCGAGCCGTCGGCGTTGCGGTAGTCCATGTACCAGTCGTCTGCGGCGACGCCGTCGGGAAGTTGGTCGAACACACCGGCGTCCTGGGCGGCCCCGGCCTTGGTGACCCGCAACAGGCCGTCGGCCCCCAGCCCGCGGCGCCGGTCGCACAGCGCGGCGATGACAGCGGGGGTCAGCTTCAGTTCGGCATCGACATCGGGCAGCACCACGAAGTCGTTCTGGGTGCCGTGCCCTTTCGAAAACCGCACACCTTCAGGATACGTGGCGCCAGATTCGCGCGACTTCGGCCGCATTGCCCTCCGCGTCACCGGCGAGCCAGACGGTCCGGTGATCGCGGCGGAACCACGACCGCTGCCGGCGGACGTAGCGCCGGGTGCCGATGAACGTGCGCTCCTGCGCCTCGGCCATCGCGGCATCGTCGCCGCCGGCGTCCAGCGCCGTCAGGACCTGCGCGTAACCCAGGGCCCGAGCCGCCGTCACCCCGTCCCGCAGGCCCTGGGCCTGCAGTGCCACCACCTCGCCGACCAGCCCCGAGGCGAACATCAGGTCGGTACGACGCTGCAGCCGATCATCGAGAATCTCGGTGTCCCAATCCAATCCGACGATGAGCGTGTCCCAGCGCGGGGCACCGATCTGTGGCGCCGACGCCGCGAACGGTTGGCCGGTGAGTTCGACGACCTCCAGCGCCCGCACGATGCGCCGGCCGTCGGTGTCGAGGATCGACGCGGCGGCGTCGGGGTCGACGCGCGCCAGCTCGCCGTGCAGGGCCGTGACACCGATCTCGGCCAGCCGGTCTTCCCACCGGGCTCGCACCGCCGGATCGGTCGCCGGGAACGCCCACTCGTCGAGCAGCGACTGGATGTACATCATCGACCCGCCGACGATCACGGGCACGGCGCCGCGCGCGGCGATGTCCTCGATGTCGGCCGCGGCAGCCGCCTGGTACTTCGCGACGGTCGCGTTGTCGGTGACCTCGAGGACGTCGAGCTGGTGGTGGGTGATGCCGCGCCGCTCGGGCACCGTCAGCTTGGCGGTGCCGATGTCCATGCCGCGGTAGAGCTGCATGGCGTCGGCGTTGACGATCTCGCCGCCCAGCTGTTCGGCCAGATCGAGCGCCAGGGCCGACTTGCCGGTTCCGGTGGGGCCGACGACCGCGATGGGCCTCACTGGGGTGACCCGGCCGGGGTCCAGGTGCCGACGAAGTAGCCGACACCGTACGGCGCACCGCGGTACAGCTCGGTCGCCTTCGGGTCCGGTCCAGCCAGCCCGGCCAGCACCTGGTAGGCGACCCGGCCGAGGGCACCGGCCAGGCCGGGGATGGCAGCCACGTCGCCGGTGGCGAGCGCATCGTCCCACTGTGCTTGGCGCGCAACGGAATCGGGGTCGAAGCCACCGGGCGCCCCGGCGGTCAGGGTGTTCGCCCCGTCGGCGACCACGAGCACACCGACGGGGTCGACGGCCGCGTCCAGTTCGGCGCGCAGCGCGCGGCCGTGCTCCAGTGCCACCTCCGCAGGCACGTCGTCGGCGAAAACCCTCACGTCGACCGTCGCTTCCGCGTTCGCGATCCCCCGCAGCCAGCCGGCGATCAGCGCGCACAGCGGTAGCGGCCGCACCTCACCGGTTACCGCTGGCGCAAGCGTCACCCGGACGTCGGCGCCGTAACCGGCGAAGGTGCCGATCGCGTCGGCGGGCACTCGGGCGTCCTGCGGACCGACACCGATCGCCACCCAGCGCGGGGGCAGGCCCTGCGCCGCGCACCGCACCGCGGCCGTCAGATCGGCCAGTTCGGCGGCGGCGCCGGAGGCCAGTTCAGGCACCAGAACGGGGGCCGACGGGACGATCGCGATATGTGTCAGGCCGGCGCTACGCACGCGTCCACGCTAACGAGTCCGGCAAACGCCTGCGCAGACGGCGGGTCGACCTGTTTGAATAGCGTGCGAGTACCAGATGACGGCGCCGCGTCGCGCGGCAGAAGCGTGGGTCATCCCACGCGCGGGCATGAGGAGCACGAGATGACCACCACCGAACCCGGCAACACCCCGAAACCGACTCCTCGGCCCGGTCCGCCGCGCCCCGGTCCCAAGCCGAGCGCCATCCCGCACCATCCCCCGGCCCCGCCTGTGGCCGCGCCGCCGACGTGCGATCCGCACCGCTTCGGCCGCGTCGACGACGACGGCACCGTGTGGCTGATCACCGGCGCCGGCGAGCGCAAGATCGCGTCGTGGCAGGCGGGCGACACCGAGGCCGCGTACGCCCACTTCGGCCGCCGCTACGACGATCTGAGCACCGAGGTGGCGCTGCTGGAGCACCGTCTCGGCAGCGGCAGTGGCGACGCCCGCAAGATCAAGTCGGCCGCCGCGACGCTGCTGGAATCGCTGCCCGAGGCCTCGGTACTGGGCGACGTCGATGCCCTGACCACCCGGCTGACCACCATCGTCGAGCAGGCCGGCGCCTTCGCCCAGGAGGAGCGGGCCAAGCGCGACGAGCAGCGGGCCGCCCAGACCGCGCGCAAGGAAGCCCTGGCTGCCGAGGCCGAGGAGATCGGCGCCAACTCGACGCAGTGGAAGGCCAGCGGCGACCGGCTGCGCGCGATCCTCGACGAGTGGCGCACCATCACCGGCCTGGACCGCAAGGTGGACGACGCGTTGTGGAAGCGCTACTCGGCGGCCCGTGAGGCGTTCAACCGCCGCCGGGGCTCGCACTTCGCCGAGCTCGATCGCGAGCGGGTCGGGGTGCGGCAGGCGAAGGAGGCGTTGTGTGAACGCGCCGAGGCACTGTCCGGCTCCACCGACTGGGGCGCCACCGCCTCCACGTTCCGCGACCTGCTGACGGAATGGAAGGCCGCGGGCCGCGCCGCCAAGGACGTCGACGACGCGCTGTGGAAGCGGTTCAAGGCTGCCCAGGACACGTTCTTCAGCGCCCGCAACGCCGTCAACGCGGAGAAGGACGCCGAGTTCAACGCCAACGCCGACGCGAAGGCCGAGCTGCTGGCCGAGGCCGAGAAGATCGACATCAGCGACGTCGACGCGGCGCGCGCGGCATTCCGGGCCATCGGCGACAAGTGGGACGCCATCGGCAAGGCGTCGCGTGACCGCACCGCTGAGCTGGAGCGCCGCCTGCGCGTGGTCGAGAAGAAGATCCGCGACGCCGCACAGAGCGGCTGGAGCGACCCCGAGGCGCAGGCCCGGGCCGACCAGTTCCGCGAGCGGGCCGAGCAGTTCGAGCGTCAGGCCGAGAAGGCCGAGGCTGCGGGCAAGGCCAAGGATGCCGAGAAGGCGCGGGCCAGCGCGGCGCAGTGGCGCGAGTGGGCGTCGGCGGCGGAGGCCGCGATCAAGAAGTAGGTGAGTCCGGGCCGTCGAGCAGCCCGCGCTTCTGCTGCTCGGCGGTGGACTCGCGGCGCTGCGCCTCGGCGGCCAGCTGCACCGCGGTACGTGACCACACCACGCGGGCCCAGTGGAACGTCAGCAGGATGACGGCGATCCACGCGAGGTAGAGCCCGAAGCCGGGTCCCGGGTACGGGTGCACGACGGTGTTGCGCGACCAGATGGCGAGCATGCCGAGGAAGCACGAGACCGCGGAGCCCGCGAGCGCGATCCAGGCCAGGCCCCACCGCCGGGTCAGCAGCGCCAGCATCGAGAAGCCGACGCTGAACACCAGGATGAGCCAGACGAACACCCGCGACGGCAGCAGAATCTTCGCGTCGAGCGCGACCTGATCACCGAGCAGCACGTCGAATCCCTTGACGCCACCGGTGTGCGGCAGCACGAACGACAGCAGGATCACGAAGACGCAGATCGCCACGACCATGGCGCGGCCGCCGGGATCGATCTCCCGGGCGATGCGCTGTTCGGCGGCGTCGATGTCCTGTTTGAACTCGTCGAATTCGCCGTTAGAGCCGCCGTTCGACGGACCGTGCTTGGTGTCATTCATCGTGAACATCCCTGCTCTACGGGCGTGACGGGGGGCGCGCCGATCTGCGGCATGCCCAGCCCGACGCCGGTGGTGGGTTTGCGGCCGGCGGCGTGTGCGTCGCCCGCTCGAGTGCGGCGGTGGCCGGCGATCGGCGCATCGGCGATCAGGTGGTGCGGTGCGGCACCGGTGACGGTCGTGGTGACGATGTCGCCGGGCCGGATGTCGGCAGCCCGGTTGTCGCCGAAGGCCGGGGTGAAATGCACCAGCCGGCCGTCGCGGGCCCGGCCCGACATTCTCTCGGTGGCCGAATCCTTGCGGCCTTCGCCGGTCGCCACCAGCAGTTCGACCTCCCGGCCGACCTGCGCCAGGTTCTCCTCCCAGGAGATGCGCTCCTGAAGCTCGATGAGCCGCATATAGCGTTCGGACACAACCTCTTTGGGGAGCTGGTCGGGCAGCTCGGCGGCCGGGGTGCCGGGCCGCTTGGAGTACTGGAACGTGAAGGCGCTGGCGAAGCGGGCGCGTTCGACGACGTCGAGGGTGGCCTGGAAGTCCTCTTCGGTCTCCCCCGGGAACCCGACGATGATGTCCGTGGTGATGGCCGCGTGCGGGATCGCGGCACGCACCCGTTCGATGATGCCGAGGTACTTCTCGGCGCGGTAGGAGCGGCGCATCGCCTTGAGGATGCGGTCCGATCCCGACTGCAGCGGCATGTGCAGCGTCGGGCAGACGTTCGGGGTGGCCGCCATGGCTTCGATGACGTCGTCGGTGAACTCGGCGGGGTGCGGCGAGGTGAACCGGACCCGCTCCAGACCCTCGATGTCGCCGCAGGCGCGCAGCAGTTTGGCGAACGCGCCGCGGTCGCGCGCGATGTCGGGGCCGTCAGGGCCGTCCCGCAGGAGCTCGGCCCAGGCCGCCGGGTCCTCGCGCAGGCGCTCGTCCGCGGAGAACGAGACGCCGTAGGCGTTGACGTTCTGGCCCAGCAGCGTGATCTCGAGGACACCCTGATCCACGAGGGACTGCACCTCGGCGAGGATGTCGCCCGGACGCCGGTCGACCTCTTTGCCGCGCAGTGACGGCACGATGCAGAACGTGCAGGTGTTGTTGCAGCCCACGGAGATGGAAACCCAAGCGGCGTAAGACGATTCGCGCGTCGCCGGCAGTGCCGAGGGGAATTCCTGGAGGGCCTCGACGATCTCGACCTGAGCTTCACGGTTGTGGCGGGCCCGTTCCAGCAGCACCGGCAGCGAACCGATGTTGTGGGTGCCGAACACCACGTCGACCCACGGCGCCTTGCTCAGCACCGTGTCCCGGTCCTTCTGCGCCAGACAGCCGCCGACGGCGATCTGCATGTTCGGGTCGGCCTGCTTGCGCGGCGCCAGGTGGCTGATGTTGCCGTACAGCTTGTTGTCGGCGTTCTCCCGGACCGCGCAGGTGTTGAAGACCACGACGTCGGCGTCGTCGCCGTCGTCGGCGCGCCGGTAGCCGGCGTCTTCCAGCAGGCCGGCAAGTCGTTCGGAATCGTGGACGTTCATCTGACACCCGTAGGTGCGGACCTGATAGGTGCGCCCCGCCCCGGAACCCGTCGCGGACTCCGTGGCGTCAGCTTCCACGTCCGGAGTCGCTGTCGAAATCACCTGACAATCGTACGGGCGGCGCGTTTTATACCAAATTTGCCGAGACGAGTCCGGGTTTCTGTGAGAGATCCGCGCGTCGTGGCTTACCTGGGTAGGGTCTGTGAGCATGGTCACCGGCGAGCCGTCACCTGCCACCCCGATGATCTCGGTCAAGGGGGTCAACAAGCATTTCGGCGCACTGCATGTATTGAAGGACATCAATCTCGAAGTCCCGCGCGGCCAGGTGGTCGTGTTGCTCGGACCGTCAGGTTCGGGCAAGTCGACGTTGTGTCGCACCATCAATCGGCTGGAGACCATCGACTCCGGATCGATCCACATCGACGGTGACCTGCTGCCCGAAGAGGGCCGCAAACTCGCCACGCTGCGGTCCGAGGTGGGCATGGTCTTCCAGTCGTTCAACCTCTTCGCGCACAAGACAATTCTGGAGAACGTCACCCTCGCCCCGATGAAGGTGCGGCGGAAGGGCAAGGACGAGGCCCGCAAGAAGGGGCTCGAACTGCTGGAGCGGGTCGGGGTCGCCAACCAGGCCGACAAGTACCCGGCGCAGCTGTCCGGCGGTCAGCAGCAGCGCGTCGCGATCGCCCGATCCCTGGCCATGGGCCCGAAGGTGATGCTGTTCGACGAGCCCACCAGCGCGCTGGATCCGGAGATGGTCAACGAGGTGCTGTCGGTGATGACGTCGCTGGCGACCGAGGGCATGACCATGATCGTGGTGACGCACGAGATGGGCTTCGCCCGCCGGGCGTCGAACCGGGTGGTCTTCATGGCCGACGGCACCATCGTCGAGGACGCCGAGCCCGACGAGTTCTTCACCGCACCGAAGTCCAACCGGGCCCGGGACTTCCTGGGCAAGATCCTGGACCACTAATGGCAGCGCGCACACTCCGCCGCCTTGCCGCGGTCACGGTGCTGATCGTCGCCCTGCTGTCCCTGAGCGCGTGCGGCGCGAACAGCAAGAAGATCACCATCGGCACCAAGTTCGATCAGCCGGGTCTGGCCGCGAAGAAGCCCGACGGCACGCTGGCCGGCTTCGACATCGATGTCGCGACCTACGTGGCCAAGCAGTTGGGATACCAGCCCGACGACATCGAGTGGAAAGAAGCGCCGTCGGGTCAGCGCGAGAACCTGATCCAGAACCACCAGGTCGACTTCATCGTCGCCACCTACTCGATCACCGACGCCCGCAAGCAGAAGGTGTCGTTCGCCGGGCCGTATCTGGTCACCGGCCAGAGTCTGCTGGTGCGCGCCGACAACAACGAGATCACCAGCGTCGAGTCGCTGCAGAACCACAAGAAGCTGTGCTCGGTGTCGGGTTCCACACCGGCACAGCGCATCAAGGACAAGTACCCGGGCGTGCAGCTGCAGCAGTACGACACCTACTCGGCGTGCCTGGAAGCGGTGAAGACCGGCGCCATCGACGCGCTCAGCACCGACGAGGTGATCCTGGCCGGCTACGCGGCCCAGGCCCCGGGCGCGTTCAAACTCGTCGGCAAGCCGTTCTCGGTGGAGAAGTACGGCATCGGATTGCTCAAGGGCGACAAGGAATTGCGCCAGAAGATCAACGACGCCATAGAGAAGATGCAGAAGACCGGCGAGTGGCAGGCCGCGTTCGACCGCAATCTGGGCCCGGCCGGCCTGTCGGCGCCGCCGCCACCCCCGTTGGACACCAACATCAACGCCGCGGGCGGGGCGAAGCGCGTCGACCTGTGGGGCACCTACGGCGGCAAGATCGTGAAGGCATTCTGGACGACGATCCAGCTGACACTGCTCGCCGCGGTCGGCGCGCTGATCCTGGGCACCGTGCTGGCCGCGATGCGGCTGTCCCCGGTGCCGGTGCTGCGCTGGCTCGGCACGGCGTACGTCAACGTGGTCCGCAATACACCGCTGACGCTGATCATCCTGTTCTGTTCGTTCGGTATCGGGAACACGCTGCGGATCACCCTGGTCGACCCACATTCACCGACGGCTGTGGTGGACAGCAACTTTCGGCTCGCGGCGCTCGGGTTGACGGTCTACACCGCGTCGTTCGTGTGTGAGACGTTGCGATCGGGCGTCAACACCGTGCCGCTGGGCCAGGCCGAGGCCGCTCGCTCGCTGGGGTTGAGCTTCGGACAGAACCTGCGGATGATCTTGCTGCCGCAGGCTTTTCGTGCGGTGATCAACCCGCTGGGCTCGGTGTTGATCGCCCTGGTGAAGAACACCACGATCGCGTCGGCCATCGGCGTTGCCGAGGCGGCGCTGCTGATGAAGGAGATGATCGAGAACACTGCGGCGCTGCTGGCAGTCGGCTCGATCTTCGCCGCTGGTTTCGTGGTCCTGACGTTGCCGTTGGGGCTGTTGTTCGGTTGGTTGGGTAAGCGATACGCGGTGGTGCGGTAATGAGCGAAGCTTCCGTCCTCTACGACGCCCCGGGTCCGCGGGCGCAGCGGCGCAACCTGTTGTTCGCCGCCGTCATCGTCGCGGTGATCATCGCGATGGTCGGTTGGGTGCTGTGGCAGTTCGAGTCCAAAGGCCAACTGACCGAAGCGAAGTGGCACCCGTTCCTGACCGCCAACCTGTGGACGACGTACGTGTTGCCCGGCGCGGTCGGCACCTTGACGGCGGCCGCAGTGTCGATCGTGCTGGCACTCGTGTTGGGTCTGTTACTGGGCATGGGCCGGTTGTCAGACTCCCGTCCGGTGCGGTGGGCATGCTCGGTGTTCGTCGAGTTCTTCCGCGCCGTCCCGGTGCTGATCATGATGTTGTTCGCGTACTTCCTGTTCGCGCTGTACGACGTCTTCCCGTCGCGTCAGCTGGCGCTCGCCGGCGTGATCACC
>Ga0105237_10009615_pt1 | contig 10352 bp, 11 predicted proteins | sample KBSC24metaG_FD_81520 | JGI IMG/M metagenome (GOLD analysis project Ga0105237, IMG submission 81520) | Corn rhizosphere microbial communities from Kellogg Biological Station, Michigan, USA - KBS C2-4 metaG | ecosystem: Host-associated > Plants > Roots > Rhizosphere > Soil | place: Michigan, USA... | reverse complement strand
TGGTGTTCTTTAGGCGAGCACTTGCATAGGAGTGAATAGAGAACGACAAGCAGAGCCAGGAGATATTGAGACTAAGCGTAAACCCTTGAGCTTGACCATCTACAGCAGATCAGCAGGATCTCATATACTGTGGTAACACCACATAGAGGCTCAGTAGCATTTTCCGAGCTGGAGTGCGCTAGGTTTAGCCTCGTTTACCCCAGACTCCGCTACTCGGGAGGGGTTAGCTTAGAATATGGTAACCATGCCAATATTCTCATGCATCCGTCAATCTCGGGTCGGCTTTGCAAAGGCTGGGGATGGGGGATCCAACGGGCAATATGGGGTAAATTGGACTGGACACGTGACCACAAGGCTGCGGTTCAAGGAGTCCAGAACTCCATATCTGCTCCATGAATCAATCAATGGAATGAGGGAACTCCATCAGCCAGCTCTGTCAAATGTTGGAGAAGAAGGGCTTTAGAAGGACCAAATTGTGGGAGACGAACAATTCCCCTTGGAATCCCGGCCGGGTGCCGGCCCTCTGAGCTCTTATCCTATCATCCAAAAGTTCGACAATAGACACCACCCTAGTTAGTCTGCTCAAGATTAGTGCTAGAAGTAGCAACAAAAAGCGCAAATCCGTATGTAAACCCCATAAAGATTAGATCTTCTAGGAGCTGCACTCTAAAGCCCGCAAATTGAGACTCCCATACACCTACAGCATCCAGTTCTCTCGAAATATTTTTCAAGTCAAGGCTCTGCTTCACAATGCCTTATATCACAATGGTTGCCTACCCTGAGACCCCCACTGCCACCTTTGATGAAGATTACTATGTTCAAAAACACCTGCCAATGGTCTTTCAACATTGGGAGCGGTATGGCTTGCTGGACTGGCAAGTCATCAGCTTCGACAAAACTTCCGATGGTTCAAGGTCATACCTTGCTGCACCCTACATGACATGGAAGTCTGTGGAGAGCTTCAACGCAGCAACGTCCAGTGACAGTATGGGATTGATGATTGAGGACCTCAAGAATTTCAGCAATATTGAGCCAGTTTTCTTGAATGGCTCTGGTATTGGGTGCAGATGATATATCCTTGAGGAGAGGAGGGTCGAGCTTGTCAAGAATTGTGGATCGCTATACTTCAACAATTCGCTTCCAGAGTCAAATTCGCAATCTCTCACCTTTGACTTGCCGAGTCCTCATACAATTCAAGTTCGGTGGGGCCATATACCTTGAGGATCGCTCAAAAAGACTAGAATTTCGCACAAACTTCGAGGTATCCCGGACCTATAAGCTACTGTATATGCCTGTCAGGGAGTAGTTCCTGACACCCAGTTTGCAAAGATACCTAAGTATTCATCTACACTAGAGAGCGCGGTGCCTTCCCTGGCAGTGCCCAAGGCAAATGCCAAAGTGCAACAACCTACTACGTCTGCACCTCCTAGACTTTCCGAGCCTGCAGTACGGAGTACAATGTTGTTGGAAGTTTTGCTTTACGGTAAGCCCACCGAGGCACAGCGTTAGGCAATCATACTTCACCCCTTTGGCGTGTACTGTACAAACGTACACTAGTGTGAGGCTTACACACTCTACTTACGCCCTTTGTTCAGCACTCGGACATAGCATGCATGAGTGTGTAGACCTGCAGGAAGCCAACGTACCATAGACAACGCGGAAGTACCGCCTTGCTTTTATACTGCATGCTTGAGCAGAAAAGCCGTTACAGCTCATATTGATCATCAAGTACTTTTCTTCTGTACGGGAGTATATATATGTTTCCTGGTTGTGCTGACGTACCGCAAGCAACGCGCAGAAAGTCAGATCTCTGCACGAGTCGATGAGCCGTCCGCCAAAGACGACAGAGAGCTATCATGCATTTCTCGGACTCTTCTCAGGACTTCACCACCGGGTCCATCAAGGTCAGTTCACTGCTGACGCTAACAGAAATCGCAATGCTCTTGACCTGGGCTTTTGAGTGGCTCGAAGGCCAAAGTTCGCTCGGAGAGCTCCTGGATGGACCTGATCGCCAAGGGCTGCCCTCGTCGACAGGCGTGACTGGACTTCCTCAGCACTGGGCGCACTGCTGCCGACAAGATGAACACTCAATGCGATACGTACCGCCTGAGCTCCACGAATGTATTGTGGTTGAAGCTCATCACCCGCTTCACAGGCGAATAACATTGCCCTTCCCTCGGCAGGCTTGTATTGGTTTAAGGCATCTTCCACTTCTTGCGATAGGATAGCAATGATTTGAGCAGTGTCTATTGTCCATCTCGTGTTTATGGTCAGATAAACCGGGTGGGAAAGAGGACTTCATAGCTCAGAGGCCAGAGCTCGGACTAAACGTCATTTTATACTCGGTGGGAGGAAAACTTCAGTAGGGAGTTCGAACCAGGAGCCAGAATCTAGAAACCGGTCATTGAACCTACTGGTAGAGTTAACTTCCACCGGGTATTTATAATTTTAGGTTAGAGCTTATAAAATAGAATAAGACTACTAGGGCGAGGGTGAGTAGAAAGGTGAGTAGAGGTGAGAGCAGGCTGAGTCGCGAAGAAGTTACCCTGTAATTAGCTTTGAAAGCAGGACGCTCGTGACAAGCGTCCACGTGAGTTTGAGACGCCAAGAAGCTTATCGGATTAAATATATCTTCCGTCCAAATCTTATCGGATTAACCATATCTTCCGTCCGTTCAAAAGGAGGTTCTTTGCATTTTGCATAATTACGACGTCTGGATGTGAATCAACAGCTGCGTATATAATCATAGTATACCTCTAAGTTCCTTTTGCACCAGCGAGCAAGTATCTAGGCACCCATGCCTTTGCATTTCTGAGAACCTCCATACCCACCCAATAAGCTCTGCGCTTAACGAGGAGTGGTCGGGTGTCGCCCACTGTTAGCATCTAAGATTCCGAGATTCTTGATATTTGAATTTCTTTGCCTTTGCGTTTCACATATTTGATCTAGAATAGACATTCTGAATATTCTCAAGCAGCGACCTCTCAGAATTGATGCGGAGGATCTATGTTATGATGGAGAGAACCACGGCATAGGAAGGGCCCCATCAAGAGTTGCAAGAGGAGATTGACAGAATACAGGCCGACGTCTCACTCATCAACTAGGCATCTGGAATCCCCAAGTAGTAAGCGAATGGTCCTCGCTATACTTAGCTATTCACCAGCCTAAACGGAAGTGGAATTGCCCCGGGGATCAAGTGAGACCGATAGGCCGGCCGAGGCCGCCTTGTCGGAGGGCACCGTTGGCGTTGGCGCTGAAGCCTTGCAATGCTTGAAGGATCTATCTAGTTCAGATGCATCCATCCATTCGTATGCAAAGCAATGCAGGCAAGCAGGCCCACTTCAAGATCTCGGGAGCCGTGCGTGCGAAAGCCCGAACTTCGTTGCCTTGCGATGCAGGCACCAACCAGCCAGCCCATTATCGTGCTGATGCTCACCCACAACAGCGCTTTTCATTCCAGTCCACTGCTTTTCGCTCCCTCAGAGGAGCAGGATGTCTTCGCGGTGGCTTCGGAAGACTCGCCGATTGGACGGGTTCCGCGCCTTGAGAGACGAAATATAATCCCGGTGGCTTCTTTGCCGAGTCGGCTAGGCGGCCTTTTGATTTGCCGAGTAGCTAAGTATGCCTGTGCTGTGCTGAGCTGGATTGTTTCATGGGGATGGCGCCGTGGAATCAATGAGTACAAAATTCAGGGATATCATCATTCATTCATTTGATTGTATTATGTCTGGGACTAAGGTAGAGCCGCTGGGCTGAGACTTGGGCCGGAATTACTTTTCTGCTATGAGCGCAGTTTTACTCCCCTCGCACATCATCACATGGTCTCACCAGCAGTAATCACCACCTACAACATCCTCACATTCCCGACGAAGCTGTCGTTCAGGGTAGTGAACGAGCCCATCTCCGTCAAACTGCCGATCCTACCCAGCAAGAACTCGAGCTGCCTATAGCTCGCACCGGGGACATACTGGGGGATCTCATGGCCGGCGAGATCAACCGTCACCCAGGTCAGTCCTCGCTCTGTGTGTGTGACGCCCATGTACCCAGCACCCGCCTGCAAGCCAACGGGCGTGGCAGGGATCGGCTGCGTCTCTGTCTCGTTGATGACCTGGTTGATGTAGGGGTTATAGGGCACAAAGAACTTGTCGCCAGGGGCCTTCGCGAAGCCCTGCGCGCCGTTCCAGGTCATGTTGTTCAGCGCCATGAGAGTGCCGTTTGTCAGGAGGAGGTAGTCGAGCAGTCCGCTGCCGACGACAACATTGTTGGTGCGCTCGATGACCGAGGGGAGGGCTGTGAAGCTTGAGTGCTCCGAGAGGTCGCCGTCAGGGAAAAGCGTGTTGTCGCCGCAGATGGCGTAGTTGGTGGGTGGTGCGTTGATGGCTTTCTGCACGTCACTGCGATTGAAGTAGTTGTTTGGACCCTGCGGTGGGTATTGGATTAGAGGGTTTCCAGATAGGGATTTGATGAGAAGGTGGTCGGTTACTTACGGTTGCGAGGGATGGGAAGCCCAGCTCGTCCCAGAGGAAGGGACAGAAATCGGTCAGGTGGTAGATGTTGAAGCAGGGGTTGATCAGGATCTCGGCGGTGACGATGTCGTCCCACACGTCACAACCTACGTCAAAGGTCAGAATCTCCTTGACGAAATGCAGGGCAGTGCAGTGCAGGTGGACAAACCTGGGGCGCTATCGTTGGGAGCAATGAACTTGCCCGCAGGAGGGAAAGTCAATGCCTTCTCCATGAAATCGAAGTAGCCGCATTTCTCAGCTCGCTGGTTGATGTCGCTCATGAACGACTCGTTGAGGGAGAAGATGTTCGCGTAGTTGTTCAGGTGCGTCACGGCAGGAGCTATTCTCATCGTTAGCCGAAAACGCAGCAGGAGAGCTTGCGCATTGCTATCTGTGTGACAAACCTTGAATGAGAACCGCGTCTGACGCAATACTAGGGTCATTAATCTGGATCCCCTTGACGTTGTAGTAATCCGTGTTATTCTGATCCAGCATGTAGCTTGCAATGTACGGGATATACTGTCCGGCGTATGACTCTCCCGTGAGGTAGACCTTCCTGCCCGTCATATTGAACGCGGTCATGAAGTTCTTCCAAAACCCGGAGAAGTCTCTCCCGACGTCGACTTCATTCGTGATCTTTGCCGGCGCCCCCTCGGCCGCGGGTGAGAAGCCCGTGCCAATGGGTTGGTCGACGTAGACCATGTTGGTGAGATTCACGAACGAGAAGGGATTCGGTTGCGGCGCGTATGTCCCACTTTGCCAGAGGAACGGCCCATGTTCTTGGAGCAGGCCATCGAGTGAACTGCACCCTGGGCCGCCGTTCAGCCAGATAGTGATCTCGTCTGACGCATCTGGGTTGTCCGATGGGAAGAACCAGAAAAATAGTTGATTGGCGTTGGAGCTGTTCCCGTCGATCGGGAGTGTTCCGGCATACGACTCGCCGATGTCAAAGTCGATCAACGGGATTCCTGTGCCGTTTACAGCGAATTCTGAAGGCTATTAGATTCGGAAGCTTCCTTCTGTTGTCATTCTCTTACTCTTGGTCTGATCGTTCAGATAACTCGACGGCTGCCTCTTCTCTAGAGAACGTCGCGCTGGTGAAGATCGGACCGTGTGGACTCTCTTCGGTGCACGCCTGTGCGGGTTCTCAACAGCCAACACACTGGTGGCGAGACAAGCTACCACAACACTCGTGAAATGCATTTTTGGATGGGTTGACCGCTCTCAAAATTCTGAGAAGAGAAGTAGAACACAAGCACAGACGACATACTGGCGGTTTCCCACTCCCAAAGCTATATGAAGGAATTCGTCACGCAGACAACACAAGCTGCAAGTATGACGTTCCACAGCATCCATCAACTCCATCAAGATAGGAAGGTTGCATCGCGGAGCCGGTCTTTAGCGAGTGCTTGGGATGCTTGATAAGGCTTGGACAAGCTTGTCGTCGGTTGATGGGCCTAGGGACCCTGGGATTGTGGGTTGGCTCTGGGGTGATGTTGGAGGAGCCTTGCCTGTTGAAGCAGGTCGCTGTAGCGTAGGCTGTTGATGACGATGCAACTAGCCTCACTGCCAGGGCGATCCCAGCTTGTTTTCTGCTTCTTCACTGCAGCGTTAGGCCGAGGTTGCTGGGCTGGTGGCAAGGTGCCAGGTTAAACGTAACATGCGATTGCGTGTACCTACCAAACTAAGTGCTTGGTGAACAGAGCGTGTTAACAGAGAATAGTTAGACATGTTCGACTCCCGCGGCACTAGTTAGGTACTCCGTACTGGGTAACCAGGGCTAGTTAGTAGTAAGTATTCTTCATTTTCAAAGACCTCGGTTGATCTTCCATCATTGGCTCAGAGGGTGACATTCCCTGGTACAGACAGCAAGGCAGCCCGCAGACGAGGAGTCAGATGTTACCCAGAAGGGCCCACAGAAGCGTCACTGGGAACGTTAGCCTGAACTAACCGAGAGAGTTTGCTTGGCTGGTAAGCTTCAATCGTAGGAACAGTAAGTCAAAGAAGCATCTCAGAATCCCGCAGACGAAGCTATGAAGGTCAAAAGAAAAATAAGTGGCAAGTAGCTTGAGTGCGAACCAACTGGCGATGTTGCATCACCGGGTAGATCGGCTGTCACGTGTCTAGCTACAGCAACATGCTCTCGCCATCGGATTTCTTCAACCAACGTGGATGGAATGAATTGTAGATTGTGGATTCAGGATTGTATTGTCCATGAATAACCGCCTCCTCCGAGGTGACAGCCAAAGCACTTTTGGATTCCTAGTATGAAGCAATTGAACCTTGCGGCTCAAAGGCTATGTTACCTATTACCCCAACCTGTTGAACGCCATTTCGCTATGCGCAAGCCATTTCGTCCTTGGGAATAGCGACCACCTGAATCATCCGTTCCGATTTCATCAATCATCATTTCATGTCGTAGCTCAGGCACCATACTTTCGGATAACCTCGGTGACCTGGCTGGCAAGCTTCTCAGATTCTATCTTAGAATGTGCCTCTGCGTAGACTCGAACGGCATCCTCAGTACCGGAGGCTCGAGCGAAAGCGCGACCCTTGACGTACATGTGGCACAGCTTGTCAATCTCTTCCTGTGCACCCTTGGGGGACTCGAGCTTTCTCTCAGCATCGGTGGCTTTGAAAATAGAACGATCAGCGACTTCGACACGAACAAGACGGTTTGGAAGGTCAATGTAAGTGTTGCGCCAGTTCTCAGGGGTCCAAGACTTGTGAGCAAGAACAATTTCGGCGAACAACATGTCGGAAATCGCATCACCGACGGCTTGATTGATCAAGTTGATACAGGCGCGAAGAGACTCGAGGGCGTGCTTCTGTCCAGGAGACTTGGGTTCGGATTCGCGGATGACCTTGATAGCATTGTCCGAGAAAAGAACAGTGCCATGACCGTTGGCTTCAAAGTAAACACCAATGTCATATCGAGCAGCTGCGTGGTGAAGATGCTTGACACCGGTTGGAGTGACAGTGACTGGAAGTTTGAGGACCTTCTCAACGTACTCAGTCGAGGCACCGTTAGCGTAGGCGGTCTGAACAATGCCAATCTTCAGCTTGTGGTCGATTCCAGCAACGCGAGTCATGTCAGCCAGGAAGACGGCACCGAGAGTAGCAATTCGATCGCCATCAAGGAGATGGAAAGTGCTTTGTTCATCAGTGTAGTAGTAGACAACGCGATCCGCATCACCATCCAGAGAGCAGCATCGATCTCCCGGCTTAGCACTCGAACTAGGAGGGCTACGCTGCTTGGTCTTGACATAGTCGGCACCACACTAAGGAATAGTCAGTATCAAAAGAATAGTCGATCCGGAGTTCACTTACCTCAAAGTTGAGAGCTTCAGGCTTGACCACATCATCATTCACAACCTTGATATCAATACCACCCTCCTTGGCGCTTGGAAGATATTTGATCAACTCTCTCAGCTTGGGACCACCGACACCATTTGCACAATCGACTGTGACAGTGCCATGAATAGTGCGTCCGTGAATGAGGACCTTGAAAGCATCTGCCATCTTCTTGTAGTAACCTTCCTCAGTTGGTGGACCGAACTCATATGGAGAGCCAAGAGTATTGATGGCGCGAACGATGTAGTGAAGTTGCGGGGTGGTCAAGATTCCTTCATCCTTGTAGTCCACCTTTGCGGCACCTAAGGCGGCCTTAAGTGCAGTTACGAGGTATGGTCCAGAGGCACGGGTGTCGCGCGCGAAGACAACCTTGGAGGGGCGCTCATGGAGTTGTCGGATCTCGTCGACCAAAGTCTCATTCGTGAGATCTTCGTACGCCTTTGCAAGTTGGGCATTCGGAGTATTGGCAAGGGTCGTAGCATAGCCTTCCCAAGATTGCTGTGGGATGCGAGGTCAGTCACGTGATTTGCACCAATTGGCCACGGGGGGTGGATATACCTCGAGCATGTCACCCTAGAAGTTTTGTGTTAGCCTTCCATTCGCCTCATCACTTATGTGGATGGCGACATACCATGGGATCAACCAATTTGACACCATTGTCATCAGCTGGGTTGTGGCTGGCTGTGATCATGATTCCAATGGTCGCGTTGCGCTTCTTGGAGCGAATAGCCGCGATCAATCCAACTGTGTACATGACATGGTCAAGGCCCGCATTGCTACAACCCCTCTCTTGTTAGTCCAGATCTTGATGATGGGTGCGGAAGGTAAGGAGGACGGGGGACCGTGTCAGCTCGGTGCGGCTGAAGGGTTACATACGCTTTCATGCGAAACTGAGGCGAGGCGAGCAAACAGTTAGTAAATGAGTAGTCGAAGGAAATAGCCTGGGGATTCACTCACACCTGCAGTTCCGTACTCGTACTTTCGTCCCGCAGGAATTTCATACGGCTCGGCTCCCTTTGCAATTGCATCCAAGAGGTCTCCAGGGAGATGAACGACTGGCTTGGGCTGGTTGAAGACCGAGTCTCGTGGGTTGGTGTAAGCCATGATGGGCGCAAGAGGCAAGGCGAAGGACAAAGTTGTCGCAACGCTGGGACGCACAGAGTATCAGGGGGTAGAGTAGGCGCGATTGAGGAATAAGAAGGGGGAAGAGGACGGATGTCTGGTTTTAGTGATAATGAGTGAGAATTGCACCTGATGACCGTCCAAGAACAATACGACGTCCGAGCTGGAAGATCAGGGTGATGGTGGGTGTGGTCGGTGCGGGAAGTGAATTGGTGGGATGAAATGAGAGTTCGTAGCTTTGGAACAAAGCGAGGGTGGGAGTGGTTGAAAAGTTCCCCGCGTGCCTGACTAGTCGCAGGAGGGACGCCGTAAGGAGCGTGGGGGCGTTTTGATGTGGTTTTGATGCACTTGCCGGGCGCCCAGAAGCTCCTCTGGACCCCCTGTGCCTTTCGTACTGGGACCGTTGCGGCCCTGGGTGGTGGCCGTTGTCCCCTAGGGCTCGCGCCGAGATGCCTAGAGGGTTAACCCTAACCCACGGACAGGCTCACCCACAAAGCGTCCACGTTGCCCTAATTATAGCCTAGCCCAACGCCTGCCACCACCTATCAACACCTTGCTCTCGCCTGTAAGCCACCTCTCAGGGCGTCCTAGGCGTCTGGGGGTTTCCCCGGCTTTGGGGAAAGTTCTGCTTAGCCATGCGACTTCTGCCATCGTCCAACCAGTTTTTCTATCTGGACGCCACATCCAACTTGCTTTTGTCCTTAAGTTTCGCTTGTTCCGAAAGTGACGGAGTGCTTATCTGGACGATCTCAAGCCTTCAGACGTTGAGTGGCCAAGTCTTCCTGGGCATCTTTGATCAAAAAGCTGCATTACACATTAGTCTGGGTCACATCTTTACGGTAGATATCGTCGGAATCAGTCTTACCTGTACCACCAGATGGTGGGAACCACTGTCCCAAGATGCCAGAGACTATGGGCATCGAGCATCCCGCCAATTGGGGCAAAATCAAACAGCTCCAAGCTCATGGCCATGATAATCCAAGCAACAATCAGGCCAGGCCATGCAGTCCAGGATTTCCCCAATTTGCGATATCTCGAGATACTGAACCAGGTCCAGAGGACATTCTGGACAATACCGACAGCAACATTGGCAGCCATGTTGTATGTATAATCCCAGCTCCAGGCTGTGAGATAGGTGACGTGGCATATATATAGTGAGATACAAAGTATCGTCCAAAGCCTTAATATGCTCTGTTTGGTCGGGGTCTCCATATCCAGGCGGAATACACGGATCGGTGTAAGGTAAAACCCATAAAGCACACTGGCTCCAGCAGCAAAATAGTCCAGCTTCTCCGTAATATTAAAGTCTCGAGTGTGGAAGATCATGCTGAAGATCCAGCTGGCCAGCCCGAAGTATCCAAATCCAAGGTA
>Ga0105237_10009612_pt1 | contig 10356 bp, 6 predicted proteins | sample KBSC24metaG_FD_81520 | JGI IMG/M metagenome (GOLD analysis project Ga0105237, IMG submission 81520) | Corn rhizosphere microbial communities from Kellogg Biological Station, Michigan, USA - KBS C2-4 metaG | ecosystem: Host-associated > Plants > Roots > Rhizosphere > Soil | place: Michigan, USA... | reverse complement strand
GTAATGTAGAAATTTTCTCAAAATCAGGAGGTCTGAATTCATTCCATTCAGTTGCTATGATTAAAGCATCCGCATTTTGTAAAGCAGAATATTGATCATGGGCATAAGCAACTTTATGCCCTAACAATTTTTGAACATTTTTCATTGCTTCAGGGTCAAAAGAAGTGATTGTTGCACCCGCCTTCGTTAAAGCATCAATTAAATACAAGGCTGGTGCTTCACGGATATCATCTGTATTCGGTTTAAAAGCCAATCCCCACAATGCGAAATGCTTTCCTTTCAAATCACTGTTATAAAATTCTTTAATTTTTGGAACAAGGTGCAATTTCTGGGCCTCATTTACTTCCTCAACTGCGTGTAATATTTTAAAATCATAGTTATGCTCTACAGATGATTTTATAAGCGCTTTTACATCTTTAGGAAAGCAGCTTCCGCCATAACCTATACCAGGAAAAAGGAAACGTTTACCTATACGCTCATCACTACCAATTCCTCTTCTTACCATATCCACATCAGCGCCCACTCTTTCACATAACTGAGCAATTTCATTCATGAATGAAATCTTTGTTGCAAGAAAAGAGTTTGCAGCATATTTTGTAAGCTCCGCAGATTTTTCATCCATAAAAATCAATGGATTGCCCTGGCGTAAATAAGGAGCGTATAAATCAGACATTACTTTACGTGCACGCTCGGAAGTGGTACCAATTACAACACGATCCGGCTTCATAAAATCGTCTACAGCAACACCTTCACGTAAAAATTCAGGATTGCTGATGACGTCAAATTCGCCATCATAATTTTTCTTAACGGCGGCAGTAACTCTTTCTGCTGTTCCTACAGGAACAGTGCTTTTATCAATGAGAATTTTATAATCTGTAAGAAGTTTGCCAATCTGTTCTGATACACCTAAAATGTAACTAAGATCGGCACTTCCGTCTTCTCCCGGTGGTGTAGGCAAAGCCAGAAATATTACTTCTGCTTCTTTAATTCCTTCAGCGAGATTTGTAGTGAAAGACAGACGACCTTCTTTAAGGTTTCTTGAGAACAACTTTTCGAGGCCTGGCTCAAATATGGTGATTTCTCCACCAGATAGTTTAGCAACTTTTTCTGCGTCAATATCAACGCAGGTAACATAATTACCGGTTTCAGAAAAACAGGTGCCGGTTACCAGTCCAACGTAACCTGTACCAACTACAGCAATTTTCATATACTTTTTTGTTTTAAGAATTTAGTGAACATAATCCAATACTGAATCAACAATGTATTTCAATTGTTCATCGTCAAGCTCTGTGTGCATCGGTAGAGAAATCACTCTTTCTGTAAGCCAGTCTGTAACGGGCAATTGATAAGAGCTGGAATTATAGGTATGGAACATTTTCTGTTTATGTCCTGGCACAGGATAGTAGATCATGGAAGGAATGTTGCGGGAAGTTAGATGTTGGTTTAATCCATCCCGGTCAGCGTTGTGCAATATTAAGGTATATTGATGAAATACATGCAAAGATTTTTTTTCTCTGTATGGAATTTCTATTTTAGGATGATTGGCAAAAGCCTTGTCATAAAAATCTGCGGCTTTTCTTCTTGCCTGTATATATTCATCCAGTTCCCTGAGCTTTATATTAAGTATTGCTGCCTGTAACGTATCTAGTCTTGAATTGCAACCTACCATATCATGATAATAACGTTTGCTCTGACCATGGTTTGCAATCATTCTCATTTTAGCGGCAAGCTCATCATTGTCTGTAAAAATTGCGCCGCCATCACCGTAGCAACCCAAATTTTTAGAAGGGAAAAAAGAAGTGGTTCCGATTGTCCCAATCGTTCCTGTCTTCTTTGTAACACCATTGCTGAAGGTATATTCTGCACCAATAGCCTGCGCATTATCTTCAATCACATACAAATCGAATTCTTCGGCAATTTGCATAATGGCTTCCATATTGGCAGGCTGGCCATATAAGTGAACAGGCACAATTGCCTTGGTTCTCGGTGTGATTGCATTTCTTAATGCATTTGCATCTATACAGAAAGTCTGCTTGTCGACTTCCACAAAAACAGGCGTAAGTTTTAATAAAGCCACTACTTCAGTCGTAGCAACATAGGTGAAAGAAGGCGTAATTACTTCATCACCTGGCTGCAGACCCAACGCCATCATCGCTATCTGCAATGCATCTGTACCGTTGGCACATGGAACAACGTGTTTTATACCAAGATAAGCACTTAATGCATCAGCAAATTCCTGTACTTGTTTACCGTTAATAAAAGCTGAACTTTCCAGTACATCTAATACTGCGTTGTCTATTTCTGCCTTTATTTTGTGATACTGGCTCTTTAGATCAACCATCTGAATTGGCCTCATATATCCGTTTTTAAGAGGGGCAAATCTAATTATTTATGTTTGTAGTTGATCAATGGAGATAATTGGTTATAAAAAGGCAAGCGCGACAAAGATTAATTTCCTGACATTGCCTTATTGTATATAACCTAATTAAATTACTTTCACATTTCTACATTATGATGTATGGGCAAACTAATGTATAATATTTTTATCCGTTTATACCCTTTAGCAGCAACAATCGTGGGTATTTTTAATGCAAAGGCCAGGCAATGGGTAAAAGGCAGAAAAAACGTTTTTAGTAAAATTGCCAAAGCGATGGACGCTTCCGGTGAAAAAAAGATATGGATGCATTGTTCTTCTCTTGGTGAATTTGAACAAGGCCGCCCTTTACTGGAAAAAATCAAATCAACATATCCTTCTTATAAAATAGTTCTTACGTTCTTCTCTCCTTCCGGTTATGAAGTAAGAAAGAATTACGACCATGCTGATTATATATTTTATTTACCGATTGACTCTTTATCCAATGCCAAAAAGTTTTACAACTTAATCAAGCCATCTCTTGTAATTTTTGTGAAATATGAATTCTGGTACTATTATTTACGAGAGGCACAGCAAAGAAATATCCCTTTATTGCTTGTTTCTGCAATTTTTAGAAAGGGACAACCCTTTTTCAAATGGTACGGTAGTTTTCACAGGCAAATGTTACAGTTGTTTAGTCACATATTCGTTCAAAACAATCAATCTGTTCAACTGCTGAATGATATAAATATAACCACAGCTACTATAAGTGGCGATACCAGGTTTGATCGTGTAATTGAAATAGCGGAGTCTTTTAAGCCTATGCCTGAAATAGAAGAATTTTGTGCAGGCAAAACAACTGTTGTCGCCGGCAGCACCTGGATAGAAGATGATGAAGAACTTGATCACTATGCCAATACCCATCGTGATTATTGCTTTATTATTGCCCCGCATGATATTGGCGAAGAGCGTTTAAAAGAATGCGACGCTTTGTATAAATATTCCATCCGTTACTCAACTTACATACAATTACTCAAAAGCAACTTGCCCTTGCAGGAAGTTAATACACTCATTATTGATAATATCGGTATGCTTAGCCGTCTTTATAAATATGCAACTATTGGCTTTATAGGCGGAGGCTTTGGTGGAGATGGCGTACATAACGTACTTGAAGCGGCAGTGTATTATCGACCCGTTGTATTTGGTCCTGTTTATGAAAAATATTTTGAAGAAGTTGAACTGCTTGAGCATGGTGGTGCATTTAGTATTGAAGATGCGCTGGAATTAGAGCAGCAATTTGATGAGTTATTAAAAGATACTGATGGATACAAAAAAGCCTGCGACAATGCAGGCGATTATGTAAAATCAAATTCCGGGGCTACCGGCAATATTCTTAATTATATTCAGGAGAAGCGCCTTCTGACCAATTGATCGAAATGTTTTACGGCTTCTGTATCTTCATTCCATCCCAGCTTTACTTTTAGTTCGCGTTGTATCCAGTATTCTGCTTCGGCCAGAATATTAAATGAATTGATTGTTTTAATGCTGCGCTCATACATAGTATCATCCCCACGGAATAAATCATTTACAAATAAATACCTGTCATTAATACCAATAGCTTTCTTAAGATCTCTTATAGGAGTTTCTTTTAAAACAGATGCAAGCTCTAATTTTTCTACCCGAAGACGTTCGTTAAGGCTTTCTTCTTTAACACCAATCAGTTCATTTATTTCAAGCAATTCTTTGTCCTGGTGCGCAAGTGTAGGCACTTCTTTTACGGGATCATATGCCCATTTATAATAATCTTCTTTTACTGTTTCTGTTTTAACAGGCTCTGGAGCAGGAGCTGTTTTCTCTTTAATTGAAACCGGTACAGGTTCCGTTTCAAGCTTTGGTACTTCTGTTTTTTTCCTCTCAACATCTGGCGCATGGGTTTCTGTTCCATTAGCCAGGTGAGTATTTAGTGTATTTACAGAAGGTAAAATAACCGTAATTTTTTTTGTAGAAGGCACGGTTTTTTGTTCCTGTTGCAGCTCTGCAAGCAGCATTTGCACCGTCACAAGCAATTGAGACGCGGGAACACCCTGCTCATGCTGTTCAGCCAATCGTTCTATTAATGCGCCCACTCTTTCCATGGGATGTAATACATTTGGGAGTTGATAAGTAATCAGTTAAAGTTACAAAGGTTTTTCTGGACAAATATTAAGATTTTGAAAAATGTTTATTGAGCCTAATATCAGTGGTGATAAGCGTGGGTGGATTGAAGTTATCTGCGGTTCCATGTTTAGTGGTAAAACAGAAGAGCTTATCCGCAGGCTTAAACGTGCACGCATAGCGAACCTGAAAGTTGAGATTTTTAAACCAACTGCAGATATTCGTTATGATGAGCAAAAAGTGGTAAGCCATGATGCTAATGTCATTACCTCTACCCCGGTTGATAATTCCCAAACTATTTTGCTTTATGCCCAGGACGTTGATGTAGTTGGCATTGATGAGGCCCAGTTTTTTGATATAGAAATTGTACATGTTTGCGAAATTTTAGCGCTACGTGGAATAAGGGTAATTGTTGCCGGCCTTGATATGGATTTCAAGGGGCGCCCTTTTGGACCAATGCCCGACTTACTTGCAATAGCAGAATTTATAACCAAACTACATGCCATTTGTGTTAAGTGTGGCAACATTGCCAATAATTCTTACCGGAGGGGTGTACAGGAGAGCCAGTTTCTGTTGGGCGAAAAGGATACTTATGAACCTCGCTGCAGGAAATGCTTTAATGAAAGTTTATAGAATTTATTTTTCCGAAAAATAAATTGATTTAAATTGGGTTTAAATCAATTCTAAACAATTAAAGCAATCCTTATGAACTTCTTTTCACGGTTATCCAACGGCTGGACAATTTCAATCAACAGTTTAAAAGTGCTCAGGGCTAATAAACAGCTTATTATTTTCCCTGTGCTATCCGGTATTTCAATGATACTTATTATGGCTTCGCTGTTTACAGTATTGCTGGCAAAATCAGGCTGGCAGATTGATAATATACAAGACCCTGATAAGGTTACCGCTTACATTACCCTGTTTGCTTATTATATCATTAACTATTTTGTTGTAGTGTTTTTTAACATGGCACTTATCCATTGCACAAGGTTATATTTTAACGGTGAAGAAGTATCTGTTCAAAAGGGCATACAATTTAGTTTAAGCCGCATAGGAGTAATTTTTTCCTGGGCAGTTTTTGCTGCTACCGTTGGCACCATTTTGAAAGCATTACAGGAAAATCTTGGCTCCGTTGGTAAGATTATTACCGGCATTATAGGTGTGATGTGGAATGTTGCCACTTTTTTCGTAGTACCAATTATTGCCTATGAAAATGTTGGTCCGCTTAATGCCTTCAAACGCTCTACAGAATTGATGAAAGAAAAATGGGGTGAAAGCCTGGGCGCTTCTTTCAGCTTTGGTTTTATTCAAATATTTGCCTGTCTATTGATTGCATTGCCGCTTTACTTTCTTGGCGCCATGTTTAATGTGTATGTTGGTATAGCGCTGGCGCTGCTGGCTATATTTATTATCATCGCAATTATTAGTGCTACAGAAACCATTTTCGTTAGCGCAGTCTATCACAATGTTACTGGTGACCCTGTTCAACATTTGGATGAACAAATGATAGACAGCTTGTTTGTTACAAAATAACAATTACTCCTGCATCAGCAATAATTAAAAACAAACACGGCATTGAAATGAATCAATGCCGTGTTATTTAATATATGTAACACAGTTTATGCCCTTCCGCTTTGCTTAACAGCTTCCAGCAATTCGTTGTTATACTCCTCTGACTTAAGTAAATCTTCCAGTGAAATATGCATGCGGTATCTCCAGTAATGTCTTGGATTTGCTGGTACATTAATGCGTTCTTCGAACGGATCATCGCGCCTTATTTTAGCATTGATGCCTAGAAGATCCTGTACCTGGAAAATGCTCCACATAGCGGGTGAATGCAGGTGTTGTAATACAATGGCTTTATTTACCCATGCATCACATAGATAAGGAGCATAACCATTTTCGCCCATTACCTGGTTGTAGAAGCGCTGAGACTTGGCCCTGTCTTCTTCCCACCAGGCTCGTAATGTGCTCATATCATGCGTAGAAGGAGTAACAACACTTAAATACGGTGCTTTTCCAGGATGAGAAAACTCCTGAGAAGAATCTTTTGGCATACGCTGAATTTCCAGGCTTAATATACCTAACTGCTTCATAACATCAGGTACACATGCAGGAACCAACCCAAGATCTTCGCCACATACCAGCATGTTGGTCACACGTTTTAATCCCGGCAGTTTTTGCATGGCTTCTATCTGCCAGAAATTATCCTGCCTGCGGAAAAAATAATTAACGTAAAGCTCTTTCAGCAAGTATTGCGTATGTGCATCCAACAGTTTATAAGAAATGGTTGTCTCCATTCCAAACCGGAAATGAAACTGCTGACCATTAGAATCTTTTGCTTCAAACAAAATAACATTTGACAACAGCCCTAATAAAGATTGCTTAAGCCATTTGTTGTGCTGATTTTTATCAAACCTAGCAAAGTAATCTTCTATCTGCCGTTGCGTGCTGAATTCCGGTTTTGTAAAGTAGTTGCCAAAACCATCACCTGTTACAAAGGTGCGGCGTATATAATCCTGCTGATTACCAAAAATATCGTTGAGTATTTTATCTGTGATGTAAGGTTTGCAATAACGGTTATAATCGAATGCAATTCCCCATGCCTGAAGCTCCTGAAGACTTACAGGAATAGAAGGCTCAAAATGGCCCATAATACCTTCTACCGATTCATAGGGGATACTCCATATACGGAAGAATCCAAGGATATGATCTATTCTGAATGAATCGAAATAATAACTCATTTGCTCAAAGCGTTGCCGCCACCATGCAAAGCCATCGCGCTTCATCTTTTCCCAGTTATAAGTAGGGAAACTCCAGTTCTGCCCGGTGATTGCAAAATCATCGGGTGGTGCTCCGGCCTGCATATCCATATGATAGAGGTCTGGCTGCTGCCAGGCATCCGCACCATAGCGATAAACACCAATTGGAATATCACCTTTAATAATAATTCCATTGGCATGCGCATGATCTCTCGCCTCCTTTAATTGCAGGTGCAAATGATACTGTACAAAATAATAAAGACCAATGGCATCTCTTACTTCTGCATCTTCCTGTATCAGGCTCCTTACTTCTTCTGCATTATAAATGTTATATGCGGGCCATTTGCTAAAATCAGCGGAACCATGTTTTTCTTTTAAATAGCAAAAAGCAGCATAAGGCGTTAACCAGTGCCTGTTGTTTTCAAAATACTCAATGTAGGTACTGGAAGTAAATGTTTTGTCTTTTTGAAGAGGATACAGTTGTTGAATAAGCTTCCATTTAAGATTGGTTACCGTTTCATAATCTACCGTATCGAGTTTATTAAGCCTTATTCTTTCATCTTCCAGCTCTGCCACCAATGGAAGGTTAGCAGCGTCAGCAAGCTTTGAAAGATTTAAGTATAATGGATGTAACGCAAACGCAGAGATAGCTGCATAAGGATAAGAATCTACCCAAGAATGCGTGGCCGTAGTATCATTTACAGGAAGAATCTGCACCAACTTTAACCCGGTTTTCTTTGCCCAGTCAACCAACAATTTTAAATCAGTAAACTCACCCACACCAAAACTGTTTTTACTTCTTAAGCTGAACACGGGCACTGAAACACCGGCACCCTTCCATGTATTGTTGGGTAATACAATAAAACCATCATTAATTACATGTAAACCTTTGGTAACGGTACCATCATGAAGCACCCTATCGGCCCCGCCTTCATAACGTACTATTTGTTTTGTTTCTACATCGTATACAACATACTTGTAGGTAATGGGGAAATTAGCGTTCAATAAATCAAGCGCAACGCTAAACTGATCTTCAAACGGCTGCCTGCTCATTAAAACGGGCGCATCTTTTTGCCAGCTCCCCAGAGCAGCATCACTGCCGGCTAATGCAACAGTTTGTCCCTTGGTAAGCAAAGGCGCTTTTATTTTAAACAGGTGCGTTGCTTTCGCAGGCTTTACTACAGTTACAGGCGTATGATTTTCTTTAAGCAAAACATTGCTGAAAGGCTCTGTATAGAATGCGTTTTCATAGTACCCTGCATGGTTCCATGAATCATTAATAAATACCTGGGAAGTGGTGAGCATTTCCGGCAAAATAACCTTATCACTTCCCCAATCGTAGCTGAGAATGCCATCAGGGAAACGAAGTACATAATTGTATGTAATGCCACCTTTGGGGAGAGACGCAGTATTGAGATCAATCTCAGCGACCCACAAATCGTTGTGCACATAATGCATAGATAGTGCCTTGTTTATATCACCATCACCAAATGCTTCATGATTGGCTGTGATATATAAATTTTGCCCGGGCTTTGTATGAAAACGAAGCTGAAGCGTAAGTTTAACAACGCCTGTTATTTCAGGTTTTACTGTAGCTGATTTTTTGGGCGCTGCAGATTTCTTTGCAGGCTTTTCGGCTACAGGTTCTTTTATAATCCGGGCTTCTTTTGTTTCTTTGGATGTTGCTTTCTTCTTAGGGGCAGCCTTCTTAACAGCAGGTTCTTTTTCAACAGTTGCTTTTTTTGCGGCAGCCTTTTTCGGTTTCTTTTCTTCTACTTTAACTGGTTCAACAGGAATAACAGGTTCCTGTTTAACTATCTCGTCTATTGGTTTTGCATTATCCTGTAAAGCTTCAGAAGGTTTTGCAGGTTCTGCTTTCTTTTTAGCTGTGGCTGTTTTCTTTGCAGCTTTTTTAGGAGCAGTTTTTTCAGCACTCTTTTCCGTTACAGCATCAGCCGCTTTCGCTTTTTTCACAGGGACTTTCTTTTTCTCCGGAACTTCAGCACCATTTACCTGGGTGATATCGGTATTGGTTAATGGTTGCTGCGTTGAAGGAATGTTTTTTTCTGTTGCCAAAATATTACAGTTTTTGAGTGAGCAAATTTAGAAAACGATTACCTGTTCTCCCTAATTAATTATCCTGCAAACGAATGTTTGTTGTGTGCATAATTTTTTGAAAATCCACTGTAAGGTAAACAGCCGGCACAGCTTAGCAGTTTGTTTCATACAGCAGTTAATTATTTCTTGAGCCGGCGTCAAAAGCAATCCTTAATATTCGTTAGCGTGATAATTTCATCAGGCGCTAAAAGTAGATAATGTGTAATAATTACACAAATCTTTCTGAACTGAAATTTTTCAATGTTCTGACTGTGCAGTAAAATAAGTCAGTCACTTAATATATGCAGGTTATTTTTTTATAAACCAATGAGAAAAAAATATTTATTTGATTGATGGGCATACGCTAACACTCACTCAACCCGAGAGGAACCAATACAGCGAGGCCGCCATCAGCAGTTTCTTTGTACTTGCTGTTCATATCAAGAGCGGTGTTCCACATGGTTTTTATTACATTATCCAAAGAGACTTTTGCATAATCGGGAGAACTCTGCAAAGCCAGTTGAGATGCGGTAATTGCCTTGATGGCACCCATCGTATTTCTTTCTATACAAGGTACCTGTACAAGACCAGCGATAGGGTCACATGTTAAACCAAGATGATGCTCCATGGCAATCTCCGCAGCCATCAAAGCTTGTTTTTGAGTGCCACCCATACTTTCTGTAAGCGCCGCTGCTGCCATTGCCGATGACACGCCAATTTCAGCCTGACACCCTCCCATTGCAGCAGAAATAGTGGCACCTTTTTTAAAAATACTTCCTATCTCTGCGGCTGTTAGTAAAAAGCGTATGATCTTATCGTCATCATATCCGTCACAAAAAGCGATGAAGTATTGCAACACTGCTGGTATTACACCGGCGGCACCATTGGTTGGTGCTGTAACAACTCTTCCAAAAGAAGCGTTCTCTTCATTTACCGCCAAAGCAAAACAACTTACCCAGTCAAGAATCGATTGAAAGGTTTTGCCTTTTT
>Ga0105237_10009605_pt1 | contig 10360 bp, 5 predicted proteins | sample KBSC24metaG_FD_81520 | JGI IMG/M metagenome (GOLD analysis project Ga0105237, IMG submission 81520) | Corn rhizosphere microbial communities from Kellogg Biological Station, Michigan, USA - KBS C2-4 metaG | ecosystem: Host-associated > Plants > Roots > Rhizosphere > Soil | place: Michigan, USA... | reverse complement strand
CGGACGAAGAATATTTACGACGGGGACGAGAACCTCACCTAGGTGACCGTGTCGGACCTGACGGGCGGCGACGCGTCGCGTACGACGAGCTACGTCTACGACAGTCTTGACCGGCAGGTCTCGTCGATCGATGCGCAAACCGAACAAGCGCTGCACCGTACCTACAACGTCAATGGCGACGTGGCGACGGTCACCGACCAACTCGGACGCGAAACCGTAACGACGTACGACGCCGACAATCGCGCGATCAATGTGACACAACTCGGAGTTGTCACTGATCCGCTTGGCGGTTCGACTCCTCGGGACATCGTCACAAAGACGATCGGTTACGACGCCGACGGTCGCGTGACTTCTGAGACAGACGCACTCGGACGGACGACTACGTACACCTACGACAACAGCGGCAGGCAACTGACGGCGACGCTGAACGCCTTCCACAACCGCGACGGGAGCACGCGGTCGATCGTTCTCGATCGAAAGGTCTACGACGCAGTCGGCAATGTCGTCGACGAGTACACCGGCAATGGCCTGCGCCACGTTCACAACGTCTACGACGCGGACGGCCGCCTCGCGTCTAGCGTCATCGATCCCGGCGGTCTTAACCGCACCACCAGCTACACATATGACGCCGATGACCATGTTCTCACGCAGACACTCAGCGACGGAACACAGAGCGAAACAACGAGCTACACGTACGACGCCGACGGCGGCAAGCTAACCGAAAGCGTCAGCACGGGCACGCAGACATTGACGACGAGCTATACGTACGACAACCGCGGCATCATGACCAGCCAGACCGATCCGCGCGGCAATCTCGCCGGTGCCGACCAGTCGGCGTTCACGACGACAACAACGAGCGACGAGCTCGGCCGGACGGTCGCCGTCACAGGGCCACCGATCTCGATCGAGTCAAACGGTAACCAGCCCGCCACGACACGCCCGGTTTCGAGGACGGGGTACGACACCTTCGGGAACCCGACGCAGAACCAAGACGCGAACGGCAACATCACCACCACCGACTTCGACAAGATCAACCGGCGCACCGTCGTGCACTATCCGGCGTACACGACCCCAGGTGGCACCACCATCAACCCGACCGAGTCGTGGACCTATGACAACGCCGGCAACCAGCTCAGCCACACCGACCGGCGTGGGCAAACGTCCACCTATGTTTACGACGGGTTCAATCGCGTCGTCGCTGCATACGACCCGCAACTCGCCGGCCAAAACGTCGCAGGGGTTACCACTACGACATACGACGACATCGGAAACAAGCTGACGTCGACTAACCAAGACGGCGCGGTCACCGAGTGGACATACGACGACCTGAACCGCGTTCGGACAGAGACCGATGATGTTCGGCAGCCGAATTCGAGTGTCGTACGAGACACGACGACGTACGACTATGACGATCAAGGCGATCAAACATATGTGCAAGATCCGAGCGGCCATGTGTCGACGGCAACTTTCGATGCGGTCGGCGAGCAGCTGACAAGCACCGATGCCGCGAACAATGCGACGACGTACACCTATGACGCCGCGGGCCGGCAAACCGGAAGCACCGACCCGCTCGGGCGCTCGTGGACGAGGACGTACGACACTGCCGGGCGCGTGGTCACCGCCAACCACTACAGCCACACCGGCGCATTGCTGACGACAGTGAGCTACGGATACGACGCTGCCGGCAACGAGATAACCATGACGTCGGCCGCGGGCAACACCACGACGACCACGTACGACGCGGCAAACCGCCTCATTTCTATCAATGAACCGATAGCGCCGGGCGCGACGATTACGACAACGGCGGGTTATGACGCGAACGGAAACATGACCCGCATGACCGATGGCAACGGGGACACGACGATCCACACATACACGTCGTGGAACACGCTCGCTTCGACGATTGAGCCGGCGACGACCGCCCAGCCGAACGCTGCTGATCGCACGTGGACGACGACGTATGACGCCGGCGGCCTGTCGATCGGGACGACCGAGCCAGGCGGCGTCACGGTGTCGCAGACATACGACAACCTCGGTCGGCTGACCAACGAGAGCGCGTCCGGTGGCGACACGTCCGCAGCGGCCCGCGCTTTTGGTTACGACCTCGCCGGCCAGCGGACCAGTCTGTCCACTCCGACCGGCAACGACACGTATACCTACGACGATCGCGGTCTTCTGCTCACCGCAAATGGACCATCTGGCAGCGCAACCGTTACGTATAACGCGAGCGGCCTGCCTACCCAGCGCACCGACGCGGCCGGCACCGTCACAGTGACGTATGACAACCGCAATCTGCCTGCGATGATTCACGACACCCTGAGCCAGGCCACCCGAACGTATACCTACAACGGCGACGGCCAGCCGACCAGCATCGCGATCAGCGGAGCGGGCGGCGCGAGCTCTACGCAGACCCTCGCTTACGACGATCTTGGTCGCGTGACGAGCGACCAGCTTGCGAACGCGAGCGGGACCGTCACAGCGAGCTACGCGTATGGCTATGACGCGAATGGAAACGTCGTCTCTCAGACAGTGAACCTGCCGAACAATCCCGCGGACGGCACCCACACGTACGCGTACGACCAGGCCGACCGACTTACTAGCTGGACGACGCCTTCCGGCGCCGCGACAACATACGGCTGGGACAACGCTGGCAACCGGACCCAGGCCGGAAGTGCGACATACACGTACAACCAGCGCAACGAGCTAACGGGTGGACCACAAGGTAGCTACACCTGGGATGCCGAAGGCAACCTCACCGCAATCACACCCGGCAGTGGCCTCGCGACAAGCTACGGTTACGACGGCTTCAACCGGATGTCGAGCGCGACGCAAAATGGGCAGTCCACGACGTACTCGTATGACAGTTTCGACCGACTGCTAACGAGCAACGGCACTGCGTTGACCTACTCCGGCTTCGCAGTAAAGCCAGCGAGCAACGGCAGTCAGCTGTACGTGCGCTCTAACGACAACGCGTTGCTCGCTGTGTCCGACGGCTCGTCGACCTCGCTCGCCGGGATCGAGCGCCACCATGATTTGACCTACCTTGCACAGCCGGACGGGTCAGTCGGCGCCAACCAGTTCTTCGATCCGTTCGGCAACGTCGCCGGCGTGTCCAGCTCGATGAACGTAGCGCTTGGATTCCAGAGCGACATCACGGATCCAACAACGGGCAATATCTGGATGGGCGCGCGGTGGTACACGCCCGGCGATGACACGTTCCTCAGCCAAGACACAGTCACCGGCGAGATCACCCAACCGCAAAGTCTGAACCTGTACACGTATGCGAACGGTGACCCGGAGACCTTCTTCGACCCGGACGGACACCAAAACACGCCTCCTGACAGCAAGTCGCTACCCAATGTCCCTCGATTGCTGCGACTGCAGAATCCGTACATGACCGGCTCGGACGTCCGCTGGGTGCAACAGCGCCTCAACGCGCACGGTGCAAAGCTGAACGCGGATGGTGTTTTCGGGCCGAAGACCAGCAGCGCGGTGGTCGCATTCCAACGCAGTTACGGACTCACAGCGGACGGAATCGTGGGGCCATTCACCCATGAGGCACTGTCACTGCCGGTTACCGCCAAGCACGCCGTGGAATGGCTGCCCGAGTCCTGTCACTCCGACAAGTTCTGGGGAGCACAAGCAGGGCACGGCACCGAGAAGATGTGCTCATCGATCAAGAATGGCAAGCACGTTCACATGTCGTCGTCCTTGGACACGTACGGAACCACGTCACTGGTCACAAACACCCTCGTAGGTGGGGTGCGCGACAAGTCCACATTCCGAATGGCTCCGGCGGCGGCCGCGATCCGGCATGGAATCGAGGACGAGGGCGACCTGTTCGGCGGGTGGAACCCACCAAACTGGCCTCGTGGTGCAGTCGACCCCGAATCCGTAGTGAGCGGCGGCAAGAACCTCTCGATGCTGTGGTCGATCAATCTCGAGACGAAGATCAAGACCGACCTTACTTACGCCGTGAACGTCAACGCGTATTACCAGACAATGAATAGCGGCGAATGGGTGCATGCGCGCGTCGCCACGGAGTTCGTCCCAAGCACGTCCATCACTCAAGGACCCAAGGGGTACAAGAAGGACAACTATGTTGCGGCCATGTACGCGTCACTGACCTATATCTGGCAATATCAAGCGAACCATGAGGCGGGCCTCGATCAACCAGGGGATGCCCCCGACAAAGGCGGCGGCGAACCCGAACCCATTATGCCGCTGCCGCAGCCCAATCCACCTCGGCCTTAGTCGGCACCAGATCCTGTCCGGCAGAGCATGAGAAGGCTCGCAGGGCGGGACGGTCGAACCGGCCTCGCCGGCGGGTCGGTTCGACCGATGGCGCTCGCGCTGTCGGTTGCAACTCTCACGGCGTGTCACTCGACGACGCATGCGCAAGATGTCGCCGGCAAACGTGCTTGCGCGTTGGTCAAGCAAGCTCAACACCAGCCCATGCGCGTTCAGGTAGCGCTATTCACGAAAGCGTTGTCGTTCGCGGAAACTGCACTCGGAGCCAGCGGGCTACGAGGTAGCGGCAATCCACGATGGACCTTCGTTGCGTCCGATGTGCGGTCCGCATCCGAGGAGGGATCCCGACTGCTCGACCCACCGCAACAGGGCACGAGCGACCCGCAGATGGACGCATACTCCTTCCCCGTCGACGTCCACCAGTCATACGAAGATTGCGTGAGCGCGCACGCTTACGGGTAGGCACCGGCTCGGCCGCTCGACTCCGTACATCTACCGGGACACTGCTCACTAAGTCTGCCGCGGCGCTCGCTTGTCGTGGGTCGGCAGTGACACGACCCTCGTCGTCTCCGCCGAGTGAGTGCCGTCGTCGACGCGCACCACCAAGGTGTGCTTCCCATCGTTCTTCTGGGTCGGCTCCAGTGGCGCGGTCAGCGTTCCCGGCCGGGGCGAGCTGACCGTGAGAGCGGCGTCGTCCCAGGTCACCTGCGTGTGACCGGGCGTGCCGAGGTTCGTCCCCTTGACCGTCAGCGTCCCGAACGACTCGTGCGGCTTCACCGCGACGTCGACGCTGTTGATCACCGGCTGGTTGTCGACGAATGCCTTGTTCGTCGTATAGGCCAGTGCGGAGGCAGAGGTGAGGCCCGCGAGCGCGGTCGGGATCGCCGGCAGCCCAGCCTCCGGGTGCCAGGCGAACGCGACGACGACGAAGACCAGCGCGATCAGGTTGAACAGGCAAAACTGGAAATCGACGAGATCGGCCTCGCCCGAGTCATTGCTGACCAGGTCGGACGGCTTGATGCCGGCGTCGTTCGTCGTCTTCACCAAGCTGCCGTTGTTGAGCCGGCTGAGGGTGATGCCTTTGGCCAGCACGAGCGCCGCGAACGGCCCACCGAGCAGCAGGAGATAGGTGTCCGACAGCGGGTGCAACTTGTTGCCGAAATCGGTCGCGAGGTCGCAGCCCTTCAGCCCGGAGCGCGCCATCACGATCAGCAACACCGTCGTGATCGACCACGCGACCACCAACGTCCACGCCGCCGTGATCGTCCGGCTCGTCGACAGCCGCCCGTCCGCCCCCACCACCAGCTTCGCCCAGCCGGTGAACGCAACGAGCAACCAACCGAGTCCCAGCACGACAATCGCGCCGATGATCACCGACGGCGCGTGGTGCGCTGGCCACGGAACGGCGTGATGCGCGGGAGCACATGGGTTGTCCGCAGACACATGCATAGCTGCTCCCCGTCATAAGAGCGGGCCGGACCTCCATCGAACCACTCGATCGGTCGAGTGGCCCGGCGATCACGCGTCGGCGAGGCGGCGGGCGTCGGTGCGCTTCTCGCTCAGCCGGCCCAGCAATGCCCGCGCCCGCAACCGGTCGATGCCCACCCGGTCGGCCACCTCGGCGTCATCGAGCGAGTCGAGGGTCTCGTTGATGCAGTTGCACAACACCGAGATCTCGTCCGCCGACAGCCGTACGACGATCTTGGGCACGTCGGAGTAGTGCCCCAGCGAAGCGGGCATGTAACCGGCGTCATCGGGCCAGCAACGGTCCCCAGGCTGTGGACGGATCGGTGGATGACGCCGTGGGAAACCCGGCCGGTCCGGGGATAACTCCTGGCCTAATGTGGACATCTTGTGCACAGCCGAAATTCCGTGAAAATACTTGCCGAAACCCCTTGTGCACGCGCTGCGCACCCACTAGACATACGCCTGTCGCCGAGAGACGACAGACAAGCGGAAGGCAACTTTCGCACCGCAGGACGCTTCGGCCGCCGCAAGGTGGCGCGAGTCGCCGGAGGTCACCGCAAGGTGGCGGACGGCAGCTCGGGGAAACCGCAAGGGGACCAGGAGCATCCAGCGGGTCTGACGAAAACCGGTGACGGGGACTCGAAACGCAAGAGCGCGGAGCGATCCGCAATCGGTGCGTCGAGACCACGCGAGGCCCCTCCATCTCATACATGGAGGGGCCTCGCACCATTTTGGCCGACTGTGCCCCGATCACGGCGCAGCGACACACCAACGAAGCCGCCGATCATGCGCGAGTTGGGCTTGTTTCGCGTTCAGAACCCCAACACGTGCATGATCGGCGGCTTGCGTCTCAGCGGCTCAGCGGCTCAGCGGCTGCGCGACCTACCGGCTGTCGTCCTCGGCGTTCGGGCCCGGCGCCGGCGGCCGCGACTTCGCGCCGTGCACGGCGTGCCACAAGATGACGTCGAGCTGGCGCTGCGGCACCTGGTCGAGAGAGCCGAAGTCGAGCCCGCGAGACATCGCCGCGTCGGGCGCGCTCGCCGAGTTGACGTCCACCCGCGACTGGGTCGGCACGATCGCGTTGTACGGCGCGCTGTTCACCGGCGTCGACGTGAACGCGTCGTACATCGGCACAGCCAGCCCGTCGAACAGGCCCAGCGGCTCCATGCCGAGGATGAGCTCCATCGAGCGGATCGCCGACGCGAAGTCGTAACGGTGATCGACGACGGCGCCCACCGGCGTGTACGGGCTGATGACGGCCGCAGGGATCCGGTGCGCGTCGACGTGGTCGGCGCCGTCCTGCGAGTCGTCTTCGACCACGAAGATGGCCGACGAGCTCCAGATCGACGAGTGGCTGATCGTGTCGACGATCTCGCCGAGGCCATAGTCGTTGTCGGCGACCATCGCTTGCGGCGTCCGCTTGCCCGGCGTCGTGCCGACCGTGTGGTCGTTGGGCAGCACCAGATAGTTGAACGCCGGCACGGTCCCGCTCGCCACCTGCGAGTTGAAGTGCGACTGGAAGCAGGCCGCGCGCGACTCGATGTTCGGCGCCGAGCCCGCCGGCGGCGTCGAGTCCCACGTCGGATTCATCGTGACCGCGTCGGTCTCGATGTCGGCGTCGTTCGGGTAGCACTCGCCGACCGGGGTCGCGCCGACCCCGTCGACGCCACCGGCGCCGAGGTCGGAGTGCGAGAACTTCTTCAGCACCTCGGCGGTCGCCGCCGCATCGCGATCCTTGTCGGGGAACGGCACGTCGCCGGCGATCGCCTCGCCGTAGTTGAAGTACGGGATGTTCTGCCGCTCCGCCTGGTCGAACAGGAAGCCGTTGCCCGGCCACGTCACCGAGTAGACGCCGAAGTCGTAGGGGCGGCCGCGACCGGCGTAGTTCTGCATCCAGTTCTTCTGCACGTAATCGGAGACGCTGGCCGCGCTGGTCCAGAAGTGACCGTCGATCGACGCCTCGGAGTTGGCGTAGACATGGTCGAGCAGCGGGAAACGGTCGACCAGCGCGTGGATGTTCGGCGTCACCGACGGACCGAACAACTCGAGCGACGGATCGCCGTCGCCCTTCGCGACGTCGCCGAGGATCTGGTCGTAGGTGCGGTTCTCCTTGACCACGAAGAAGACATGCTTGATCGGGCCGCCCGGCCGCAACGGCGTGCCCGCCGGCGCCGCCGTCGCGTCGACCGGCACGACCTGGCTGTTCGCGGTCGCGGTGTACGTCGCGAGCTCCGTCGACGAGGGCACCGGCAGCACGCCCACGCTGCCGAGGATCGACGACGGCAAGTAGTAGAAGGAATTGATCTGGTTGTCGCTGTCCCGCGGATCGAGCGGGTTGGGGCCGTTCGGATCCGGGCCGGAGCCGAAACCCTTCGCCGACAGCCACACGAGCGTGCTGCCGTGCACCGCCGTGTCGGTCGGGAACTCCGCGGTCGGCACCCGGCCGACCAGCTTCGGCATCGCCGGGTGGATGTCGAGCACCGCAAGGTCGTCGCCGCCTTCTTCCGCGACGTAGAGACGCTGGTTCGCCGAGTCGAGGGCGAACGCGACCGGCGCGACGCCGAGACCTTGCGAGCGTTGCAACGACAGATCGGCGATGACCGTGTCGGTCAACGTGTTGATGACCGCGACGTGGTCGGTGTTGGCGATGGCGATGTATGCGCGCCGGGTCGCCGGGTCGTACGCGATCGCCTCGGGATGCGACAACTGCGGGCCGACCGTGATGTCGGTCAACTTGGCGCCGCTCACGAGGTCGATCACGGACACGGTGCCGTCGGTCTCGTTCGTGACGAGGCCGGTCTTGTTGTCGGCCAGGATGGCCGCGCCGTAGGGGTAGTGCCCGACCGCGACGTAGGTCACCGCGCCGGTCGCGGTCGAGATGATCGCGGCGTGATCGGCGAGGTTGAGCGGCACCAGCAGCTTGCTGCCGTCGGGTGAGACCGCGAGCCGGTCCGGCCACGACAGCCGGGTCTGGTTGGTCGGCGGGAAGTTCTGCGGCGGGCCTTCGAGCCCCGGCATGTCAGCGATCCCCTGCGGGATGGGCGAGCCGGCCGGCGGCGGAACCGCGACCAGGTGGTCGAAGTGCGCGAGCCCGGTGCTGGCGTCGTAGGCGAACGTCTCGACGACGTCGCCCTGCGCGCCGGGCAGGTCCGGGTGCGATTGATCGGTATGCGGCGAGTCGGCGACGCCGGACAGGTAGGCGACCGGCCGGGTCGGGTCCATCACGATGCCGCCGGACGCGCCCGGCACGACTAGCGTCTGCACGACGGTCTGCGTGGACACGTCGACGATGCGGATGTCGTTCTGGCCCCGGCCGGTCGAGACCGCCCAATAGAACCGGCCGTCCGGCGTCAGCGCGCCGCCGGTCGGGAAGTTGCCCACCGCGACCATCTGGCCGGCCGGGCTGAGCACGCGACCGTTGCCGGTCTCGTGAATGCTCGGGCCGATGACGCCGGTGGCGGTGACGCTATAAGCAACCGTCGCGGTCACCGAGGCCGCGACGGCAAGGACGAGCAACTTCCCGGTAGTTTTCATGCGCCGGAGATTAGGCGGCGCAAGCTGACTTCCTGCCGACGTCAGCCCGAATCTCTGCTGAACATTTCTTACAGCGCGGGCGGGGCGGGGATGCGGGCCAGCCCGGTTTCGACGGCGCCGAACCGTTCGTCCTCGGTCGCCCACTGGGTGCGCGCTTGCGCCATTTCCTCTTTCGTCCGGGCGACGAAGTTCCACCACATGACGATCGGCTCGGGGAACGGCACGCCGCCGAGCAGCAGCAGCCGCGCGCCGGCCGCGCTCGCCAACGGCAGCTCGTCGCGCCCCATGCCGACGTAGCCCAACTGCCCGGGTCGGACGACGCTCTCCCCCACCGCGACCTCGCCGTCGATCACGACGAGCGCGTGCTCGAAGTCGCGCCGGACCGGGACCACCGAGCCGCCGCGGCCCAACGTCAGCTCCGCGCCGACGAGTTCGGTGTCGTGCCGGGCCGGCGACGTCGCGCCGGCGAGCGATCCCAGCAGCACCACAGCCGCGCCGTTGTCGAGCTCCGCAACCGGCAACGCCGCATGATGCTCGAACGCGGCCGCGTCGTCCCGGGTCGCGTCCGGCTGCGCGACCCACAGCTGCACGCCTTGCAGCGCGCCGCGGTAAGTGCGCGCCATCTCCTCCGCGTGCACGACGCCGTGCCCGGCGGTCATGAGGTTGAGCTGACCGGGCCGGATCTGCTGTTCCGAGCCGAGGCTGTCGCGATGCACCAACGCGCCGTCGACGAGCCAGGTGACCGTATGCAGCCCGATGTGCGGGTGCGGCCCGATGTCGAGCCCGCCCTTCTCGGTCACTTCCTCCGGACCCATGTGGTCGGCGAAGCACCAAGCCCCGACCGTACGGCGGCCGCGCCGCGGCAGCGCGCGGCGCACGGTGATGTTGCCGACCGTCGCCTCGCGGTCGTCGAACACTTCGGCGCACGGCGGCGCCGGCGGGTCGGGCGCGCGTTGTTCGGGCGGGGCATCGACGCTGGCGACCGGACCGCTCATGCCCCGATCATCCACCCGCGGCTCAAGCGAGCGTGGCGTGCATCTCCCACAACAGGATCTCGGCGTCGTCGTCGGCCTGCACCCGGTTGCCGCCGACCGCGGTCAGGCGCGCG
>Ga0105237_10009601_pt1 | contig 10361 bp, 2 predicted proteins | sample KBSC24metaG_FD_81520 | JGI IMG/M metagenome (GOLD analysis project Ga0105237, IMG submission 81520) | Corn rhizosphere microbial communities from Kellogg Biological Station, Michigan, USA - KBS C2-4 metaG | ecosystem: Host-associated > Plants > Roots > Rhizosphere > Soil | place: Michigan, USA... | reverse complement strand
CCCATGGCCGCCGGTCAGTTTGAAGGCGCCCGCATGACCGACTACTCACCGGAGTCGATCCACGACTTCATTGCCTGGTTGAAATCGCGGCACGGCGGCTTGCCACAGTTGAACAAACGCTTCGGGACGGCCTTCGCCAGTTGGGAAGAAGTTCGGCCGCCGCGCAGAGATTTACGAAACGAACCCAATTCGCCGTTGTGGGAACATATGGACTCCTATGCCAACGGCTTCCTGCCGATCTTCGGTTGGGCCCGGCCGCTCGGCAACGGCTCCATCACTATATATGTAGATGCCAAGCCCGTAGGCAAAGCCGAATACGGCTTGAGCCGGCTCGATGTCTACGATGCCGTGCCCGGACTCACCGACAGCGACATCGGCTTTCGCTTCGATCTCGATTACCGCAAACTCTCGCCCGGCCGTCACATCCTCCACGCCGTGCTGCAAAAAGAGGACGGTCGCAAGTTTTCGGTGGGAGCTCGCGTGTTCACTGTCGCCGGTCACCCCGCGAAATCCCTGGACGGAATCTACTTCGGCGACCTCGACATCCTGCCGGGCTGCGTTGATCCGGGCACCTTCAATTTCGCGTGGCTCGACCATCCGCCGGATGAGCTGATCCTGCGTTTCAATCCCTATGCCGCCGAATGGCAGGAGTTCCGGGAGCATCAGGTAGAGACGCTGCTGATGAAGTTCGCCGAGCTTGCGGTGCAGGCCGGCATTCCTCGCGAGAAGCTCTATTCACACCAGATCATGCCGCAGTTTGAAGGCAGTTGGAACCGCGTGGCGTTCGCTGTGCCAGGCAAACCTCCGGCCGGCGGCATGTTTTTTCCGGGACTCGATCTCTACGGCGGGGCCACCATCTACCGTGGTATGGCGCAGTTCCTGGGAGGCTCACGATACGGCGTGCCGGAACTGCATCCGCGCATGGGTAAGGGTGCCACTAAGGAAGTGTTCCGGAAGGCTCTCCAGTATCACCGCGACCTCGGTGCATCCTTCATTTCGCCGTATTTCATGGCCCTGCGAGAACCCGCCGGCCAGGTACCCACGTCTGATCCGCAGAACCTGCAGGATGCCCTGCTCATCCACCCCCTCAATGTCGCGGTCGGCTCGCTCTTCTTCTATTCCGCCCTGGTGAAGTTTCTCAACGCCGGCAGCTGACCCCCGACTCTTTACTTCCCGAACATCCGCAGATAGAGGCTGCCCAGAGCCCGGACCGGAGCGGTGATTCTCCAGGACAACGAGTGCTCCAGTTCGGCGATCCGGTGGTCGCGATCACGCAGTACCGCCTTCAGTTCCTGAACGTGTAGCGGATCGTTGCTTTTCGTGGGATCTTGCCCTACCCCCGCCGCCGTCGGCAACGGACCTTGCAGTGAATATCGGTGATCCTCCAGCACCCGCATATAAGCGAGGCGAGGCAACAGGTGCTCGGTCAGCGACCAGGAATCGAACAGGCTCCACAGGAACTCGCCCATCTCCGCCGTACCTGACGACCAGCTGACCGGACCCGCTCCATTCAGTTCGCCTGACGTGGGTTGCCATTTGGGAAAGCCCTCATTCAGCCGCGCCACCAGGTCCTTGGTCGAGCCGTACAGAATCAGGTTGTCCTTCGCGGTCAGCTGTTCCCGCAGTTCCCGTATCACCGGGATCGACCGCGCCAGAACCGGCTTCCCATACGCCAGACTCTCCACCACCGGAATTCCGAAGCCTTCGTAGTGCGACGGAAAAACCACCAGCTGGGCGTCGCGCAGGAGATTATGCATCTGTGCATCGGTCAAGTTGCCGCTCGGGTAAGCCGTGACGTTATGCCGCGCATCTTCTTTGAGTCCCAGGGCGACAATCTTCTCCCGCGGAAATGCCCGAGTCAATGCATCCACCGTGGCGGCCACATGCTTGTGGGCGAAGGCGTTGCCGATCACCAGAATGTAGGTCCCCGCAACCGGCCCGCTCTGCGGATCCCGATAGTCGTTCAGGTCCAGCGAATGATAGGCTGCCATCTCCCTTATCCCCGGACGTAGGCGGAACCGGCGACGGAATTGGTCCTGTACAAATCGGCTGTTGTACAGTACCGCATCCGCATACTGAAACACCGTCCCCCATAAGGTCTCGAGGTTCAGGTGATTCAGATACAGGCAGTCCATGGCTATGGTGTCGAGCATCATGTAGACATTCAACACGCCGACCCGGTTCATCCGTTCCAACCGCTCGTAGTCAAACGGCTGTCCAAAACGGAAAGCCAGGGCAAATGTCCGGGTGGTCTCGGGAGAAACCAGAAACAGATTCTTCAGCTTGTCGAGTTCGTGGAAGCGTTGCGCCTCCTCGGACACCATGGCATAAATGCGGAAATGCTTTTGCCACTCGACTAACGCCGCTCGCAGGACGCACTTCGCCGCCTCGAACGTGCCGTTATGATAGGTCCCCATGCTGGAGAAATCGAACACCAGGTCGAGACGTCCATCGCTTGCCGGCAACAGGGCGGTGAGCATCTTCTCCGCCTGATACCAGGGTCCGTGGAAATATTTCGCGATGCTCCGCGGGTACTCGGGATACCGCTCCACCAGCAAACCCCAATTCCGTTTTTCCAGCTCTTCCTTGGGACTATCGCTGCCCCCAAAGGAGGCTTCCCCAAAGTGATACACGAATGCGTGATTGGCCAGCGCCGCCTGGTAACCGCAGCGATTCGCCCGCATGACAAGGTCGTTCTCTTCGCTATAGCCCCTGCCATAAATCTCGTCGAGCAGGCCGAACTCGTCGAGGATCGAAAACTTGATCAGCAGGCAAAAACCCACCGCTACCGGAACGTAGTGATACTCCGGCAGGTGGCGCGAGAGTTCGCGGAACACCACATACGACTCCTCCGGTTTGAGATGCTGAAATTCCGGCTGGGGAGGAAACGAGCAGATGGTGGCATTGTTCGAACGCGGACTGACGAAGCCGATCATGGGATCGAGGTCCGCCACGCGATGCATCTCGGCGATCGCCCCGGGAAACACAATAGTGTCCGAGTTCAACACGATTACGTCACGGCGGTTCGCCACCGACTCCCGGGCAGCCTCATTCACCGAACGCCCGAAACCCAGGTTCCGTTCGTTTTCGATTACCCGGCAGGGCACCCAGGTGGAGAGCTCCGCCACCGCGTGCCGCAAGCGGGATTTCAGCTCGTCATCCTCCGGCGAATCGTTGACCGCAATCACCCGGCAATCCGTCGCGGCTAACTCCGCTCCCACCCGCTGCAGCGATTCGAACAGGCTCGTCACCAGCGAAGGCTGTCTGTAGAACGGAATGATGATGTCAATCGGCAATTTTATATTCTAAACGCATCCTTGTGTGACAGCTCCTTAAGCTGCAGTTTCAGCTCGAGCCGCTCCGGTCCTCCGTATCCTTATTAAGTAGTACGATGTCCCAGTCCGATCAGCCTGCAGCGATCCTACATCGTGCGGCTAATCCACTCGGTAGCTACCTGGTAGCTTTACGCTGGCAGTGCCAAAGGTAGCCGCTTTGTAGGCAGCCTGGGCAAGTGTGGGATGAGGGGAAGGGAAACTAAAACAGGAATGGGCGCCACGTTGGTCGTGGCGCCCATTCCTGTTGAAAGCAAAAGAGAAAACTTCAGAAGTTACGCGAGCCGGCGGCGGCCGTAGATGCCGAATCCGGCAAACGCCAGAGTCAACATCAACCATGTACGGGGCTCCGGGGTAGCCGACGCGTCCGTGGTTCCGAGGATATCGAAGACCGAATCATTCCCGCTGACGCCAGAACCGCTGGTTCCAAACCCGAACATCAGGGGAGTAGAACCGGACCAGGGGTCACCCGGTGCGCCAAAACTACCACTGGCAATGGAAGCTTGCCAGCCATAGGTATTCACCTGATCGGTCGTCGCCCGGTAGGATCTAAAGTTCGGATCCGACTCCACCGTGGTGCCCAGGTAATAGGTACCAGCTCCTAATACCACGCCCGGACCAACATTTACATTGAACTGCACCAGGCAACTGCCGGATGCGCCTGATCCCACGCAGTTATATCCCGACGGCTGTGTCAAACTCGCCGCTACAGTTTGGAAAGCAATCAATTTCGTGGTGGGAATTGACGGATCGCCGTTCCACAGCGACCACGTCACGTTCTTGTTGGCCGGAGCGTTCGCCGTGCCCACCAGGAAATCAGCGAAGGTAAACCCAGTGACGTTCCACGCGCTACCGGTCACCTGGAAGTTATCGAATATCGTAAAGGGTCCACCAGGCGATGGCGTTGGCGCGCCACAGGTACTATCGCAGGGATTGCCGCCGCCAGGCGAACCGACGGGCGTAAAATTCGAGTTATTGATATCGCCGTTGTGCCACAGTGTTGCTGCTTGTATTCCACTTGCGGCGATTAGCATCAGAGAAATGCCAGCGCTAAGCGTAAGTGCTTGCCGGCACAACCCTTTCAGCCCCATTTTAGTCTTCACCAGTATCTCCTCCAAAACGGGATATTTTCGTACCATACCCTCGCATGGGTAACAGTATACACTGTAACCCCTTGATTCTGGTCAAGATTGTAATAGTATCTTTGGTTGGCTAGTTTTAGCTAATAGCCGACATTTGTAACGTGATTTCAATCGTTGGCAACCACGTTTTTTTCGGCTTTCTTAAGAATTCCCACGACCGGATAGCCAACTTTTGGGCTCCGGACTGCGCTCCAGTGGGGGGCCTCCCAAACAAAAAAACCCGCTGGGAACCATAAGGCAATCCCAGCGGGAAGACTTGATAGGGGACTTGACAGGGACAACAGCTTCGAAACCAAAGCCGTCCTCAATAGTAACTGACGCGGGGCAAAAGTTTCCGTGTACCATCTCCGGCTACCAAGCACTCTGGATCCCCTCCGGCAGGTTGTCGCCTCCCCCCTCATCTGACCCCCAAGATCACTGCAAATACACAGCTTACACCGCAAAACTAACCGCCCGGAAAAGCCTCGACCCGCCTCTACCACAGCCGGAAACGATCGCAAACAGGCATAAAATTAATCTATTTTAATTTTCTGTCCGACCCCGTCCGTAATGGTACATCTGCAGCATCTCCGGACCCCCCCACCCTCAGGCCGTTTTGTACATTGAAAAATAAGCCACTTACTACGATTTCTGAGGGCTCCAAGTAATTGAAGAAACAGAACTTGGGCCCACTTTGGAACCCCTCGGTTGGAAGCCAACTTCCGCAGAGCCGCAGAACGCCACAAATGACGTTGACTTTCGCCCACAGAGAATTTATCATTGGTGTCGATCTACACGTTAAAGTGGATTAGCATCTGTACTTGCATCAAACTGAACAAAACATAAGTCAGGTAAAGGCAAATTGAACTCTGAAGAGGACTTGATGAAGGGGAGCAGTCAAAAATGAAACTCACAACCAAGATACTAGTGGCATGTTTGCCCGGTATCGTGACCGGGGCCCTATTAGCGGCCACAACCGATCCACGATCCGTCAGCAAGCCAAACGAGGCAGCCCTGGCCAAAGCCAAAAGCGCTTTGGCAAAGATGCCCTTATCTTTCGAACCCAACCGCGGACAAACCGACCCGCGGGTACAATATCTCACCCGGGGTCCGGGCTACATCGTTTACTTCACACAAGATGAGACGGTGATGTCCCTGACCGACACCAAATCTTCAAACGCTGTCGTGCGTATGAAGTTTGTGGGCGGGACGAACTCTGCGACCGCCAAGCCGGTTGATGCGTTGACGACGACCAGCAACTACCTGGTCGGCAACGACTCATCCAAGTGGCTCTCCGGCATCGCTCAGTACTCGAAACTCCGGTATGAGAACGTCTACCCGGGAATCGATGTCGTATACACCGGCGACCAGAAGCAGCTGCGCTATGACTTCATTGTCAAGCCGGGTGCCGATGCCCATGCCATCCAGATGGCATTCGAAGGTGCCGAAAACCTCTCCGTCACCAAAGACGGCAACCTCGCGTTGACCATCGATGGCAAAACTCTGGTCACCACCAAGCCCTTCACCTATCAGGAAGAGGCGGGAGCCAAGAAAGAAATTGCCAGCCATTTCGTCGTGAACAACGGCAAGGTCACTTTCGAGCTCGCCAAGTATGACACCACCAAGGATCTGGTCATCGATCCGAGCGTCGTGTTCGTAACCTTCCTCGGCGGCGGCCTCAATGATGCCGTCAACGGCGTTGCGATCGTCAACCCGACCCTGACCATCTCCTCCGCACCCAGTGCCTACTTCGTCACGGGTTCCACCAACTCACCGAACTTTCCGACCACTGCTGGCGTGCTGCCGACTTGCGGCGCCACCCCGACACCTGGTTGCAACCCCGGCGGTCTGAGCGGCAACGTTCTCTCCGGCGCGCAGAACATCTTCGTTACCAAGATCAGCTTCAACGGCACGCAAAACGTCTGGACCACTTATATCGGTGGAAACAGCCGTGACAGCGGCGCCGCGATCGCAGTCGACATCAGCAATCCCGCCGGCGGCACCAATTGCAGCGCAGGTTGCCCCGTTATCACCGGTCAGGCTCAGTCTGTCAACTTCCCCACGGCTCCGTTCCAGGGTGTCAACTCTGCCCCGGCGCTTCAGGGTGGAAGCGACGCTTATGCTGTGAAACTCGCCGTTGACGGAAAGTCGTTCGTTTACTCCGTCCTTCTCGGCGGTGGCCAAAACGACCAGGGTACTGGTGTTGCCATCAACAACAACCCGGGTTCCTCCAGTTTCGGCGACGCCTTCATCGGCGGTTACACCGACTCTGCGACCTTCCTCGGCAAGACCAACAGCGGTAACCCCAGCAGCTCTTCGGATGCTTTCGTCGTCAAGATCCCGGTTGCCTACAACAACAACTCCACATTCAACATCGGGACCACGATCATCGCCAACCTTTATGGTGGCTTCGGTGAGGAGTTCACCCACGCGATCGCTTACAACGCGACCAACAACATGGTTTATCTCGGCGGCGACACCACCACCGGTAAACAGAACTTCATCGCACCCAACAATAAAGATCTCCCCGTCAGCAACACCACTGCTCTGCCGGGTCCTGGTCCCAACGCGCGCGGCGGCTTCCTCGTCGCCTTCGATGCGACCAACCTCATTACCACCTGGAGCAGCTATCTGGCCGTCAGCCCTGCTGGCAGCCCCAATTTCGAAACCATCACCGGCATAGCCGCAGAGGGTGGTTGCAGCGCCGCTCTCGGCTCCCCTGCCTACGTCACTTGCCCCACCGTGGCACTCGGCAATATCGGACACGTGTATGTAACTGGTGTCACTACCTCTAATGTTCCCTCGGGCAACATCGCGAAGGTCGTTCCCCAGGTTGCCTGCACCAACGGTGTCGCAGCTTCCTCTATCCTCGCTGGCAAACTGATCATCGGACCGGCCGGAACGCCCATCACCACTGCGGGCGGTACCACCATTCCCGCGGGTTGCGTCACTTCGCTGATCACTCAAGCCCCCTTCAATACCAACCAGGCCGTCACCACGGGTTGCCAGTTCCCGTTACCCTTGGGTTTCGTTCCGACTCCCACCTGTAACCTCTCGGCATACGTGGCCATTATCGATGGCGCTCTGCTTACGGCTCCGGGCACCAATCCGGCTCCCGTCGGCAACCAGATCGAATACTGGGCCTACTATAGTTCGGCCAACGCCAGCACGGTCGCGAACGCCTTGGCCATTGATAGCAATCCCACCACGCAGACTTCGACCTACTCCCTGGGAACCTATCAACAGATGTATATCACCGGTAGCAGCCAGTTGACCACCAACACTGCCACCACTTGTCTTACCGGTCAGGCCGGAACGCAGACGGTAAACTGCCTCCCCATGACCCGCGACATCACTCCGCAAGTGGTTGGTGCCAACAACAGCACCTTCCTCGCTCCGTCCGAAATCTTCACCTCTTATAACGTCGGCACCACCACCGGCGGCGGAGTCGGCGGATACACTCCGAATGCCAGCATCCCGGTCAATGAAATCGACGCCTATGTGGCCCGCTTCAATGCCAACGGTCTGGCGGCCAGCTCCTACGGTGGCCAGGGCAATGCAGCGTCGGCCAACCCGAACCTCATGGGTTATGGTTGCCCGACCGGTACCGTGTGGGGAGTTCTCTGCAACGGACAAACAGTTGCCCCGAATGACCACTCGCAGCTGATTCACACCCCGCAGTTCAATTATGGCGAATTCATCTATGGCAACGTTGCTCAGGACGGCTCTTCGACGCCGAACACTGTCGGCAACGCCATCGCCGTGGATCCGACCCGCGCCGCGCTCATCGGAGGCGCCACGAACGTCTCCAATTCGGCTACCGGCAAGGGTTGCGTACCGCTGAGTGTCTGCAACTTCTCGACCACCAACGCACTGGCTGCCACCAACAGTGGCGGTACCGACGGTTGGGCGTCAGTGTTGTTCTTCAACGACATTCTGACCAACGCCGCCGCTCAGGCCAGTGCCAATCCGTGGATCCAACCGCTCGCTCCGCAGCGTACGCCGCCCGCCGGCACCGCTTCGGGCGCTTGCGCGACCCTCGGCAACTGCTCCTACATCGAAACCACGCCGGCTCCGTTCGGACCGACCTTTGATTTTGCGATCAGCGATCCCGTGACGCAGACTCAGACGTTCCAGGTTCTGTTCACCGGCCAGGCTTCCGGTCAGCTCCAGGGCGTAACCCCCTGGTGGGTTCCGGTTGACGCTCGCTCGGGCGCCTCGCAGCCGACTTTGGACAACAACGAACCGGGTTCCGGTATCGCGTACTATATCCCCTGCGTGAACCCCGCTACGGTTCCGACCACCTTCACCTTCAACCCGGCAGGTGCCGCATCTCAGGGTTATTACAATAACGCCTATCCGGCTCCTGGTGGCGCCTATGGTCCTATGACCTGCGCCTTCCCGAGCAATCACCTGTATGAAGGTCTCCCGCTGCTCTTCTCCGGCTACCCCGGACTCACCAATGCTCAGAGCAACGGCACCTTGACCACACCAGGTTGGCTCGTTCTCTCGCAGGACATCAACCCCGGCGTCGTTCGTATGCAGCTTGATCGTCGCGCCGCTGCTGGTCTCCTCGAAGGTACCTACATCGCTCAGTTCCTGGTTACCACTTATGATTCCCAGGAAGGCCTGTACGCCAGCCGCGCCACCCAGTGGCCGCCTTGCGGACCTCAGTCCACTCTGAATCCGTACACCAACACCAACCCCTGCGGGACGGCTTCTACTCCGCTTCCCGCGGATAACGTCTCCGTGCTGGTTACGGTCCGCCTGATTGTTCGTCCGGCCCTGTTCCTCTCGCGGAACGCCGGCATCACGACTGGTATCACCTCGTCGCTCTCGTCCAACCCGCTGTCTGGACCGACTGCTACCATCGCCATCCAGAACGGTACCTCTCGGGTTCCGAACTGGCTGTACACCGGTACGGCTAACGACATCGTGACCTTCCCGCCGTTGACCACCCTCTATCCTGGAATCGCTGGAATTCCTGGAATCCTCAATGTGAACGCCGGACCCGGCACCTGCGCCGCGGGTACCGTCGCTGGTTCCACCGTCGCGACCGTGATCAACCTGCTTACGGTTCCTGCCGGCAGCGCTGGCAACATCACCATCCCCTGCCCCGTTTCCGCCACGGCTCCTGCTCCCTACACGGGCGCAATCCAGGGTGGCACGGCTTACCTGGGCAACGGCCCCGGCGATGGCACGACTGGCGTCGGACCTGGTCCGAACATGACCTTCCTGTATGACCTGGGAACGGTTCTCACCATCACTCCTGGTCCGCTGACGGCTTGCAAGGCTGCCGCCTCCGACCAGATCAACAACTCGGCTCCCAACACCTGTAACCTCGCGGGCGAGCAGAATCTGGCTCCCACCCGTCCCGACCAGCCCAATGCCCCGAATGCGCCGATCTTCAACGCAGCCTGGCAGGGTGGAGTCGACCCGGTTACTCAGCGCAACGACGCAACGGTGCACAAGTATTACACCACTGCTGAAGGCGCTGCTACGCTGAGCGTTGCCGCCATCAATTGCACCAACTGGAATTCCACCACCAAGAACGCCGCGGTGGGCAACTGGCTCGCAGTTCGCATCAACGACGCTGCCGCCAACGGAACTCCCGCTAACTACACGCCCATCTGCACCGATCAGACCACGGCCACCGTTGGTACGGTGAAAGCCCCGGCTACCTTCTGTAAGACGGGCTGCACCTATACCTCCGGCACCGGCATCGGTGACGACGTTTCGACTCAGGCGGCTAACTATCCGCTCTCCGCCACCAACAACGGCCAGCTGATCGCCCTGGACTTCTTGACCAAGGCCTTCTCGAACCGTCCGGCCCTGAACGGAATCCCGACGGGTACCTATAACGCGAATGTTTACGTTTGGGCCACTCGTGCGAAGAACTCGGTTCCTG
>Ga0105237_10009600_pt1 | contig 10362 bp, 6 predicted proteins | sample KBSC24metaG_FD_81520 | JGI IMG/M metagenome (GOLD analysis project Ga0105237, IMG submission 81520) | Corn rhizosphere microbial communities from Kellogg Biological Station, Michigan, USA - KBS C2-4 metaG | ecosystem: Host-associated > Plants > Roots > Rhizosphere > Soil | place: Michigan, USA... | reverse complement strand
GTCGATGCATGGTGAGCAGTTTGCGTTGCGGCACGGCGCGGTGGTGATCGCTGCGATCACGAGCTGCACCAACACCAGCAATCCAAGTGTGATGCTCGCCGCGGGGTTACTCGCGCGCAACGCGGTCGCCAAGGGATTGCGCACCAAACCATGGGTCAAGACGTCGCTCGCCCCGGGCTCCAAGGTGGTCACCGACTACTTCAACGCCGCGGGCGTGACCGATGCGCTCAACACGCTGCGGTTCAACACGGTGGGGTATGGTTGCACCACCTGTATCGGGAACTCCGGTCCGTTGCCGCAGCCGGTGGCCGACGCCATCGAAGCGCACAAGTTGGTGGTGGCCGCGGTACTGTCTGGAAACCGCAATTTCGAAGGACGTATCAATCCGCTCACGCGCTTTAACTACCTCGCATCGCCGCCGCTCGTCGTGGCGTATGCGCTGGCGGGGCGGATGGACATCGATTTCGACACCGAGCCGGTCGGCATCGGTGCGAATGGTCCGGTGTTCTTGCGCGACATCTGGCCGTCGCCCAAAGATGTCGAAGACGAAGTGCTCCGGAGCGTGAAAGCCGAGATGTTCCGCACGCAGTACGCGGACGTCTTTACCGGCGATCCGCAATGGCGTGGGCTCGACGTCCTGCAAGGTGATCTGTATGCGTGGGACGAGCAGTCCACCTACGTCAAGAATCCGCCGTACTTTGAGGGAATGACCATGACGCCGCCGGGGGTTCGTGCGGTGACAGGCGCGCGCGCGTTGGCGATGTTGGGTGATTCCATCACTACCGACCACATCTCGCCCGCCGGCTCCATCCCCGCGGCGAGTCCGGCTGGAAAATGGCTCATCGCGCATGGCGTGAGCACCAAAGATTTCAACTCGTACGGTGCGCGTCGCGGCAACCACGAAGTCATGATGCGCGGCACCTTCGCCAACATCCGGTTGCGCAACGAATTGGCACCGGGCACCGAAGGTGGGTGGACGGCCACGGCGGCCGGTGCCGCGCCGGTGACGATCTACGACGCGTCGATGGAGTACCAAAAAAACGGCGTGCCGCTCGTCATCCTCGCGGGGAAAGAGTACGGCACTGGCTCCTCACGCGACTGGGCAGCCAAAGGGACGCTGTTATTGGGCGTTCGCGCGGTGATCGCGGAGTCATTCGAGCGCATTCACCGTTCCAACCTGGTGGGGATGGGTGTCATTCCGCTCGAATTCACCAACGGCGACACGCGTCACTCGCTCGGTCTCACCGGTTTCGAGACGTTCGAGATCGCCGGGATGACCAACGACATGAAGCATCGCGTGCGCCTCACCGTCCATGCCAAGGCGGCGGACGGGAGCGTCAAGTCGTTCGAGGTGTTGTCGCGAATCGATACGCCGGAAGAGCTGCAATACTACAAGCATGGCGGCATTCTGCCGTACGTGCTGCGGCAGCTGGTGCAAAAATAAATCGCACCGCATAGTAAACATGCGAGGGCTCGCGGAACCAGGTGGTTCGCGAGCCCTCGTTGTTTTACCGTTGTTTACCGTTGTTCTATCGCCGTGGAATCGCGATGCGCGATTGCATTACCGCGCGAGGGACGCCCCAACACCGATGCGTGCACGCGCACCGTCCACGATGAACAAGTTGCTGTCGGGTCCCAGGCCACGGATCAATCCAATTGTATCGGCATATGTCGTACCAGCGGCGTTGGTCGGTGTGCCAACCACAAGAACAACGCGTCCGTCTTCGATGTAGTGGGTGTCTCGTGCGTTCACGGTCACATCTTGCAACGGAACGAAGTGCTTTTTGCCCGTACTATCGGCGGTGAAGACGCCGATAGCTCCCCGCTGAGCAGGAGTCTCGGTGGCGTTTCGGACATCATCGAGGGCCTTCGCATCATTGTCCGATGCGGGATGCAACACAACCGGTGGGGAGTCGTCCGTGGAAGCTCCGAGCAACACGGCAGAGGCTTTGAGCACCATCTTCACGGGCTTTGTCGACAGACGGACGCTCTTCCCAGCGCTCGTCACGACTGGACTCGGCACGAAAGTCCAGACCGACGTATCCTTCACCTGTTCCGCGCGCAATTCCGATACGTCGTAATAGAGCGAGAGGGGCGCATGCGCCGACGCCATCGTATCACACGCCGCGGCGCCCACGATCCCCGCGACCGCCAGGAGCGGAACCGCGCGGGCTACGCGATGCCGAACGGGACGTTCGGAGAGCGCCAGAATACGCCGTTCGAGCAACGACGCTCGGCCGCCGAGCGCGGGAATCAACGCGGGTGCTGTCGTGCAGCGCGCGGCGGTCTTGAGCAACAGGGAGCCGTAGTCGTGCCGATCCACGCCTCCCGCCAAGACACGCTCGTCGCAATCGGTCTCGACGCAGGCACGCAACTGACGGAACTGCCACCAGAGGAGCACATTCCACGGCATCACCGCGATCGCGAGGACACCGACCATGAGTAGCCGCACGTCGCCGGCGTACAGATGCTCGGACTCGTGCCGCGAGATGAGCCATTGCTCAGCGCGCGACAGCTGAAACACCCACCGCGGCACAACGATCACGGGACGGCGTACGCCAATCACGGCAGGGCCGACATCCTCCGCGACCAGCACTGGGCGTCCCGCCATCCAATCGCGCTGCCACATGGTACGCGCGCGACGCATCCGATGATGCACCGCGATGATACTGTAGAGTACGAACGCCGAGCTCACCGCCCACGCAAGGGCGAACCAGAGCTTGAGCGGGAGCGGCGTATGCACCTGCACCGGCGTCGGCGCATTGGGCAACATTGGGACGAACTGGAGCGTCGCGGAAGGAAGCTCAGCCAACATCCGCGCCCCGACCCAATTGCTGATGGGTCCATGCCACGTGATGAACTCACCCAGCCACGGCGACAATACCGTGAGGAGCATCGTGAGCCCCCACACACCGCGCCGTGCACGACCAAAGAGTTGGAGCGTATGCGCGAGCGCATGGGCACAAATGGTGAGGAAGCCGGCAACAGCCAACGTGCGCACCACCCATTCGAGATGGAAGATTTGGCTGATGGCGTGAATCACGGCGTGCTCCGCTTCCCAAGCCGCTCGTCCAACAGCTTGCGCATCCGCTCCAGCTCGGCGGACGGCACGTCGCGCTCGGTCACGAGTTGCGCGAGTAAGAGCTCCGCCGATCCCTGAAAGACTTTATCGACGATCCGCGACAGCGCGCTTCCACCCGCGTCGGCGGACTCCATGATCGGATAGTAGCGGTACGCGCGCCCTTCTTTTTCGTGGCGAACGTAGCCTTTGTCTTCGAGTGTTTGTAAAACCCAGAGCACCGACGTGTACGCCAAATCGTCGGTGAGCGCGTCACGCACCTCGGTGACGGTCCCTGACTCCGCGCGCCAGAGGATGCTCATGACGTCCAATTCGCGGTTGGTCAGCTGATTTTCGTTATCTCCCATCACCTCTCCATCTACTGGGCTCCCAGTAGAGGATAGGAGCCGACGAGAAGGTTGTCAACTGGATTTCCAGTAGATTTGTGACACGGAAGCGCCGGAGAAAATTGGTTCCTCTCAGTGACTCGAGCGCCGGCATTCGCCCGCGCCGTGTAGCAGCGGGCGAATGCCGGCGCTCGAACGACTGTTCCTGCAAGATTGTTACGTCCGCGCTGCCGGCTGTTGCTGGGTCAGGCAGTGCAAGGTCCCGAGTCCCCACACCAAATCGACGGCGTGGATTCCGATCACGCGGTGGTTGGGGAACACGTCGGCCAAGATGTTGAGCGCCACCCGATCGCTGGGATCGTTGAACGTGGGGACCGCGACGACGCCGTTGGCGATGTAAAAGTTGGCGTAGCTGGCCGGAAGGCGCATGCCGTCCATGATGATTGGACGGGGATACGGGAGCTTGACCACGCGCAACGGCGTGCGCGCCGACGCGAGCTGTAGCCGGTGCACGTTGTCAACCGACGACGCGTGATTATCGTCCGTCGGATCGTCTTCGTACGCGAGCACCACCGTGTCACGGTCGGCAAAGCGCGCGATGTCGTCCACGTGGCCGTGTGTATCGTCGCCCGCGCAGCCGTTGCCGAGCCAGATGGTGTCGTGACATCCAAGATACGCGGCAAACGCGAGCTCGTAGTCCACGCGCGCGAGGCCGGGGTTTCGTACCTGGATGTCGCTTAGCAACCATTCTTCGGTGACGAGGATTCGCCCCGCTCCATTCACGTCGATGCCGCCCCCTTCGAGGACGAGCCGAGTGTCCGGCGCGTCGGGGCGCGTTGGGTGATGGATGGGACGATGCGTGAGGGTATGGATGATGTCGGGGACGTGCTGATCGCGCGTGTAGTTGTCGTATTTGGCCCACGCGTTGAATGCCCACGCCATGATTTCGACGTTGCCGCTCGCGTTCCACACAAAGCTCGGTCCCGAGTCACGCAGCCAGACGCGGTCAGTGGCAACGACGTGCAGCGTGACACGCTCCAACGCGACGTCGTGCGCGCGCAACGCTTCTATGGCGCGGTCGCGCACGATCTCGTTATGACACAGGATGTGCACCGGTTCGTACGCCGCGAGCACGCGCGCGATTTCGGCGTACACCCAGTGCACGGCTTCGATTTTTCCCGGCCAATCGGGCTCGTGGTGCGGCCATGCGATCCAGGTAGCGTCGTGCCGTTCCCATTCGGCTGGCATGCGCCACGTGCCCGGCGTGACGTCGTGCACGGACAGACGTGTCGCGTCAGACGGCCAGTGCACCGTCTGATTGGAGGCGATGGTCATGCGCCCAAATAACGGTGCAGAATGGGCGTATACGCGTCGATCCGCCGGTCACGCAAAAACGGCCAGTTGCGGCGCGTTTCGTCGATGAGCGCGGGGTCGCATTTGGCGACCAGAATGGCCGGATCGGTTCCCGCTTCGACGAGGACTCGGCCGAATGGATCGCAAATGAACGAATGGCCAAAAAATTCCAAGCCGTCGGTGCCCGGCTCGTCCTCATGTCCCACGCGGTTGGGCGAGGCCACAAAAACGCCGTTGGCGATGGCGTGCGCACGTTGTGTGGTGCGCCAGGCATCGACCTGCGCGGTACCGAACTCCGATTTTTCGGACGGATGCCAGCCGATCGCGGTGGGATAAAAAATCACTTCGGCGCCCAGGAGCGCGGTGATGCGCGCGGCTTCGGGGTACCATTGATCCCAACAGATGAGCACGCCGATGTCGGCGTAGCGAGTGCGCCACACGCGGAACCCTTCGGCGCCAGGATGCTCGTCATCTTCCGGGGTGATGGCGTCGCCCGGGGTGAAATAGTACTTCTCGTAAAAGAGCGGATCGTCCGGGATGTGCATCTTGCGATACACGCCCAAGAGGGAGCCGTCGGCGTCGATGATGGCGGCCGAGTTGCGGTACATGCCCGCGGCTTGCCGCTCGAAGATGGGGACGACGAGGACCACTTCGAGCTCTTTGGCGATCGCCTGCATCTTGGCGACGACCGGCCCTGGAATAGGCTCGGCGATGTCGAACCGCTCGGCGCTCTCGCGTTTACAGAAGTAGGCGGAGTTGAACATCTCCTGCAGGCAAATGATCTGCGCGCCGCGGCTGGCCGCTTCGCGCACCTTGCTGATCGTGCGGTCGACGGTTTCGGCCTGGGTGGCGGCCACGGCGTCTTGGATGATCCCGACGGTAAACGGACGCTTCTGCATAGGGGAAAGATAACGGATCGGGGGGATGGATCCCGTCTGGGATCGGGTGTTTGTCGGGTGTTCGAGTTCGGGAAGCGGTCGAGGGGGTCTTCTCCGCAACGTCCTCGCTCGGCGGACCTGGCGGAGCCAGGCGGTCTTGCTGCGAATGTTGCTGCGAAGACCCCCTCGACCGCTGGCTACCTGGGGAACTGCCTTACGGCTGGATGGTTCCGAGTGAATGGGTACGAAGTACGGGAGACTCTTATGTCGAGGTGGGGAGCCGACGAAACCTAGGGGATCGGGGGTGACAGAACGGTCCTCCCATTCGTCTTTGGGGTGCGCTTTACTCTCTGTCGCGGCCGGGTGCCGCCGAGGTGGTTTTGGGTCGTCTGTCAGTGTACGCGCGTCGTGTTGTCCGGGTGGGTCTCCTTTTGAGCGGCGTCCTTGGTGGGTGCTCGCGCCGTCCTGACGCGTATCTGCTCGGGGCGGCGGCGCCACAAAAGTTGGCGTATGGGCGCTCCAATACCGAGGGGATCAATCTGGCGGTGGCCGAGATCAACGCCGCGGGCGGAATCGACGGCGTTCCGCTCAAGGTGATGATCGCGGACGATCAGGCGAGCGGCGTGCAGGCGGTGAACGTAGCATCGGCGTTCGTAGGGAATCCCGATATTTTGGCTGTGATCGGTCATGCGGGGTCCGGGGCGATGGTGCCAGCGGCGCGCGTGTACGACGCCGGACAGCTCGTGGCGCTGGGGACGACACCGTCCACGCCGGATCTGACGGGAATTTCGCCATGGGTCTTTCGGCTCATCAGTAGCGACTCCATGAATGGTGCGACGCTCGCGGCGTTTGCGTCGGCGTCATCCACGCAGCTCGGTCATCCGCCGCGTGCGGCGATTCTCTATGCGAACGATGCGTACGGTCGAGGGTTGGCTGATGCGTTCGCGCGGCATTTTAAAGGGGAGATCGTGTGCAACGATCCCGTGGGGACGGACGAAAGCTTCGAGCCGCACGTGGCGTATTTCAAATCGAAGCACCCTGACATTGTGTTCGTTGCCAGCTCGGAAGACATTGGCATTCCCTTCATGCGCGAGGCGCGGCGGCAAGGGTTGCAAGCGATATTCTTGGGCGGCGATGGGTGGCAAGGGGTGGTGAGTGATAGCACGGTGGCCGAGGGGATTTATGTGGGGACGCCGTTTACCGCGCAGAGTGGTGATACGGCGGCGCGACGTTTTGTGAGCGCGTTTACCGCCAAGTACGGCACCGTTCCTGATGCGCACGCAGCGCTGGCGTATGATGCAACGCGGTTGCTCGCGCGGGCGATCGGTGCGGTGGGGCCGCATCGCGATGCCATTCGTGCGTATCTCTCCACGGTGCCAGACAGTGCACCATTTCATGGGGTCACTGGTCCTATTCGATTTGACGCGAAGACCAACGATCCCGTGGGGAACAATTTTGCCGTGACGCGCGTGCATAGCGGACTCATGGTACCTGTGCCGGAGCCCGTGCTGTGAGCGTGCGCAATGTGCTTCGGCTCTCGACGATTCGCCAAACCCTGTTCGTGGGTATTGGCGCGTTGATGATCTGTCTCGCGATCGCGGGGAGTTTGGGGGGTGCGGCCGTCTGGTTTGGTGCGCACGACACGTCGCGACAAATGGAAGGAGTGTTGGCGGCGACTCGGCAGACGTCGGATTACGCCACGCTCATCACGAGAGAGATTCAGGCGGGGAGCGCCTATCTCACCGATCACGATCCGCGGACCGAAGCCGAATTTCGGCAACTCGGGCGTGAGGCGCATCAGTTGGAGCGGCGCTTCAACACGTCGTCGCAGGCGGCGGGCGATCAGATCGCGCGACTCGCTGCCGTGGATACGCGGTTGGCCGACGTCGAAAATGCGTATACGTTGGCGCATCGGCTGAGCGATCTGGGACGGGCTGAGGCGGCGGCCCAAGCGGCGGGGCGCGCGCGGACGCTCGTCAATGCACTGCTGACCGATCTCGCGCGATTCGATCAGGCCAAGACCGCGGATGTGGAGAGTACGATCGGTCATTTGAATACGACGGCTATGTGGCGTGCGACCGCGGTGATGGGGTCGGTGGTCGTGGCGGTCTTGCTGGCGATCATTATCGCGCTCCGCACCATTCGCACGATCTATCATCCGTTGCGTTTGCTCACGCATCATGCGGCGCGATTGAGTGAAGGTGACCTTGGCATGCGGACGCCGGGTGGGTTGGTGGGCGAGTTCGAGACGTTGGCCGCGGCCATGAATCATGCGGGTGAATCGTTGTCGCGCGTGGTGGTGGTGGCGGTGAATACGTCCGACGAAGTGACGGCGTCGGCGAGTGACTTGGCCACGGCGTCGCGGCAGATTTCCGATACGGCCAATCAGGTGACGCAGGCGGTGACGCAGGTCTCCGTGGGCGCCGAGGCGCAGGTGCGGCAGATTCATCATGTGACACAGTCGCTCAATACGATTCGTGATAGCAGCGATGGCGTGGCCGCGGGGGCGGAAGAGGTATTGGCGTTGGCGGGCTCCATCGAGACGCAAGCGCAATCCAAACGGACGGAGTTGGAGCGGACGCTGGCAAGTTTGTACGACGTGCGGACTATCGTGCGCGCGGCGGCCGAAGAGGTGCGCGCGCTCAACATCACCGTGAGCGATATCAACAAATTCGTGGTCACGGTGGGACGTATCGCCGATCAAACCAATCTCCTCTCGCTCAACGCCGCCATCGAGGCGGCGCGCGCGGGGGCGGCTGGACGCGGGTTTGGCGTGGTGGCTGACGAGATTCGGAAATTGGCCGACCAGGCGCGTGTTGCCGCCGACGATGTCGTGGAGCTCACGAGCTCCGTCACCGCTCGCGTGGCGTCGACGTCGACCACAATGGAGCGTGGCGTGACGCAGGTGGGCGAGATCGAGCGGATGTCGCGCGAAATCGACGAGACGTTGCGCGCGATTCTCGCCGCGGCGGAACGGACGCGTGTGGCGGCGGACGCGGTGGCACGCACGGCCGATCAGAACGTGCACGCCGTGCAGGACGCCACCACCAACCTCGCGGTCGTCGTGCGGACCGCCGAAGGGCACGCGACGACGGCCATGCAGGTGAGCGCATCCAGTGAAGAGCAGAGCGCCGCGTGCGAGCAGATGAGCGCGGCCTCGGTGCAGCTGTTGCGTGGGAGCACGCGGCTTCGCGAAATGGTCGGCGAGCTGAAAACAGCGTAATTTCCGAGTAAATCTCGAGTCAATCCCGCGTGCGGCCTGTCCACCGGCGTGCCGCACCATGACGTTGTGACGTGACGCTGTGCGGCGGCGTTACGCCACACGACGTTAGGCCACGACGCAACGTCCGTCGCCGTGGCCTTAGTTCTGCGATCTAAAACGTGAGAACATCCCAGGGGCGATCCCCTCCCCTGGACCGTTAGGGCTACCGGGTCTACTCGACAGCACCACACGATTGGTGCAACTTCGTGAAGAACGGCTCACCTTTTTACCCACGATTCCATGCGGATATCTCGTCAATTCGGATGTCGTGTCACGTTCGCGCTTACCGCTACGGCAGGCTCACTGCTTGGACCAGTTGAGAGTGCCGGCGCGCAGGGCTTTGGGCTCAATGAAGTGGGCTCCTGTGCCATTGCACGCGGCTTTGCGGTGACCGGCGCGACCTGCCACGACGCCTCTGTCATTTACTGGAACCCTGCCGCCGCTGCGCAGCTCCCGCAAGGGACGACGCTCACGGTTGGTGCGTCGGCGATCAAAGTGAACGGTGCGTTCCGGCAGGACACCACCAACCGTCGGTATCCAGCCGATCCTCCAACCGAATTTCCGCCGTACGCGTTCGGCACGTATACCCAAGGGCCGTGGTCCATTGGACTCGGGGCATATGTCCCTTACGGGTTGACGTCGGAGTGGCACGACGACTTTCCTGGGCGGTTCGTGGCACTCAAGGCCTCGTTAAAAACGTTTTATATCCAGCCCAATATTGCGTACGCAATCACTCCCGAGTGGTCGATTGGCGTTGGACCGGTGTATGGGTACTCGAGTGTCCAGTTGATTCAGGGAATCGATCTATCGCAACAGGTCGCCCAGGTTGTCGGCGGGAATCCCATTTATTTTGGCCAGCTCGGGATTTCTCCAGGGACCGAGTTCGCACGTGCCCAGCTGAAAGGGAGCGCATCGGCGTGGGGTGTGAACGCCGGAATCCACGGAACGGTCGCCAAAACCTGGGAGATCGGCGCGCGCTATCTATCCGCGCTCAAATTCAAGTATAAGGATGCGGATGTGAAGTTCCGTCAGACACCCACAGGGCTGCAACTGGCGGCGAACAATCCGATCACGGGGACGGCGGGGCCATTGGATCCTGTCCTGACACCACAGTTCTCCGCACCCAATCCCTTGGTCGATCAGAAAGGAAGCTCCGAGATCACGCATCCGTGGCAGGCGCAGGTCGGAATCGGCTACACAGGGTTCACGGGAACGACGTTATCATTCGACATGACGCGGGTCGGCTGGTCGTCGTTCAAGACGTTGCCGGTGACCTTTGACGGACCGGCAAGCGGTAACAATCAAGAATTGATCGAAGACTATAAGGATACGTGGGCATTCCGCGCCGGCGCGGAGCATATCGTTCAGGAGGCTGGCATGTGGCACGGGTGGGCGTTGCGTGGCGGCTTCAGCTACGCGCAGACGCCAGCGCCCGATGAAACAGTATCACCACTCCTCCCCGAT
>Ga0105237_10009597_pt1 | contig 10363 bp, 9 predicted proteins | sample KBSC24metaG_FD_81520 | JGI IMG/M metagenome (GOLD analysis project Ga0105237, IMG submission 81520) | Corn rhizosphere microbial communities from Kellogg Biological Station, Michigan, USA - KBS C2-4 metaG | ecosystem: Host-associated > Plants > Roots > Rhizosphere > Soil | place: Michigan, USA... | reverse complement strand
CACCCGCCGAGCGGGCTGAGTGCCGCGGCTCCAAGCCGGCCTGCGCCGGCTTGGACGGCACGAAGAGGCTCGCGTCCTCGCGAGCCGCGGCCTGCAAGGTCGCCGGCCGCTTCGGAGCGGCCGGGCGCTGGCCGGCGTACCGATTTGCTCTCCCGCGCCGGGACGCGCCACGCTATAGCGCGATGCCGACCGTCGCCGTGCCGACGTAGCCCTCCGAGACGCTGCCGCTTATCGTCGGCGTCTCTGCCGAGATCTGCGCGTCGGTGTTGTCGCCGAACACGTTGTCGCTCGAGATCGAGACCGCGGCGAGGTTGGCGACGCTCGCGCTGTAGCCGCTGACGTTCGCATACACCGCGTTGCAGACCGAGCTCGGCATCGCGAGCTGGGTGGTCAGCACCGCGTTCCTGCCGGTCGTCGCCGACGAGAGGCTGCTGAATACTTCCAGGTGCATGTGCGGATAGCGGCCCGAATAGCAGGCCGGGAAGATCGTCGTGAACGTGACCTGGCCGGCGTTGTCGGTCACCTGCACGCCGCGCAGATAGCTTTCGGTCGGCGCGGTGTACAGCGAGTAGTTGCCGCTCTGGTCGCAATGCCACAGGTAGATCGCGTAGCCGGAGAGCACCGCGCAGCTCGAGCTGGTGTTGGTCAGGGTCAGCGTGAGCGTGAGCTGCACGCCCTGCGCGACGGTCGTCGAGCTGATGAAGCTGCTGCGGATGTCGCTGCGCACGATGCCGCTTGCGGTCAGCACGTCGGAGGTGGCGGCCGAGGACGTATTGGTGCCGTCGGCCGGGTAGGGGCCGGAGGTCTCCTGCGGATCGGCGACGCAGGAGCTCGTGGTCGTCGTCGTCGTAGTCGTGCTGTCGCTGCTGGTCGTGCCGGTGCTCGTCGTCGAGCTGCTGCCGCTGGCGTCGGACGAGCCGCCGCAGGCGTCGAGCAGCACGGCCGAGCCGGCCGCGGCGAGCCAGCCCAGCGCGCGGCGGCGCTTCAGGCGGGCGGAGATCAGCGCGAGGTCTTCGGCGAGGTCGCGGCCGTGCGCCGGTTCGGCGCGCTTTGCTTCGTGGTTCACGAAAGTCTCCTGAGGTCGAGGGAGCCGCAGCTTCGGCACCGCGCGTGACCTGGGGATTTCGCTGTGTTGCGGCTTTGTGTCGTCTCCGTGTCCAACGGGACACCATGCCGCGCTGCCGCTGCCTTACGGGGCGGTCGGGGCCTGAGTCCGACTCGCGAGTCGTTGCAGCAGAGATTCGATCCCGTCGAGTCCGCGCGAGTCGATGCCGAATCGAGTCTCCAGTGTCGCGCGCAGTCCGGCCGCGGTGTCGATCAGGCTGATGCGGGCCTCGCCCGCCGGCGGATAAAGGCTGAGCCGGTTGTCGAGCAAGGCCTGGCGGCCTTCCGGGCCGATGCGCGCGGCCGTCAGGGATTGCCGGAAGAACGAGTCCGGATGATGGCAGAGATACCAGCTGCTCAGTTCGTAGTCGACCCGCTGCTGCGCCTGCAGGTCGAAGCGGTACAGCGGGCGCCAGCCGTCGTCGACTGCGGCTTGCAGGATGAAGTCTTCGTCCTGCGGCGCGAGCCTGAAGCGGCCGTGCGGCGTGGATTGCGGCTGCGCTTCGTCGAGCCGCAGCGGCGCGTCCAGCGTCATCCCGCCGAAGCCCACGTCGGCGATGAATCGCTGCCGGTCGATCTCGACCATCAGCAGCATGTGGGTGCGCGGCCTCACGATCCCTTCGTCGACGCCCCACGTCACGCGGGCCGCCAGATGGCGCAGCTTGAAGCCGAGCTGCTGCAGGGCATCGGCGAGCAGCAGGTTGTGTTCGTAGCAATAGCCGCCGCGCCCGCCATGCACCAGCTTGGCCTGCAGCGAGGCGCTGTCCAGCCGCACCGGCCGGCCGAGCAGCGGATCCAGGTTCTCGAACGGGATGCTCGCAACATGCGCCGCGTGCAGCGCGGTCAGCGTTTCGAGCGTCGGCGCGCGCGAGCCGGCGTGGCCGATGCGAGCCAGGTAGGCGTCGAGATCGAGTGCCGTCATGAGCCGCCGGATGCGCGCGTCAGGGCGCGAGCAGGCTGGCGCAATGCCCCGCCTGCACCGGCTGCTGCGCGATCGCCCCGCCGCGCGGGATGCATTGGTTCGGCGGCAGCGGCTGGTTCGACTCGACGTGGGCGACCAGCGCGTCGAAGGCCGCATGGGCGTGGCGTTCGATCAATTCGAGCTGCGGCAGCGTGTCCTGGTAGGTCTCGATGTGATTGCCGTTCTGTACTTCGTAGAGGCGGTAGGCCGGGCGGTTCTTGCCGCGATCGCGTCCCCGATCGCGGTCATGGTCGTCATCGTCGTTGCGCGACGAGAGCTGGGCCTCGACCTTGCGGGCATAGGCGCGCGCATGGTGGTCGATCGGCAGCAGCGCATCCAGCGTGCCGGCAACCGTGACCAGCGGCCGCTGGATGCGCCCGGTGGTCGCGAATGCGGCCAGCTCGCTGCCGACGTCGGAGCCGGAGAGCCGCGCGTAGTAGTTGTAGTTGGCGAGGCCGGCGCCATAGGTGTCGTAGGTCGGATCGAGGCGCTTCTGCCATTGGCACATCGTCACCTCCCAGAACTGATTCCAGTTGTTCTTCCACAGCGAGACCGCGCCGGCGGTGATGTCCGGCGGATAGCCGGCGGCGAGGATGTTTTTCGCCGCGGTACCGTTCAGGTCGTAGGGCGGGGGGGTGTCGGGCAGGTTGAGCAGCGGCGGCGGCAAGTCGGTCAGCAGGTTCGGGCCGCCTTCGTCGACGAAGGTGCCTTCCCAGTCGACGCCGCCGTCGAACAGCGCGGGCGCCAGCTCGATCGCGCGCCGCACCTGGTAACCGCCGTTCGAGGTGCCGACGCCATAGGTGTAGCGCGGCGTCTTGCCGTAGCGCACGGCGACACCCATCTTCGCCACTTGTGCCGCCTTCAACATCGTGGCCTGCCAGCGGGCGAAGGATTGGCCGGGGTCGTTGTCGTAGAAGGCGACGTAGGTCTGCGACGTCGGGTTCAGCCGGCAGGCCTGCGGGTCGGCAGCGGTCGAGAGCCTCAGATTCAGCGTGCCCTTGTTCTGCGACGCGTAGGCGTAGCCCTTCTGCAGCAGATAGTCGCTCCACGCGAAGTCGCCATTGAACTCGCTGCGCGTGCCGGAAGCGCCGGCCACCACCAGCCGGCCGTTCCAGTCGTTCGGCAGCCGCAGCAGGAAGCGCGCCTGCCCGAGCGGGTCGGAGGCGATGCGCGCCTGGATCTGCAGGCCGGGCACCACCTTGGTGATCGGCTCGCGCTTGGCGGCGCTCGGGGCGATCGTGGCCCGATCCGTCTGCGGCGTGAAGGCGAACGGCGGCAGGCCGGGCAGCGAATCGTTGGCGGGCGTGGTGGCGGGGTTCGTCGTCGTCAGGTCGGCGCTCTCGAAGCAGGTGGCATCGGCCAGCTGGCTCTTCAGGCGCTGCAGCATGCTGGTGCAGGCGTCAGCGGCGTGGGACGCCGCGGGCGCGAGCCCGGCGAGCGCGGAAAGACAGATCACGGTGGCGGACAGGCGCATGCGGTTCTCCGGTTTCCTTGGTTGGCGAGCAATCTAGGGCGGCTGAGGGTGCAGGGCAAGAGGGTTCGCCCTTTCAGGCGCTGGCGCGCCTTTTGCTCGATCGGCTCAGGCGTCTGCTGCTCGTAAGATCGGGCGTTTTCATCCGCCCCGCTCGGGCGCGGATAGCCGCAGGAGCAGCGAGTGTCGTCCGTCTTCATCGAACGCGTGGTTCTGCGCAACTACAAGAGCATCGCGAACTGCGATCTGAGGCTGGGGCCGCTGACTTATCTGGTCGGCCCGAACGGCGCAGGCAAGAGCAACCTGATCGACGCGCTGCATTTCGTGCGGGATGCGTTGACCGGGTCGCTGGACAACGCTCTCAACGAGCGCAGCGGCCTGGCAGAAGTGCGCCGGCGATCCAGTGGCCATCCCACTCACTTCGGGATTCGCCTGGAGTTCAGTTTGCGCAATGGGCAACGAGGCCACTATGCGTTCAACGTCGGTGCGCTGGCAGCGGGGGGCTACGAAGTTCAGGTCGAGGAGTGTTCGCTCGGCGGTATCGGCAAAGGGCCCTACTTCCAATTGGAGCGCGGCAAGCTGCGCAAGACCAGCGAAGCCAGTTTTCCTGCGGTCACGTCGGACCGGTTGGCGCTGCTCAGCGTTTCGGGCCTCGAGGCTTTCCGCCCGGTCTATGACGCGCTCACATCGATGGGCTTCTACAACATCAATCCCAAACTGGTGCGGGAACTGCAGAAACCGCAGGATGGGCGATTGATGCGCCCCTCGGGAGAGAACATCGCGAGCGTGATCGGTCATCTGGAGCGCAATGCGCCGGAAGCGATCGATCTCATCCACGAGTATCTGCGCAGCGTCGTGCCGATGGTGCACGGCGTCGAGCGCACGCAGGTCGGGCCGATGGAATCGCTGTCGTTTCGGCAGGACATGGCGGGCGCCAAGCATCCGTGGCGGTTCCTGGCGATGAACATGTCCGATGGCACGCTCCGCGCGCTGGGCGTGCTCACGGCCCTGTTCCAAGGGAATCGGGACCACACGCCGTCGTTGGTCGGTATCGAAGAGCCGGAAACGGCCCTGCATCCTGCGGCCTCGGCGGCGTTGCGGGAAGCCCTTCAACGAGCTTCGGAGCAGACGCAGGTCATCGTGACCAGTCACAGCCCCGACCTGCTCGATGACGAGACCATCACCGCCGACATGGTGCGAGCCGTATTTTCAGAGGCCGGCGAGACCAGGATCGCTCCCATCGATGAAGCGTCCCGCATTGCCCTGCGGGACAAGCTGTTTTCGGTGGGCGAGTTGATGCGGTTGAATCAGATCGCGCCTGACCGTGTCCATTCGCGTCCAGCGGGCGAATTTTCTGCACCGCGCCGAAGAGTTTCGTCGCATGGTTCTCCTCGCCTCCGCAAAATGTGCAGCGGATGGCTGGGTGTTGATCCTCCTCGATGCGGATGACGATTGCCCTTGCGACCTCGCATGGTCGATCGCCCTGCGCGCCAAGGAATGGATTCCTAATCGGGCTGTGTCCGTTGTTTGCGCCAACCGCGAGTTCGAAGCTTGGTTCCTCGCGTCGGCGTCGACGCTGGACGGCAAGCGTGGCCTGCGTATTCCAGCGGCGGATGTGCCCGACAAGCCGGATTCGATTCGCGGTGCCAAGGAGTGGTTGTCTCATCGAATTGCCAATGGGCGCTATCGCGAGACGACGGATCAGCCGGCGCTGTGCGCGCATATCGATTTGGAAACTGCTCGGGCGCGCAGCCGTTCGTTCCGCAAGTTGTGCAGCGACTGGGAGCGATTCGCCGGCCAACCATAGAACTGGGCAAATCAACTGCCGGCACGCGGCAGCAGCGGCTCGTCATGCGCTCGCAGATAAGCCTCGCCCTCTTCGAGCACGTAGTACCGGAATGCCTCCGCCGCCGGCGACAGCAGCTTCGACAGCAGGTGCACCAGGTTCCAGGTGCGCATGATCGGCGTGCCCTCCACCTCGAGCAGGCTGATCAGCCCGCTGCGCACCTCGAGCCCGATGGTGTGCAAGGACAGGAAGCTGATGCCCATGCCGGCCATCACCGCCTGCTTGATCGTCTCGTTGCTCGACATCTCCATCGAGATGCGCGGCGTGAAGTGATGCTTGTCGAAGAAGTCCTCCATCGTCTTCCTCGTCCCTGAGCCCGGCTCTCGCACGATGAAGGGATAAGGGGCCAGCGATGCCACCGTGATCGCCTCGCGCGCCATCAGCGGATGGTCGGGCCGGCAGACAAAAACCATCGGGTGCGCAGCGAACGGTTCGGAGCGCGTCGCCAGCTCTTTCGGCGGCCGGCCCATCACCGCCAGGTCCACCTCGTTTGCGTGCAAAAGTGCAACCAATTGTTCTCGGTTGCCTGTCACTTGAAGGCGCACTTCGACGCCGGTGTGTTCCTCGCGGAAACGCGCCAGCAGATGGGGCACGAAATACTTGGCGGTGCCGACCAGGCCGATGTTCAGCAGCCCGGTCTCGATGCGTTTCAGCCGCGCCATCGCGTCTTCCGCATCCTTCATCGTCGAGACCATCTTCTTGGCGTAGACGAGGAAGTATTCGCCCGTCGTCGTCAATGACACCACGCGGCCTTGCCGGTCGAACAGCGGCAGCCCGACCTGGCCTTCGAGCTCCTTGATTTGCATCGTCACCGCCGGCGGCGTCAGGTGCAAGGCCTCCGCCGCCCTAACAAAACTCAGCCGTTTTGCCACCTCGGTGAATACCCGAAGCTGCCGGAGGGTCACGTTTTTCATTCAATCTTCCTTAACCGAAAGCCAATGAATCGTGAATTTACCTTAGCTGAACACGTCTCTAGAGTGACTTCATCGCACCCATTGACCCCACCCATCCGCACAGGAGACAGCATGAACAAACCCGTTGAAGAAGGCGTGATCACCGACGCCAAGAAGCGCTATTCGGCCGGGGTGTTGAAGTACCGGCAGATGGGCTACTGGATCGCCGACTACGTGCCCAAGGACACCGACGTCATCTGCCTCTTCCGCATCACGCCGCAGGAAGGCGTGGACCCGATCGAGGCCGCCGCCGCGGTGGCCGGCGAGTCGTCGACCGCGACCTGGACCGTGGTGTGGACCGACCGCCTGACCGCCTGCGACAACTACCGCGCCAAGGCCTACAAGGTCGAGCCGGTGCCGGGCACCCCCGGCCAGTATTTCGCCTGGGTCGCCTATGACCTGATCCTGTTCGAAGAAGGCTCGATCGCCAACATGACGGCGAGCCTGATCGGCAACGTGTTCAGCTTCAAGCCGTTGAAGGCGGCGCGCCTCGAAGACATCCGCGTGCCGGTGGCCTACGTGAAGACGTTCAAGGGCCCGCCGACCGGCCTGGTGGTCGAACGCGAACGCCTCGACAAGTTCGGCCGCCCGCTGCTCGGCGCGACCACCAAGCCCAAGCTCGGCCTCTCCGGCCGCAACTATGGACGCGTGGTGTACGAAGGCCTGAAGGGCGGGCTGGACTTCATGAAGGACGACGAGAACATCAACTCGCAGCCTTTCATGCACTGGCGTGATCGTTTCCTGTACGTGATGGATGCGGTGAACAAGGCAAGTGCCGCGACCGGCGAAGTCAAGGGCAGCTACCTGAACGTGACCGCCGCGACGATGGAAGACATGTACGAGCGCGCCGATTTCGCGAAGGAACTCGGCTCGGTGATCGTGATGGTCGATCTGGTGATCGGCTACACCGCGATCCAGTCGATGGCCAACTGGGCGCGCAAGAACGACATGATCCTGCACATGCACCGCGCGGGGCATGGCACCTACACCCGCCAGAAGAACCACGGCGTGAGCTTCCGCGTGATCGCCAAGTGGCTGCGCCTCGCCGGCTGCGACCACCTGCATACCGGCACGGCAGTCGGCAAGCTCGAAGGCGACCCGATGACGGTGCAGGGCTACTACAACGTCTGCCGCGACGGCTTCACGAAGCAGGACTACCCGCGCGGCCTGTATTTCGACCAGGACTGGGCCGACCTGAAGAAGGTCATGCCGGTGGCTTCCGGCGGCATCCATGCCGGCCAGATGCACCAGCTGATCGAGCTGTTCGGCGACGACGTGGTGCTGCAGTTCGGCGGCGGCACGATCGGCCATCCGCAAGGCATCCAGGCCGGTGCGGTGGCGAACCGGGTGGCGCTGGAGTGCATGGTCAAGGCGCGCAACGAGGGCAAGAACCTGCTCGAAGAAGGCCCGGCCATCCTGCGCAAGGCGGCCGTTGGCTGCAGCCCGCTGAAGGCGGCGCTCGATACCTGGGGCGAGATCAGCTTCAACTACGCGCCGACCGACACCAGCGACTACGCGGTGACCCCGTCGCTCGCTTAATCCGCATTCAAGGAGACACCCGCCATGATGACCAACCCGACCGGCCGGCTGACCCAAGGCCAGTTCAGCTTCCTGCCCGACCTGACCGACGAAGAGATCTCGCTGCAGATCGAGTACGGCCTTCAGCGCGGCTACGCCTGGAGCGTCGAATACACCGACGATCCGCACCCGCGCAACACCTACTGGGAGATGTACGGCAACCCGATGTTCGACCTGGAAGATGCCGCCGGCGTGCTGATAGAGCTGAACGCCTGCCGCAAGACCTTCCCGAACCACTACATCCGCATGATGGCCTTCGACTCGACGCGCAACGTCGAGACCGTGGTGATGAGCTTCATCGTCAACCGGCCGGCCAACGAGCCCGGCTTCATGCTCGAGCGCCAGGAGGTCAACGGCCGCTCGATGCACTACACGACGCGAAGCTATTCGGCCAACAAGCCGGAAGCGGAGCGCTACACCGACTGAGCCCGCAGGAGTCCATCACCATGCACCGCATCGCCCCCAGCATCCTCTCCGCCGACTTCGCGCGGCTCGGTGAAGAAGTGAAGTCCGTCATCGCCGCCGGCGCGGACTGGATCCACTTCGACGTGATGGACAACCACTACGTGCCGAACCTGACATTCGGCCCGATGATCTGCGAGGCGCTGCGCAAGCACGCGGTCACGGCCGACGGGATCAAGGTGCCGATCGACGTGCACCTGATGGTGCAGCCGGTGGATTCGCTCGCGCTGGCCTTCGCCAGGGCCGGCGCCGACCTGATCAGCTTCCATCCGGAAGCCAGCGGGCACATCGACCGCACGCTGCAACTGATCAAGGCCGAAGGCTGCCGGGCGGGTCTCGTCTTCAATCCGGCGACGCCGCTCGACGTGCTCGAGTGCGTGATCGACAAGATCGACCTGATCCTGATCATGAGCGTGAACCCGGGCTTCGGCGGGCAGAGCTTCATCCCGAGCGCCTTGCGCAAGATCGAGAAGGCGCGGGCGCTGATCGAGCAGACCGGCCGGGACATCCGCCTCGAAGTCGACGGCGGCATCAAGATCGACAACATCCGCGCCGCGGCCGATGCCGGGGCCGACACCTTCGTCGCCGGCAGTGCGATCTTCGGGCAGAAGGACTATCGTGCGGTGATCTCGGCCATGCGCACGCAATTGGGCGAGACCGAGCGACGCATCGAAGAGGCAGCGCTGACATGAACGCGCCGCTTTATCGCATCCCCGGCTCATCGAAAGCCGCACCCGCAGCGGTGGCGGTGCAGCCCGATTCCGAAGTCGCCGACGCACCGCGCACCGTCGGCGGCGTGCTGGCCCAAAGCCAGGTCGAATCGGTGATCGAGGACTTGGAGCGCGACCTGGTCGGACTCGCGCCGGTCAAGCAGCGCATCCGCGACATTGCCGCATTGCTGGTGATCGACAAGCTGCGGCTCAGTCTCGGGCTGGCCTCGCAGTCCCCGTCCTTGCACATGAGCTTCACCGGCAACCCGGGCACCGGCAAGACCACGGTCGCGATGCGCATGGCCGAGATCCTGCACCGCCTCGGCTACGTGCGCAAAGGCCATCTGGTGGCGGTGACGCGCGACGACCTGGTCGGCCAGTACATCGGCCACACCGCGCCGAAGACCAAGGAAGTGTTGAAGAAGGCGATGGGCGGCGTGCTCTTCATCGACGAGGCCTACTACCTCTATCGTCCGGAGAACGAACGCGACTACGGCCAGGAGGCGATCGAGATCCTGCTGCAGGTGATGGAGAACCAGCGCGACGACATCGTCGTGATCCTCGCCGGCTACGCCGACCGCATGGACACCTTCTTCAAGAGCAACCCGGGCATGAGCTCGCGCATCGCGCATCACCTCGACTTCCCGGACTACGCGAGCGACGAACTGCTGAGCATCGGCGACAGCATGCTCGGCCAGCAGAACTACCGCTTCGGTCCCGGTGCCCGGGAAGCCTTCAACGAATACCTCGACCTGCGCCTGAAGCAGCCGCACTTCGCGAACGCGCGCAGCGTGCGCAATGCACTCGACCGCGCCCGGTTGCGCCAGGCGAGCCGGCTCTTCGTCGATCGCGACCGCGAGCTGACCAAGGAGGACCTGAGCACCTTGTCGGAAGCCGACATCCGCGCGAGCCGTGTGTTCAGCAGCGCCAAGACAGACAACAGCAACGAGGAGCATCCGTCATGACCACAGCGATCGATCTGCCGACTTGGCTCGAGTCCCAGCCCGAAGCCTTGGCCATCACCTTGTCGACCATCGCCGGGGCGTGTGCGCGCATCAGCGCATCGGCGTCGCTTGGCGCGCTCGCAGGCCTGCACGGCGCCACCGACAACAGCAACACCAACACGCACGGCGAAGTACAGAAGAAGCTCGACGTCTTTGCCGACGACTGCCTGGCCGAAGCGCTGCAAAGCTGCGGCCACGTCGCCGCCTGGGCCAGCGAAGAGCATGACGAGCCGACGATGTCCGAGGAGTACAGCGAGATCGGCGACTACCTGGT
>Ga0105237_10009596_pt1 | contig 10364 bp, 7 predicted proteins | sample KBSC24metaG_FD_81520 | JGI IMG/M metagenome (GOLD analysis project Ga0105237, IMG submission 81520) | Corn rhizosphere microbial communities from Kellogg Biological Station, Michigan, USA - KBS C2-4 metaG | ecosystem: Host-associated > Plants > Roots > Rhizosphere > Soil | place: Michigan, USA... | reverse complement strand
CGCCTGTATACGCATCCATCCACGTAAAGAGGGCATCGTACGCCTGTGTGCGAACCGGTTCACGCGACAGGAACAGATCGTGAATCCCATCGGGGATCCGGATGCGTGTAACGTGATTCCCTAACAACACCGCGCACCGGTTGATGTCGTCGACGTCGAGCACGATGTCGGCACGGTGGATCTGGTCGGTCCAATGGCGCGGATACAAGGAGCGGGTGGACGACAGGACGAGCACGGGACACGTGATGTCGAGGCCACGCTGCAGCTCGCGTTGCGCGCGATGAATGGCATTGAGCCACCCCAACCGCAATGGAATTCCTTCAATGGGTTTCCACGCCACGTCGTAGTGCCACTCACCGTGATGTGTATAATGCAGACTGCGACCGTACAGCGGTGCCGACGGTTGCGGCACAATGAGTTTAGGCGTGCGACGACCCAACCAACATACGACCGGCACCACGAGCCGCTTGGTGAGCCACGACACGTTGAGATCAAAAAAGGGACTGTTGAGCGCGAGGGCATCGATCGGCATCAGATGACGTCGATGATGTGCGTAGAGTGCGGCAATGAGTCCGCCGGTGGAGTGCGCGAGGATTGTAACGTGTGTGTTGCCATCCCGTGTCCGGATCAGGTCCATGACCGCATCCAGATCCTCGAAATACGCCTCGATATCGGTACAGAAATTTGGTGTTTGATATGGACGTAACGATCGCCCGTATTTACGAAGATCGACGGCGTAAAAATTCATTCCACGCGCAACGATATGGGCCGCCAAATCGTGCTGAAAGAAGTAATCGACATACCCGTGCACGTATAACACCGCGCGGTGCGACGGCATGGCCGGCCGCTTGCGCACCAGCGTGACGACCACCGCGCCCTCCGCATCGGGAGTCACGGTCAGCGTCTGGCATTCGAAACCGGCGCCGAGGACGTCAGGCTCCATGTGAGCCAGGATCGGATGTTTCCTCGACGAATCGTGCAGTACGCATTAACGAGGAATTCCGTTGGGGAGTCAAAAGCGGTGTTCTGGGTGGATGCCCGGGCTACGCCCCACACTATGTGCGACGTAGAAGTGTGTCTCTATTTCTTCTCTAAATGTAGGTCAGCGGAGCAAGCCATGCGAACAACACCCTTTGTCAGGACTGCGGGGTCAGCCTTGGTGCTGGCGGCGGTCTGGGCGTGCAGTGGCAGCGATTCGACATCGCCCACCTCGCCAAGCAGTGCGTTCGAACAGACCGTGAGTGCGGACCTCGCGCCCTCGGCCGCCGAAGATATCTCAGCGGACTACAACTTTTACAGTGGCGCGAGCGCAAGCTCGGTCGGACTGAGCTTCAATATTCTCGGCACCGACCGTGGTTGGCCACAAATCCTGCGCACCGGAACTCGTGCGTTCCGGTGGTTGAATAACAATTGTACGTACGACTCAACGTCGCTGTCGTTCGTCTGTCCGCCCATTACCAAGGGCAACCACACGTTCACCGCGTCGTATACCATTTATGACGCGGGCGGAACGCAGCAGTCGGCGTACGACAGCGTGACCACGGCCTCCATCATGTTCCAATGGGCTGATACGGGCGCTACATCCTGGACGTTCAACCACGGCTCGTTCGGCGATACGTCCTCTCGGCACCACACCGCAACCGTCAGCAATCTGGCCGGCAACCCCGATACGACGCATATCTGGAACGGCACGGGGACGGGACACATTCACTCGGTGCGGTCAGGACAGATCACGCGGATCTACGACTACCAGTTCTCCGACTCCACGCAAAATCTGACGATCCGGTTGCCGCACGATGTGAATCCGTATCCGTTGTCCGGAACGATCATCAAGAATTACACGATCACGCGCGAGCGCCAGGCCTCGGATACCGTCACGCGCACCACGACGCGACGCGTGACATTTACCTTCAATGGTACGTCCACCGCGACGATGACGATCGGCGATTCCACATATGCGGTGAATCTCGATACGCATCGGTGCGGAGCACCAAGGTGGAGTCACTAGCACCAGCCAAAACCACAACGTCGTCTCGCGTCTAACAGAACGTCCTCCATGCACACACAGTATGGAGGGCGTTCTGTTTTCGCCGGTCGAGCGGCGATGTCCTGCGGTGTCCATCGCACACCGCGAATTTTTCTACTCCCCACCGCTCTCTTCCGGCTGATGCACCGGGCAGCGCGGCTCTTCCACCTGGACCGGCTGGGGCGTTTGGTTTTCCATGAGGGCGATGAGCACCGGATACACCACATTGGGCATCCCGCAATGTTGCGTGACGTCGATGACATCGTGAGGCAAGCCGAGCCGCGTCTCGAATCGATACGTCTGCACGGCACCCGAGGCGAGTCGATTTTGCCAGAGCCGCGCAAGCGTTCTGGCCGCGTCGCTATCGATTGTGTGATCGTTGCCGTTGGTGACAACGGTGAGCCGAGTGACCGTTGGGGGACGATCTTCCGCATCATCGAGAATTGATTCGCCTAAGCGCAGCGTTTCGCCAAGTGCTCGCGTGGAGACACCAAAGTACGCGTGCTTGCGGGTGGAATCGGCCTTTTGATGGATGGTAATGTTGGGAACGCGAACCATAAAGTTCATCGCGGGCCCGTCGAGGAATCCCGGCACGCGAGCCAATTTGAGCGCGGGAGCAATGACCACCACACGTTGTACATCGGGACGATGCTCCGCGATCCAGGCAGCGACGTTTCCTCCTGCCGACAGTCCCATGACAAACACGGAGTCTCCCAGTCCGTCGGCTACGTCGACAGACCGATCGGCGTAGTCACGATATTTTTCCGCGGTCAATGACTTGAGCAACCCGACATCCGCTTGCACCATCCCATGCTGTGGCATGCGGGGTACGATCACGTTGTACCCACGATCGTAAAAAATCTGCCCGAGCTCGCGAAACTGGCGCGGCGAGTTGGTCAATCCATGCACCAGCACGATGGCACGCGGCGTTTTCTGTCCGTGGACAAATATCAACGACGCGCCATCGGCCATGACGATCCCTCGTTCGCGCTGCTGCAACGTATCGTACGACGCAACGGCAGCCTCGTACGCACTGATCGGATGCGGCGACGACGGCAGTGGACGTGTGTTGACGGGGACAACCGCAACGGCGGCGAGTAATCCAAGTAATGCAACCGCGATGAGCATACGTTACCGCCACGTCCCGATGATAAAGGAAGCCTGTTGCCGCCCCATGGAGTTGTTCCCAATCTCCAGACGGACCGGGCCGACCGGCGTCGCCAACTCCACGCCATATCGCGACCCTTCGACCCACTGTTTGGCCTGCGGCGTAAACTGCGCGAGCAATGTGTCCGAATTGGTCATACGCCCGGTGACCGACTCGACGCGTGCGTACAGTGGCCCCATGATGTGATACTTGAATTGCAACGAGTTCATGACTTCGTTGGTGCCACGCACTTCGAACGGTTTGAATCCAGGGAATCCTTCATAGCCACCAAAAGGGAACGTCTCATGCAACGGCATGTCGCTCCCCCACGCCAGGCGGATCCCTGGAATGATGGTCCACCGCCCATACGTACGCGTGAGATCACCCACGAGCTGCATGCGGACGTATCGGGTATTCACATCGCTATCGAGAGTCAGCGCCGGATCGCCGTCGCGACGGATCACCCAAAAGGTGCCGTGCACCCCTTCGGCAAAAAGCGTCGGTTCGTTTTTCGGATGCCACACATGCGACTCGAGCCCCCATCGATACCGGCCACCCCACGAAAATCCACGCTCGAATCCCAGCAGAAAGCGCCCTTCGTCAGCCTCTTGCTCAGGAAGTTGAATTTTTCCCGTCAAGTAGAGCCGCGTCTGCTCGCGAGCAATAGTAAATCGCGCAATCGGATGAATGGTCAATCCCAACAGCTCGGTCGTCCGTCGGACGCCAATGGTGAGCGACTGCCCAATCTCACTCACGTCCAGCAAAAACAGCCCTTCCACCGGTTGCTCGGCGAGCTTTCGATTGAGCGCGCCGATCCAGAGATGTCCCCCTAACGAGCTCACATAGTCCAACCCCATCCCCACCGTGTGCGTGGGACGCGGAATAAAATCAGGGCGCAGCGACGTGTGCAACGAGTCGTCTTTGAACGGATTGAGCCAGATTCCTTGAAACGGATCGGAATACGCCACTCGGCGAATCCCCAGCTGCAACGAATCGAGTCGCATCGGTTCGTTGGGGACGACAGCGAGCTGACGGAGATCCACGTCGGCGTTGGTATCGGCAGGATTGGCCGGCGCGACGGTCCCGACGTACGGTGCGACACGTTGCGCCACGGGCGGCGGCGTGGCCGGAATCCGGCAGCGGCCGCGCGCAATGGTCTCCAGCGTCCGATCGTGTCCCAACTGCACCAGACTGTTCACGCGAGTCGGCGAAAAGTCGAGATTTCCGTACTGGGTGACGTTGGTCTCCACGATGATATCGTCAACGCTCAACGAATCGGGTGGCTGCTTGAACAGGAAGCCGATCAGATTGGCCGCGGTGGAGAGCGTCGACCCCACGGTTTGCCCGACGAACGCGGTATCACGAAAGCGGGAGATAATGGCACGCTGCGCCCCGAGTTTGCGCGCGATATCCACCGGAACGTTGTCAGAGATACCGCCATCAGTGAGTACATCGCCATCAATGGAGATCGGCTCGAACACCAACGGAATCGCAAAGCTCGCACGCACCGCGCGCGCCAGATCGCCTCGGCTCAACACCACAGGCTCGCGCGTTTTGAGATTCGTGGCCACCGCGCGGAACGGAACGGGGAGCGAATCAAAATCGCCGCGCGCCAGCAGGTTACCGCGCAGCATCATGTTATTGATCAATACACTCACATCTTCTTCGCGGACCGCACCACTTTGCAGCAGCCATTGCCCGCGCGACGTCTCCCACACCGTGAACGGCTTGCGACCGATCGCGACGAGCGGTGGCAACGCTGGACTGTACGGACGGAACAGCTTGCCAATGGGATACGCGCGGGTGAGCGAGTCGATCTGCTCACCCGTGTAGCCACTCGCGTACAATGCACCAACAATGGAGCCGATGCTGGTGCCCACGACGAGATCGGGGTGAATCCCCAGACTATCCAGCACTTTGATGACGCCAATGTGCGCGGCTCCGCGTGCGCCGCCGCCCGACAACACGAGCGCAGTTTTGACACGTGGACAGTCGGGGACCGCAACCGACGGCGCTGGGCCGTTGGGCGGTTGGGGTGAAGGTGACGGTGGTGGGAGCGTCCCAGACTGCTGCGCACACACCACATCGACAGTCATGACGCACAGAGCCACGCCGATCAACGCGCACGCAACCAACCGGCGTCCGACGATAATCGTCTCCACGATATGTCGGGCGACGCGACGAACGCCAGCGATGCGTCGCACCGCTCCGGTCGACTCACCGCTTGGCGAGGGCCCGTTCCAACGTCGCATCGAGCTGATAAATATCGGGGTAAAAATGCACCGCTCCGCCAGGCTCGGCGAGCACGGTTCCGTATAAGACGTATACCGGGAGTGGATTCGTTAAGAACACCTGCCGCGAGTTTCGTCCGGTCCGCATCGCAGAATCGATGGCTGGACGGGTCCAGGTCGACTGATCGGCGAGGACGAACTGCGCGAGCTTGGGTGGATCGGAGACGCGGATGCAGCCATGGCTGAAGTCACGGCGTTCCTCGCCAAACAACGACTGCTCCGGCGTATCGTGCAGATAGACGTCGTACCGGTTGGGGAAGAGAAATTTGACCAGGCCGAGCGAATTCTTGGTCCCCGGCGTTTCGCGTACGCGGAGCGAGCCGGAAGCGAGCCGAGCGAGGTTGGCCGACGTGGCGGGGTAGGTGCGCGCTGGAGCTTCGGGAGCGCCCGCATCGACGATCTCGAGTTGCGCGCGCCGCAGGTAGCCAGGATCGCGCCGCAGCTTAGGGAGCGTTTCGTTCCGCAGAATCCCGGAGGGGATGTTCCAGTATGGGCGGAAGTACAAATAGCGCATCTGCCCGGAAAAAATGGGCGTCGGCGTGCGAGCCGCACGCCCAACGACTACGGGCATCTTGACCTGCGGTGTGTCACGCGAGATCGAAATGTCAAAAGCATAGAGCTGAAAGGCGGGGACGTTCACCAGAATGAATCGTTGTCCCAGATCGGGCGGGAGCCAACGCCATCGCTCGAGCGTCAGGATAATTTGCCGCACGTGCGCAGCGCGATCTTTATCCGCCGTGTCGGCACGCGTACGCGCGAGCGCATCGACCAACACGCGATAGTGCAGATATGGCGGCTCGAGCGCGGCTAACGTGGTCCCGACGTTTTGACCGCGCTGTAGCTGCAGTATTGTCTCGACCAGATCGAGATGCGTGTTATCGACGACAAGATCGAACTTCACGCTCCTGGGGTTGACGCGTCCGACGTGCAGGTCGGATGCGTACCGCATAGCATCGATCGACAGGGCGATGTCGAATTGCGCCTGGCTATCCGCTGGCCACGGGGCGCCCCGCGCGGCGTCTTGCGCCATGCGATTGGCGCGGTCGGCTAGCCATGGGGCATCGTAGTCGGCGAGGTCGAGTCCATGCATGTCGGCGTGGACGAGCGCTTCGATGACCGCGATGGCTGGCGCGGTGGGACGTCCGGCGCTGACCCATCCCAAGGTCGATCCCGTGGAGTCGTACAGCTGTCGGATAGTTGTCGCGATGGCGCCGAATGATGGACGGCGCAAATCGGACATTTTGCCCTTATTTAACCACTCGTTGATCGCGGATTGCGTCGATGTAAGAGGCGTCGAGGCTGTGCTTTGCGCGACGAGCCGTTGCTGAGGAGTCCAAAGTAAACCGAGGAGGGCGACCCTGGCCGCCCCTGAGCGTATGCGCGCAACCATAGGTAGGGGTTGAACTTACGTCACGTCGAGGGGTGCCGCTATCCGGGGCATCAATCATTCGGACGCATTGCCATATTTCGGTACGATGCCCGAGCTCCCTGATATTACCGTCTACCTCGACGCCATCGCGACGCGGATGATCGGACACCGCGTCGAGCGGATTCGTGTCTTCAATCCGTTCGTGCTCCGCTCGGTCGAGCCGCCACTCGATGCGGCGAGCGGACGACCAGTCGTCGCCGTTCGGCGTGTCGGCAAACGGATCGTCATCGAATTGGAAGACGCGCTGTTCGTGGTCATCCATCTGATGATCGCGGGACGGCTGCGATGGCTGGCTCCCGACGCAAAAATCCCCAAACGGCTCGGACTCGCCGCGATCGATATCGCCACAGGATCGCTCTTGCTCACGGAAGCGGGGACGACACGACGTGCATCGGTGACGTTGGTGGAGGGCGAGGCGGCACTGCACGCAATCGATCGGGGCGGCCTCAACGTCTTCGACGCCACACCGGACGACTTCATCGCTCGGCTCCGCCTCGAAAATCATACCCTCAAACGCACACTCACTGATCCTCGGCTCTTTGACGGGATCGGGAACGCGTATTCCGACGAGATTCTTCACCGCGCCAAGCTGTCGCCGGTGTCGCTGTCGCAACGTCTCCCGGACGACGACGCCGTTCGGCTTTATCATGCCACGCGCGAAGTGCTACAGGAGTGGATCGACCGGCTGCGTGTCGAAGCAGGCGACGGATTTCCCGCCCATGTGACCGCGTTTCGGCCGGAGATGGCGGTCCACGGAAAATATGGGCAACCGTGTCCCGTGTGTGGCACGCCTGTGCAGCGGATTCGATACGCCACCAATGAAACCAACTACTGCGCACGCTGTCAAACGCACGGAAAGCTCCTGGCCGATCGTGCGCTCTCTCGTCTGCTCAAGCAAGATTGGCCCAAGTCGATTGACGAGCTCGCCAGCTCTGCGTGACGATCGACCCGCTTACGCCACGGCCGGCACCACGTGATGTCCATGCTGTCGCATCCGGAGCCCCAACATGACAAACATTACGCCGAAAATGAGTGCGTAGCTCCCGATCAACAACACGAACCAAACCGCGCCAGCCACCGGAAAGGTCACGATCGCGAAACCGAAGATGATCGAGAGTGCACCGGCGACCACCAGCAACCATTCGTTGTGCAGATGCCGGCGTAACCGAATCGCCGTCATGATTTCGAGCACGCCGGTCATCACCGCCCACACGCCGGCCACGGCGACCAATACGATGGCTGTGACACCAGGCATCACGAGCGCGAAAATCCCCGCGGCCAATCCGATGAGCCCCTCGAGCAGCAGCGGCCACCATCGCATGTGATGCTCCGCCGCCCGAATCGACGCGCCGGCAGCAAAAAGTCCATCGATGATCGCGTACGCGCCAAACAGCACGATGAGCGCATGCATGGTGGTGAACGGCTGTAAAAACGCGAACACGCCGAGCACGATTCCAAAGAGTCCGCGGATGACGAGCACCCACCAGGCTCGCGTAAATGCCGATTGCATCAACGCCGTATGCGGCATGGCCGCCGGCGTGATCACCGTGTCTTGCATGACCGCCTCCTCGTCGGGGGTATAGAGATATCGTATAACGAAGAAAAGCACCCGAACAGAGTGCTTTTTTACGTCACGCATTTTCCGGGCTGGCGATGAACTGGAATGGGCGTGGACAACGGCGTTGACGATGTGCTTACCCGAGGCAACGGCGTCTCATGTGACTGGGAACCACTACCCCTTGGTCACAAAACGACTTCACTTACTTCAGCACCGAGACAAAAGGGGAGGGGCATCATCGCGACGCCCTCCCCTTTGTAACGACTTCCAGATGCGTCGTCCCGACTATCGCTTCAGCGCTGTTTGGCGGGCACGGAAGAACTTGAGGAGCGGTTCAATGACGGTCCGCGACGTGACCAATGGAATTTCCTCGATCCCCAAACGGCGATGGAGCTGTTTCCGCGCCGCGTGCTCGGCACCCATGTGCTCGAGATACGCCGCGCGGACAGCGGCATGGCTCGTGTCGATCTCGACGGACTCGCCCGTCTCGGGGTCGGTGAACCGGGCCATCCCGATATCCGGGAGCACGTCTTCACTCGGATCCTTGACGGTCACGGCAATTACGTCATGCCGTTGCGCCAGCAGCTTGAGTACGTGCTCGTACCCTGTCGAAACGAAGTCCGAGACCACGAAGATGACGGTGTGATGGCGCAGTGTTTGGTTCAACTGCTGCAGCGCAGGAACGAGATCGGTTCCTTTCTCTTGTGGCGTAAACGCTAGGAGATCGCGCACCATTCGGAGGGCGTGCCGCTTCCCTTTCTTTGGGGGAACGACATACTCGACCTTATTGGTAAAGAACATCATCCCCACACGATCGTTGTTCCGCACCGCCGACATGGCGATCAAGGTCGCGAACTCCATGAGCACGTCGTGCTTGAAGCGCGACACCGTCCCAAATTGCTCGGACCCCGAGACGTCCATCGCCAACATCACGGTGAGCTCGCGCTCCTCGATGTATCGTTTAACGAACGGCTTGCGCATGCGCGCCGTCACGTTCCAATCGATAGAGCGCACTTCGTCGCCCGGCTGATATTCACGCACCTCGGCGAAATCCATCCCCTGCCCCTTGAACACGGAGCGGTATTCGCCGGAGAAGAGCGTATTCACCAGCCCACGCGTCTTCAGCTCGATGAGTCGAACTTGCTTGAGCAGTTCTGGAGGAACCTGCTTGGGCCCCGAGGAGGCCCCACGCAACTGGGTGCGGGAGCTGGCTCGCGTCCGCATCTCGTGCGGTGTCTTCCCGGAACGCCCGCCGAGCCGATCGAATAGCTCAAACACGAGTCGCTCCCGCAAGAGTAAGCATGGCCATGATCGCTTATGGCGTTGGCACGGTGTCGAGGACGCGACGCACGATCGTATCGCTCGTGACGTCTTCGGCCTCGGCTTCGTACGTCGTCACGATACGATGGCGCAAGACATCGGGTGCAATGGCTTTCACATCGTCTGGCGTGACGTAGGCGCGGCCGCGCAAGAACGCATGCGCACGGGCGGCCTGGGTCAACGACAACGTGGCACGCGGGCTCGCGCCGAACTCGATGAGCGGCACCAGCTCCTTGAGCTTTGCCTCGGCGGGGTACCGCGTCGCATGCACGAGGTCGACGATGTAATCGACCATCCGTTCGTCTACATACAGCTGAGCAATATGTCGGCGCGCGGTAAGAATCGCGTCGGGGGTCGTCATGTGCGCGATGGGAATCGGAATCCCGCTCGCCATACGCCGTAACACCTCTTTTTCTTCTTCACGCGACGGATATCCCACGTGCAACTTGAGCATGAACCGGTCGATCTGCGCTTCGGGGAGCGGATAGGTTCCTTCTTGCTCGATCGGGTTTTGTGTCGCGAGTACCAGGAACGGCTCCTGCAGCGTGTGCGTCTCGCCACCGATCGTGACCTGCTTTTCCTGCATCGCTTCG
>Ga0105237_10009594_pt1 | contig 10364 bp, 10 predicted proteins | sample KBSC24metaG_FD_81520 | JGI IMG/M metagenome (GOLD analysis project Ga0105237, IMG submission 81520) | Corn rhizosphere microbial communities from Kellogg Biological Station, Michigan, USA - KBS C2-4 metaG | ecosystem: Host-associated > Plants > Roots > Rhizosphere > Soil | place: Michigan, USA... | reverse complement strand
GGTGGATTCGACACCACGACCGCCCTCACCGCCCACGCCCTGGAATGGCTCGGGGAACACCCCGACGAACGCGAGCGACTCAGCCGCGACCGCGCCACTCTCCTCAATCCGGCGACCGAGGAGTTCCTCCGCTTCTTCACCCCCGCGCCGGGCGACGGCCGCACGTTCTCCGACGACGTCGAGGTCGAAGGCCAGCAGTTCAAGCGATACGAGCGGCTGTGGTTGTCGTGGGCGATGGCGAACCGCGACCCGGCGGTGTTCGATCAGCCCAATGAGCTGATCATGGATCGGAAGGGCAACCGGCACTTCAGCTTCGGTATCGGGGTGCACCGCTGTGTGGGATCGAATGTGGCGCGCACAGTGTTCAAGTCCATGCTGACGGCGGTCCTGGACCGGATGCCCGACTATGTGTGCGAGCCCGAGGGCACCGTGCACTACGACAGCATCGGCGTCATCCAGGGCATGCGAAATCTGCCGGCTCACTTCACCCCCGGCAAGCGCCTCGGTCCCGGCCTCGATGAGACGTTGGAGAAGTTGCAGCGCATCTGTAACGAGCAGGAACTGGCCCGCCCCATCACCGAGCGCAAGGAAGCGGCCGTCATCTGAAATCTGTCATCTCGGCCGTCATCTAGGTTGGACTTGACCCTCACGCGACGTGAGGCACCAGCCTTATCAATGTGACGCAGGAGATGCCGGTGGACGGACTCACCGTGGGCGAAGTCGCGCAGCGCTTCGGCATCACGGTCCGGACGCTTCACCACTATGACGACATCGGGTTGTTGACCCCGAGCCGGCGCGGCGCCTCGGGTTACCGGGTGTACACGTCGGCCGATCTGACGCGCTTGTCCCAGATCATCGTCTACCGCCGGCTCGAGTTCCCGCTCGAGGAGATCGCGAGCCTGCTGGACGAGGGCAACGAGGTCAGCCACCTGATTCGTCAGCGCGAACGCGTCATGGCCCAACTCGATGAGATGAAAGCACTCGTCGAGGCCATCGATCAGGCATTGGAGAAGGCGATGACGAACACGCCCATGACCGACGACGACATGCGCGAACTCTTCGGCGACGGGTTCGACGACTATCAGGCGGAAGCCGAGCAGAAGTGGGGTGAAACGCCGGAGTGGCAGGAATCGCAGCGTCGGGCGAAGTCCTACGGCAGAGAAGACTGGGTACAGATCAAGGCCGAGGGCGAAGCTGTCGAGAAGGCGTTGTCCGATGCGTTCCGCGCCGGGCTCCCGGCCGACTCGGACGAGGCAATGGCTGCGGCGGAGCAGCACCGGCTCCACGTGAACCGGTGGTTCTACGACTGCCCGCCGGCCTTTCACCGGAACCTGGGCGACATGTACGTCAGCGATCCCCGATACGTCGCCACCTATGACGAATCATTCGGGCTGCCAGGGCTTGCGGCCTACTGCCGTGCGGCGATTCACGCGAACGCGGACCGAACCGGCCACTGACCGGTTCGGCCACGCGTCGGTGTCAGCGAGCCCGCGGTAAGCCCAGCACGTGCTGGGCGATGATGTTGCGCTGGATCTCGGAAGTGCCGCCGGCGATGGTGCCGCCGAAGCTGCGGGCGTAACGCTCGAACCAGCTGACGAAGTAGTGGTCGAGGTTCATGTACTCGTACCGCCCCGACGTCGCGGGGTGATTGAGCCCCTCGATTCCCGCCGCGGACAACGCATTTTCGAGCGCGGCCCGCTCCGCCTCGGAACCGAGGAGCTTGAGCACCGACACCGATTGGGTGTCCATCTCACCGCGCGAGGCGCGGGCCAGCGCCGCCGACCCCATGGCACGCAGCGCGTGGTAATCCATGATGGTCGTGGCGTACTGGTCGCGTTCGAGCGCCGTACGCGGCCGGAAGTCGGCGATCATGTTGGCGATCCGGTCGGCGAAACCCAGCCACATCATCGTGCGCTCGTGACCGAGCGAGCCGTTGGCCACCCCCCAGCCGCCGTTCAACGGGCCGACAAGGTTTTCGGCCGGAACCCGTGCGTCCGTGAAGAAGACCTCGTTGAAGTCCAGGTTCTCTTCACTGCACAGATCCGCGAACGGCCGGCACACCACACCGGGCGTCTCGGTCGGGATGATGAGCACGCTGATGCCCTTGTGCTTCGGCGCATCCGGGTCGGTGCGCACGAACGTCAGCAGGAAGTCGGCGTCGTGCGCGCCGGACGTCCACACCTTCTGGCCGTTGACGACGAAGTGGTCGCCGTCGAGCACCGCGCGGGTGCGCAAGGACGCGAGATCAGATCCGGCGCTCGGCTCGCTCATGCCGAGTGACGCGGTCTTCTCACCCCGCAGCACCGGGACCGCCCAGCGGTGCTTCTGCTCGTCGGTACCGAACGTAAGCAGTGACGCCGCAATGATATTCACGCCTTGCGGGTTGAAGCTGTGGTAAATCCGCCGTCGGCACAGCTCGTCAAGGTGGACGAACTGTTGCACCACCGTGGCGTTGCGACCGCCGAACTCCGGCGGCTGGGCGGGCAGCAGCCAGCCGTTGTCGAACAGCAGCCGCTGCCAGTCACGCGCCCACTGCGGCATGTGCGACACCGACCGGGGCCGCTCCAAAGTCTCTGTCTCCGTGGGCAGATGCTCGTCGAGGAACGCCGCGAATTCGGCGCGGAAGGCCTCGACGTCGGCGTCATACGAGAGTTGCACGGTACTCCTCTGCGATCATCGCGCGGTGTTCTGCGGCGCCACCGAGCATCAGCTCGCCGGCCTTGGCGCGCTTGAGCGCGAACTGCAGGTCGTTCTCCCAGGTGAAGCCCATGGCACCGAAAGACTGCAGGCCTTGCCGGAACACCAGAGCCTGACACTCCCCCGCCGATGCCTTGGCCATCGCCGCCGCCAGCCGCCGCCGTGGGTCATCGACGCTGATGGTCAGCGCTGCGAAATACGCCAGCGCCCGGGCCCGTTCGATGGCGACGTGCATGTCCGCGGCCTTGTGCTGCAGCGCCTGGAACGACCCGATCGGGACGCCGAACTGATGACGTTCCTTGATGTGTTCCAGCACCAGGTCGAGGATGCGCTGGCAGGCGCCGACCATGTGTATCGCCATGCCGGTCAACGCGACGTGATGGCCGCGCTCGGCGTCGGTCCCCAGACGTTCGGAATCCGGCACGTGCACACCGTCGAACGACAGGTCGGCGATGTGCAACACCGGGTCGAACACCAGGTCCCGGCGCACGCCCACCTCCGAAGCGTCGACGAGGAAGACACCGGCGGCGGTCACCACGGCAAGCCGTTCGGCGCGGTCGCCGTCGAGCACATAGCGCGCAGTCCCGTCCAACGCCCAGGCGCTGCCGTCACGACGCGCCGAAACTCCGTGGTAGACCGCAGCACCGGCTTGTTGTGGATCGAATCGGTCCCCGGCCAACGGGGCGAACTGGGTCATCGTGGCAAGGAACGGAGTCGGGTCCGTGGCGCGCCCCAACTGCTCCAGCACGATGGCCAGCTCGACGGCGTTCTCGGGATCTGCCATCTCCGTCCATCCGGCGTCGACCCAGGTTCCCCAGAGCGGAGCTGGATCGGCGTCGTACTCGGCGATGGCCCGGATCAGGGTCGGTGGGCATTGCTTGGTTACGGCATCTCGGACGGTCTCCTGCCATAACCGCTGATCAGCGTCGAACTCCAAAAGCATGCGGCGCCTCCTACGGCTAAATTCGGTCGCGAAAGCGAGAATAGCATTCTCTTTTGAGGTAATTAAGATTTACACTAGGTCGAGAGCTCGGGAGGGCAGCCTTGTGATCGAACACGACGACGGGACACACAGTCCCGTCATCGACGCCAGCGTGCACGTTTTCTTCGGATCGAACCGCGACCTCCGGGACGTGCTACGCGAACCGTTCAAGAGCCGTGGCTTCCCGGACTACGAAATGGATTGGTACGGCGCACCCGGAGGCGAGTACGCCCCGGATACCGCCGGACCCGACGGCCAGTACCCCGGCTCCGATCCCGACATCGTCGCCCGCCACCTCTTCGAGAACCGCGGTGTCGATGTCGCTGTGCTGCACCCGATGTCGCGCGGCATCATGCCCGACCGCCACCTCGGCACCGCACTGGCCGCAGCACACAACGAGATGCTGGTGTCACGCTGGCTGGAGCACCCCGAATACGGTGACCGGTTCCGCGGCACCATCCGGATCAACCCCGACGACATTCCCGGCGCCCTGCGCGAGATCGACAAGTACAAGCACCACCCCCGGGTGGTGCAGATCGGCATCCCGCTGCAGTCGCGCGAACTCTTCGGCAAGCCGCAGTTCTGGCCGTTGTGGGAAGCGGCGATCGCAGCGAAGCTGCCGGTGGCCGCGCATATCGAGGTGGGGGCCGGCATCGCCTCGGCGCCGACACCGTCGGGCGTCCCGAACACCTACGAGCAGTACGCCGGCTTCATGGCCTTGAACTACCTCTATCACCTGATGAACATGATCGCCGAGGGCGTGTTCGAGCGGATGCCGGAGCTCAAGTTCGTCTGGGCCGACGGTGCCGCCGACCTGCTGACACCGTTCATGTGGCGGATGGACTGCTTCGGCAGACCGCATCTGGAACAGACGCCGTGGGCGCCCAAGATGCCCAGCGACTATCTGCCCGGGCACGTGTATTACGTCCAGGGCGCGCTGGACGGCCCCGGCGACACCGAATTCGCCGGTGAGTGGCTGGGTTTCACCGGCAAGGACGACATGGTGATGTACGGGTCGAGTTATCCGCACTGGCAGCTCAATGACCTCGCGGCGCCCAGCTCTTACACCGCCGAGCAGCGCGACAAGCTCTGCTGGCGAAACGCCGCCGAACTGTACGGCATCGCCGTACCGGCCGGCGTGTGAGGAAAGAAGGATCGCAATGACTGGGACTGTCACGCAGCGCACGCCGGCGGCCGAGCGCATCGCCGTGCGGTGTGTCGATTCCGATGTGCACCCCGCGCCACGCCGCGGTGAGTTGATCCAGTACATCCCGGAGCCCTGGCGCACCAAGTACTTCCTCAGCCGTAACGTCGGCGAACAGATCTACTACGATGCTCCCGACTACGCGCACACCTATGCGATGCGCGTAGACGCCTTTCCACCCGACGGCGAATTCGCCTGCAGCGACCCTGATTTGGCTTTTCAGCAGCTGATCATGCAGGCCGGCGCCGACATCGCGATCCTGGAGCCCGCCGCGTACCCGGCGCGCATCGGCGGCGCCAACCATGCCCTCAACGTGGCGCTGAACGAGTGGCAGCTCCATCACTGGCTCGACAGCCACAACAACTGGCACGAACGCTGGCGCGGCTCGATCTGCGTGGCCATCGAAGAGCCACACCTGGCCGCCGCAGAGATCGACCGGCTGGCCGGCCACCCGTTCCTGGGCCAGATTCTGATCAAGGCGGAACCGCGTCCCGCCTGGGGCGACCCGAAATACGACCCGATCTGGGCCGCGGCCACCAAGGCCGACATGCCGGTGAGCTGTCACCTGTCCCGCAGCCACCACGAAGAGCTGCCCATGCCCCCCGTCGGCATGCCCAGCTACAACCACGACTTCATGGTCACCTATTCGCTGCTCGCCGCGAACCAGGTGATGAGCATGATCTTCGACGGGCTGTTCGACCGATTCCCCACGCTCCGAATCGTTTTCGTCGAGCATGCATTCACCTGGATCCTCCCGCTCATGTGGCGCATGGACAAAATCTACGAGGCTCGCAAGCCGTGGCTCGACATCAAGCGCAAGCCCAGTGAGTACGTCAAGGACCACATCAAGTTCACCACCCAGCCGCTGGACTACCCGGAGGACAAGACCGAGCTCACCCGGGCCTTCGAGTGGATGGAGTGCGAGAAGATCCTGCTGTTCAGTTCCGACTACCCGCACTGGACATTCGACGACCCCCGCTGGTTGGTGAAGCACCTGCCCGAGCACGCGCGAGAAGCAGTGATGTTCCGCAACGGCATCGAGACGTACAAGCTCCCGACGACGGTGCCGGCGCTCGAGGGACAGGTCCGGGTGTTCTGATGCGGCGGGCTGGAGCGAAGCGACTCGGGGATTCAACACAGTGACTGAACCGAAAGAACCCCGGCTCGCGCAGGGGCGCGAGCACGTCGTCGCCACCATCGACGAAATCCCGCCGGGCACACACAAATTGGTGCCCATCGGGCGGCACGGCGTCGGCGTGTACAACGTGCGCGGCACGTTCTACGCCATCGCGAACTACTGCCCGCACGAAGGCGGGCCGTTGTGTTCGGGCCGCCCACGTGGCCGGACCATCGTCGACGACAGCGTGCCCGGCGATGCCGTGATGGTGCGCGACCTGGAGTTCATCTACTGCCCATGGCATCAGTGGGGTTTCGAATTGGCCACCGGCACAACAGCAGTCAAACCCGAATGGAGTATCCGGACGTACCCGGTGCGGATCATCGGCAACGAGGTGTTGGTACAGGCATGACAAACCCATTTCTCGCGAGCGTGCGTGTTTGCACACGACACGCCGCCCATTTCTGGCATTTTGCGCACGCTCGTGGAGGCGCATCATGAGTGCGCCCGCGAAGCGGGGCTCCACCCTCGAGCGGGGCGAGAAGGTCATCGAGATCAACGGCGGCAACGTCGTGTACGAAATCCTCGGCAAGACAGGCGATTTCATCGCGCTGACGCCCGGCGGCCGGTTCAGCAAGGACATTCCCGGCTTGCGTCCCCTGGCGCAGGCCCTGGCCAAGGGCGGCTACCGGGTGCTGCTGTGGGACCGGCCCAACTGCGGCAAGTCCGACGTGCAGTTCTACGGCCAGAGCGAATCGCACATGCGCGCCGAGACCCTGTACACGCTCATCTCCAAATTGGGCATCGGGCCGTGCATCATCGCGGGCGGGTCGGGCGGCGCCCGGGATTCGATGCTCACCGCGATGCTCTATCCCGAGATCGTCACCAAGCTGGTGGTGTGGAACATCGTCGGCGGGGTCTACGGCTCGTTCGTGCTGGGCTCGTACTACATCGTGCCGAGCATCCTGGCAGTGCGGGGCGCTGGAATGAAAGGTGTTGCCCAAGTGGATGAGTGGCGCGACCGTATCGCCGAGAACCCGGCGAACGCCGCCCGCCTGCAGTCCTACGACGACCACGAGTTCCTCAAGCTCATGCTCCGGTGGCTCAATGCATTCGTGCCCAAACCTGGCCAGACGATCCCGGGCGTCGAGGACGAGATGTTCGACAACATCACGGTGCCGACCTTGATCATCCGCGGCGGCGAGAACGACCTCGACCATCCGAAGCGGACGTCACTGGAAGTCAGCTGCCTCATCAAAGGTGCACAACTGATCGACCCGCCGTGGCCCGAAGACGCCTGGGAGCGCGCCAACGAGGCCCGGGCGGCCGGAAAAGTCAAGCACTTCAACATGTTCGACACCTGGGTCCAGGCGGCGCCACCGATCCTGGAGTTCCTCAGCCGATGAGTTCACACCGAGCGGATGTGCACCTCACAATTCAGCGACGCCTCCAGCGCCGTGTGGATGCGGCTCTCCGGAATCCGTTCCAGATCCACCTTGGACAAGGTCACGGTGACGATGTCGAAACCTTCGGAACCGGGTTCGCGTGCCACCTCTCCGGTGATCCCGAATCGCGCCAGCACACCGTGGGCGTCGTCGTCGGTACCACGACTGACGTAGGTGACCACGCCGAGTTCGGGCCGCGTACCGAATGCCTTGGCGCACAGGGCAACACCGACATCCGGTGCGCTTCCGGCCATCAGCAACTGCACCTGACGGCGCCGAGGCGGCATGGCCGCCAGGTCGACGTCGATCACGTCGAGACCTGCCGCGGCAGCGACTTCCTTGAGGACTGCCATGCCGTCCACTAACTGGTCAGACGTGAGCTCACCCAACGGGTCGACATCGACCCGCACCACCGCCGTGCGCATGCCGCACAGCCTAACGCCGGCTACCTGGCCGGGGCTCACCCCGCGACTGCTGTGTGCCGGCGGCGGGGACGTCGAGGACTACGCCGCCTACGTCGCTGGCGGAGGCTATCGCGATCTCACCGACCCAGAGGGGTTGCTCGATGAGGTCGAACGTTCCGGGCTGCGCGGTCGCGGTGGCGCCGCGTTCCCGATGGCGGTCAAGCTGCGTTCGGTCCGGGCGGGCGGCCGTGACCGGGGCGGAGCGGTCGTCGTCGCCAACGGCGAAGAGGGCGAGCCGGCATCCATCAAAGACCGCTGGCTGCTGCGCAACCGGCCCCACCTGGTCCTGGACGGTTTGCGGCTGGCGGCGACCATCGTCGGCGCGCAGCGGACGTACGTCTATGTCTCGGACCCTACCTCGGCCGCCGGCGTGGCAGCCGCTGTCGCACAACGGAACCCAGGACCGCCCGTCGAGGTGGTGACGGTCGCACCCGGATATGTCGCCGGCGAGGAGACCGCCGCCGTTCGTGCGATCAACGGCGGTCCGGCCAAGCCCACCGACAAACCACCGCGCCCGTTCGAGCAGGGTGTCGCCACGCTGCCCACACTCGTCAGCAATGTGGAGACCCTGGCGAATCTCCCCTACATCCACGCCTACGGCGGCCGCGACTTCAGGGCAGTCGGCACTGCGGACTCTCCGGGCACCTTTCTCGCGACCATCACCGGCGCCGGCCGACCACCCGCCCTCTATGAGCTGCCGCACGGCGTCAGATTCGCCGACGTTCTCGAACTCCATGGCGTGCCGGCCGAACTGGCTACGGGCGCTCTGATGGGCGGCTACTTCGCCGGGATGCTGGGCGCCCAGGTGCTGGACGCGACGCTGGATCACGAGACCCTGCGCGGTATGGGCAGCGGCCTGGGCTGTGGCGCCATCTCGATCCTGAACGGCGACTGCCCGGTGGCGGTCGCCGCGTCGGTGCTGGCGTATTTCGACCGCGAGAACGCCGGGCAGTGCGGATCCTGCTTCAACGGCACCGCCGCGATGGCCGCAGCCGCAGCCGGCCTGCGTGACGGAGTCGCGACCGGCGATGACATCACACGGCTACGGCGGTGGTCCCGGGAGCTGCGTGGGCGCGGCGCGTGCGCGACGTTGGATGGCGCCGCCAACATCGCAGCCAGCCTCTTGGACCGATTCCCCGCCGAAGTGGCGCGGCATCTGGAGAATGGCTGCCCGGCATGCCAATCCGGCGAATTCATCGCGCTGCGGCCCTACGAAGTGGAGGCGGTGATGATGGCATGAAGGTCCGCCTGGATCGGACGATGTGCGACGGTTTCGGTATCTGCGCCAAGCACGCGCCGACGTACTTCTCCCTCGACGACTGGGGCTACGCGACACTCCTCGGCACCGGCGAGGTTCCTGAAGCAGACCAGCCCGCCGTCGTGAGAGCGCTCCTGGATTGCCCGGTGCACGCCATCATCGAAATGACCGGCGGTCCACTCGCGGTGCCCAGCCCCGCACCGATTCTCGGCGAGGCGCCCGAACCACGCCCAGACACCGACGCCAACGAAGCAGAATGGGGATTTGTCCGTTGACCCGCATACCGCTGCCACAGATAACTCCGGAGAACGAGTTCTTCTGGACCGCAGGAGCAGACGGCAAGTTGCGCGTGGCCGGGTGCGAGAACTGCAACGCGTTGATCCACCCGCCGGCGCCGGCCTGCCGGCACTGCCGCGAGCGAAAGATCACCATCCGCACCGTATCCGGACTCGCGACGCTGATCGGATTCACGATCAACGAGCGGTTCAGTATTCCGGGACTGCCGGCACCCTATGTGGTCGCCCAGGTCGCGCTCATCGAAGATCCGCGAGTTCGCCTGACCACCAACATCATCGAGTGCGACCCGGCGCGGCTGGAGCTCGGCCAGCAGATGGAGGTCGTCTTCGAGGAGCACGAAGACGTCTGGCTGCCACTGTTCCGTCCCGTCGCCGGCCAACCGGCACTGGCTCCCCTGCCCGCCGACGAGATCGAGCCGCAGGATTTCGCCAACCACGTACGGCCGATGCTCACCACCGAGAAGTTCGAAGACAAGGTGGCCATCACCGGTATCGGCGCCTCGCAGATGGGTCGCCGGCTGATGCTGGACCCGCTGGCGCTGACCATCGAGGCTTGCGAAAACGCCATCGCCGACGCCGGCCTGACCATCGACGACATCGACGGGCTGTCGACGTGGCCCGGCGCGGGCCTGCCCGGGCCGTTCGGCGAGGGCGGGGTCACCGCGCTGGAAACGGCCCTCGGCCTCAAACCGACCTGGTACAACGGCGGCCCGGAGACATTCGGACCCGGCGGCTCGGTCATCGCGGCCATGCTGGCCGTCGCCGGTGGCCTGGCCCGCCACGTGCTGTGCTTCCGCACCTTGTGGCAGGCCACCTATGACGAACTCATGAAGCAGGGCAAGGCCGCACCGATGGGCGGTACGCGCACCACCAGCTGGCAGCTGCCGTTCGGGGCGACATC
>Ga0105237_10009592_pt1 | contig 10365 bp, 9 predicted proteins | sample KBSC24metaG_FD_81520 | JGI IMG/M metagenome (GOLD analysis project Ga0105237, IMG submission 81520) | Corn rhizosphere microbial communities from Kellogg Biological Station, Michigan, USA - KBS C2-4 metaG | ecosystem: Host-associated > Plants > Roots > Rhizosphere > Soil | place: Michigan, USA... | reverse complement strand
TAGGTGCCGACCGGAAGATCGATAAAGACAAAGTCGCCATTGCTGGCCGAAATCCCCGACCGGATGCTGCCCGTTGCCGGATCCTCCAGCTTGACTGCGGCGCCCTGAATGGCCGCTCCCGAAGGATCGACTGCTGTGCCCGACAGGTTGCCGCGAAAAGACTGCGAAAACGCAGCCGTGGCCATAAGAATAAACAGTGAAAGACGTTTGAAATACATGCACTCTCCGTGAAGGACTGATGGACCGTCGGTACGGAGACGGAAAGGCGAATGTGATGATCCGCCCAGGCTAGAAACGTGGTAGCCCCTGATATTTCCCCAATTTTACCATTCCACTTCTTCTTTACAATTCTTTGGTTGACTGGTCCTGGTTAAACGCTTAAATTCGCAAACGTGAAGACCTTTTTGTTACTGACCGTCTCGGCGCTTTGTCTGCTTGCCCAGAACCCCACGCCCCCCAAAGACATCTCAGGCACCTGGGTCGCGAAGATGACCAACCCGATGATGGGCGACGTCGAGATCGTTTACGAACTCAAAGTGGACCCCACCGGCAAGATCACCGGCACCCAGAAAATGCCCTTCGGCGACTCACCCATCGTGGACGGGAAAGTCACCGGCGACAAGGTAGAGATGATCGTCGAAACGGAAAGCTTCGGCAATATTGCGAGGGCAACGGCCACTGCCACCATCGTCGGCGACGAGCTCCACATCACGCCCGCCATGCCGGCCGGAGGCGGACGTGGCCGTGGGGGTGTCGGCGGTCCCGGTGGCGCCGGTGCCCCGGGCGGTCCCCCTCCAGGTGGCGGTGGCCGTGGCCGCGGCATGATGGCCGGACCCTTCATCGCCAAACGCGGCATCCCGACCCCCACCTACCGCGCGGCAACCGTCAATTACGCGACTCTTCCGAAACTCGAACTCCCGGCTCTCAAAACGCTCCCGCCCAACGGCCTCGCCAAAACACCTCCCATGGGCTGGAACAGCTGGAACAAATTCCGCACCAGGATCGACGATAAGACGGTCCGCGAAATCGCCGAAGCTCTCGTTTCGAGCGGCATGAGAGACGCGGGCTATCAGTACATCAACATCGATGACGGCTGGCAGTGGAAACGCGGCGAAGACGGCGTCCTGCAGCCCAATCCGAATTTCCCCGACATGAAAGCGCTCGCCGCCTTCGTGCATTCGAAAGGCCTGAAGATCGGAATCTACTCCTCACCCGGACCTACCACCTGCGGCGGCTACACAGGCAGCTACGGTCATGAAGAACAGGATGCGAAGACCTGGACCGCCTGGGGTATCGATTATCTGAAGTACGACTGGTGCAGCGCCTCCCGGGTCTGGAAAGACGAAGACATGCAGGCCGTCTACCAGCGCATGGGCGAGGCTCTTCAGAAGGCCGGCAACAGGATGGTTTTCAGCCTCTGCCAGTACGGGCGTTTCAACGCGGGCGAGTGGGGCAATCTGGTGGGCGGCAATCTCTGGCGCACCACCGGCGACATTCGCGACACCTGGGCTTCCATGGAACAAATCGGCTTTTCTCAGAGCGACCTCGCCAAATTCACCCATCCCGGCTGGTGGCCCGATCCCGACATGCTCGAAGTCGGTAACGGCGGCATGACCACCACCGAATACCGCACTCACATGAGCCTCTGGGCCATGGTGGCTTCACCCCTGATCGCCGGCAACGACCTTCGTAATATGACGCCGGAGATCCACGACATTCTCACCAATCGTGAAGTCATCGCGATCGATCAGGACAAACTCGGCAAAGGCGGACGGCAGATTGCCAAAAATGGCAGCACCGAAGTCTGGTCTCGCCCGCTCGAAAAAGGGGCCGCGGCGGTCGCACTCTTCAATCGCGGCGACGCCGAAACAGAAGTCGCTGTGAAGTGGTCGGACGCCGGCATCTCCGGCAATCCGTCCGTCCGCGATCTCTGGGCCCACTCCGACCTCGGCAAACGCGCCGATGGTTTCAGCGCCAGGGTCCCGTCCCACGGAGTCGTGCTGATCAAAGTCTCGAAATAAGGTCTCCGGGTCTGCTGATATAATCCCGCGCAGAGACTATATGGCAAACGAAACTACCCGGAGAATCTTCATCGGCGCCGCGACTGCGGCGGCAGCGTCCCGCGTCTGGGGTGCGAATGACCGCATCAACGTCGCAATCGTCGGGATCGGTGGGCGCGGCACCAACCACCTGAATATCTATTCCCGCCTGCCCGGCGCGAAGGTGACCGGGTTGTGCGACGTCAATCAGGCGGCCCGCGAAGTCGCGCAGACCACCCTGATGAAGAACACCGGCGAGAAGGCAAAAGAGTTCGTCGATATGCGCGAAGCCTTTGCCGATCCCGGGGTCGATGCCGTTTCGATTGCCACGCCGAACCACTGGCACGCACTCGCCACCGTCTGGGCCTGCAAGGCTGGCAAAGACGTCTATTGCGAAAAGCCCGCCTGCTACAACATCCACGAAGGTCAGGTGATGGTGAAAACCGCCGCCGAGACCAAACGGATGGTCCAGATCGGTTCACAGCACCGCAGCACTCCCTTCAAGATCCGTGGCATGGAGGCTCTGCATGGCGGTGCCATCGGCAAAATCTATGAGGCAAAGGGGCTCTGTTTCAAGCGCCGTGTCTCCATCGGTCACAAAGCGGATTCCCCCACGCCCCCCGGCGTCAACTGGGACCTGTTCCTCGGGCCAGCGCCCATGCGCCCCTTCAACGAACTCCGTTTCAAGTACAACTGGCACTGGTTCTGGGACACCGGCAACGGCGATATCGGCAACCAGGGCGTGCATGAAATGGGCATTGCCCGCTGGGGTATGGGCGATCCCGAGTGGCCGAAAACTGCCGTTGCGTTCGGTGGAAAGCTGGGCGTCGAAGACGATCAGGAGACGCCGAACACCCTCACCGCAAACTTCGATTTCGGCGGTCGGCAACTGGTTTTCGAAGTTCGCGGCAATCTGACGGGCGGCGAAGGCATGCCCCCCGCACCCCGCCGCGCGGCGAACGCGCCCGCCGTCGCGACTCCCGCGAATCCCATCAACGTGATGGTCGGAAACCTCTTTTATGGCACCGAAGGCTGGATGTCCATGAACGACACCGGTTATCAGATCTATAAGGGTGAAAGCAGCGAACTCGTCACCGATGAGAAGGCCGAAAAAGGACAGGATCCGACGAAGTACCACATGGAAAACTTCCTGGCCGCGGTTCGCTCCCGCAATTACAGCGAACTGCACGACGGTATCAACAATGCGTATCTGAGCGCTTCGCTGTGCCACCTCGCGAATATCAGCTACCGCACCGGTCACAAGCTGAATCTCGAAGCGGGTCCGAAGTTCACCAATGACCCGGCCGCCAACAGGCTGCTGACGCGGGATGCCTACCGGAAAGGGTACGAAGTTTAGTAAAGCGGGCGGGAATCGCGAAAGCGTTTATACAGGAGGGTGCACGCGTCGCGCACCCTCCATTGTGTTCGATTCCGCAGTGCAACGCAACTAAGGCATTACTCTTTCAACATTCTCTTTTACTTTCAAAGGGTTAACATGATAACCTAATTGTTTATCATGCGCACAGTTGACCTGATCCTGCGGAAACGCGGGGGTGAAGAGCTTAGTGTGGAAGAACTCCAGTACCTCGTTACTGGTTACACTTCCGGCGATATCCCGGATTATCAGATGGCCGCTCTGTTGATGGCCACTTATTTCAACGGTATGACCGACCGGGAACTGAGTGCCTTCACCGAGAGCATGATGCAATCGGGTGAGATCCTCGATCTGTCCGACATCCCGGGCATCAAAGTAGATAAACACTCTACCGGTGGCGTCGGCGACAAAACCAGCCTGATCTGCGCACCCATCGCAGCGGCAGCCGGAGTTCCGGTGCCCATGATTTCGGGTCGCGGCCTCGGTCACACTGGCGGCACCCTCGACAAACTGGAATCTATTCCCGGGTTCCGCACCGATCTGACAGTGGAACAGTTCCGCGCTCAGCTGCAGCAGTTGGGTCTCTGTTTCATCGGCCAGAGCGACGAAATCGCCCCCGCTGACAAACGTTTCTATGCCCTTCGCGACGTGACCGGAACGGTCGAGTCGATTCCGCTCATCGCCTCTTCAATCATGTCGAAGAAGATGTCGGAAGGCATCGATGCTCTGGTTCTCGATGTGAAGGTCGGCAACGGCGCCTTCATGAAGAAACAGGTGGATGCCCGCCGCCTCGCTCAGGCGATGGTCGGCATTGGCCGCCGTCTCGACAAAAAGGTTCAGGCGCTCATCACCGACATGAACCAGCCCCTCGGTTACGCGATCGGCAACGCCCTTGAAGTGATGGAAGTTTCGCAGACCCTGCAGAAAGCCGGACCGGCGGACCTCACCCGTCTCAGCCTGGAACTTGCTGCCCGCATGATCTTCCTCGGCAAGATTACCCCCACCCTCGACGACGCCCGCAAGCTCGCCGAAGACAAACTGATGGACGGTTCCGCCTACAAGTTGTTCAAGCAGGTTGTGGCCGCCCAGGGTGGCAACCCCCAGGCTCTCGATCGCTTCGAACTGCTGCCCAACGCCACCGGAATGCGCGAGATCCTCTCGCCGCGCGCCGGTTTCGTCAGCGCCATTATGGCGGAAGACATTGGCCGTGCATCCCAGATGATGGGCGCTGGCCGGTCCCGCAAGGAAGACGTGATCGATCCGGCGGTCGGTGTCATTCTCGAAGTCAAAGTCGGCGAGAAGGTCGAAGCCGGGTCTGTCCTCTGCCGCCTCTACTACACGGGCGAAGAGAACCTCGACGAAGCTGCTGACCTCATCGAAGACGCGTTCCGCATCTCTGGCAGCCGGCCTGAAGAGCGCGAGCTGATTCTCGAGGTCGTCGGCTAGGCCGATGAGCCGCTTTACGGGGCTTCTCGGTATTGCGGCAATTCTTTTGGTCGCGTGGCTGCTTTCGCGGCACCGGAAAGAAATTAAGCTTCGAATCATCCTTTGGGGCATGGGGCTGCAATTTGGTTTTGCAGTCCTTGTCCTGAAAACCTCGTTCGGTAAGATCTTCCAGGCGGCCAGCGCGGGCGTTACCGCCATGCTCGGCTATTCTCAGGCGGGCAGCATGTTCGTCTTCGGGGATATTCTCGGCGCCCAGTCCAACTCCGCGCGCCTGCGTGACGTCGTCGATCCCAGCCGTCAGCTGGGGCCCACTATCTTCGCTTTCCAGGTTCTTCCCATCATTATCTTTATCGCTTCGTTCTTCGCCATCCTGTACTACCTTGGCGTGATGCAGCAGATCGTGAAAGTCTTCGCGTTTGGCATGCAGAAGATCATGGGCGCGAGCGGAGCGGAATCGCTGAACGTCGCAGCCAGCATCTTCATGGGGCAGACCGAAGCTCCCCTCACGATTCGTCCCTTCCTGGCCGGCCTCACCCAATCGGAACTCTTCACCATCATGGTGAGCGGCATGGCGCATGTCTCCGGCGCCGTAATGGCTGCCTACGTCCTGTTCGCTCATGTGGAGATCCAGCATCTGCTGACCGCGGTCATCATGACCGCCCCCGCCACCATCATGCTGGCCAAGATCTTTGAACCCGAAATCGACAAACCTGTCACAGCCGGCAAGATCAACATCAAACTCGAAAAGACGGCCGTTAACATCATCGACGCTGCCGCTCAGGGCGCGGGTGACGGTCTCCATCTCTGCCTCAACATCGCTGCCATGTTGATCGCATTTCTCGCCCTCATCGCGATGATGAACGGAATCTTCGGGTGGCTGCACTCTTTAATGGGCTGGTTCCCGGCCTCCATGGAAACGCTTTTCGGCATTGTCTTTTCGCCGGTAGCCTGGCTGATGGGTGTGCCCTGGAAAGACTGCGCCGCAATAGGCCAGTTACTCGGCGAACGCCTCGTCACGAACGAATTCATCGCCTTCATCGACCTGGGCAAGGTTCGCCAGTCGCTCGATATCAAGTCGTTCACGATCGCCACCTATGCGCTCTGCGGCTTTGCGAATTTCAGCTCGATCGCAATTCAGGTTGGCGGCATCGGAGCCCTCGCTCCCACCCGCAAATCGGATCTGGCCCGAATGGGCATGCGTGCCGTAGCCGCCGGGACCATGGCAAACTTCATGTCCGCCTGCATCGCCGGCATCCTGCTATAAGAGGGTTTACTTCATGTCTTCCGCTGTGGATCTCATCGTTTCGCGGACTTCGCTTCGCCCGCGCGTGGCAGTCGTGCTGGGAAGCGGCCTGGGCGCATTCGCCGACACGCTGAGTGATTGCACCGAAATCCCCTACGCCGAAATTCCGGGCTGGCCCCAATCGACCGCCATCGGCCATGCCGGGAAGCTGGTGGTGGGACTGGCCGATGGAGTTCCGGTGGCCGCACTGGCTGGCAGAGCGCATCTCTATGAGGGCTACACCGCGAAACAGGCTGTCTTCGGCATCCGCACCCTCAAAGCCCTCGGAGCCGAATCTCTCATTCTGACCAACGCCGCCGGAGGCATCCGCCCCGACTGGAAGCCCGGTGATCTGGTGCTGATTTCCGATCACATCAATCTCCTCGGGCAGAACCCTCTTTCCGGTCCGAACGAAGACGCGCTTGGTCCCCGATTTCCCGATATGAGCGAGGCGTACTCGCGTGAATATCGCAAAATCGCCGGCGAGACCGGCAAATCGATGGGAGTGAACCTGGCGGAGGGCGTCTATGCCGCGGTGCCCGGTCCAAGCTACGAAACGCCAGCCGAAATCCGCTATCTGCGTGCCATCGGCGCGGATCTCGTCGGTATGTCCACCGTACCGGAAACCATTGCCGCGAATCACATGGGAATGAAGGTTCTGGGAATCTCCTGCGTGACCAACCATGCCGCGGGTGTGATCGATCAGAAGCTGGATCATCGTGAAGTGCTGGAAGTGGGTGAGCGCATGAAAGGAACCCTGATCGAGCTGCTGCGGCGTCTGGTTCCTCAGCTCGTCTGAAGCACCTGAGCTATGACGGATGAACTGATTCAGGCCGCACTTCGGGTAAGGGAGAACGCCCATGCACCCTACTCCGGCTTCCGCGTCGGAGCAGCCGTGGTCGATGAAGCGGGCGTGATCTATACCGGCTGCAACGTCGAGAACGCCACCTATGGCCTGACCGTCTGTGCCGAACGAATCGCCATCTTCAAGGCTCTTTCCGAAGGAGCGCGGCGCTTCACCAGAGTCGCAGTAGTTGCTGATACAGACACGCTCACGCCACCCTGCGGTGCCTGCCGGCAGATCCTCTGGGAGTTCTGCGGCGACGTGGAAATCGTGCTCGCGAACCTGCACGGTAAGACCGAGACGCTCCGGCTCGGTACTCTGTTTCCAAGGGCCTTTGATGCTTCGTTTCTCTAGTCTTTTCCTGCTCCTCGCCAGCCTGGTCGCTGCTGCTCCGTGTGATCTCATCGTTACCGGCCGCTATGTGGTCACGATGAACGCACAGAAGCGCGTGATCGCGAATGGCGCAGTGGCAATTCGCGGCGAACGTATCGTTGCGGTGGGCGCACGCGCCGACATTGATCGCGACTGGCAGCCGAAGCGCCGTATCGACCGGCCTAACGCTATTCTTTCGCCAGGGTTGGTCAACACGCATACGCACGCCGCGATGTCTCTTTTTCGAGGTGTCGCCGACGATCTGAAACTGCAGGACTGGCTGAATAACTTCATCTTCCCGGCCGAGGCGAAGAACGTCTCGGCCGATTTCGTCCGCTGGGGCACGCGCCTCGCCTGTCTCGAGATGCTGCTCTCAGGCACCACAACCTTCACCGACATGTACTACTTTGAGGACGTCGTGGCGGAGACTGCAAAGGAAGCCGGGATGCGCGGCGTGCTGGGCGAGACGATCATCGGCTTTCCAGTTGCGGACGCGAAGACCCCAGCCGATTCGCTGAAGCTCACCGACAAATTTCTCGCCCGGTTCCACGAGGATTCTCTCGTTGTGCCGGCCGTCGCTCCGCACGCTCTCTACACGAACTCCGACGAAACCCTCAAGGCAGCACGAGCGCTGGCAAACCGCTACAACGCGCCTCTGCTGATCCATCTTTCCGAAACCAAAAAAGAGAACGACGATAATCAGTCGAAGCGCCATCAGAGCCCTGCGCAGACGCTGAATTCGCTGGGCGTTTTCAACGGCCGAACCGTGGCCGCGCACTGTGTCTGGGTCGACCCGACCGACATGGGCATCCTGAAAACGAAGAACGTTGGCGTCGCGCACTGCCCTTCCAGCAACATGAAGCTCGCCAGCGGTGCGGCCCCCGTCGTCGAAATGCTGAAACGCGGTATTGCCGTGGGTTTGGGTCCCGATGGGCCGGCTGGTAGTAACAACGACTTCGACATGTTCGAAGAGGCGGACCTGGCGGCCAAACTGCAAAAGCTCGTTCGCAACGACCCGGAAGCGCTGCCCGCCGTGCAGGCTTTCGAGATGGCCACCATGGGTGGCGCAAGGGTGCTGGGGCTCGACAAGGAAATCGGTTCTCTCGAAACCGGCAAGCGCGCCGACCTGATTTCCCTTGATCTCGACGCCCCGAACGCCGTACCGCTGTTCGACGTCTACTCGCAGCTGGTCTATGCGCTCAAAGGTTCGAACGTGCTGGACGTCATCATCAACGGGCGTGAAGTGGTGCGAGACAAACGCAGCCTGACACTCGATCAGCAGGTGATTGTCGCCAGAGCGCGCGAATACGGCCTGAAGGTGGCGCAATCGGTTCAGCAGAAGCACTGAAATGGCAGACTACGCTCATCCCGAAGTACTGGTCTCGACCGATTGGATCGAAAATCATGCGGCCGATCCCTCCGTTCGAATCGTTGAAGTGGACGTGGACACGAAGGAGTTCGATCACGGTCACATCCCCGGTGCGATTGCCTGGGACTGGACTACGCAACTCTGCGACACGGTCCAGCGGGACATCCTGGCGAAGTCTCAGTTTCAATCGCTGATGAGCGAGTCCGGCATCGGGAACGATACCACCGTGGTGCTGTACGGTGATAACAACAACTGGTTCGCGGCCTGGGCGTTCTGGCAGATGAAGATCTACGGGCATGCGGATGTAAGACTTCTAAACGGCGGGCGCAGGAAGTGGCTCAGTGAGGGCAGGGAACTCACTCTCGACGTCAATCCCGTTCCCCCTTCCGCTTACCAACCAAAATGCGCGGACTTCGAAACTCGTGCGTTTCTGCCGGAGGTTCTGGCCGCGGTTCGCATGAAGTCGCCCGGATTAGTCGATGTGCGTACTCCTGAGGAGTTCAGCGGGGAACTGCTGGCTCCCGCCGGCCTGCCGGAGACCTGTCAACGCGGGGGACACATACCGGGTGCCTGCAACATCCCCTGGGAATCTGCCTGCGCGAAAGACGGAACGTTTCTGCCGATAGAAGATCTGGAGCAGGTCTATGGGGCCGCTGGACTGGATCGCGCGAAGACCGTGCTGACCTACTGCCGGATTGGAGAACGTTCCAGCCACACGTGGTTCGTGCTGCAATACCTTCTCGGCTTCCGCAAGGTGAAGAATTACGACGGGTCGTGGACCGAATGGGGCAACCTGGTGGGCGCTCCTGTGGAACGCGGTCTGCCAGGGTTGGCCATATGAGAGTGGAAGAATTCGGAGAACGGACTCTGCAACTGGCCGGCTGGGACGTCACCCTGACCACTTACCGGCTGGGTGACGTCTACCATTGCAAAGCCGACAACACCTCACCCGGGGCGGCGTTGGCACGCACGACCGGACCGACGCGCGAAGAGGCCGAAGGACTCGCTCTCGAACGTGCGCAGGAACTGCTGCGGCGCACCAGACGGCGCCCCGTTTAAACCCACTCGCGGTAAATACCCATCAGTTCACGCAGGTCTTCCACATCCGCCGGTCTGGTATTCATCAGCGGGGGGCGAACCGGTCCTGCTGTCATTCCGAGGATTTCCATCGCATCCTTCATGACCGAAACCTCATAGCCCTTCGCGCGCTCGCGGAGCGCATAGAGCGGGTTCACAAAACGTGCCATCAGCGGATCGAGGCGGGCGAAATCCCGCTTCACGCCGGCATCTGCGAGTTCCAGAGAGAGCTTGGGAGCGATGTTGGAAATGCTGGAGGTATAGGCCTGAACGCCGGCCGCGAAATATGTGGGGACGCAATCATCGCCCAGACCACCCAGCCATGCCAGCCGGTCGCCGTTGTAGTTCATGATGCGCTGATAAACGCGGCCGTTGCCCTGACCGTCTTTCCAGGCCGCGAGCGTCGGGACGCGGTCGGCCAGCTTCGCCACTTGCTGCGGCGAGAACACGCACCAGTCGCGGCTGTAAACCATCATCGGCAGCGAGGAGGCCTGGCCGATTGCGGCATAGTAATCGAACAACCCGGTTTCCGGCGAATTGGAGTAATACGGCGGCAGCACG
>Ga0105237_10009589_pt1 | contig 10367 bp, 7 predicted proteins | sample KBSC24metaG_FD_81520 | JGI IMG/M metagenome (GOLD analysis project Ga0105237, IMG submission 81520) | Corn rhizosphere microbial communities from Kellogg Biological Station, Michigan, USA - KBS C2-4 metaG | ecosystem: Host-associated > Plants > Roots > Rhizosphere > Soil | place: Michigan, USA... | reverse complement strand
GGCGCGAAGGCCGTCGGCGTCGAGGCCGACCACCTGTCGGTCGCCGCCCTGGACCGGCTGGCCGAGGCGGTGGGCAAGACCACCCTCCGCCCGCTGGCCGGGCGGGTGGAGGACCTCCGCACCACCAAGGATCCGTCCGAGGCCGAGGCGATCAAGCGGGCGCTGTCCGTAGGCGGGCGGGCCATGCTCATGTTCCGCGCCATCCTGCGGGAGGTGGACACCGAACTGGAACTGGTCCGACAGATGGACCAACTGCTCCTGCGGGCCGGGGCGGACGCCCCCGCCTTCCCGTCGGTGGTGGCGCTGGGCGACCACGCCGCCGCGTCGGTCGTCCGCCCGGCCACCGACCCGCCGGTGGCCGAGGTGAGCAAGCTGTACGTCCGCTGGGGGGCGGTGGTGGGCGGGTACTGCGGCACGCTCGCCCGCTCCTTCCGCTCGCCGTTCGGCGCCCCGCCCCTGCGGAAGACCAAGCAGGAGCGGACGGCGTTCACCTACGAGAAGGTGTCGGCGGCGGTGCGAGAGGCGATGAGGGCGGCCGTTGCTGCCACCCGCGCGGAGGCGACCGTCGGCGAAGTGGCCAGGGCCGCCCACGCCCAACTGGCGGCCGCCGGGTTCGACAAGTATGCCGCCCAAGAGGTCGGGCACGGGGTCGGCCTCGACCCCCGCGAGGGGCCGTTCCTCCGCCCCGGAGACACCACCCCGCTCCTCCAGGGGATGGTGCTGAACATCACCCCGCAGGTCCGCATCCCCGAGTGGGGGATGGTGAAGTTCAGCCAGACGGTGGTGGTCAACCGCGAGGGGACGACCGACCTCGGCGGCAGCCCCGCGAACGACGACTAACGGAAGTGGCAAGTGGCAAGTAGAAAGGAGCAAGGAGAAGCAGCCGACAACCGGCGCTTGCTCCTTGCTCCTTCTTAATTGCTACTTCGGACTGTCATGTCTGTGACTGTGCTCACCCCGGCCGGCACCGGGGCCATCGCCACCGTCGCCGTGGTCGGCCCGCGGGCGTGGGAGGTGGTGCGAGAACTGTTCCGCCCGGCGAAAGGGGCACTTCCCGAATTGCCTCCTTTGCACCGCGTGTTCTTCGGCACCCTCGGCGACGGCGGAGATGAAGTGGTGGTCGGGGTGCGGCAGGTGGCCCCTGAGCCGTGGGTGGAAGTCCACTGCCACGGCGGGCGGCGGGTGGTGCGGTGGGTGGTCTCACAACTCGGAACGCGGAACTCGGAACGCGGAACCGAAGACAGCGCGGCCGTGTCTGTTGACTTTCATTCCGAGTTCCGCGTTCCGAGTTCCGCGCTGTCGGCTGATCCCCGTGCCCTTCTCCCGCTCACCCGTGCCGCCACACTGCGGACGGCGTCCGTCCTGCTTGATCAATTGAACGGCGCCTTCCTCCGAGCCGTTGATGCCCTTCTCGCTGATCTGTCGAATTCGCTCCCCCAACTCCACCGTCTCGCCGCCCTCGCCCCGCTCGGCCGACGGTTGGTCGATCCGGCTCGCGTCGTCATCGCCGGCCCGCCGAACGTCGGCAAAAGTTCGCTGTTGAACGCCCTCGCCGGCTACCAGCGGAGCATCGTTTCCCCCACCGCCGGCACCACGCGCGACGTGGTCGGCGTCGATCTGGCATTCGACGGCTGGCCGGTGCGGGTGTCGGACACAGCCGGGTTGCGGCAGGCGGGCGAGCAGTTGGAAGCGGCGGGCATTGCGCTGGCCGAGCGAGAGTTGGCATCAGCCGACGTGGTGGTGTGGCTGATGGATTACACCGACCCAAGTCCGGTGTGGCCACCGCACGATTTCAACGGACGGCTCTTGCCAATTATCAACAAGATCGACCAACCGCGTGTATGGGGCGACGGCGATTGGGCGAGGGTCCACGGAACGTTGGCGGTGTCGGCCGCGGCCGGAACCGGGGTATCGGGGCTGACATTCGAGATCGTGCGAAAGCTGTTCCCGATTGTGCCATATCCGGGCGAGGCGGTGCCGTTCACATCGGAGTTGTGCGACGTGGTGGAACGGGCGGCGGAAGCAGCGACAGCGGGCCGGTTGGACGAAGCGCGAGAAGTGTTGTCAGCGATCATGGCGAGCCGAGCGGCGTGAGCCGCCGGGTGCGTGGGGCAAGATTTCATCTTGCCATCCGACGGCAAGTTGGAAACTCGCCTCACTCAGTTTGGCAAAACGACGAAGGGCACCCCAGTCGGGGTGCCCTTCCGAAACTCCGACTGCTCGTCGTACTCACTTGCCCTTGAAGGTGCCGTGGCAGGTGCCACAGGTCTTCTTGTCCAGCAGGGCGGCCACGGCCGTACTCACGTCGTCGGCCTTCTTCGACTTGGCGGCGTCGTCCACGGCCTTGGTCCGCTCGGCGAACGCCTTCGTCACCTTCTCCCACTCGTCCTTCTTGTCGGCGTTCTTCGGCGGGGTGTTCTTGCCCAGGGCCTCGCCCAGCTTGGCCAGATCGGCCGACGCCTTCTGGGCGTCGTCCCACTTGCCGTCCTTGGCCGACTTCTCCACCTTCGACGGCAGCCCGTCCTTCTTCTGGAAGGCCATGCAGTCCTTGATGGACGGCGTCTTCTCGTCGGCGGCCGTCAGGCCGGAAACGGTGAACGCGGAACCGACCAGCAGCAGAGCAGCCACACCGATCTTACGAAGCATGAGCGAGCACCTGAAAAATGGGGACACACGGCTCCGGCGGGTGACGCACCCGCGGCGGTGGCCGGACTATATCGGCAGACGGAACTCGGCGGAACAGAATTCGCCCACCGGCCGGGTTTTTCGTAAACTACTTTCCCGACAGCCCGAACAGGGCCGGCCGAGCCTACCGCAGCCACCTCCGGCTCCGTATCTCAGACCTCACCTCCCATGAAAACGACCCCCGCCGGGAGTTCCTCGGCCATGCGTTCGGCGTTGTTCGAGTACGCGCTCAAGGGTTTGTACCTCACCCTGTGGGCGTATCTGGTGGCCGCCCACGCCACCTGGGCCACCCTCGGGCTGGTACTCCTCTGGACGCTCGCCGGCACCGGCGTCGGGCTGTTGCTCGGGTGCGTGCAGCAAATCCTGCGGGGGTACAACCCGTTGCGGAACCCCCTCGGGTTCCTCCTGCTCGTGCTGCTGGACAGCCCGTTCTTCATTTACATCGGCGTGGTCGGCGGGTTGGCCACCGGATTGGTGCTGCACACCAATGCGTTCCCGATGCCATCCGAGCAGCAGGAGGCAATCTCGGCGCTGATCGGAGGTACGGCAACAGCACTCCGTCCTCGGCTGCCGGACAATGCGATCATCTACTTCGCCGTCGCCGGGATGATCGGTGGCATGTGCTTCGCCTTCGTGCGGCGGTTGAAAGCCGGCGTGCCGCGGCTGGTGGTTGGGGCGGTGGTGGCGGTGGTGCTGGCGCTGGTCGGGCTGTACGGCGGGGAGGCGCTCGGCCTGTTCAACACCGAGAGCGCGACCGACGAGGCCACCAGCACCATGCGGACGTTCGGCGCGATGCTGCTCGCCGGGCTGCCGTTCTTCTACCTGCTGGCCGTGTGCGGGGAGACGGAAGAGAGCGAGGTCGAGATCGCCGCGCTGTGCGGGGCACTCGGCGTCGGCCTGTACCTGCTCCGCCCGACCGCCGGCATCGAGGGGGTGTCCGACAAGTTCATCTTCCTCGTCCCGATCGCCCTGTACTTCCTGTACGCCATGTATGTGCTGCCCCGACTGCGGGTGTTCAAGCACACCATCCGCGGGTACGGGTACATGTCCATCGGCCGGGTGCGGGACAGCCTCGTCAGCTTCGGCCGGGCGCTGAGTTTGGACAAGAAGAACCAACTGGCCGGCCGCGGGCTGATGCAACTGCACCGTCAGTTGGACGTGACCAAACTCGACCCCGAAACCATCCGCCTGCTCAACTTCGACTACTGCCTGAAACTGGCCAACGAGGGGTTGGTGGGTGGGGGCACGCCGACGCCGGAGAAGCGGGCCGAGGCGATGCGGCTGCTCGACCTGGTGGAGCAGTACAGCCCGCCGGTTCGCCCGCGGGTGGATTACCTGAAAGCGGTCGCCCTGACGCACGCCAAGGACTTCGACCTGGCCGCCGGCTACCTCTCCCAACTGCTCGACCCGACTCACCCGGCCGACGTGGCGAACCGGAATCTGGTACTTTTCGACGGCTGGCACCTCGCCCTGCGGTTGCACCCGGAACTCGTCCGCCGGCTCGGCCCGCCGCACCTGGAACAGCCCGGCCGTCGCATCGACGCCATCGCCGCCGTTCAGCGCCAACTGGCGAAGACGCCCGACGACCCGGCCGTCATCGAACTGCGGAACATCGTGTACGCCGGGTTGACGGAGAGCGAGTTCCTGGCCGCCGCCGCGAACGGCCCGCCGCCGGAGTTCAATTACGAGTACGTCGAGCAACTCGGCCTCGCCCTGGTGGACGACAACGACCGCAGCCGGGTGGAACGCGGCATGGCGTTCCTGCGGATGGCCGGCCGCGGCTTGCCCCAGCACGGGCCGTGGATTTTCACCAAGTTGGCCCAGGTGGCCGAACGGCTGAACGACCCTGAGGCCGCCCGCGGGTACTGGGAGCAGGTGAAGCGGACGGGCATGGTGGTCGGCCCGCACAAGCTGCCGGCCGATCAGAAGGCGCTGTACTTCGCCGGGCTGGAAAAACTGGTGGGCGACGCCGTGCGGCGGGGTGACCTGCCGGCGGCGGTGGCCGACCAGCGGGCCATCCTGGAAGGCGGCAAGGAGGACGTGAACACCCTCCGCACACTGGCCGAGTTGCACGCCAAGAACGGCGACCCGCTGAACGCTCTGCTCGTCACCTCGCGGGCACTCATCACCGCCAAGACCGATCCCGACCTGCTGGCGAAGAAGGACAGCTACTACTACTCGGTGGACGTGGAGAAGGTGAAGCAGGTGAAGGACAAGATCGCCCCGTGGTTCGACGTGGAGTACTGCCTGGACAAGGCCCGCAAGGTGGCCGACAGCAAGGAGCCGGACCTGGACACCATCGACTACGGGCTGCACCTGGCACGGCTGGCGCGGGCGATGAACCCGCAGTCGCACGCCGGCATGGTGGCCGAGGCGCGGTTGCTGCTGCGGAAGGGCGAGCGGGACAAGGGCGTCGGGTTGCTCGAAGACATCCGCGAGCAGCCAAAGGGGAGTGGGGAGGAGGAAGATGCGTGGTATTTAGCGACACGGATGCTGGGCGACCTGTACCTGAACGAACTGAAGCGGCCCGACCTGGCGGTGGCGGCGTACAGCAGTTACCGCAGTTACCACAAGTCCGGGGCGGAAACGTTGTACCAGTTGGCGCTGGCCCACGAGGCGTCGGGCAATGCGGCGGCGGCGCTCAAGTGCTTCGAGGCCGTCACCGGGTACAAAGAACATCCGCGATACTGGGACGCGAACGAGGCCGTGCGGCGTCTTAAAGGTGGGTGATGTCCCCTCGGTCATTCTGTCCCCGGAGGTGTCTCATGCGGTCCGTCGTCGCCACGCTGTCCGTCGCCCTGCTCGCCGTATTGGTGGTCGCCGCCCCCGTGCCCAAAGAGAAAGCGAAGGAGGAGCCGGCCACCGACGAGCAGCGGAAGGAAGTGCAGAACAACCTCAAGCAGATCATCCTGGCCATGCACAATTACGAGTCGGCCTACGGCACCTGGCCGGCCGACGTGCCGGGCAAGCTGAGCTGGCGGGTGCAACTGCTGCCCTACCTGGAGCAGGACGCCCTGTACAAGCAGTTCAACCTGAGCGAGGCGTGGGACAGCGACACCAACAAGAAGCTGATCGACAAGCTGCCGAAGATCTTCGCCCCGGTGCGGGTGAAGGCCGACAAAGGGGAAACGTTCTACCGCGGGTTCGGCGGCACCAACGCCGCCACCGCCGGCATCTTCGAACCCGGCGCGCGGTTGAAGATCGTGAGCGTCACCGACGGCACGTCGAACACCATCGCCGTGATCGACGCCGGTGAACCGGTCATCTGGACTCAGCCGGGCACCGACCTCGACCCGGACGCGAAGGAGTTCCCCAAGTTGGGGCGGATGATCGACGGCGACTTCTTCTTCTGCGCCATGTGCGACGGCAGCACCAAAAAGGTGAAACGGGATTTCGACGTGAAGACGATGAAGGCGCTCGTCTCTCGGGCGGGTGGAGAGGTGGTCGTCGAGGACGGCGTGTTCGTGAAGTGACGCCTCCTGGCGAGCGGCGGCCGTCAGGCCGCTGTTGAATCACCCGCAGGTGTTCAACCCGCGGTTCACCAGAAACAGCCCGCTCACGCGGGCCGCTCGCCAAGCCCCACTTCCCCGAGCCACTCCCATGCGCTCCCTCTCTCTTCTCCTACTCGTTCCCACTCTCGCTCTCGCCGCCGACCCGCCGGGCGTGACCGTCAACAAGGCCCGCCTCGATCGCCTCAAGGCTGCCAAGATGCCGAAGGTCGAAAAGCCCATTCCGTTCGACACGCCCGACGCCGACAAGGTGCTCGCGGCGCTCGAAGTGTTCCCGCCGGACAACCTGTGGAACATCCCGGTGGCCGACTGGCCGGTTCACCCGCGGTCGAAGCAGATCGTCGCCACCGTGGGGACGGAGAAGCCGCTGCGGTACAACCCCGACATGGGGTTCGTGGTCGTCCCGCCGGACCAGAAGAAGGTGGACGTGAAGCTGTCGGCCTACAGCGAGGAGTCGGACAAGGGGCCGTTCCCGGTGCCGGATGAGGTGCCCATCGAGGGCTGGCCGGCGAGCTTCAAGCGGAACGACAAGCTGAAGAAGTTGACCCTGGAAGACGTGCAGCGGGGCAAACCGGACCTGGAAGCCGACCGGCACGCCCTGGTGGTCGATCCGGTGAACCGCAAACTGTACGAGTTCTACCGCCTCACGCGCACCGATAAGGGGTGGACGGCGGAGCAGTCGTCGGTGTTCGATCTGGCGTCGAACAAGCTGCGACCGGACGGGTGGACGAGTTCCGACGCCGCCGGCCTGCCCATCTTCCCCGCCGTGGTGCGGTACGACGAACTGAAACGCGGTGTCATCGATCATGCTTTGCGGGTGACGGTGCGGAAGAGCCAGCGGGCGTATGTGTACCCGGCCACACACTTCGCCAGCAAGTTGACCGACAAGGACCTGCCGCGGATGGGCGAACGCATGCGGTTGCGGAAGGACTTCGACACGTCCAAGTTCTCGGCCGAGGTGAAGGTGATCCTCGAAGCCCTGAAGACCTACGGCATGATCGTGGCCGACAACGGCATTGAGTGGGCGGTGTCGTGTGCCCCGGACGAGCGCATCCCGGTACTGCACGACGAACTGCGGAAGGTGAAGGGGAGCGACTTCGAGGTGGTGACGCCGCCCGACGGGTACAAGCCGGCGAAGTGACGCAATCACGCGGCGCTACGAGAACCGCCGGCGGACTTCGAGCGGCACCAGTTCATTCAGGCTGCCGCTGCGGAACCCGTCCAGATCGACGGTCACGAATTTGAAGCCGAGCTCCTTCAACTTCACCGTGAGCGCGGCCCGCACATCGGCCGCCAGGAACCGCTCGACCTCGTCGGCGGGCAGTTCCACGCGGGCCAAATCCCCCTCGTGATACCGCACCCGGCAGTCTCGCAAGCCGAGCGACTTCAGGTACGCTTCCGCCGCCTCCACCCGGCCGGTCCGCTCGGGCGTGACGGCCAACCCCGGTGCCAGCCGCGACGACAGGCACGGCGAGGCCGGTTTGTCCCACACCGGCAGCCCCCACAGTTTCGCCGCCGCCCGCACGTCGGCCTTTGTGAACCCGGCCTCTTGCAGCGGGTGCCGCACCCCTTTCTCGGCGGCGGCCGTCAGGCCGGGGCGGTAGTCCCCGCGGTCGTCCAGGTTCGCCCCGCTGCACACCACCCCGACGCCCAGTTCGGGTAGCAATTGCACGACCCGCGAGTACAGTTCGGACTTGCAGAAGTAGCAGCGGTCGCCGCCGTTGCGGAGGTAGTTCGGGTCGTCGAACTCGTTCGTCCGCACCACCTGGTGGCGGATGCCGATGAGGTTCGCCAGCCGCTTCGCCTGCTCCAACTCCGCCCGCGGCACGCTCGGCGAATCGGCCGTCACCGCGATCGCTCTCTCTCCGAGCGCGAGTACCGCGGCCTTGGCCACGACTGTGCTGTCCACCCCGCCGCTCAGGGCGACTGCCGCCCCCGGCATCTCGCCGAACACTTCGAGCAGTGCCCGAATCTTCAACTGCAGTTCGCTCTCGGCGGTTCGTTCCATACCGCCATCTTATCGCCGGGTGTCGGAACTGTGGACACGCCGACACGCGGCCGAATCTCATGAGTTGCTTTTCATACCGCTCTCAGCGGTCATTCACACCAGTTGAGCTAAACACGAAGCCACGGAACACGATGGGGTGTTGATTGCTTCAGGAGTGGCGCATCGTGAATGAAATCGAGTTGTTTCAACGCTTCGCCTTGATGTCGGCCGTCGTCGCCGGCGCCGGCTCCTGCGGGTTGGGGCTTCTGCTCTTCGCCCCGCGGGGGTGGCTCGGGCGGACCGTGCTCACGGCGGCCGGGTTGGCGGTGTCGAGCGGACTGGTCGGCCTGCTCACTCCACAGTTCCTCGGGTGGGTGGCCGGCGGCGGGGCGGCGGTGGCGGTGGCGAGCGTTCTGGCGAGTACAAGGGCGGTGCGGGAATTCGCCGTGCGTTACGCGCGGCCGCTGTGCCGCCCGCGGGCGGTGGGGCTGGTGGCCCTGTGTGTCGCCGGCGGCGTGTGGGGGCACGAGGCGTGGCACTACGAATCCGCCCTCGTGCGGCTGACGGACGAGACGCTGGCGCAGGCGGTCGAACTTCCCCCGACGCCCACCGTTCATGTCGGGACCGCCTTCACCGACGGCGGAGCGGCCGTCGAACTGCACTCGGCGGCCGACCCGCTGTCGGCCGGGGACATCGCCGCCGTCGAGCGGTCGTCCGCGGCGGTCAACCAGTGGTTCGAACACATCATCCGCCGCGGGGCGGCGAGCGACGAGTGCAACTGCCACGGGTGGGTGTTCACCGGCGGGAAGTACCACGTCCTCGGCCGGCATGTGCCCGCCATCCTGACCGACAACGGGTACAGGCCCGCCAGCACCCCGGCGGCCGGCGACCTGTGCGTGTACCGCAACGACACCGACACCGTGACCCACACCGCGGTGGTACGGGCGGTGGCGGACGACGGCACCGTGCTGGTGGAAGGCAAGTGGGGGCGGATGGGCATCTACCTGCACCCGGCGAACAAGTCGTGTTACGGCACCGAATACACCTTCTACCACACCACCCGCAGCGGGCACCTGCTGGGCGGGTTGGACTGCGTCGGCGTGGCGGCCTCGTCGAACCCGTGAGCGGGGCACGCCGGGCGGGTACAATTTCCGGTGGCGGGGGGCGAATCACCTTCGCCCCCCGCCGCCCCGGATTTGTCCCATGCCGACCCCCGACACCCTCGACGACGACCGCCTCGGCATCCCCCTCGCGGTCCCACGCCCGTCGGCTCCGGCTGTCGCGCCACCTCCCATTCCGGTCGAAACCGACGCCGAGCCGGTCCTCCGCCCCGGCGAGACCGACCTCGGCCGCCCCGAACAGCGCCCCGCTCTCGTCTCCGACCTGACCGACGCCGACCGTGAAACGCTACGGAAGGCGGAGGAAGAGCAGGCGCTTCGTGACCTGGCGGAGGCCGAAGAACTGACCGCGTCCGACCCGACGGTCGGCTGGCTCGGCTGGGTGGCCCACCCGCTGGCGGCGGCGTTCCTGATCGGCTCGGCCGGCGCGCTCGGGCTGTTCGTCTACTCGCAGGCGGTGCAAATCCTCGCCGCCCTCGCCGCCCAACCGGAGTGGGTGCGGTGGCTCGGGTACGCCGGCCTGGTGGTGTGCGGCGGGGCGGTGCTGTACGCGGCCGTGCGGTTCGTGGCGGTGTACCTGCGGGTGCGGCGGAACCGGCAACTGCGGCTCGCCGGGTTGGAGGAGTTGCACCAGCGGACCCGCCTGCGGTGGCTGGCCCACGCGAAAGCGGCCGAGGCCCGCACCCGGCTGGAGAAGTACCTCCGCGAGTTCCCCATCGGCACGCCCAAACAGGCGAAGAAACTGGCCGCCGTCGGAATCGGCCCGGATCGCATCGCCGAGTTGGAAAAGGTGCGAACCCAACTGCTCGACCCGGCCAGGTTCAGCGGGACGGCCGAGTGGTTCGACCGTTTCCGCACCGGCTTCCAGGGCGTTCTGGACGCCGCCGCCGACGAGCGAATTTCCTGGTGGGCGAAGCGGAGCGGGGTGGCGACTGCCCTCGCCCCGAACGGGCTGGTGGACTCGGCCGCCATGCTCTACTTCGGGTTCGCCCTGCTGGCCGACCTGTGCGAGGTGTACAACCTGCGGACGGGCAAGACGGGCACGGCGGTGCTGCTCGGCCGGGTGTT
>Ga0105237_10009585_pt1 | contig 10368 bp, 10 predicted proteins | sample KBSC24metaG_FD_81520 | JGI IMG/M metagenome (GOLD analysis project Ga0105237, IMG submission 81520) | Corn rhizosphere microbial communities from Kellogg Biological Station, Michigan, USA - KBS C2-4 metaG | ecosystem: Host-associated > Plants > Roots > Rhizosphere > Soil | place: Michigan, USA... | reverse complement strand
GTCCTGGCCGCGGTATTTGATGGAATTGCTGAGCAGATTCTGGAACAACTGCACGAATTGCGAGTCGTCGCCACGCACGACGGGTAATTTGTCGAAGGTCAGTTTCGTGCCGCTGTCCTTGATGGCGGTGGAGAGATTCATGACGGTCCACTGCAACGCGGCGTTGAGATCCGACTGACGGTCGCTCTCCCGCGCGTGCAGTACCCGTGAATAGGTAAGAAGATCGACAATCAATTGGCGCATTCGCGTGCCGCTGCTAACCAATTCGGTCGTGATCTCGCTGATCTCCACAGTACCGGAGCCATTCAGCCGTTTCGTCAGCAGCTCGGTGTGGCTGATGATGGTGCGCAGAGGTTCCTGCAAATCGTGACTGGCAGCGTAGGCGAATTGATTTAGATCCTCGTTGGAACGCATCAACGCCTCGTTCAAACGGTTCAGATCCTTCTCAGTCTTGCGCCGGTCGGTGATGTCCCGAAAAAATCCCTGCAACATCCGCCTGTTGCCTACTTGGATCACGTTGGCGCTGACCTCCACCGGGATCACGCCGCCGGCGCGTGCGACCGTGAGATCCGCGATAATCGAGGTTCCGGTCTCGGCGGCATTGCGGCAGAGATCCACGCAGTGCGCGGCACAGCAGGAAGGAAGTGCGGCCACGGGCTCCTCCGCGACTCCGATCAACTCTCTGAACTTTGTGTTGAGCTCAAGGATCAGGCCGGAGGTTGCATCCACCACCATGATGCCGTCGTGCGCGCTTTCCATCAGTGTTCGATACTTCTCCTCTGATTCGCGCAATGCTCTTTCGGCCGCCTGGCGTCCGGTAATATCACGCTCCACGGAGGCGATGCAAAACGGTTCTCCGGTATCTTCCCGGCGGACCACAAAGACGTTGCTGTGAACGGCAATTTCGCCTCCGTTGCGGTGGTCAACCAGCGTGCTATCGCCTTCCCATTTATCGTGATGCAGGGCCGCGGGAAGAATTTCCGATCTCGCCCGTTCCCGTTCTTCCGCACCGCAGAAATCCCACAGGAACCGGGGATTGCCTGCCGATAGGTGGTCGATACCGGTCATGGCCAGTCCCGCGGGATTCACAAAGAACACCTCGCCGTCGATGGAAGACATCGAAACGAAATCGCTGCTGTTCTCCACCAAAGATACAAAGCGCTGCTGCCACTCTTGGGCGGCTTTGTGATTGGTGATGTTAGTCATGACTCCGCGTACTGTGGCAGGCGCGTCCCGCTCACCCGGTTGCCGGTTCGGTTGCGCGCTCACCAGATCCTTCAACCACAGGATGCGGCCGTCGGCTGCTATCATCCGGTATTCGAAGGCGAAGTTCTGTCCCTCGGCCGTCTGTTCCTGCGCAAACTCCGAAGTCCAACCACGATCTTCCGGATGGAGATGATTAGCCCAGAAATCCGGTTCCGACAGCCATTGCTGTACAGGATAGCCAAGCATACGCTCGGCCTCCCGCGAGACGAAGGTAAATCGCTTGCGCGCGGCGTCCGCTTCCCAAACGATTCCTTCAATTGAGTCGATGATGTGGCCGAGCCGTTCTTCCGCCTTCCTTCTTTCGGAAATCTCGTTTTGCTTCTCAGCGAGAAGCAACTTGAGAGCGTTCGTACGCTCCCGCATCTGCCTGCGGAGGGACCGGCTCAATATCGCAATTGCGAGAAATAGGGCCCCGAGAGCGAGCAGTAAACCGCTGGTCCCGGAGACTGTCTTATCGTGAAAGGGAGGCTGTTCGGCGACAGCAGTTGAAGCGGCAAGCCAAAGGGCAAAGACGGCCGCGGTCCCGCGGAAACGGGATCCAAGAATGTACATGAGTAACGACGCTGTATTATAGCTCGGCTAGGCTTCCACCAGCACTCGAGTCTCCGCTTTCGCCAATACGTAAGGTCCCTCGGGCATCACGGCGACCGTCGCTCCAGGGGGCAGGGAAGCGGTCAATGCCGCCACCGCGTCCTCAGGTTTAGAGAAAGCCTTACCCCACAGCCAGGGATGAAAATCGTCCGGCAAGCCAGGGGTATAGAAGAGGATCTCAAATTTCTCCGCCACCATCGCAAGTTTTTCCAGTTGCCACTGATCGACCTCCACCGCCGATTTCGCCAGCAGGGACAGGAACTCGCTGCTGGACGCCGTCCGCTTCAGCATCTGCCGGAACTCCGGCGCGCCTGGCCCTTCCTTGCATTCGGCGATGAGCAGGATTTTGCCCCTTGGCTTGAGAATGTGTTGAGCTGCCGTGATTCCCTTGATAGCCTGATAGAACGTCAGGTCGAGCGGATAGCCGGCCGAACTGGTAATGACCGCGTCTACCGGCGCGGGCAACTGTTCCAGCATCACCCGGGATACGAATTGCATTCCGGCTGCGTGAGCCTTTTCCGGATCGCCCGCGAACACCTCGGCGATCTGGCGAGTGCGCGTCAGGGCCACGTCGACGAGAAAATCGTGCCGCGCCATTCTGGCGATTTCCAACAGCTCGCGATGAAGCGGATTGTCGCTGACCGACCCCTCCACCGCGCGGGCGTCGCGCATGAATTTGGGACTGTGCAGCACCTTAATCGTCTCTTGAGCAGCCAGTCCGGGCGCCACTAATTTGCGGCCGCCCGAAAAACCAAGCATCAGGTGGGGCTCGATAAAACCTAAGGTGATATGGAGGTCGGCGGCCACGAAGCGCTCGTCGATGTAGACCGGCGTCCCGGCGGAGGTAGTGCCAAGGTGCCGGTGCTCACTTAATTCTCGTGCATCGTGGTTTACCACCCGATAAGAAGAAGAGATTTCGTCACCGAGGATCTCGCGAATCTCATCCTGCGTAGCAGGCCGGTGCAACCCCGTGGCGATGAGTAGCATCACATGCTCTTTAGGAATGCCTGCCGCATGGAGGCGTTTGAGGACCGGTGGTAGTACTAGCCGGTTCGGAGCCGGACGCGTGATGTCACAAACGGATATCGACGCGGAACGTTTTCCGCGCGTCAGTGTTTCCAGAGGAGCGGTTCCGGTTGGATGATCGAGGGCATAGTCGAGAGCGGCGGCCCAGTCGGGAAGAGGCGCGGCAGATCGCGCTTCCAGCACGCGGTATTGGAAGTTGTCCGGAAGACAAACGGGAAGTCCGATTTTGCCAAATGCGAAATCCACTTTCATATCGCCCAACGTAACACGCTTATGTAACTCTGTGGCGGAAGCGCACGCGCGATTTCGCTTACAGGGATAGAGATGGTGCAAAATCCGCTGAAACGGATGGCAGGTGAATTGCACTGAATGGTGGAAAGGAGTTGCTTCGGGTCATGGTCGTCTCTGGTTTTATTCTCGGATTTTTGATCGTCGGGCTTTTCTTCTCGATGGTTTCCTCGCCTCCCAAGCCTCACTAGGGCTGTCAAGTGCCGGTTCCACGCTGTCGGCGGAACGACACAGTTGGCGTGGAATAATGGCACAGTGCGGCATCTCGCCTGGCTCTTCCTTTTTTCAATCGTCAGTCTTGCTCAGCAGTACGATCTTTTGATCACCGGCGGCAAGGTAATCGACGGCACCGGGGCAGGCTGGTTCCGTGCCGACGTGGCCGTCGACGGCGATACTATCGCGGCGGTCGGCAAACTGGATTCGGCTACCGCAAAACGCGTGATCCGCGCCAACGGACTCATCGTCACCCCCGGTTTTATTGACATTCACAGTCACGCTGGAAGTGGACTTGCGCTTCACCCAAAGGCGGAGAACCTGGTCCGGCAAGGCGTCACGGCGGTGTTGGAAGGTAACGACGGCGCGTCGCCGATTCCGCTTGGCCCGGCGCTCGACCGGATCTCCAAAACACAAATCGGTATCAACATCGGCTACTTCGCTGGGCAAGGAAGCATCCGGCAATCTGTAATGGGGTTGGTGAACCGGCCGGCAACACCAGAAGAACTCGATCGGATGCGCGCGCTGACGAAGCAGGCCATGCTCGATGGCGCCTTCGGTTTATCGACCGGTCTCTTCTACGTACCGGGTAATTTCTCACCTCCTGGGGAAGTAATCGAGATCGCCAAGGTTGCGGCGCAGTTCGGCGGTATGCACATCTCTCATATGCGCAGCGAGTCGGACGCGATTCTCGAGGCTGTCGAGGAGACGATCAACATTGGCGAAAAAGCAGGCATGCCGACTCAGGTCAGCCATCATAAAATTATCGGTTTGGGCAATTGGGGCAAGAGCGCCGATACTCTCCGGCTCATTGATCAGGCGCGCGAGCGCGGAGTGGACGTCACGGTGGATCAATATCCCTACACCGCGTCGAGCACCGGGACGGCCGCCTTGTTTCCCCAGTGGTCGCTCGAAGGCGGCCAGAAGGCGCTCCTGGAGCGGCTAGCGGCGCCTGAGACAAGAGCGCGGATCAAAGCCGCCATCGTCCACAACATTCTAATGGACCGAGGCGCGGGAGATCCGAAGAATGTGGTGATTGCCAGTTGCGGGTTCGATAAAACGATTGCCGGAAAGAACCTCGCCGATCTCGCTGCGGCGAAAGGACTACCGATGACGCCCGAAAATGGAGCCGAAGCTGCGCTCGATCTGCAATCGAAAGGCGGCTGCTCGGCCATTTATCACGCGATCGGCGAGGCCGATCTTGTACGCATCATGAAGTACCCGTTCACCATGATTGCCTCCGACGGCTTCATTCCGACGTTCGGTGAAGGCCACCCGCATCCGCGGAGCTATGGGACCTGGGCGCGAGTGCTTGGCGTCTACGTCCGTGAGCAGCACGTCTTATCTCTGGAGGAAGCGGTTCGGAGAATGACGTCGCTGCCGGCCGCACGATTGAAGCTGATGGACCGTGGAATTCTCCGGCCCGGTATGAAGGCGGATATCGCGGTTTTCGATCCGTTGAACGTGCGCGACAAAGCCACTTTCGACCAACCTCACCAATACGCCGAGGGCTTCGTTGCCGTGCTCGTCAATGGTGTGCCGGTGCTGGCCGAAGCTGCGATGACCGGTGCATTGCCCGGGAAGGTCCTCCGCGGACCGCACGCCAATTGAGGCTTCGGATGATCCGGCACTAAATTATCACGAGCGCCATTCCCGTCAATACCAGACTCGCCGAACCCAGCTTCGGTGCGGCGCCGAGCGGGCCCAAGGGATCGTTGTAGTCGAAGCCGGATTCTGAGTTGATCGTGACTCCGGTAAGAGGATTGCCCTGGCTGTCTAGAACCTGAGTCGAGACAATCTGAACGGTGTGCGTCAGGTCTACGAATTTGGCCAGAGCCTGGCCTTTGGGGTGGACGGACCGAACGCTTGTGTCCGACCGGCCAGCGGCGCGTCGACCGTCCCAGGGCCGCCTCCGCTTGTTTAGACACAAATCGACCAGGCCGTTTCGTAATGAAATCAGCGCCCGCGGATGCGCTCAGCGTGGACCCGGCTATGGTTAACGCCGCGAGCGCCATGGTTGACTGGCAAATGACGTCTATTAGATGATGGGTGCCCAAACCATGGCGGATCAACGAGATGGAGAATGGAAGAAACGGTTCTTCAGAAAAGGGGCGTCTAACCGAGTGGAGGTACAAAACCTATGAAACGAGGGTTGTTTACCCTCCTAATTGTGGGTGTGGCCGGGCTTATGTTTGCTCAAAGTCCGGGCTCTCCACAACAACAACCAGGTAACAGTCCAATGGGGCCGAATCCACGCGTCGGTCCTCCCGGGATAGCAAACGACCCGACGTCCCGGCCTGAGCTAAACGCTGGTACGCCACAACAAACTAAGGCGGACGATAGCAAGTTCGTCAAGGATGCCGCGGTAGGCGGAATGACCGAAGTGGCACTCGGCAAGCTTGCCCAGGAAAAAGCCTCAAGCGATGCCGTAAAGCAGTTCGGACAGAAGATGATTGACGATCATTCGAAGGCCGGCGAGGAGCTCAAGAAGGCCGCCACGAAAGCCAACATCAATGTGCCCGACTCGATTGACTCAAAGCATCAGGCCCGCATTGACAAGCTCTCCAAGCTGTCGGGCGCGGACTTTGATAAAGCCTACATCAAAGACCAGTTGAAAGATCACCGGGAAGATGTGGCAGCGTTCGATCGGGAGGCCCAGAACGGCAGCGAGCCCGCAGTAAAAGAGTTCGCATCGAAAACCCTGCCGACCTTGCAGGAACATCTCAGTATGGTGAAAGACCTCAATAAGGGGAAAAGCACCACTTCTATGAATCGATCGCATTGACCGTAATTTGCAGGGGGAAAGCCCGTCCCGGGGGCTCCTCTGGGGCGGGCTACTTAATCTCCATAATCTCTTTCTCTTTGGCCTTCGAGGCGGCGTCGATCCTGCCCATGTAGCTGTCGGTCAGTTTCTGAATCTCTTCGTGAGCGCGGCGGTCCTCGTCCTCGCTGATCAGTTTTTCCTTCACCAGTTTCTTCACGGATTCGTTACTTTCGCGGCGAATGTTGCGTAATGCTACGCGATGGTCTTCGGCCACTCCGTGCAGTTTCTTGACGAATTCGCGGCGGCGTTCCTCGGTCAACTGCGGAATCGGCACGCGAATCAGCTTGCCGTCGTTACCGGGATTGAGGCCGAGATCCGAGTTGCGAATCGCTTTCTCGATCATGCCGATTTGCGAGGAGTCCCAGGGTTGGATTGTAATCAGGAACGGCTCGGGAACGTGCAGCGTGCCCACTTGATTGAGTGGGGTGGGCTGGCCATAGTAGTCCACATTGATGCTATCGAGCAGCGAGATGGACGCGCGGCCGGTGCGGATGTGCGTCATGGCGTGCTGAAGGTCGGCGATAACCTTTTCCATACGCGATTTGGAACTGGCCTCTACTTCCTTAATGCTCTTGAATGTGATGGCGGGTGGTGCGGGCGGCGTTGGTTTCATTTCTTCTTTCCCATCCGGTTTTAGTCCGAGGTGATCACGGTGCCCAGGGTCTCGCCCTGTGACATTCGCATTATATTGCCCTTCGTATTCAAATTGAAAACTAAAATTGGCAGTTTGTTATCGCGGCACATGGCCACGGCGGACGCGTCCATCACTCCGAGCGATCGCGTGAGAACGTCCGTATACGTAATGCATTTGTAAAGCACCGCGTCGGGATGTTTGAGCGGGTCCTTATCGTACACTCCATCGACTCGCGTGGCTTTGGCGATCACTTCCGCTTTGATCTCGAGGGCGCGGAGCGTGGCGGCCGTGTCGGTGGAGAAGTAAGGGTTCGAGGTTCCCGCCGCGAAGACGACGATGCGTCCCTTTTCCAGATGACGGATGGCCCGGCGGCGAATGTAAGGCTCGGCCACCTCGTGCATTTCGATGGCGGTCATCACGCGGGTGGGAACGCCTTGCGACTCGAGAGCATCCTGCAAGGCCAGGGCATTGATCACGGTTGCCAGCATGCCCATGTGGTCTCCGGTAACGCGATCCATTTTCTTGGCTGCCGCGGCCACGCCACGGAAGAAGTTTCCGCCGCCGACTACCAGTCCGATCTGGACGCCGGTCCGCGCCACCTCGGCCACTTCAGCCGCCATGGCGTGGACCTTGTCCGGGTCAATACCAAATCCAGCGGGGCCGGCGAGCACCTCGCCACTGAGTTTCAGGAGGATGCGCTGATAGCCGGCCACAGGGGTCCTTTAGGAGGGTTCTCCGCCCGGCAGCGTGTCGCCCACCTTGAACCGGGCGAACCGCGCCACTGAAATGTTCTCGCCCACCTTGGCGATCTTGGTGGCGATCAACTGGCCGATGGTAATCGAGTTATCTTTGACGAAGGGTTGCTCCAGGAGGCAGACCTCTTCGTAGTATTTGGACATGCGGCCTTCGACGATCTTGTCGAGCATCTTCTCGGGCTTGCCCTCGTTCTTGGCTCGTTCGCGATAGATGTCCCGTTCCCTGTCGAGCGCGGCTTGCGTGACATCTTCCCGGCGGATGAATTGCGGGTCGGCCGCGGCGATCTGCATCGCGACGTCGTGGACAAGTTCCTGGAAGTCGTCAGTGCGGGCGACGAAGTCCGACTCGCAGTTGATTTCTACCATCACACCGAGCTGCGCACCCGGATGAATGTAGGTTCCGATGACACCTTGTTTAGTGGCGCGCGTGGCCTTCTTGTGTGCGGCGGCGATCCCGCGTTTGCGCAACACGATTTCGGCCTCCGCAACGTCGGCCTTGGCTTCTTCCAAAGCCTTCTTACACTCCATCATTCCTGCGCCGGTGCGGTCGCGCAGTTCCTTAACTAGTGCCGCGGTGATTTCAGCCATATAGTCACAATCCTCTTAAATACGTTCTTGGAGCCAGCCAAGCCGCCTGGTCTGCTACTCGGTGACCGCTTCGGCCATCGTCTTCTTCGGCAACGACACCGACGGCAGATCTTCGTCCGAGATGCTTTCCGACATAAGTTGCTCGGCGTACTTCGGATCGAGATACTGCGTATATTCGGAGCTGTCGTCGAGCGACGGTACCGCTTCTTCGGTGACAATCTTGTCGGGCGCGAAGTCCTGTTCGGTAGCCAGAGCGCGGCCTTCGATCACCGCGTCGGCGATCTTATTGGTGAACAGGCGGATGGCGCGGAGAGCGTCGTCGTTCCCTGGAATCACGTGATCCACTTCGTCGGGATCGCAGTTGGTATCAACCACGGCGACGACGGGAATGCCGAGGCGGCGCGCCTCTTTTACGGCGATGGCTTCCTTGTTGGAATCGACCACGAACAGAAGGTCCGGCAGACCGTTCATGTCCTTGATCCCGGCCAGATTCTGTTGCAGGTGCTTGCGCTCGCGTTCCAGCCGGCCCGCTTCTTTCTTCGCGCGGCCTTCGTAGCCGCCCTCGGTGGCCATCGTATCGAGCGCCTTGAGCCGCTTGATCGATTTCTGCACCGTGGTCATGTTGGTGAGAAGCCCGCCCAGCCAGCGCTGGTTGACGTAGTACTGTCCGCAGCGGGTGGCTTCTTCGGAGATAGCTTCCTGAGCCTGGCGCTTGGTGCCGACGAAGAGCACGTTCTTGCCCTGTGCCGACATCTCGCCGACGTAACGCATGGCGTCCTTGAAAAGCTTCAAGGTTTTCTGGAGATCGATGATGTAGATCCCGTTACGTTCGCCAAAGATGTATTCCTTCATCTTTGGATTCCAGCGCTTGGTCTGGTGCCCGAAGTGAACGCCAGCTTCGAGCAATTCCTTCATTGAAATTGACGGCAAAATGCCTCCTTAAGTGCCCGGAGCCCGGTCCAAAGCGAGATTTGTGCTCCAGGGTTAGACGAAAAGCTAGGGTTAAAACGGAAGGCAGGACGGCTGTTTTGCGACTGAAAAACCGCCGTCCCGGACATTACCGCTTGGAGAACTGGAACCGCTTGCGAGCGCCCTTCTGACCGTACTTCTTGCGCTCATGCTTACGGGGATCGCGAGTCAGGAAGCCGAGTTGCTTGAGCTTGCCACGCAATTCCGCGTTGAATTCCACCAGCGCGCGGGCGATTCCGAGACGGCAGGCACCCGCCTGTCCGGTGACGCCACCGCCATCGGTGAGAATCATGACATCGAACTTCTCATTCATTTCGGTCGCCAGCAACGGCTGCCGAACCACCGCACGTGCCGCCTCGGTGGTGAAATACTCAACGATCGGACGGCCGTTGACGTTGATGCCGCCCTTGCCGGAGCGGAGAAAAACCCGTGCAACCGCAGTTTTCCGCCGGCCGGTCGCTAAATGTTGAACCAATGCTGCCACTATTTATCCCTCGTTCCTAAACCGTTGCCGCTAAATGTCCCAAAGCAACGGGCTTCTGCGCTTCATGTGGATGCTTGTCGCCGGAATATACATTCAGTTTGCGGTACATCTGCTTGCCGAGAGGATTCTTCGGCAGCATGCCCTGAATCGCCAGTTCCACCATTCGCATCGGACGAACCGCGCGCATTTTGCGGGCCTGCGTTTCCTTCAAACCACCCGGGTAACCCGAGTGCGTACGATAAAGTTTCTGCCCTTCTTTATTACCGGTCAACCGCACCTTGTCGGCGTTGATCACGACGACATGATCGCCGGTATCGATGAAAGGAGTATAAATTGGTTTGTTCTTGCCCATCAGAATGGTAGCCGCTTGACTGGCCAACCGCCCGAGGACAATGTTTTCAGCGTCCAGAACGTACCACTTACGAACGACTTCGCCCTTGGACGGGAATTTGGTGCTCATAGACAGACGTATCTCCAGGGAGTCCTACAAACATATGAGTTTAGCGAATTGGCGGGGGGCGTGTCAAATTCGAGGAGTTAGTCGCGGAGTTAGAAGCCGGGAGCCAGGCGGTAGAAGGCGGGGAGGTCGAGGAAGTCTGGGAAGTCCAGGAAGCCGACGAAACCTGGGAGGTCCAGGAAGCCGAGGTGATCGGGCTTTGGGTTCGCTTCGTAAATCCGATGGTTGAGGCTGCGCGGTTTGGGTTCGCTGTCGCAAATCCGATGATTCGGG
>Ga0105237_10009584_pt1 | contig 10368 bp, 12 predicted proteins | sample KBSC24metaG_FD_81520 | JGI IMG/M metagenome (GOLD analysis project Ga0105237, IMG submission 81520) | Corn rhizosphere microbial communities from Kellogg Biological Station, Michigan, USA - KBS C2-4 metaG | ecosystem: Host-associated > Plants > Roots > Rhizosphere > Soil | place: Michigan, USA... | reverse complement strand
TTGGGCCTGGAATATGTGATGTTCCACGAAATGCTGCACTTGCAACATCCTGTCGATCATCATGGAGTTCGGCGGAGAGTGCACACCAAAGAATTTCGGGAATCGGAAAAGAAATTCCCGGGACTAGCGGAAGCGAAAGAAATTCTGAAGCGGCTTTAGGCGGCGCTGGAAACAGCCGCCGGCACCATGGTCCGGAGTTCGATCCGCATCGAATCGAATAGCGATACGAGGCGGGTTACATCGACCTGGCAAATGCCGTATCGATAGAGGGTCAGCCGTGTGTTGACCATGAACATGCCGTAAAAGAAAGTCGCTTGATTCTTAATCAAGGCAGCCGCCAAGTCCGGCCGATCGTTGCGCGACTGCAGCATTAAGACTTTGATGGCGCCACAAACGCGACCGAAGTCTGCATCCAGGCAGCGGAGGTAGCCTCGGAAAATCTGGCAACGTTGGACGCGCAGTTTTGTGGCCATGGCACTGTTAAAGCCCGGCTGGGAACGCAGGAACTCTAAATCAGAACCATCGAGAAGGCGCAGCATCGGACGATACCGCTCCACCGACAGCTCATCGATCCATTCGGCCGTCACCGGCAGGCTACCACCGGATGTCGCGACCTTTTTCAACAAAAATGGTAGCGTGATTGCCAGTGCAAGGCAGGTAATAATTAAAATTGCGAAGGCTAATTCCATTCGTCGAATGGCTTTTCCAGAGCCAATCTGAGGATACAAGGGATTTATTTAGAATTGCAAGTCAGTCCCGGTAATGTTGGTACTATCTTAGCCAAAGATAGCACCTATTTTGATACGATTTCTATCCTGCCGGCCTTAAGAAGGGAGTTGTTGAGGGCATCCAATTGGATGAGGAGGCGCCTCTCGCTCTCGGGCGCCATATGCGGTACGTTGATCTGGACTTCCTCTCCTTTAGGTGTAAGGAATAGTAGCCAGACCGTCATGCAGAGAGCGGAAACGGCTCCCAGGTACGTATCCAGTTCACTGAATCTGCCCTTGCCTAAGACGGTGGCGAGGATGACGTTTAATGTGTTGGAGATGAAAAAAAGAGTATAAGTCCCTGCATTCAAAACAACATTGCGGCTTAGAGGTACGGGGTACCTAGTCAACAAAAGCAGCATCAAAATGAGAAAAAGAGCCATGCAAAGCGTGACTCCGCGATCGGCTGCATAGGTATAGTTGATGATGGAGGTGTTAAGGGATACGGATTTCTGAGGTGGGGCCGCCTTGAATCTCGCAAACATGCTGAGGAGGGAGATCGTCACCGAAGCCGTCATTCCCGCAGACATGGCCCATTTTCCCAAAGTGTAGATCCCGCGGTGGCGTTTCAAAACCCGCCCGCACATCTCCAGGACGACCCAAACATAGAAAATCCAGTTGATGGGCTGGGAAAAAATGTAGAAAAAGAAGTAGGTATTGGACCGGACGTCGAAGCAGATGCCCCAGATCGCCGATATGAAACGGAAAATGAAATAGGCAAAGAAAACAGGATATCGCCGGTGGAGGCCGCTGCGGTAAAGTTTCGCCGCAATCAGCAAGGAACCAAACAGCGAAACCCATTGGAGTACGGCACCCGGCATCGAATTCCTTAGATCCCGATTCTAACACCGGGGCCGTACGATTTCTTGTTCTCCTTAGCGACTAGTTGATCCACGGGCAGGGATCGCACTGCGGAAGCGGCATGTCATGCTTGGCGGGGCGAGCCGCCATGAAGGAGATTGCGAGTAGTGCCAGCAACACGAGCTTTTTCATTGATAGATGTCCTTTCTGTCCGAATTAAATAACCCTACGACACCAAAAACTGAGTACTATACTATACGGGACCGTACAGTCATAAGGTTATTTCCTTAAAATATTCTGGAAATAGAACAAGGCAGTACGGACGAACTAAAGGTAAGTGTGTGAAATGGGTTTTGGCTCGATCGCCAAATCATGGTATAGAATGGCTTAGACTTTCGGTACCGAGACCGATATGGGGGAATACACCGACGATCGAGACCCGTTCAGCGCTGCTGAAAGGAGCTTGGCTTGTCGCTAGTGGCGCGATCGCTCGATGAAACGACGACAGATACCTGGCGCCGGGTGCTGCAGCAGATTCCTACGCTCTTTGGCCGCCTGGTCTTCATGTCATCGTTAAGAGATTTAGAAACTAATCGTTACGAACATCCCTCCTTGTCCTCGTACGTCGATCCCTACGATATGGATCGGACATTGTGCCACAGCCACCATCAGGTTTTTTCTCAATGGATTAACTCCAGCCTGGCAGAGCAGAAGGAAGATCTGGAAAATTACGAAAGAAATAGCGGCGATCGTCGCGTGCTTCAGCAGTATCGCGACTTAGTGCCGCCGAAAGCCAGGGAAGTCGAGCGACAGCTATATCTTACAGATCTGGAGATGTTGATGGCGCTGATGCGGTGACGCGACGCCGCTGGTTGCCAAACAACATCGCAGCCCCTACCACTTGGCCGACTACGTCTACATCGCCTGGATAGGCGAAAACACGAGCCTTCGCGCGCGATGCAGGATGCGGCTGCACCAGTAACTGATCTTCTTCGAGACTGCACCATCCGCACGTGAAACCATTCCGCAATTCCAGAAAGTAAATCGGGCGGTCAAACTCAGTCGTCCATCCGTTTACCGCGATTTTCCTTTTATTTTCATCGAGTAACACGAGGGCTCCCGGTTGAAGGATCGGGTACATCGACCAGTCTTCCAGGCCGATAAAGCCGTAACGATGCTGTTTCAGATCGGCGGCCGCAAGAAAAGCGAGTGGTAATTTTCCCCACCGGCGAAGGAGCTGTCCGAGAAATGTGGTTTGGCCGGAATCGATTTCTACTTCCAGTTCGGCGGGTATATTAGCCGGTATATTCACTGATAATTGGGCGGGGTGAGTTTGCTCGATTCCAATCTGCATCGCATCAAACGCAACCTGATCTCTGGGGACCCCATACCATCGCAAAACCTCATCAAAATCCAGCCGGTAGATTGCACTTAACGAATAAATTCGAAAAATGCTAGGTAAAGTGCCCTTGTTTTCAATATCGGCTAAACGGCTGAGAGCGATCGCGAATTCGTCATTGCCCCGGCGATCGGCGATTTTGATGCTGGCCTGTTCCACATCGCGGAACGTAAGCTTAAGCCGTTCGCGGGAACGTTTGAGCTTTTCTCCGGCACGGTCCATGATATGATCCTCGCTGTATGGCCCTCCGGACCCGTCAATTTCCGGCGGCGCAAACGTGTGTATCGGGCATCAAAATTATATCCCGGCACTCAAACAGCATCAAGCCAAAATTTGAAATTCTGTTCTGATTTCAGAACGCAGGGAAATTGCGAAGAGTGAAAATCATTGTTGGCATATCAGGCGCAAGTGGCGCTATCTATGGTTTACGCCTCCTGGAACGTCTTCGGAATCAGAAAGATGCCGAAACACACCTGATTTTGACTACCTCGGGTCAGAAGACCCTGTACCTAGAGACAGGAAAGCTCGGACCTGAAGTGGTGCAACTTGCAGATTTCTCCTACGCCTTGGGAAATATCGCGGCTCCCATCGCGAGTGGCTCCTTTCCGGTGGACGCGATGGTGATCGCTCCCTGCTCGATCCACACCATGTCCGCAATCGCTTATGGAATCAGTTCCAACCTCCTCATTCGGGCGGCGGATGTGACCCTGAAGGAGAGGAGGAAATTGGTTCTCATGGTAAGGGAAACCCCTCTGCACGTCGGGCATCTGAAGACTATGACCCAGCTTGCGGAAATGGGCGCGATCATTGCCCCGCCCGTGCCGGCCTTCTACAACCGTCCGGAAACCGTTATGGATATCGTCGACCACAGCGTCGATCGAATTCTGGATTTAATAGGTTTACCGGATCAACAAATTCGCCGCTGGACCGGGGAAATTCATGAGCGCTCCTAAGAAATCTATAAAGACTGGTTTAGTGGCCTTTCAAGGCGCGCGTGGCGCATTCAGTGAGGAAGCGTCCCGCAAATTGCTCGGTGATGATGTACAAGTTCTTCCTTGTGAACGGTTTGAGGACGTTTTTAGGAATTTGAAGGAAGGCCGTGTGGAGGGCGCGGTCGTGCCCATTGAGAACACCCTGGCGGGGTCCGTGCATGAAAATTATGATCATTTACGGAACTTCGAGCTGCCAATTGTGGCGGAGACGAGTGTTCGAATTGTCCACAATTTAATAGCTCCAGTGGGTGTGAGATTCCCACAAATCAAAAGGGTATTCTCCCACCCAGTAGCCTTGAATCAATGTTTGGATTTCTTCGCGCAAAACCCGCAAATCGAACGAATTCCTTTCTATGACACCGCAGGCAGCGTCGAGATGGTGATCAAGGAGGGATTGAAGGATGCGGCAGGGATCGCGTCGTCGGTGGCTGCCGGTATTTACGGCGGCTACATCCTGCGGCGCTCGATCGAAAGCGACCGGCGCAATTTCACCCGCTTCTTCCTCTTGCGCAAGCCGGAATACGCCGCGCGCCATCCGTTTCCCGCCAAGCAACTGCCATGGAAGACGTCGCTCGTCTTCAGTACCCGCAATATTCCAGGAGCACTCTTCCGCGCCTTGAGCGCCTTTGCCCTTCGAGACTTGAATTTGACTAAGATCGAATCGCGTCCGCTACGCGGAAAACCCTGGGAGTATCTCTTCTACGTCGATTTCCTTGGTCGCGCCGACAGCCCGAATGCCCAGAACGCGCTCAACCACCTTCGCGAAATCTCAGACATTCTGACCATTCTCGGCTCATACCCCAAGGGCGCTTAGGGGCTTACACTGGGAGTGCGCCATGGCCGACGACTCCCAAATACCCGATCCACTTGCTGCTGCACCTGTAGACGCTCAAGTTCCCGATGAAGCGGGCACGGAGGAACTGCCGGAGGCGCCAGTCATCACTGAAGGAACGCCTTTCGAGGAGCTGCCTGTCCTGACGGTCCGGGACACGGTCATTTTCCCGGGAGCGCTTCTGCCGATTACGGTGGGAAGGCCCAGTTCCATTGCACTGGTGCAGGCGCTCGGCGAAAACCGGACGCTCGCCGTGGTATCGCAGCTCGACCCTCGCGTCGATACGCCGTCGCCCGACGATCTCTTCGAAGTCGGCACGGTGTGCGTCATGCACAAGGCGATCCGCGTTCCCAAGGACAACCTGCTGCTTTTCTGCGAGGGCATGGAACGCATTCATACGCGGGGGTTCACGGCCACAGAGCCATTCTTGAAGGCTCGCGTGGAACGGATCGCCGACATCGAGCCCGAGATGACTCCTGAAATCGAGGCGTTACGTCAGAATGTCTTGAGCCTCTTTCAGCAGATCGTGGCCGGCACCCCCAATCTCTCCGAAGATCTCGCCGCGAATGCGGGCCAGATGACCGAGCCCGGCAAGCTGGCCGATTTCGTTGCCGGCAACGTTCCCTCTCTTACTCCGGTGGAGCGCCAGCACCTTCTGGAGCAGCCTGACGGCCGTACGCGCCTGAATGAAGTCAACCGCCATTTGACGCTCGAGCTGGAATTGCTGGAATTGCGCGGACGGATTCAATCGCAAGTTCAGGGGCAGCTTTCACAAAATCAGCGCGAGTTCTATTTGCGCGAACAATTGAAAGCGATTCAGAAGGAACTCGGCGAGTCCGATGACTCGACGCGCGATACCGAAGACCTGCGCCAGAAGTTGGAGGCCGCCGGCCTTTCCGCGGAAGTGAAGACGGAGGTGATGCGCGAACTGAATCGCTTGACGCGGTTGTCTCCTGCGTCGCCCGAGTATGGCGTAGCGCGCACCTACCTGGAGTGGATGGCCAGCCTGCCATGGAACGTCTCCTCGGCATCGCAGGTGGATGTCAAACGCGCCGGCGAAATCCTGAACGAAGATCACTACGATCTGGAAAAAGTGAAGGACCGCATTCTGGATTACCTCGCGGTGCTGCAGTTGAAGCCCGTAGTGAAAGGGCCGATTCTGTGCTTCGTGGGACCGCCGGGAGTGGGGAAGACTTCGCTGGGCAAGTCGATCGCCCGCGCGCTGGGCAGGAAGTTCGCGCGCATTTCGATGGGCGGCATGCACGATGAAGCGGAGATTCGCGGCCACCGCCGTACGTACATCGGCGCACTGCCGGGGCAGTTGATTCAATCGCTGCGCCGCTGCGGTACCAACGATCCGGTCTTCATGCTGGACGAGGTGGACAAGCTGGGCCGAGATTTTCGCGGCGACCCGGCTTCGGCGCTACTCGAAGTGCTGGACCCGGAGCAGAACTCCACGTTTCGCGATAACTATCTGGACGCGCCGTTCGATCTATCGAAGGTCCTGTTCATTACGACGGCGAATGTACTCGATCCGGTGCCGGACGCGCTTCGCGATCGCATGGAGATCATTCCGCTCGAAGGCTATACCGAACATGAGAAAGTGATCATCGCGTTTCGCTACCTGGTGCCTCGGCAAACCGTGGCCAACGGCTTGACCGCGGAAGACGATCTGACGTTTACCGAAGAGGCGATGCGCTTCCTGGTGCGCCGCTACACGCGCGAGGCCGGGGTTCGCAACCTGGAGCGCGAGATCGGAACGATCTGTCGCAAGCAGGCTCGCAAGATCGCCGAAGGCACACGGGCCAAAGTGGAAGTCACGCCGGAACTGGTGGAGCGCGACCTGGGTGCGCCGCGATTCCGAAGCGACACCGAAGTGGCGGAACGCACCAGCCGCCCTGGTGTTGCGGTGGGACTCGCATGGACTCCAGTGGGCGGCGACGTCCTCTTCATCGAGGCCGGGCGCATGCCGGGCGGGAACAAGGGCCTGATTATGACCGGGCAACTTGGGCCAGTCATGCAGGAGTCGGTGCAGGCTGCGCTGACGTGGGTGCGCGGCAATGCCACCAAGTATGGCGTGGACCCCGATCTCTTCAAGACCAGTGACATTCATGTCCACGTGCCCGCGGGTGCGATCCCGAAGGATGGACCGTCGGCGGGTATCACGATGGCGTCAGCGCTGCTTTCCATGCTGACCGATCGTCGAGTGAAGCCGAACCTGGCCATGACGGGCGAGATCACGTTGACCGGCCAGGTGTTGCCGGTGGGCGGTATCAAGGAAAAGGTGCTGGCCGCCAAACGTGGGGGAGTGCGCGAAGTGATTCTGCCGTTCGAAAACGAAGTGAATGTCCGTGAAGATCTGAAGAGCGAGCAGATCGGAGAGATGAAGATTCACTACGTCAAGGCGATGGAAGAAGTGGTGCCGCTGGCACTAGAGGAAAAAGCGTGACTCTTCATAAATGTTTGCCGTTTTTGTGGGGTAGGCGCTTCCGCCTGCCCATTCGGGAGGCTGCCTAATCGACATCGCGAATGGGCAGGCGGAAGCGCCTGCCCCACTAGGCATTACAGGCCCTGCGCCAGCGCCAGCGCCCCCAACACTCCGGCGCGCGAGCCCAACTCCGGGGGCACTACAAAGTCCTCGCGCGTAAGCTCCGCCGCCTCAATATAGCCATTCAAAAGCCGCGCCAATTCCCTCCGAATCATGGGGAAGAGATGCGCCTGCTGCATCACGCCGCCGCCCATCAGGATACGCTGGGGTGAAAGCGTGCAGACCCAAGTGGCGAGACTGAGCGCGAGGTAGTGAGCTTCGAGTGCCCACGCTTCGTGGTCCGACGGTAGAAAACCGGCGGGCATTTTCCAGCGAGCCTCCATAGCAGGACCCGACGCGAGCCCCTCCAGGCAGTCGCCATGATACGGACAGCCTCCTGGGAATGGATCGCGAGCGAGGTCATGCGGAATCCGAATGTGGCCCATCTCGGGGTGGAGCAAGCCGTGCAAGATACGGCCATGCGTCATTGCGCCGCCTCCGATCCCGGTACCGATCGTCAGGTAGAGGAAGTCCGTGAGTCCGCGCGCGGCGCCCCATTTCGCTTCGCCCAGAGCGGCGCCGTTCACGTCCGTATCGAACCCGACCGGCACTTTCAGCGCACGCCCGACGGTGCCTGCGAGATCGAAATTCTGCCATCCGGCCTTGGGCGTGGAGGTGATGTATCCATAAGTCGGCGATCCAGAGTGCGGATCGATCGGGCCGAACGAAGCGATGCCGACTGCGTCGAGGGCCGCGCCCTGCTCTCGAAAAAAAGCAAGGGTTCGCTGTACCGTCTCCTCCGGAGAGGTAGTGGGAAACTGGGTGATCTGGAGGTCGTCCGGGCCGGTGCCGATCCCACACACAAATTTGGTGCCGCCTGCCTCCACCGCGCCGAATAGGCTCATAGGCAGCTCAGACGTTACAGAGTTGAACGGCCTGCTTTAACGAGGTCATCGGGTCCTTTGCCGGAACGAATTCGTGGGCGAAGTAGCCATCGAACTTGAGATCGGCAATGGCCGTCGCGACGCTGCGCCACTGCAGTTCCTGCGTATCGTCCAATTCGTGGCGGCCCGGTACGCCGCCGGTGTGGAAGTGTCCGATGTATTGAATGTTATTACGAATCGTGCGGATGACGTCGCCTTCCATGATCTGCATGTGGTAGATGTCGTAAAGCAGTTTGACGCGCGGAGAATCCACGCCCTTCATCACGTCCACCCCCCACGCCGAGTGGTCGCACTGATAGTCCTTGTGGTCTACCTTACTGTTGAGCAGTTCCAGGCAAACCGTGACGCCGGCGTCTTCCGCGATCTTCTTCACACGGCGCAGTCCGATGATGCAGTTCTCTTTGCCCTCATCGTCGGCCTGTCCGCGGCGATTGCCCGAGAAGGCGATCACATTGGGGACCTTGTTTTCGGCGGCCAGCTTGATCCGATCCTGCAACTCGGTCACGAGGCGATCATGATTCTCCTTGCGGTTAAAGCCGTTCGGGATGCTGGCCTTGCCTTGTGTCATAGCGGGCACCAGACTGTACTTCTTCAAGGTTGGCCAATCATCGGGCTCGACCAGGTCGAGTCCGCTCAGCCCCATTTCGGCTGCCTGGCGGCAGAGATCGTCAATCGCGATTTTGGAGTAGCACCAGCGAGCAGCGGACTGTTTCAATCGCCCTGCATTCGCCGCAGCGGGGGCCGGTTGACCGGCCGCGAGCGTAATTCCGCCGGTGAGGATCAACGCAGATCTTCGTGTCATCGACTGCCATGTTATTACAAATTGCGGGCCATGCTGCGCGAGGCTGCAAGATCGCGAATCCCCGAGGCGAGCACCCCAGCGGCGAAGACGGTCAGAACCCACGACAACACGCCATAGTCCGCACCGCGCAAGCCGCTGGGCAGGCGCGACCATTCGATGGCCTGCGGGTACAGCAGGCACAGAAATACTCCGTAGGCGATCCCCATAACCGCGTGCATGATCCGCTCGCCGGCGGGCAATTTGCGCGTGCGATCCTCTTCGACGAAGTCGGTCAGCGTCACCACGATTTCGAAGGTCAGGATCAGCGCCAGCGGCCAGATCAGCAGACCATTCCACGTTGTCCAGGCCAATGAACCGAACACCAGCGCATAGGCGAAATCGCGTGAGGCGTGCAACTGCAATTCCCGGCGCGCGGTGGGAGTGGCCGCCAGATGCAACTGCCACTCGTGGTAGTAGAACGTGTCGAGCGCGCCCATCAGGCCCATCACCAGCAGTGTTGCGAGGGCCGGGATCACGCGGCGGGCACCATCTTGCCGCGATACGAACCTACGCCGGCGATGTTCACTTCGAAACTCCAGGACTCATCGTCGCCCCACGCTCTCGCGTCAATGCGCAAGGGGAGAGGCAGAATCCAGAGCCGCGCCCGCTCGGAGTGTAGTGTCATGCCCGAGGAATCAGCAGCGACGCGAAAGAGAATTCGTACCGGCCCGGCGGTCTCGAGCAGCAGGCCCTGATGTAGTCTCTGCAAACTCCGGCGTTCGGCGCCGTCGAACTGCCGAATCCACAATTCGCTGTCAGGCTGGGCGATCACCTGCAGTTCGACGGCGACCCGTTTACCTGCTCTGGGAAAGCCGATCAGTCGAGCCAGCCAGCGATTGCTGTGCCGCACGGAAACGGTGCCGGAAGCGCGGGCGGTGGGTGACGAATGGAACCGCCGCAGCGCGCCCGGCAGGGTGACGAAATCATCGCGCAGAAGCTGCGGGTACAGCATTCGCGTGCCTCCGGTACCAGATGAAATAGGCGATGAAGAACGGTAGCCAAATGAAGTCGTTGAACACATTCGTCCACATCGTGCGGAGCGGCAGGTCGGTGGTGTAGACAGTCCAGGCCCACCCGATCGGCCCGATCGCCTTGCCCAAAAATCCCAGTACGACCAGTTGCGGGTAGCGTCGCAGATCGTCTGCGACGACCCAATAGCCGTAGCCGTAGAGCCCAATGCACATGCCCAGGCCCGCCATGACGAAAGGATAGTTGATGCGCGGAATGTGGAAGAGATCGAACAGCAGGTTAGGGAAGAGCGCTAC
>Ga0105237_10009582_pt1 | contig 10369 bp, 10 predicted proteins | sample KBSC24metaG_FD_81520 | JGI IMG/M metagenome (GOLD analysis project Ga0105237, IMG submission 81520) | Corn rhizosphere microbial communities from Kellogg Biological Station, Michigan, USA - KBS C2-4 metaG | ecosystem: Host-associated > Plants > Roots > Rhizosphere > Soil | place: Michigan, USA... | reverse complement strand
CGGGTCGTTCGGCTATTGCGTCGCTGAGGCTAATTGGTTGGGAAGGGAAGACCCAAGCAAACCGTGCACGACTTCCTGATCGACCTAGCACCCATTGTGCGGGACAGCCTACAGCGGCTGTGGCCTGGGTCACCTGAACCCGCCATCATCGGCAAACCGAAGTCGAAAGCAAAGGTGCGCGCGCCACAACATCAAGACCGGCAATTATGTTCCGGTAGAAGTGCTCGCCGAGGTTGATCAGAAGACCGACGACGGCAAGCCCGGCTCCGGACGCTTGCAGTTCTCGACTTATGCGGGCGCAGGAGACCCGCCGCCGGTCGGCGGGGCCGCTAACGCCTGCACGGACGCGGATTCAACCAGCGCATCGTGGCTCCAGACTGGCGGAGCCGATAACTGCGGAGCGGCTACGCTGTTATATTGAGTTCCGCTATCAGGCTCCGTCGTTCATGTCCGGTTTGACTAACTCACTTGCGCGCGCGTTTTGAGATCTGCGCCAGAGCGCCTCCGCGATACACACAGTTGAACAGGATATTTACGGGCGGCGGCAACTTTCGGCCCGACATCATCCTTATCGATGTGCATAGCTCTCGTCCCAACGTCTAGGAGCATCAATCGATGATAACGATCCATCACCTCGGCGTTTCTCAATCGGAACGGATCGTCTGGTTGATGGAGGAGCTGGAGCTTCCCTATCGACTGAAGTGGTACAAGCGGAAGCAGAATCGGCTGGCCCCGGACGAGTATCTTGCGCTCCATCCGGCCGCGACCGCACCGGTCATAGAGGATGGTGACTTGATGCTCGCCGAGTCCGGTGCGATTGCGGAGTACATCTGTCATCGATACGCGCACGGGAAGCTGACGGTGCGTCCGGAACAATCCAACTTCGCCGAGTACCTGTATTGGATGCATTTCAACAACAACGTCTTGGGCCTGTTCTTCGCCAAAGCGGCGTTGCGTGCCGGAGCGCATGGGCCAGAGGCCGAGAGGATGGGCGGGCTGATCAAACGACGAGAGGAAGGGTACTTCCGCTTTCTGGAGCAAAGGCTTGGTGACTCAGCGTACCTGGCAGGTCCGGAGTTTACTTGTGCCGATGTGACGGTGGTTTTTCAGCTTACGACTGCTGTGCTTTTCGGTGGGCGTAGCATCGACGACCTGCCAAACGCGATCTCATACGTGCGGCGCATCGAGTCGCGCCCCGCCTATATCAGAGCGATGGCGATTGCGGGACCGAAGGCAATACCCCCGACGGAGTAGCATCGCAGGGGTGCACTACGTCCGGATCCGCATCCGCTGAGCAGCCTTTTCGCGCTATTGCTTCTTCTCCGTGAGCGCCTTGACGATTTCGCCCAGTTGCCGGAGCGCTTCGGCGTCCTCAGCACTGACCTGCTCGGAGCCCTTGCAGCGTGGGTCGGTCCGCTGCAACGCGCCGAACATGGCTTTGGTTACCGGAATCGCGTCGCAACCGTGCTCGGTCTCGCAGATGAAGTCGAACTCCGGGCGCGCTTTGACGTGACAGCCGAAGCAATTCAGACCAAATCGATTGTTGACTTCCGCGAAGCCTCGCGTAAAGATCTTCGAGCCGTTCTTGTCCACATCGATCCAGAAGAACTCCCAGTCGCGCGTGGCGGGACTGTACCCTTGTTGCTGCTTGATCATGACCTCATTGGGCATGAGTTGCACGACGGAACCCGCTGGATAGTCGCCGGTGCCAGCTGTTGCTACGGCGACTGTACCGGCGAGATTGCCAAGCAGGTTGTCCACATAGAAATGCCGAACTTTGGTCATCTCGGTAATGCATTTGAACGACTCATCGGTGACTTTGACTTTGGGCTCATCCCCGTTGCTGTCCAAGGCGTGAGTCGAAAGAAAGAGGGAGAGGGCGATGGCACACGCCGCGGCTGCTGAGCGCCCTCGGCGGTCTGTGGGCGCACCGTCAGGGATGTCGACGAGATGTGCCGACGCGAACCTTACAATTGACGTATGCATGGATTGAAGCGTGATCGACATCGAGCTCTCCTCAGGTCATTATTGATTATCAGAATTGTCAACAGCACGTCCCGCCCCGGATGCCATCCGGGTCGACCTTCAACGTTTGGCTCGCATTGCATCGCGGAGACTGCCTGATCGCAGCGCGTACTATCCGTGAGTCTATGCAGGCATTCGGCTCGCGAACCAGCTTCCTCAGAGCACGGCACCGCGCACGAACATCACGGCACCTCTCTGGCTCCTCAGGTTGGGATGGATCGAGCCCCTGGCCGCCACATGGTAATCACCTGCAGTGAGGCGCAAGTCTCCGATCGTCAAGTCACCCTCCAACACCAGGCATTCCTCCGCACTCGCGTGATGATGTCCCTCGATCAAGGCGCCTGGCTCCATCCGGAAGAGGTACGACTCCGCTCCCGTTTCCGGATCGCGATATAGCACCTTTCTTTCCAAGCCAGGCCGGATCAATACCCACTCACCATCGTCCATGCGTATGGTATGGAATGGCGAGGTTGATGCCTCCTGATCCAATGCACGCTTCAGCCTGGACCATAGATCGGGGGGCGTTGCGGTTTGATCTTCACGTTCGAGACGACTGAGGAGGGTCTCCCACCTGGCCACGCGCTCGCGGAGCAGGGGCTCAGCCTCCAGCCGTTGCTCGAAACGCAGACGCTCCTCGGGACTGAGGATACCGAGGACGTATTCACCCGCTAAAATCTCCGCGTCGTCTTTGCTCATTTGTCCAACAAATCCTTGAGTGCGATCAATCCCCGACGAACCCGGCTCTTGATGGTGCCCAGCGGCACATCGAGCGCGATGCTGACTTCCTCCTGGGTCATTCCGTGGAGGTAAATCAACAGAAGAGACTCCCGCTGCTCGGATGAGAGCTTGTCCATGAGCTCGTTGAACAAGACCGATCCTTCCGGCGCGTCCTCTGCAGCTGTCTCTTCATCGACATTCAACGTCGTCCCGGTGATCGCTGTTCGGGTCGCGTTACCCGGCTGGCGCAACCATGCTATCGCGCGATGTCGCGCGATTGTGTGCATCCAGCCCAGTGCGTCGCCTGCCGTTCGATCGAACAGATGTGCCTTGCGCCAGATGATCAGGTATGTCTCCTGCAGCACATCTTCCGCCGGCTGCTTCTGCACCACCATCCGCCGCACGACCGCCCACAGCCGGGAAGCGGTGAGTCGATAGAGCGCCTCGAACCGTGCCTTATCGCCCTCCGCGATGCGATCCAGGTCGTCGGCCAGCTGCTTGTTGTCCGGGCTCCCGCGATGTTCCGTGGTGCGGAGCGGCGTGTCCGGCTCGCTATCCACGGCCCCGATCGGCATCTGCGGGTAAGACAGTGGCTGGAGCTGCCTGGACATTAGGACCTTCCACGACTTCTGAGTCGACGGGCTGGCGAGGACAGGATGTGAGGTTGGTTTCCCACAATAGAGTTGCCGACTACCGGCGCCGGACAGAGAGGCCAATTCGGGCGCATGCTCATGCGTTGCGAAGCAACTCGGCCTGCACCAGCGCTCCAAACTTCTTCAACTGATCTGCCTGACGGGAAGAGAACTCGCGCGGAGTCGTATCGACCAGGCAGAGAGTTCCAACGGGCTTTCCCGCGGGGCCTTTCAACGCGGTACCAGCATAGAATCGGAGACCAAACTCACCCGTCACGAATGGGTTGTCCGAAAAACGCGCGTCCTTGGTTGCGTCCGGAACGATCATGACTTCGGGCTCGAAGATCGCATGGGCGCAAAAGCCTGGCTCGCGAGCGGTTTCATCCACGCCCTGCAGTCCGCAGGTGGACTTGAACCACTGCCGCCTCGCGTCGACCATGTTGATGAAGCACATCTTCACGCCGAACACGTCGGCCACTAAGTCCGTAATGCGGTCAAAGCGTTCTTCGCGCTTTGTGTCAAGTATATTCAGCGCGTGAAGATCGGCGACCCGCTCGCCGTCATCGACCGGGATTGGGGCGGATTTCATGCATGTCCTCCTCCGTTGGCACCTCGGCGATACCAGTGGATCCGATATCTACTTGTTACTACGCGGCCATCGGCGAGAAAGGATGCATCCTCTCGCAATTATTCTTACCTACGCAACAAGCGGCGGACGCCAGCTATCTTGAAGACCCCAGCTTCCTCTAGTCCACCTGATTGTGTGATCAACTGACGGGCAATCAGACCTCCAGCGCTCGGCTTGCTTGTGCAGCCACCGAGGCGAAAAACCTGCTCAGCTTCTACTGGCCCGTGGCTGCGTGACGATCGGCGGAGTTTTTGGATAGCGCGTTCACCTCGGAAGTCGCCGATTGCCTGTACTGTAATGCACAATCTGCTTTACGAGATCTTCAGCGGGCTTCGCCCGCTTGCAGTGGCTGGTGATTGCCAGCGTTGGACGCCGACGGGAATGCCATCCCCATTGCGATGACGGAGCACGCTTGATCGAACATAGGCGAATAGCGTTTGCGCTACTGCTCTCGCTGATCATTCATGCGCTGCTCTTGAGCCTGACCTTCGATGGCGAGGGGCTTGGGCTTCCGGGCTTCGGCTTCCCCTGGCAAGATCGACGCATCGAGGCGCCCGCTTTGATCGTCAGGCTCATTCCGCCACAGGCCCCACCTGCGGAGCCGGCGATTCCGTCGGTCGCACCGCCCTTGCAGCAAGGACCGGTCGAGCAGCCTTCTGCCAGTCGACCGCCCCCGACTCTTTCCGCGCCACCGGCGCCGCACGGACTAGAAATCGTTCCATCTGCCGGGCCAACGGCAGAAGCCAAGCCAACGGAAAACGCGCGGGCCGGTGCGGACACTGCGAGAGCGCTCCCGCGCGCCGAAGGGCCCGCCGACGCGGCGCCCACTACGATCATTGAATTGCCCGTCACCGACCTGAAGCCCGCCAACGAGGTCGAGGCCGCGCGGCAGGCAGCCGCGGAGCTGGAGGCGCAGCGGCACGAAGCAGCTCGTCAAGAGGCGGCCCGTATCGAGGCCGGGCGACAGGAGGCCCAACGCCAGGAAGCTGCGCGGCAGGCAGCCGCGGAGCTGGAGGCGCAGCGGCAAGAAGCAGCTCGTCAAGAGGCGGCCCGTATCGAGGCCGGGCGACAGGAGGTCCAACGCCAGGAAGCCGCGCGACAGGCAGCCGCCGAGCTGGAGGCGCAGCGGCAAGAAGCAGCTCGTCAAGAGGCGGCCCGTATCGAGGCCGCGCGACAGGAGGCCCAACGCCAGGAAGCCGCACGACAGGAAATTGCACGACAGGAGGCCGCGCGACAAGCTGCAGTGCGCCAACAGGCCGCGAGTGTCCAGGCTGGACAAGAGGAGGCAAGACGGGAGGAGAGGCTTCGGGCCATCGGACGGCAACTCGACGAAGAGGCTGCCCAACGCAAAGAAGAAGCTGCGCGACAGGAAATTGCACGACAGGACGCCGCGCGACAGGCCCCAGTGCACCAACAGACCGCGCGTGTCCCGCCCGAACAAGAGGAGGCAAGACGGGAAGAGAGGCTGCGGGCCATCGGACGGCAACTCGACGAAGAGGCCGCCCAACGCAAAGAAGAAGCTGCGCGACAGGAAATTGCACGACAGCAAGCCGCGCGACAGGCCCCAGTGCGCCAACAGGCCGCGCGTGTCCCGGCCGAACAAGAGGAGGCAAGACGGGAGGAGAGGCTTCGAGCCATCGGACGGCAACTCGATGAAGAGGCCGCCCGGCGCGAAGCCGCCTCGATTACCGATCGCGAGCCCAACCTGCTACCCCTGTCGTTGAGTAGGGGGCGTCGAGTGAAGCTGTTCGGACGCAGCCACCCCAACGTCGAACTCATACAGTACGCGGAGGCGTGGGCCCAGAGATTCCAACTCAACACCGAGGTCGAAACGATCCGTGAGGTGGCGAACCGGCCTCACAGGGATCCAGTGGTGACGGTCGCCATTCGAAGCGACGGTTCCGTGGAGTCGGTGACCTTTGAACTCCCCAGCGGGGTAGCGGAGGTCGATGACGCGATACGACAGATCGTGGAGCGCCAAAAGCCGTACGTAGCGTTTCCACAGGCGCTGGCTCGCGAATACGATGTGGTTGAAATCCGCCGCACCTGGCACTTCGACACGGTCATCCGGCTGTACTAGTGTGAGGCAGGAAGGCGCTTTTCTTGGATCCGCGGATTGCCCCTCGCGATGAAAGAAAGCGGCGGGGCGCTAGTCGCCCCGATTTGTCTGCGCACCGCGGATGCCCAGCCGCCGGCAATTTCACTGTGTTCTTGCAAAGGTTCCGCTATCCGGCATACGAGCGGATGATGGCGCTGGTGCCCGCCAGCTCATCACCATCCAACTGCAGAGAGGCGAAGATCGAAACGTTTAGCTACAACGCACTGTTCGTTGCGCTGAAAGGCCGCATCGCCGCCACCGCGCCCGTGGAGTCAACCGACAAGCCGGCGGAACTTCGGGTGAAGGCGCTTCCGATGTCGGTGCAAGAGCCCGGCGACACGCCACCAAGTGATCATCAGGGCGCCCCGCTGTGGCAACTCTCACACTCGCCGCTCACGTGCGATGACGCGGAATAGGCCACCATTGCTTTCGCGCGAACGTCCGCGTTTGCCTGGCCTCTTTTATCTTGCTCGGACCTCGCAAACCGCGCCGCTATTGGCTTGGTCCAAGTATCCCACCACCACTTATCTAGCTCAGTAGAGCTGTTCTTACGACTGCCTGGTGCCCGTAACCGACCATGGGGCACGCAACGGTCGCGCTGCCAACGTCATGCGTCACGCAGTCAAAACGCTGTGACACAAGGATCGCGGTCTGCCTCACCTCCAGATAACGCGAGTGATCCACTGGCCCGGGCAGCGATCTACATCAGGTAACGACCATCTGGAAATCGCGCGTGCGCTCTCATTTGCAATCGAGGCGGGCAGGCGGCGCTTGACCTGCAATTGCCGCAGGTCAAGCGCCGGGCCGGTCGTCTTACATCGCGCCAGCCGCATTCTTCAAGCCGAGCACCTCGATCGGTTCGATCGATGGCGGGCCGGCGAACAACTCGGGGGTCTTAGCCATCAAGGCTTGCGCGATCGGACCGGAGAGATGCGCCTGCCGGCCGGCCTCGTTATGGAAAGCGTCGAATACCCCGAAGGTCGTGGGCGACAGGCGCAGGGCGAACCAGATCGGCGTGGTAGCTTCCTGGCGCGCCAGCGCGAGGCCGGTTTCGAGAAGATCGGCGACAGCGGCTTCCTTCCCGGGCTTGGCTTCGAGGCGGGCGAACAATGCGAGCTTGATCATCGTGTTTCTCCTGTTGAATTCGCCGCCGTTTGCGGGATTGCGTGGCTGGCGATGGGCGCACTATAGGTTTCGTGACGCCATCGAGCTATTGGCAAAATCGACATCTTTGGTATTATTATTGCCATGAAGATCACTGTACTCGCCCTCGACGGGGTATTCGATACCGGGCTGGCCGTGGTGCTCGATGCGTTTGCCATTGCCAATGAATTGGCCGCGATGAGCGGATTGGAGTCTCCGCGCTTCGACGTGTCGCTAACCGGCATGCGGCGCCGGATCCGCACCGCGCAAGGCCTGGGTGTGCCGGCAGCGGCGGCGGAACGCAAGAAAACGCCGGATTGGGTGGTGGTGCCGGCCATCGGCTGCAAGATGCCCGCGCCGCTCGAGCATGCGCTGAGGCGCGCCGATGTGCGCGATGCATTGGTGATGCTGCGCACCTGGGCAGGTGACGGCGCATCGATGGCCGCCGCGTGCGTCGGCACGTTCGTGCTTGCCGAAGCAGGCCTGCTCGACGGCGAGGAAGCGACCACGACCTGGTGGCTCGCGCCGATGTTCCGCCAGCGCTATCCGGAAGTGAAGCTGGACGAATCGCGCATGGTGGTCCGCTCTGGCACAGTCGTCACGGCCGGCGCCGCGCTCAGCCATATCGATCTGGCGTTGTCGCTGATACGACAGGCCAGTCCGGAACTGGCGGGGCTGGTCGCGAAGTACCTGGTGGTCGACGCCCGTCCGTCGCAATCGGCCTATGCGATCTCCGACCACCTGATCCATGCCGATCCGCTGGTCGAACGCTTCGAGCGCTGGGCGCGCGGACGGCTCGATCGCGGGTTTTCTCTCGAGGAGGCGGCCGATGCGCTCGCCACCAGCAAGCGCACCCTGGCGCGGCGCCTGAAAGACACGCTCGGTAAGACGCCGCTGTCCTACTTCCAGGATTTGCGCGTCGAACGTGCGGTGCATCTGCTCAAGACCACCGACCACAACATCGAGCGGATCGCCTCGATGGTCGGGTATGCCGACGGCGTGACATTGCGCACGCTGCTCAGGCGGCGCCTTGGGCGCGGCGTGCGCGAGTTGCGGGCCGTGGCATAGCGGAAGCCATCGATTTCGCCAACGTGATGAAGCAGGCGGCGAGCCTCAAGAACCTGGAGCTGCCGCTGTGCTCGCCCGGCATTCGGAACAACACAAGCGCGACGGACTATCGGATGATCCACCAGATGTATCTGATGCGCTTCGATGGGAAGAAGTGGGTGGTGTTCGGGGATTTGCAGCTTGATCGAGAGGCGTGTTTCCCCGGTTTTTGTTCGAGGCCTGAGCCACCGTGTCCCTCGTGGGAGAGGGCGGGGGTGGAAGCTCTTCCCGTCTTCTCATGACGGATATCCGGCGACGATACGAATGGTTCTGAATAGCCGTAAGTATCCGGTTTCACATTCTTGGCAACCGATGTCCTGAGAATGGGTCCTTTCGCATTTCCGCTGCATCTGTGACCCCGATGTTCAATGGTGAAGCGCATGCCCCGCTGGCAAGCCCCTTGCTATCCCATTTGGAAATTCGGAGAGGGAAAGGGAATGCATCAGCCGATCACTCAGCCCGGGCGACTCGAGCCCTAAAGCAGCGAATGACGCTGAGCAGTCATCCCGTCGGCGGAGTGCACCCTAGTGAGTGCGCTGATTGTCGCTTTCGAGCGATCTTCGCCGGCGCCATGGTGGCTCTGGCGTATACGGACCTCGAAGGACGGTTCGTGGAAGCGAACCAGAAGCTCTGCGAGTTGCTCGGCTATACGGTGGACGAGCTGCGCACCTTCACCACATCCCGGCTGACACATCCCGACGAGCGAGACCAGCAGGAGCTGCTGAACAGGGAGCTGCTCAGCGGAACGCACAATTCGTTCAGTAGCGAGACAAGGTACTTTCGGAAGGACGGCGCGCTTCTGTGGATACGACGGACGGTGACGCTGCTGGATAGCTCCTCCCACGGGGAGTCCTCTCTCGTTCAGGTATTCGAGTACGTCGCCGAGCGCCGAGAGCTCGAGGAGCGCTTTCGCGCCACGTTCGATCACGCCTCCGTGGGGATCATGCATAGCTCCCTGGATCGGCAGATTCTCGCCGTCAATCGCAAGTTTTGCGAGATGGTCGGCTATACCGCAGAGGAGCTTCAGCTCGGCTCGGTAAGACGCGTGCATCATCCGGACGATTCTGACGCCGACCAGAATTTCGAAAAGCGGCTCGTGGCCGGAGAGATCGATAGTTTCGCGTTCGAGAAGCGCTACATTCGTAAGGACGGCAGCATCTTCTGGGCCAATCGCACGGTCTCTTTGGCACGCGACGAGGTCGGCCGCCCGAAATACTTCATCCGGGTAATCGAGGACATCTCGGCGCGCAAAGAGGCCGAGAAGAAGCTGATACACCTCGCGCATCACGACGCCCTCACCAACCTTCCCAATCGGACCCTCATCCGCGAGCATCTGGCTGCCGCGCTGGGCCGCTCGGCACGCCACGACCGGCGGCTCGCGGTGCTGTTCGTTGACCTCGACGGCTTCAAGCTAGCCAACGACACCCACGGCCACGAAGCGGGCGATACGCTCCTGAAGGTCGTTGCTCACCGCTTGCTCACGCAGATGCGGCAGGGCGACATGGTGGGACGCCTGGCCGGCGACGAATTCGTTCTGATCTGCGAGGACCTCGACGATCCGGGGACGATTTCCCAGCTGGCCCAGCGCATCAACGACACGCTGCGGGAAGCAGTGGCATTTCGCGACGCACAGCTAGTCGTGACAGCCAGCATTGGCATCGCACTCGGCCACGGCAGCACTCATTCGGTGGACGGACTGCTTGTCTCGGCCGATATGGCAATGTACGAGATCAAGAGCAAGGGCGGAGACGGCTGGCAATTCTTTTGCGAAGACTTGCAGGCACAGGCGCAGCAACGCATCGCCATCACCAATGGTCTGCGGCTTGCGATCGAGCGCAACGAGCTTTATCCGCGCTTTCAGCCCATCGTTGCAGCTCAAAGTGGACAGATCGTCGGTGCGGAACTTCTACTTCGCTGGCGTTCACCGGAAGGGGAAGTGTCGCCGGCAGTATTCATTCCGATTGCCGAGATGACGCGCTCGATCTTGCCGATCGGGCGGTGGGTATTCCGCGAAGGATG
>Ga0105237_10009581_pt1 | contig 10370 bp, 5 predicted proteins | sample KBSC24metaG_FD_81520 | JGI IMG/M metagenome (GOLD analysis project Ga0105237, IMG submission 81520) | Corn rhizosphere microbial communities from Kellogg Biological Station, Michigan, USA - KBS C2-4 metaG | ecosystem: Host-associated > Plants > Roots > Rhizosphere > Soil | place: Michigan, USA... | reverse complement strand
TCTCAGTGGATGGTATCCAGGTGTAGATACCGCATGGTTGATAGCTTATGCCGCAGGAGGAATTACCAACTTTAATGTGAATGACTTCAGCATTAACGCAAGTGGCTTTACAGCATACAACAATTTATATGGAGGTTATTTCTATATCGCGTTAAGAGGTACTGATAGCCTTATGTTATGTTATAAGGCGCCGGTGCCAGGTACCGGTCAGCCCGGTGTGCCGGGTGGCCCTGGTGGTATAGGACAGCCGGGTAGCCCAGGTGGTCCGGGTGGTCCGGGCAGTGGTGGTACGCCTCCGGGTTCAGGTGGCCCTGGTGGTGCCGGTGGTCCGGGTGATGGTGTATCTCCTCCGGGTTCAGGTGGCCCTGGTGGCCCTGGTGGTTCAGGCAGTGGTTCTCAACCTGGTGGTCCAGGTGGTAGTGGCGGTACAGGCGGAACCGGTGGTCCTGGTGGTACAGGTGGCCCAGGTGGAAGCGGTGGCCCAGGAGGCTCTGGTGGTCCCGGTGGTGGAAGTGGAGGTCCGGGCGGTAGCGGTGGCCCAGGCGGCTCCGGCGGTCCGGGCGGTGGAAGTGGTGGTCCAGGTGGTTCCGGTGGTCCGGGCGGTAGCGGCCCAGGCGGTAGTGGTCCCGGTGGTGGTCCCGGCGGTAGTGGTCCTGGCGGTGGTCCCGGTGGTCCGGGAGGCCCAGGTGGCGGCGGTCCTGGTGGTCCGGGAGGCGGTGGTGGTGCAGGTGGTCCATGTGTTCCTCCTGAACCTGATTTCCTCACTTGTAAAGCCATTCCATGGCTGGTTGGCTGCGGCCTCACAGGCTATGGTTGCTATAACCTGTTTGTTTCCGGCGGTACGGCCTTAGGTGCAGCAGGGGGTGCAGCAGCATTTGGTGTAGGTGCCTTCTTTGGTGCAGCAGCGGGTGCAACTGCGGGTGCTGTAGTGGCAAGCTTTGTCTGCGGCTATGGTGTCGGTACCTGTCTGCAGGGTAATACAACATTGCCGGGCAAGGCCGTCAAATGGCTGATATGTAAGCCGGTGGTGGCTTCCTGCGACCCGAATGAAATTCAAGGGCCGGCAGGCTATGGCCCACGCAAGATGGTTGCTAAGAATGAAACACTTACTTATACCATCCTGTATGAAAACGATCCAAATTTTGCAACAACTGCTGCGCAAAGAGTAAGAGTACGTCAGGCTTTGGATAGTCATCTCAACCCTGGCAGTATCAATATCGGCAGCTTTGGATTTGGTGGTTATGTGTTTGATGTGCCTGCTGGTGTTTCTAACTACAGCACTACGCTTAACCTGGCTGATTCATTAGGCTTTAATGTACAGGTAACAGCAGGGCTTGATGTGGTGAACAGGGAAATCTTCTGGGTGTTCCAGTCAATAGATCCATCCACAGGATTACCTCCTACAGATCCATATGCAGGTTATCTTGCTATCAATGATTCTACAGGCAAAGGACAAGGTTTTGTAAGCTACACTATCAAACCTACCAATGATGCTAAAACAGGAGACAGCATAATAGCCAAGGCGAATATCGTGTTTGATATTAATGCAGCTATCGGCACTAACACTTATGTGAACGTGGTAGATGCAGTTGCACCGGTATCTTCCGTTATTGCTTCTTCTGCACAGGTATCACAAAACTCTATTATCAGTTTGTCTGTTGATGCGGCTGATGATAAAGGTGGTAGTGGCCTCAAGCCTGGATATGAACTCTACTATTCAGAAAACGGTGGCGACTTTGTTAGATATGATAGTGTGTTCACGAACAACACCTTCAACTTTGCGGGCAAGCCTGGTAGTGAGTATTGCTTCTTTACCATTGCTACAGATAATGTAAACAACAGAGAGGCATTAAAATCTGCATGTGATGTAAGTATTAAACTGGATGGAAAACCATTGCCTGTTACATGGCTGTACTTTACAGGTCAGCGTGTAGATTGGGATGCACAGCTTAAGTGGGGAACCGGTGTTGAAATAAACACAAAACAGTTTATCATACAACGCTCCGCAGATGGCAGAACCTTTGATGATATAGGAGTGATAAAAGCAGCAGGAAGCAGCAGCAATGCCAATTATTATAACTATACAGATGTTAATGCAGGATCTGCTGTAAAAGGTAACGGTAGATTGTACTACCGCCTGCGCCAGGAAGATAAGGATGGTAAAGCGCTCTATTCAAAGATTATCTATATAGATTTTGATTTGTCTCAGAAGTTGCTGGTGAGCGCAACGCCGAATCCGTTCAGCAATAGTATATCATTGTTGATTAGTGGTGCGTTTGTATCAGGAAGCCCAACTGACAAAGCGGAAATATATACATTGGATGGCAAGCTGCTCTATCGTAACAGTATTGCAGGCTGGCGTAACAATGTACGGATGCCATTAAGCAATCTGCCTGAATTCCCGCAGGGCGTGTATGTACTTAAAGCATACATCAACGGCAGCTTATATAATGTAAAAGTGGTACGTCAGAAATAGGAAGCAACAGTAAAAGTAAAAGCCCTATTGTTTATAAGATTAAGCCGGGTGATTTTTATCATACCGGCTTAATTATTTGTATGGGAAAAAGATTTTGAATTGATATATAGCAAAAGCTAAGTATGCTAAAACTGCATTGGTTGTGGGCTTATGTAAAGACGGGCAATGCATTAATGCTTTTCCTTAATTATGTAGCAAGTGTTATATTTTTAGGAATAACAACGGTAATACTCGTTCCTTCATTTAACCTGCTTGAAATAGATATGTTTCCATGCAAAAGCTTTAGCATGTCTTTTATTATAAGGAAACCAAAACCCTGACCTTTTAATTCATGTTCTTCTATAACAACATTCTTATTTGATTTTAGAAGCTCTTCAATCATAGGTTGTGATATACCAATACCATCATCAATAACAGTAACCGATACAATATTGTCGCTTGTTTCAGCCTTTACCTGTATAAGGCCATGTTCTGAGTATTTGATAGAGTTGGTTATAAGCTGTAGCAGCAAAGTTTGCAGCAAGTCTTTATATTGAAAAAGTGTTGTATCATTCGGAACTTTATTTACCAATGGAATCTTTTTTGTTTCAGCCATCGGCGTAGCATTTGCCAATACAGATTTTACAAGATCTCTTAATTGAAAGCCGGCAGCAATAAACTGCATATTTCTTTCGTGGTGCTTTATCCATGTAAGCATATTGCTTGCCATGCCATGTAAACTGCCAGATGAATCGGCTATCAATGCAAGCGTTTCATCAAAGGCCGCCTTGTCAAATTGTTCTTTGTTTTCAGATAAAGATTTGGCAAGCCTGTTAATGAACTTTAGTGGTGTAATAATATCGTGCCCAATAATTGAAATAAGCCTGTTTTTAAGTTGATAGTCTTGCTCGAGTTTATTTTGATAATCTTCAAGCTGTAATATTTGCTGCTCCAGTTCTTCATTCTTTTCTTTTATTATTTCAGCATGTCTTGCATGTTCTGCAGCAAGCAACCTGTTTCTTTTGCCCCTGCTATAAAATAATGCTATTACAAGACAAAGCACTACGCATACAGATACAGACAAATAGAGAATATTAGTAAACCTTTGCTTCTGATGGGTAACAGCCAGGCTGGTTTGCAATAGCTGGCTTTTAATTTTTTCTGAATTATATTTCTTTTCCGCTTCAAACACGACGCCACGGTTTTCAAGTATTTTACGCTCCTTTGTAAAGTTTATAAGTTTCTCCAGGTACAGCAGCGATTCCGCGTAATCTTTTTTCTGCTTGTAATAGTTGTACATTTCTGTATAATACAGTTCGAAGAAAGCATTGTTGGCAACAGGTTTTAATTCATTCAAGTCATCCCGAATTAATCTTAATGCTTCAGCATCGTTACCTGTCTTAAGAAGTATAAGACTTTTCATAGCAATGCGTTCGTCTTTTATATAGCCTGAATAGATATCATTATTTAAAGCCTCAGGACTTGTAGAAAGATCTATATTTTTTTTGGCTAAAGTATAGTTACCTCTTGCATACTCAATTTTAGAATGCAGAAGATTATAGGTAGAAAAAAATACAATCGTATCTTTTGGCCTTTGCGCTTTATACCCTTCATTGAGAGTTTGTTCAGCGCTATCCAGAAGAGATTTATTTCCCGTAACATAAAATTCATTAATAAAGCTTGCCGTTGCATTGCAATTAAAGCTGTATACGTTTTTTAGAAGCAAGGTATCAATAAGATATGCTTTAAGTGCCTGCGATTCACGTGTGTATTCTATGCATTGCTCATAGTTATTCAGGTTCATATACATTTCACCCATGTTGCCTAACAAACGACTTTTGGCTACAACCTGCTCCGGGTATTTATCTATATAATCAAGCCCTTGCTGAAAAACAGAAATAGCATTTTCATATTGCTCCAGGTAAGCATATGCCGTTCCCTTTACAACCAAGGCTATGCCGTAATATTTTCTTTTTAAAACGCTGTCTTTGTCAAATGCTTCAATAAGTTTATTTGAGTATGCGAGAATAGAATCTGGTTTTACAATCGTTTGATAATAATAGGTAACGATAGCTCTATAAAGATTTATTTTTTGTTGACCGGAATTGCTGTTTGATGCATAGCTTTTTGCAAGCGTTGTTAGTGAATCAAGCAGTGGCTGATTCAATTTTGTTGTGTAAGGAGTGCTAAAGATTATTTTGCAAATCTCTTCCGGGGTGATATTGCTGTTTTCAGGATGTAAAGAATCTGGCAATACATCAAATGCATGCTTTGCATTTTGTCCATAGGAATATTCAAATAAAAAGATCGCAAGGTTCAATAGGAGGATTAGCGTTTTCATGGCATACCCAATTTTGCGTTAATTAAAATTACACAAAACTTGTAAGTGCTGTATTACTTATTAGTAAATAGTTGCCAGGATCTAAGACAAGTAGTATTGAATGGATACCGGAAAAAGAAAACCGATTTTCATGTGCATTGTTTTACCGGTATTTCTTATTCTTTTTTTGTCTGCGCTTTCTTTACCTGTTTTTTTAGCGGCTTTGGCTTTTTTTCGTCTGGCTCATCACCTAATAACTGGCCCCATGGTTTAAGATCTTCCACCCTGTCAAAAACAATTTTCATAATAGCAATTACTGGAATAGAGAAGAACATGCCTGATATGCCCCACATCATCTCGCCAATAATAACGCCTATCAAAGTAATGAGCGCATTAATGCGCACTTTAGAACCGACAATAAAAGGCAAAAGAAAATTACTATCCACCAGGTGAACGCAAATAATGGTGACAGCTACAAGAATTACTTTAGTGGCTACTGCTGCCGTGGCAAAAGTGATAAGTGAACTAAGCAGCAGTGCTGAAAATATACCGATATATGGAATAATATTAAAGATGCCCACCACCAGGCCAAGCAGTATGGCGTATTTAATGCCCAGTATCCAGAAAGTAATGCAACATACTGAGGCTACAATACTCATTTCAAGTAATAATCCTGCCACATACTTGCGAATGATGTATTGCACCTGTTCAATAATTTCTAATACGGTAAGTTTATTTTCTTCTTTAAAAACATTTACCAGGAATTTTACAATAAGCCGGCGGTAAAACAACAGGAAGAAAGTATATATCATTACAAAAACAAGAAACAAAACAATGGATGAAACAGAAAGTACAGTAGTGCCGAGTACAGCAGTGCCGGAGGAAAGCAGTTTGGATGTAGCATTGTCTACATAGGTCATTTGTTTCTGCGTATCAAGATTAAATTTATCAGATATCCAATGGCGCAGATTGATAAAGGTATTGGTTACCTGTTCTTTGAAAAGAGGCCAGTCCTGTACAAGTTTTGAAAGCTGTGCACCAAGCAGGTACAATACAAAGCCAACGCACACAATTATTGTAATAAGCGAAAAGAAAGAGGCGGCGCTTCTACGCATTTTTAATTTACGCTCAAAGAAATTTGCAAGCGGTAAAACAAGAATAGCAAATAAAGTGGCAAGAATAAGCGGAGACAATACTTCTTTGCCAAGTACTGCAAGGTAACCTATGGCAATAAGGCTTATAAGTACTGCAGGCAGCTTTATATAAAAAGGTGAATTTTTATAAGATTGAATTGTCATAAGCTTAATCAGATTTTCTAAACTGTTTTCGCGTTTCCGGTATTCGGGCCATAAGTTAGAGAAATATGCACACATTTGCCTTTTGTAAAAAACATAATCGCCTATCTTTCAAAAAACACTTCTCAAATCATGCCAATTGTAAGAGAGGGTAAATACTCACCGTAATAATAGTTATCTTGCTATCGTATTTTGAAGCTTCGCTTTTGGCAGTATATTAAACAAATATGTTTTTGTATGCGGCGTTGTTTTTGCAACTAATTAATACTTACTTTAGGCTAACAAATTTTATATGAAAACCATCCTTGTTCCTACAGATTTTTCAGCAACAGCAACAAATGCTGCGCACTACGCTGTACACTTAGCTAAACAATTAAATTGTTCTAAAATAATTTTTTACCATGCTTACCAGGTGCCGATAATGACCGACGCGGTAATGACGCCGGTTGAACTTTTAGGCATTGATGAAATAAAAGAAGCCAGTGAAAAAGGTCTGGAGAGATTTCGCAGAACCCTGCAGGAATATGCAGGTGCTGACAGTGGCATTGAGCTGGAAACAATCAACGAATTTGCTTTTCTTACAGATAGTATTGATGAAGTGTGCAAAGTGAATAGTGTCGATCTTGTAATAATAGGCATTACCGGGGGTGATAAAATGGAAGAAGTGCTTATTGGCAGTAATACCATAAGCGTTGCAAGGCATACAACCGTACCAGTAATTATTGTGCCTTCTGAAGTTGAGTTTACGCCTGTAAAAGAAATAGTGTTGGTCTGCGATTTTAAAAAAGTGATAGAAACAACGCCTGTTGAGCCTGTTCGTAAGCTGATTACAGAAACCAATGCCAAATTGTTTGTGCTTAACATAGATCATGAGCATAAACAAACTACAGAAGATACGCCTTTTGAAAGCCTGATGCTGGACACATTATTGCAGGGACTTAACCCAGAATATCATTTTATTGATAATGCAGATTTTGTAGAAGGTATTAATCAGTTTGTAACAAATAAGAAGGTTGATTTAATTATTACCATCCCCAAGAAGCATGGTTGGTTTGAAGGGCTGTTTAAAAGAAGCCATACCAAAATGCTTGCTTTTCATACACACGTGCCGTTGGTGGTAATGCACGATTAAGAAAAAGTGTTACGGTTTCATACTTCATTGGCTGATAATTGCTTGAGGTTTGTTGCCTATGGCTTACAGCAATGCCTTATAGCATCTTTCGTTCAATAATCGTTTGCAGGTTTTTTATAATACTTCGGCTAAAATTTTTTCACAATATAATTTCTCACTATATTCATTCCGTCTTCGAAGTTGCAGCTCTAACAGGGCTATGCAACTTTTTTTATTACACTTAAAACTTATCTCATGAGTACCCAGGCACTATTGCAGGCATACAACTGCACAGAAGATATATGGGATGAAATGTGTTGCGGCAATAAACAAAAAATCCGCGACCAATATGCCAAGGTATTCGATGTGTTACAGAGCCTCCAGGTTAATGATCTTGAACAAAAAGATCGTCTTGCCGGCGAACTTTTTATGAACCAGGGCATCACCTTCACCGTGTACAGCGATAACGCCGGCATTGAACGTATTTTCCCTTTTGACATCATTCCTCGTATCATCACTTCAAAAGAATGGGAACATATTGAAAAAGGCATTCAACAAAGGCTTAAGGCCCTTAATATGTTCCTGAAAGATATTTATAATGAACAGCAAATTATTAAAGAGGGGGTAATACCGGCCGCCCTTATTGCATCATGCCAGCATTACCTGCGTGAAGTGCATGGCATACAGGTGCCGCACGATATATATGTGCATATAAGCGGTATAGATTTAATACGTGGTGATGACGGAAAGTTTTATATACTGGAAGATAACCTGCGCACACCAAGCGGCGTAAGCTATATGCTTGAAAACAGGGAAGTTACCAAACGCATTTTTCCTGATATGCTCGCCGCTAATAAAGTGCGGATGGTAAATAATTATCCCTTGTTGCTGCACCAGATTTTATTGTCTATGGCGCCGCAGCAAATTTCCAATCCAACTGTTGTATTGTTAACGCCGGGTGTTTTTAATTCTGCTTATTATGAGCATACTTTTCTTGCGCGGCAAATGGGTGTACAATTGGTGGAAGGAAGAGATCTTGTGGTGGATAATCATAAAGTATACATGAAAACCACACGCGGGCTTGAGCAGGTGCATGTTATTTATCGCCGTATTGATGATGATTTTCTTGACCCGATGGTGTTCCGGCCGGAAAGCGTACTGGGTGTTCCGGGCATTATCGGTGCTTACCGCAAAGGCAATGTTGCTTTGATTAATGCTGTTGGCAATGGTGTAGCTGATGATAAAGCGGTGTACGCTTATGTGCCAGCCATGATTAAATATTACCTGAATGAAGATCCCATATTGTTAAACGTTCCTACTTATGAACTTATGAATGAGGATGCACGGCAATATGTGTTTGAAAATATTCAGAAGATGGTGGTAAAGCGCACCAATCAATCCGGCGGTTATGGAATGGTGATGGGCAACAACATTGAAGAAAGTGAATGGCTGAAAGCTAAAGCTGAAATTGAAGCAGACCCAAGAAGTTTTATAGCACAACCTATTATTAAACTCTCTACTGTTCCATGTTTTATTGATGGCAAATTTCAGCCCCGGCACGTAGACCTTAGGCCATATGCATTATGCGGCCCCGATGGGGTAAAAATTGTACCCGGCGGGTTAACAAGGGTTGCTTTACGTGAAGGCTCACTGGTGGTAAACTCATCACAAGGCGGCGGAAGTAAAGATACCTGGGTGGTAGACATCTGATAAACTTATACAGCCTGTCACTGATTATGGCATAACAAAAAATTACTGCTGACAACAAATCTAAAAATATTGCATGCTTAGTAGAATCGCAGATTCATTATTCTGGCTTAACCGCTACATGGAAAGGGCGGACAGTCTTTTGCTGGTAACCAAAACAATTTACAATCTGTCCCTCGATAAAGGTGTTAATAATAATCTTACCTGGCGGCCGGCTATTGAAACGTTTACGCATACAGAAGAAGACAGGCTGGTGCATCTTGAAAACAATACAGACGCAACGCTAAATCTTTTAATGGCAGATGTTACCAATCTTAATTCACTTAAAGTATTACTTACCAGGGCTCGTGAAAATGCAAGAGGGGTACAGGATCATATTACCAAAGAGGTGTGGGAGCAGGTAAACCAGATGTACCACCTGATTAATCATCCAAGCCTTTCCAATAAACTTACCAGCTATGCCGCGCCGGAAACCATAGACAATTTTTCGAGGAACGTATTGTTATATACAGGTATTTTGGACATTACCATGCCACGTGGCATCGGATGGAATTTCATGAATCTTGGTAAGCATATAGAACGTTGCCTGCTTACACTTGATATGACAGAAAAGCAATATGCAGAAGTGCAGTACGATCTTACCCGTTCTAATGATATTATGCAGTGGCGCTATTTACTTTTATCATTATCAGGGTATGAATTGCATTTAAAAACCTATCGTACCAATAACTACAATAAAAATGTATTGCACCAGGTGCTCATCAACGAAAATTTCCCGCATTCGGTTATATATTCATTAAGCCGTATAGATCGCTATCTTCAATTGGTGGTCAACGAAAACAGAACACCTGAAAACCAGTCTTTACTACGAATGTTTGGCCGTCTTAACAGCCGTGTAAAATATGTGGATTTCGATTCGCTTAACAAACTTACCTTGCAGCAGTTTTTATCAGAAGTACGCTATGAGTTGTTTGAATTCAGCAAACAGGTTGCGCAAAACTTCTTTTCTTATTCTTAAGTATTAAGTACATACAGCGATGCCCACATTCAGGATACATCATATTACCAAATATGAGTACGACAGGCCAGTAAAAGAAAGCATGAACGAAGTAAAAATATTCCCTTGCAACGATGATAAGCAGGAAGTATTGTCGCAGGAACTGGTGGTTACCAATAATCCGGATATACAATATTTTACAGATTACTGGGGAAATAAAACAGGCTTGTTTAGCTTATTGCCTTCTCACAAAGAATTAATTATTGAAAGCAAGTTAAAGGTTCGTACCATTACATCATCGCAGATAGATTTTAATTTCCACGCTGGTTTTGATGAGTTGAACAAAGAAGTAGAAAGCAATCTTCAGCTACTTGAATTATCATCTGCTGAACACATTAAACGCCAGGACCAGATAGATGAAATTGCTGCAAAAATTTTTGATCCAGGCAAAAGCGTTGCCGCAGTTGTTGAGCAATGCAGTGAAT
>Ga0105237_10009580_pt1 | contig 10370 bp, 6 predicted proteins | sample KBSC24metaG_FD_81520 | JGI IMG/M metagenome (GOLD analysis project Ga0105237, IMG submission 81520) | Corn rhizosphere microbial communities from Kellogg Biological Station, Michigan, USA - KBS C2-4 metaG | ecosystem: Host-associated > Plants > Roots > Rhizosphere > Soil | place: Michigan, USA... | reverse complement strand
GCTTTCGCGAAGCAATATAGTGTTCGACGTAGGCCCTAAACGCTCTCCGTAGCCCTTCGAGCACTTTCCCGTTCTGGGTGTCTTGCGATTTGAGGTCCAGGCCCTGCACCGAAACCACGGGCAGAAGCTCCCGCGTCGTAGAGGTGATGAAAACCTCGTTTGCAGCTTCCAGATCGGCGGGCACCAACGTTTTCTCTCCGACTTGGAGCCCCGGAACACGGATTTCCTCCAGCAGGATCGCGCGGGTCACTCCGGGAAGGCAGCCGGCAGCGAGGGGAGGAGTCCACACTTGCCTCTCTTGCACTGCGAAAATGTTAGCCGAAGTGCACTCGGCAACCTCGCCACGCTCATTGAGGAGCACGACTTCATCCAATCCCTGGTCATGGGCGCGTTCGTACCAGGTGAGATTCTCCGACCAGGAGAGATTCTTGGTGCCGGCGAATTCGCTAGCGGCGTGACGTGCATTGGGAATCAGTCCCAACTTAACGGTGCTTGCCCAGCGGTTCACGTCCGCAGTGAAGGCAATCACATCGAACTCGCGCATCGGGCCGGGACCTTCAAACATACCGCCCCGGTTACGGATCACTGCGACGCGCAGGGTGGCGTTCAATGCTTTGTTGGCATCTATCAGGCGGTGCAGGCGCTGTTCAAGCCAGTCCCGCTCGGGAGGGAAGGGAACCCGCATGCGGCCGGCGTCGGTATGCATCCGAGACCAGTGGCGCTCCCACTCGAACATTACGCCGTCATAGACGCGGATGGTCGAGAATACTCCCCAGCCATTGAGCAGCCCGACTTGCCCCGCCGAGAGATCTTGCGCTCCAGTGTCGCGAATCTCGTCATTGTGGAGCAAATAGCGGTGCATGGAGGTGTACTTTCATTTTAACGGTCAGCGGGCGATCTATATTGGCCGCAGTGCGTGGCGCGGTTATTTTTTAGGGACCAGCGCCAGAACTGTCTGCGCGATCAGAGCCTGGCCCACTGCCGAGGGGTGAATATCGCAGACTCCGGTGGAAAGCGGAATCAACAATCCGGCCGCGCATGCGTTTCCACCTGCTGGTACTGAGGCGGCGTTGAATGTCGCGAACGCATCCGCTACTTGTACGCCGAAGGTGTTCGCCACTGTGGCCAGAATGCCGTTGAGCGCGGAGATCGGACCGACCTCGGTCAGGTCGGTGTAATTGCGGGCGTAAGTGGTCACCGCTACGATGGGGCCGGTATAGCCCGCTTCAAAGCGAATCCGCCCGAAGATGGTTGCCAGGTTAGCTCCGTAGGTAGCCAACACACCTGGCAAGCCGTTGCCGAAACAAGTCGGGTCTCCATGGCACGCCCCCAGCAAGACACCCAGGTCATTCGCGCCAATGTCGATGGTCACCAGTTGCACCTTTTTGCTTGCCTCAAGATAGTCGATGGCGTAATCCATCTGCGTTCCGCTGTAATCGGCAAAAAGCGGGAACACCGCGCGCCAGGCTTGGCAGCCAGTGTCCGGAGCAAGGAGGCTCAGAAAGTGGCTGGTGGTTTCACCGAAACAGGACGCGTTGGCCACCTTCAAATTGGCACCCTTCGAAACGATATCCGGGTAGCCATGATAATCCTCCAAATCGCCTGGAGGCTGGGCTAGAGGTGTGTAACCAAAGGCGATCGAATCGCCCAAAGCCAGGTATTTCGTGCTGTTCGAAAGATCTTTGGGGTGCTCCGCATAAACGGGCGTCAAGCCCGCAAAACAGATCGTCCAGAGGAGAGTAAGCAACGCAAAACTTCGATGTCGCATAGAACTTAGGGTAGCCAAAATCCGTGGGATCAGCTAGGCCTTGCCCGCAGCCTTCTTCATCACTATGCTGACGTCGTCCGGATTGATCAGGTCGGGCACCGTCCAGCCGTCCAGGTTGTATTCGGACATGCACTGCTCGGCGAAGCCTTTGTACTTCGCGGTCTGACCCAGCGCTTCGGCCACCATCAACACTTCGAAGCGGATGCTTTCGTGGCTGCCGAAGTAATTGCGCTCGTAGAGTTCATGGCGCCCGCCAAACTCGGTGCCCATGGAGTCCCACATCAGCTTCATGAGTTTTACGCGATCCTCGGCGCCGTAGCCGTTCGAACCACGTACGAACTGGTCCAGATATTTGCGAATCTCCGGATTCTTGAAATCGCTCGAATGCGATGGAAGATAGATCAGCGCGCTGGCCAAGACGTTTTCGACAATTTCCTTGAGTTTGGGATAAAGCGTGCTGGCCGCCACGCGGTACGCCAACCCGTAGTCGAGGTTGGGCAACACGTGGCCGGGCGTCCACGGGACGGTGGCGCGCGCCATCGCGTCGGTGAGTCCCCAGAACAGATTGCGCCACGCCAGTACTTCGCCGACCTGCGCCTGCACGCCGCGAAAGTCTTTTGTCCCGGTGGCATCCACGGCCTTGAGTAGCAGACCGGCGATGAAGTCGAGTTTGACGGCCAGACGCACGCAGCCGTGGAACATAAACCTGGGCAGGAATCCCGAGCGAGGGAAGAAGTTGTTGACCTTGTCGATATCGCCGTACGCGAACACGTTTTCGTAGGGCACAAAAACTTTGTCGAATACAATGATCGAATCGTTCTCGTCCAGGCGGCTGGAGAGCGGGTAATCGAACGGGCTGCCCGTAGCGGCGGCAGCCAACTCGTAAGACGGCCGGCAGAATAGCTTGACGCCGGGCGCATCCGTAGGCACGATGCAGACAAACGCGAAATCCTTCGTCTTGATGGGCAGCGCGCCGTTGTTAGCGATGAAATTGTAATGCGTGAGGGTCGACGTGGTGGCGACCACCTTGGCTCCACTCACAATCAGGCCGGCATCGGTTTCCTTTTCGACGTGCATATACACATCGCGGACCTCTTCCAGCTGCTTGTTGCGGTCCACCGGCGGATTGACGATCGCGTGATTGACGAAAGTGACTTCCTCCTGGACCTTTTTGTACCAGCGCTTGGCATTTTCTTCGTAGGGCGCATAGAATCCGGAATTTGCGCCGAGCGTGGCTAGGAAAGCAGCCTTATAATCCGGGCTGCGGCCCATCCAGCCATAAGTAACGCGCGCCCATTCGGCGATCGCGTCGCGAGCGCCCACCAACTCGTCCGCAGTGCGCGAGGCGCGAAAGAATTTATGCGTGTAGCCGCCGCTGCCGGTATCGGTCTCGGTGCACAGCGCGCCCTTACGCTCATCGTGCAGGGCGTCGTACAGCCGGGCCAGCATCCGGACCGTGTTGCGAAAGGCTGGATGCGTGGTGACATCCTTGACGCGCTCGCCGTAAATATAAATCTCGCGGCCGTCGCGAAGGCTTTCGATATATTCCTGGCCGGTGAACGGTTTTTTTCGACCGGCGGAACTTGATTCAGCCATGATTCCCTAAATCCCCTCGTGGCCGCACACCTAGGTCCGCATGCGCGCCAGAAAATATAGTCCCACAAGTGAAAAGACCACGTCCGGCGACCAGGCTGCCAGTTGCGGGGGCAGCTCGCTCAAATTTCCCAACTGCTGGAAGAACTGGTCCACCGAAACATAGGTGACGAAAATGACAAAGCTCATACCGATGCCCGCCATCCCGCCGCGGTTGCCCGCCAGAAATGCTAGCGGCGCCGATACCAGCGCCAGGATGAACGCAAACAAAGGCACGGAGAATTTCTTGTATAGCTGGACTTGCAGCGGTATCGTATCGAAACCGCTTTGCTGCAGCTCTCCGATGTAGGAGCGCAATTCCAGAAAGTTCATCTGACTCGACTGGAGAGCTTCCTTGACGAAGTAGTCGGGGGTTTCTTTCAGTTCCGGAAATACCCGGATGTTCCCCGCGAAGTCGAATACCGAGGCCGAGTCATAGCCCTTTAAATCGCGGCTCCACCCATTTTGAAAAACCCAGGCATTCAGCGCAGGCTCCCAGCGCGCTCGTTCCGCGACAATGTGCTTTTTCAGCCGGAATGTCGCGGGGTCGATCTCGAACACATTCACGCCTAGCATCACGTTGGCCTTCTGATCGAAGTATTTGTAGTTATAGATGCGATCTTCCAGACCGTAGAACCATTTGCGTGTCGGATCGAGATAGGTCTGCGCCGGCCTCCCCTTGATCTCGGAGCGAATGGCGTCCTGAATGCGGTCGGCGTCCGGAACCCAGTAGTGATCGAAAGCGAATAGGCCGCCGCTAAGCAGAAATCCGCCCACCAGGATCGGTACAGCCAGCCGGTACATGCTGACGCCGCAAGCCTTAAACGCGGTGACTTCGTTGTTCTTGGTGAGTACGCCGAACACCACCAGTACGGCCGTTAGCACACTTACGGGTGTGAAGCGATAAATGAGGCGCGGTGACAGAAAGAACAGGTACGTGAACACGCGACCAATAGGAACGTGATTCTTGATTACGTCGCTAAGCAGCTCAAAGAAGGTGAAGACGTGAAACATTAGTACAAAACTCACCAGCCACAGCACGAAATAAAAGAGGAAGCTGGAGAGCAGGTAGGTATCCACCACCTGTGGCAGCAGAGGGAAACGCCCTCTCCACACCTTGGGCTGGAGCCGGTCGAGCAGTCTAGGAATGCTCTCCTGCGGCCCGCGGCTGGCTGAACGGAATAAACGGGTAAGCCGTCCAATATAATCCCGATCGCCGGGTGCTTCCAACCGCGTCAGCAAGGAAAATCCCAGGACCGCGAACACCAGGTTGGGAATCCACACCGCTAAGCCGGCCGGTATCGTTCCCTGCCGGCCAAAATTGATCGCGTTAATCAATCCCGTGAAATACAGCAGGGCCAGCGCCACAGTCAGCACGTAGGCCGAGGATTTTCCAGCGCGGCGCGACCCGACTCCCAAGGGGATGCCGGTCAGGGCCAGCAGCATGCAGGCGAACGGTAAGGCCAGGCGCTGATGCAATTCGATGCGCGCTTCCAGCGAGCGCTCGCGATCGCGATCGGTAAGATTGCTATACGCCAGCTTGTAGAGCGGACCCGTGTCCATCTCGGCGACGGGCCGGGAGGGCACATCATCATTGCGCTTGGCCTGCAGGATCATGTCGTGGGCAGGCGAGGAGCTCACTTTGTATTCCGACGGGTCCTTGCTGACGTCATACGTGCTGGCATTGCTCAACGAGAGCTGGATACGATTATGCGTAGCATCCGGTACTGCAATCGCATCGGTGGCCAGGGTCAGCCGCGGACTATCACCGCGATCGGTTGAAGGAGTGATATCGAACAGGAGAATGCGATGCCAGCGCGTGTTGGAGGTGGACGGTATGTCGGTGATGTAGACAATCGAGTTGGGAAATTGTTCCTGAAAGACGCGAGCTTGGACTTCGGCGGTCAGCTGGCCGGAGATAAGCTGATTCTGGATTTTTATGCGTTCCCGGATCGACCAGGGCGTCAGCCAGAGCGACGCGGCGGCTGCCATCAGCATCATGAGGAAGCCGAAGGCCAGAATCGGCGGCGCCACCCGGCGGCCGGAGACGCCGGCAGCCCGCATGGCAGTGATCTCGCCGTCGCTCGACATCCGGCTCAACGTGATGAGCGTGCCGACCAGAACTCCAAGGGGGATGGCGTAGGGCAGCGCCTGTGGCAGAACCAGGGCAAACAGGTACGCTACCAGCTTGGGCGATCCGGAATCCCGAACCAGGAATTCAAACAGCGGTCTCGCCCGTTCGAGGAACAGCACCAGCGTGAACAGGATGCAGCCCAACGCCGAGCTGGTCAGAATCTCCCGGAAAAGAGTGCGGCTTAGCAGGCGCATGATTTATGCGAGCGCCCTCGGTTCATCAATTCGCTGAATTTGGCGGCGGAACCGTCGGATGTTTCGGCAACTGATCCTGCGGCGGCTCGAGTTCCAGCTCGTCGAAAAGGAGGCCCGGCGAAATCACGCTGGCTGGCGCCAGATACCCGCCCGCGCCGAGGATCGCCAGGGGCGCAGCCACGTTGACGAAATCGAACATCTCGGTTTCCGACGATGCTGCCAGGATGTCGCGCAGCGTTCGGCTGGTTAAGCCGCGGAAGCGTAGCCCGCGAACCAGTTCCTCGCGACCGTCCGTGTACACGCGATAAATCAATAACGGCGGGCTCACAGGCCGAGCCGAACCGCCAGACTGGGCGCTGGCCTGGGCCAGAGACTGCAGATCGGAAGTGCCCGCCGAATAAGGGTAGTCGAGCTTGCGCACTAACATCCCATACGGTTTGCCACGCATTTTCGTCATATCGATCAGGCGCTTCTTCAAATCGGCCATCGGCGTTGTTTCGCTGGACTTCACGAACATATTCCCGATCGCCGCCGCGGAACTCCCATAGGAGCCGGGCAAACGCGCGTGTCCGTTGGAAACGGGGAAGCCACGAATGGGTTGGCGGGTGGTTAAGAAATTCTTCAAAACTCCTTTTTCGACTATGCTCACAGGCTTGGGTGGCACACCTTCCATGTCGAATGGATAAAATCCGAGCAGCGCCTTGCCGTTGTAGCTGGATTGCGTCGCGTCGTCGATCACATCGAAGGATTCCGGAAGCACGCGCCCGCCGATGCGAGTCTCAAATTCGCTGGGGCTGAAGGGAACATTGCGGCCCGGATCGGACAAGGGGCGCCGGGGTACGCGCAGGTTATCGCCCAACAGTTGCGCCAGTAGCTGCGCGGCGGCGCGCGGCTCCATCAGTACCGGCCCGCTATAGCTTTCCGCGGCCGGCGCGTTCACCAGCGCGCGAACGTTCTCGCCGACTTCGGCCAGTGACTTGCGCATGTCCGCTTCGCTGGCAAACTTGTCCAACTCGAGAGACTGGATGGATACTGCATCGTGCATCAGCATTCCATCGGCTGCCTGCCCTTCGGCTTTGGCGTACAACCAAAACATATGGTCGTTGTAGCGGACGGCCGTTCCTTCGGAGTTCATCAGGGTGGTGGGTCCCGTAATCAACTGAAGCTCCATGCCGGAAGACAACACGTCCTTGTAATTGTTGAAAACGGCGGCCAGACGGGCGGCGCGCCCAGCCCAGGCTTCCTCCTCGACCTTCGGCCTGGAAACCTTGCCTATACTCACGACCGGTGCCACCTTGGAGAAATCGGGTAAAGGCTCGGCTGAGGAAGCCGCCGAATTGTTGAGCGAAGCTCGCTTGCGAGCCATCGACTCCACCGCGGTCTTAAATGCGCGGTCCGTGCTGAGCCACAGTTCCGTACGGAAACTAGCGTAGTCGTCGTCCAGCGGCCAATTGCCGTCGTAGCGCGAGCCGGAATAAATTCCGCTGTAGATATGTCCGGTATTGTCGAAATCGTAGCTACCCACCCGAACCTGGGCATCCGGTGAGCGAAAGCGACTGTGCGCAACATTCACCACCGCCCCGTTAGCGGCGGAGATCCGAAGCGTCTCAGCATCGGTCAGGCTATAGCTAAAAAAATAAGGCGCGTCCTGCCCGGCGACCACAGCTAATTGCTTGGAACGTTGCAGCTCATCCCGCATTGCCCGCAAAAGCGTTTCGTCGGCGGGTATCGTCAGGTCCGAACTTTGAGAGATCAACCAGACCGCCGAGCCTGCCAGGCCGGCCGCCAGCGCTCCGCATCGAAATAGCAAGGAGTGATGCCTCACGGGCGCGGCCCCCGGATCGCAGAACTAACGGACGAAGGCGGTGGTGCCAAGTAGGGAGGCCGGTCGCGCGAGCTATCTTTGCGCTGCACTTCAATCTCAGAGACCAGTAGTGCCGGGGCTATGGTGGCTACCGGAACATTGCCGGATTCCGCACCGCACACACCGTTGAACACTTCCATGCGGTTCGACGTCGCGGTGATCTTCGCAAAACTCGCCAGCGGGGTGCCGACGATATCCACGCCGCGCACCAGTTCATCCGGACGGCCGTCGGCATACACGCGGTAAACCACCAGCGGGACGACCGTAAAGGCCTGCAAGCCGCGACGTCCTGTTGTGGTGTACCCGCTGGTGACCTGGTCGAAGAACAAGCCGTAAGGTTTGTTTTGGCGTTTCACTTCCGCGATCAGCATTTGGCGAAGCTCGGTGTCGCTCACCTGTTTGGTGGAGTCGACGATCAGGTTGGATTGCCGCGAAACGATTTCATTGCCGGGCGATTTGCGGCCGTGACCGTTGGAATTGGCAAAGCCCTGAATCGGCGAGCGCGACATCAGGAACGTCTTCAGAATCCCTTTGTCCACCACCGTGACTGGGCGGGCCTTCACGCCCTCATCATCGTAAAGATAGTAGCCGTTCAAGGCCACATCGCCGAACTGTTTGCGTGTCGGATCGAAGGTCACGCTCAGAAACTCGGGCAGAACCGGCAGGTTGATGGACTTGGTGAAGGTCTGGCCTTCGGATTCGTCCTTCTGGCGATGCCCCTCGATGCGATGTCCGAAGATTTCGTGGAACAGAACGCCGGCGGCGCGGCCGGACAGGATCGCGGGTCCGACGTAGGGTTCGGCCAGAGGGGCAGCCAGCAAGCCGGTGAGATTCGCTCCAGCCTTCTGTACCGCGGCCAGAATATCTGCGTCCTTGGGAAGCTTGTCCGGATCGTCCGTTTCGAAAGTCTCCATGGTCATCAGATCCATGCCATCCTTCGCCTTGCCGTTGGTGACGATGATCATGCGGGTAAACGGACGGCCGAATTCCAGGCGCGTACCGTCGGTGGTCACCAGCGTCTGCGTGACGGTTCGGGTCTCGAATTGGACACTGGTATCGAGCGCACCCGGATACTTGGAAAATTCGGCGGACAGCTTGCGCAGGCGCGCGGCCCATTCGGTGGGATTAAATTTCAGCGTCGCCGGTGCGGAGAAATAAATCTGCGGATCTTCCTTATCGAAATCGTCGGAGGTGTCCGCGGCCTGCGTGCGTAGCTTCTCGTCGCCCTTGAGCCGTATCAGCCGCTGCGCTCCCGCGCGATACGTACGGTCCGTAGCCAGCCACACAGCTTGCCGGATCGCCGCCGCGTTATCCTCCAGCGCGATGGGTGTCGCTTGGGTAAACCGCGGGCGGTTCTCATTTGCCACCAAATGATAGTTGTCGAATTGCTGGCTGCCGTCGCGAATGGTGACGTCCAGATAGCGCGTCTGATTGTGCTGCTGGGTTTCGAGCGATCCGCGGCTGGCCACCAGCGCGTAGGAATCCGTGCTGGTGACTTCGTATGACATGAAGTACGGCGCGGGATCGCCCTTTTGCTTCAAAACAGTGAAGTTGCGGTCCATTTCGTCGGACAGGATCTTCACCAGGGGAGTCTGCGCGAGGGCGCAGCTGGAAACGAGAGCGAACAGAGCTATGAATGAGCGCACGACGCTCTCAGCATACCAGGGATGGAAGAGACGGATTGCGACGCACTTAGGGACGGTCGGCGGAGGGGATGGGGAGCGTAGGGGGCGGCATCCGGCGACGTATTAACGCGCGGAATTCGACACCGAAGTTCTTGTTCTCTATGTATCCCGCGCCGGCCGACTGCCAATGGTTCTGCTTTTCGCGGGCGTCGGGATCGCTCATGAACAGTTCGAAGGATCGGCGCGCTGCCCAGGTATGGAACCCATCCTTCTGCTTGCGGTCAAACGTCGATACTGCGAGATCGGTGGCGAGATTCACTGCCGCGCCGCGCTTCACGTCGACTATCTTGAGCCCAGACCGAGCCATCGCCTCCCCGCCGTAAACGCGTAGCGTGTTTTGCGCTGTCCCGTTTGGGAAAATTCCCATTCTGTACAGGCCTGGGCGGATCAACTCCGTGGAAGTTTCTTCCAGTTCTACCTGGATCCGGTTACCCTCGGCCAACTGCACGACCTCGATGAGGGCTTCGCCCTGTTGGAGTGTGACGCGGGTGTCCGCGAGCTGAGTGTCGTCCATCCGCAATTTGGAGTTTTCAGCGAGTCTGAGGACGACGCCGGGGGATAGTAGCAATTCGGCCCGACCGCGGCCCGTGGAGAGGGTTTCTCCATCCCTCATCTGCGTGAAACGCGCTGTTTTCAGAACCAGGCGTTTGCCGTCTACGAAGGCGGGTCCCTGCAGGTAGGTAATCAACCCGGCCCGGGCACTGACGACCTTTTGGGCGCTTAACGGTAGTAGGGCGGCACCGGTCCAGAAAAGCAGCAGTCCGAGGCTGCCGGGATCGGGTCTTCCTAAAAAGGCCATGCCACGGCCATTCTAGCGTTTACGGAACCGTTGGACTAGGCCGGGACAGAAACCAGGCCGCGATCGCGCAACCCATTGAGCGCCAGGCCGTAGCGCCCGCGCACTCCGGTTTTTTCGAAGATGTGCTTGAGGTGGATCTTGACGGTTCCAGGACGGATGCCCAGCTCCGTGGCGATTTCCTTGTTCTTGAATCCCTGTTCCACCAGCTCGAGGACCTGTTGCTCTCGTGCAGTCAGCTCGCTGCGCGGATAACGGTCCGAACGAGTAGAATCGCGGAAAACACAGTCCTCCATC
>Ga0105237_10009579_pt1 | contig 10370 bp, 8 predicted proteins | sample KBSC24metaG_FD_81520 | JGI IMG/M metagenome (GOLD analysis project Ga0105237, IMG submission 81520) | Corn rhizosphere microbial communities from Kellogg Biological Station, Michigan, USA - KBS C2-4 metaG | ecosystem: Host-associated > Plants > Roots > Rhizosphere > Soil | place: Michigan, USA... | reverse complement strand
TGTTCAGAAGACTCCTGTTGCTGGGTTGTTGTATCAGTATCTATAGTGGAAGGCCTTGTAATAATAGTTTTGTCGCCACCTTCTTTGTATCTCAATACGGCACGCATAATTGCGTAAACAATTTCATTTTGTCCCTTGTCACTGTTAAGGTAGTTTTCCTCTTCCGGGTTTGAGATAAATCCTGTTTCTACAAGAATGCTTGGCATAGCGGTGGCTGCAAGTACCCAGATGCCTTTTTCATTTCTTTGTTTTGCACCAAGTGAATGCCTGCCTTGTTTTGAAAACTCGTCTTCTACAAGTTCTGCCAGCAGCTTGCTTTTATCAAAGAATTTTCTTGTGCGTAATGATGCAAGAATTTTTGCTTCGGGACTATTAAAGAATTCATTGGCTGCATTACTGGTGCTGTCTGCTTTTTCACCGCCTTCCGTATCTTCTTCCATCGATCCTACAAAATCTTTTTTCTGGTCGTTTTTGTTTACGGCCCATATATAAGTTTCTGTTCCTTGTTTTGGGTTGGGTGTGGTCCAGTAACGATAGGAAGGAACTCTGCGAGTATGTTTTTTTCTCTTCTTGCCACGTCCGGTGTAATAAGTTTCTGTATGTGTGCCAATTCTTTCGCTGTGATGAATGGGATCGAGGCTGTTACAGTGTATAGCAATAAAAAGGTCCGCATGGTTTTCGTTAGCGAATTTGGCGCGCCACCTGTTGGCTTCATCTTTATCTCTTAAACCATTAGGCAGGTTTTCATCTGTTCTTGTGTAAAGTATTTTACAATCGGGCAGGTTTTCTTCCAGTTGTTTACCCAATTTCAAAGCAACTGAAAGTGCTACTGCAGATTCATGGCTGTACCTGCCGTCTGCACCGGGATCAGGTAAACCGTGGCCCGCATCAATAACGATTACTTTTAAATTATTTCCCTGCTGCCTCAATCCGCCTAATTTGTTGCCAAAAGAAGAAAGCAACAACCATAGACAGGAACATATCATCATCTTCTTTACATCCATACAATTCATTTGCCTGTGTCAGGTTAAAAGTTTAAAAGTAATAAGTTTTACGTTGTAAGTAGTATGTAATAAGTAGTACGTTGCAATTGATTAAAAGTTTCCGACCCGCTGTTTTAATTATTAATTTTTAATTGTTAATTATTATTTGCTGCCTATCGCATCTTTATAGCGAAGTATGGCCCGCATAACTGCGTTGCTTACTTCTTCCTGTCCTTCATCACTATTTAGAAAATTCTCTTCATCGGGGTTTGAAAGAAAACCTGTCTCCACCAGAATGCTGGGCATTGCCGTTGCTGCAAGTACCCAGATGCCTTTTTCGTTTCTTTGCTTTGCTCCGCGTGAGTTACGGTTATCTTTTATAAACTCCTGTTCAACCATCTCTGCCAGCAGCTTGCTTTTATCAAAAAATTTCCGGGCGCGCAACGATGCAAGGATTTTGGCCTCGGGTGAATTAAAAAAGTCATTCGCAACAGTGCCGGTACTATCGGCATCTTCACCACTGTCTTCTCCTTCCATATTGCTAATGAAATTTTTCTTCTGGTCGTTCTTATCTACGGCCCATATAAATGTTTCTGTACCTTGTACGGGGCTTGGTGTTGTCCAGTGCCTGTATTGTGCAACCTTGCTGGTATGCTTTTTTCTTTTCTTGCCTTTTCCTGTATAATAGGTTTCTTTTTTATATCCTGTAAGTTCTTTGTGATAAACCGGGGAAGTGCTGTTGCAATGAATGCTGATAAACAAATCGCCATGGTTTTCATTTGCAAATTGTGCCCGCCACCTGTTGGCTTCACCCGAATGGGTTAACCCATTGGGAAGATTTTCATCTTTTCTCGTATAGAGAATTTTACAGTCGGGCAACTGTTCCTCTAACAGTTTACCAAGCTTTAATGCAATGGCGAGTGATACTGCAGATTCATGACTGTGCGATCCTTCGTTGCCACCATCTGGCAAACCATGGCCCGGATCTATAATGATTGTTTTTAAGGTTTCAGGAGCCCGGTAGGGTGCATTGCTTTTTGTAATAAAGGAAGACAAGGTTATAAACGTGGCAATGCTAAATAAGGCGACAATTTTTTTTCCTTTCATGATAATTATCCTTAACGTTTTTCTTCACAAATCATTTATGCAATTACCCCTATTTTTGTTCGACCCATTTATGCACAATCAATACAAAGTAAAATCTAAAACCATCTTTTGGGGGCTTGCAGCCTGTTTGTGCTTATTTATAACGCTTCAAAATACTGCTAAGGGTAAAAACCACAAACAGTTTTTCAAATTATTAACAGATTATCAGGACACTACAAAGGCTAAAAAGAAAAACGATACACTTCCGCCAGGTAAGGATACTTTGCTCAAAATCAGGCATGATACGGGTTCCGGGAAAATAGACACAACTTTGCTTGTTGACAGCCTTAAGCCGAAAATAGATACCATCAACATATCAAAAGATTCACTCGATGCACCTGTAAACTATACCGCAGAAGATTCCGGTGTGCTGATAATTCCGTCAAAACAATTTATTCTTTACGGTAAAGCTACTACTGATTATAAGGATATGAAGCTGGAGGCAAACACCATCATCTATGATCAGCAGACCAATTTAATTACTGCTTACGGCGGTAGTGATACCTCCCATGATCCTTTAAATCTTCCCAAACTTACACAGGCAGGTTCTTCGTCTATCAGTGATACCATTCGCTTTAATATGAAGACCCAGCGCGGTCTTGTGAAAAATACTTATTACCAGGAAGGGGAGATGTTTGTGCAGGCGCGGGTACTTAAAAAAGTTAGTAAGGATGTGGCTTTTGGATACTACAACAGGTTTACCACCTGTAACCTTGATACGCCGCACTTTGCATTTAGGGCGAAGAAAGTAAAAATCATAAATAACAGGTTTGCTATTTCTGGGCCTGCATATCCTGAATTTGAAGGGGTGCCGTTGCCTATCGGTATTCCTTTTGGTATTTTCCCGCTTTACCGGGGAAGACACTCTGGTCTGCTACCGCCACAGTTTACCTCCAGCCAGGACTTTGGTTTGGGACTGGAAGGGTTGGGGTACTATAAAGTAATTAATGATAACTGGGATGTAACTACGCGTAGTAATATCTATACTTATGGTGGATGGAGTTTGAATATCAATCCTAAATATTATAAGCGATATAAGTACAATGGTGCCTTAACCTTATCAATACAAAAGACCAAGTTGTTAAACCGCACCGGTACAACAACAGACGAGTTTACCACCAACCAAAGCTTTAATATTACCTGGAGCCATTCTATGGATAACAGGGCAAGGCCCGGTACAAGTTTTTCTGCAAGCGTTAATGCTGGTAGTACAAAGTATAATACTTATGTAACCAATAACCTTACAAGAAACTTTCAAAACCAAATGAGCTCTTCCATTACCTATGGTAAGGTTTGGGGTGATGGAAAATATAACCTTACTGTAAGTGCCAATCACAACCAGAATAATAATCTGAGGTTGGTGAATCTTAACGTACCAACTATCAATTTTACTGCCAATACGTTTTATCCTTTCCAAAAGAAGGAGCAGGTAGGTACGCCAAAATGGTATGAAAAACTTGGCATACAATATACAGGTACAACGTTAAGCCAGATATCATTTTATGATTCTGCAGTAAGCTTGAGAAAGCTGCTTGATACAGCACAGTGGGGTGCTGAGCATAATATCCCTATCTCTTTAACGTTGCCGGCACTTGGCCCAATACTTCTTTCTCCTTCGATATCTTATTCAGAAAGATGGTATGGACAAAAAATATTAAAGACCTGGGATGATAAAAATGATACGTTGCTTACTCATTATCAGCGTGGTTTCTTTACTGCGAGAGAAGTGAGCTTCGGTCTTTCAGCTAATACACGCATTTTTGGTACCTATAACTTTGGGTCAACAAAACTTCGCCATGAAGTAAAGCCTTTTATCTCCGCTAACTATAAGCCGGATCTTGCCAAGCAGTATTACTATAATGTAAGGGTTGATACCGGTAAAAACAGTATTCAACGCTTGTCCATGTTCCAGGGCGGTTTAATTGGCTCTTATTCTGAAGGTAGGTTTGGTGGCTTCAACTTTGGTATTGATAACCTGTTTGAAATGAAAGTGCGTGATAAAAAAGATACCAGTGGGGAGGACGGTGGCTACAAGAAAATAAGATTGATTGATGGACTTGGGATTAATGGCGGTTATAACTTTTTTGCTGATAGTTTAAAATGGTCGCCCATAAGTATATCTTTCAGAAGTACCTTATTCAACAACGTCAACATTACAGGTAGCACATCTATCGACCCGTATGATGTGGATAGTTTGGGCAGAAGGGTTGATAAACTATTATGGAAAAAAGGAAGTCTTGGGCGTATTACCAGTGGCAATATAGCGCTCTCCACTTCTTTGAAGAGTAAAAGCAAAGATGGCAAAACTGATGACCAACGCCTTGCAGAGGATCAAGACCAAACACTTACGCCAGAAGAGCAACAAAGAGCTTTGGAATATGTAAGACAAAATCCCGCAGAATTTGTTGATTTTAATACTCCGTGGGATTTACAGATTTCTTTTGCATTAAGCTTTAGCAGATCGTTAAGTGCTGATTTCAAGAAGTACATAACACAGATAAACAGTAACGTTAGTTTGAATGGCAACTATAGCCTTACTGATAAATGGAAGATAGGAGGAAACTCTTATTTTGATTTCAAGACACGTAAAGTGCAAACGCTTACTATGTTTATAACACGTGAAATGCATTGCTGGCAATTGGCTATTAATGTAACGCCTATCGGGCCATACAGATCATTTAATTTTACCATCAATCCTAAGTCAGGTATTCTTCGTGATTTAAAGATTAACCGTTCAAGATTCTATTACAATCAATAGCTGGTCATCGGCCACAATCAAAAAGTCCCGTTCACAATATGAGCGGGACTTTTTGATTGATGTAATATCTTATGCCTGTTTCAGCTTCTTAATTTCTTCAGTTAATTTAGGCACCACTTCAAAGGCGTCACCAACAATACCATAATCAGCAGCTTTAAAAAAAGGCGCTTCCGGATCTTTATTGATGACAACAATTGTTTTGCTCCTGTTTACTCCTGCCAGGTGCTGAATGGCTCCGGAGATGCCTATAGCTATATATAAATCCGGTGCTATTTGTATGCCTGTTTGTCCAACGTGCTCATGATGTGGGCGCCAGTGACTGTCAGCTACCGGGCGGCTGCATGCAGTAGCAGCATGTAATGCATGAGCAAGATCTTCAACAATGCCCCAGTTCTCTGGGCCTTTTAAACCACGACCGCCGCTGACAACTATTTCGGCTTCAGTTAAAGGAACTTCACCTTTTACTTTGTTAACTGAAGTGATTTTTACTTTAGGTGCGTCAACAGAAACGTTTAGCTGGTTTATTGCCGCACTGCCTTCGCCCGCAACAGTCTTATAGCTATTAGGGTTAAGCGAAATAATTTTTATTGCAGATGTAATATTCACATTGGCGAACGCCTTTCCGCTGAAAACAGATTTCTTCACAACAAAACCATTGGATGTATCGGGCAATGTTACTGCTCCTGCTACAAGCCCTGCTTTTAGTCTTGCAGAGATGCGTGGTGCCACCGCTTTGCCTGTTTGATTGTGAGATAAGACGATAACATTCGCACCGGTAGTCGTAACAGCGTCAGCAATTACCTTGGCATACACCTGTGCATCAAGCTGGTTAAGCGCTTCATTGTTCACCTGGTTTACTTTGGTAATACCATATTTGCCCAATGATGCAAGGTCATCATTTACGGTACCCAATAATAATCCCTCAGCTGTAGTGCCTGCCTGACTGGCAACAGCAAAACCGTAAGTCAACGCTTCAAAAGATGATTTCTTTATATGGCCATCAGCATGATCGATAAATATTAAAACCATATCTATATTTTTAATTAAGTGAAAAACTAAAAAAGTAAAAATGAAAAATTAAAAAGTTATAAGTAAGATATCAATCTTGAACCTTAAACTTTGAACAAGGAACAACTATCATCCAGCATCTGTGATCCATCAACCATTATATCGCTTTCGCTTCTTCGTGTAACAATCTTACAAGTTCAGCTACATTGTCTGCAGCTACCAATTTAACCCCGGCCTTTGCAGGTGGCAGTTCGTAAGAGGTAATGCTTGTTAAAGTATCAATGTTTGCAGGCTCTGTTACTTTTAATGGTTTTGTACGCGCAGCCATAATACCGCGCATATTAGGAATGCGTTGTTCAGCCACGCCTTTTGCACAGCTAACAACCAACGGCAGGCTGACTTCCGCAACTTCTTCTCCGCCTTCAATTTCGCGGGTAACGGTAGCTGTTGTTCCGTTTAAATCAAATTTTGTTGCAAGAGAGATATACGGAACGTCCAGTAACTCTGCCACTAATCCCCCAATGGAAGAAGCATTATAATCAATCGTTTCTTTTCCTGTAAAAACCAGGTCGTAGCTGCCTTGTTTGGCAATTTCGGCAATCTGCGCAGCGACGTAATAACTGTCATCACTTGCTGCATTTATACGTATGGCTTCATCACCACCAAGCGCAAGCGCTTTACGTATAATAGGTTCGGTATCTGCACCACCAACAGTAATTAAATGTATAGTAACAGAAGCATCTTTTTCTTTTAGTTCAATGGCGCGTACTAATGCGTACCATTCATCATAAGGATTAATAATCCATTGCACGCCGGCTTCTTCAAATTTTGTATTGCCATCTTTAAAAGAAATTTTAGAAGTAGTATCCGGCGCCTTACTAATGCAGACTAATATTTTCATACAACAAAACGTTTTTAATCTTAGAAACCAAAAATAAGGAAGACTTTTTAAAATAAGTTGTTTATGCAACTAATTTTAGATAATTAATAATTGATAATTGAACCTTATTGCATCTGCCTATTTCTTCAATAGTTTGTTATTAATAATTTTCTCCATCACTTCTTCTTTTTGGTATTTGCTTATTGGCACCTGGTATTTATTAATGTGAAGCATATTGCCTTCAATAGCATCAATTTTATTTATGTTGATGATATAAGATTTATGGGGTTGAATAAATTGTTTTTGCGGAAGTTTTTCCTGCACAGCTTTTAAGGTGGAATGAGTGATTACTTTTCTTTCATTGGTATAAATAGCTACATAATTTTCCATAGCTTCAGTAAAAAGTATATCATCAAATTCAATCTTTTCAAGCTTGTAATCTGTCTTCACGAAGAAATAATTCTCTTCACTTGTTTCCTGCTTTTGATTAAAGTAATCATACGCTTTATTGGCTGCTTTAAGAAAACGTTCAAAAGAAATTGGTTTTAGCAGGTAATCAAGCACATCAAGGTCAAAGCCCTGTATGGCGTAACGCTCATAAGCTGTCGTGAAAATTACTTTTGGCGGGTTAGATAAACTTTTTAAAAAATCAATACCATTTACATAAGGCATTTCTATATCAAGAAACAATAAATCGACCTGTGTTTGTTTTATGATGGAGTTAAGCTCAATGGCATTTTCGCATGTATTGATAAGTTGAAAGAAGCCTGCTTTTTCAATATATCCTTGCAAGCCTTTTCGGGCAACAGGTTCATCATCGGTTATTATGCAGGTAATTTTTTGATTCATCATTCAGGGATAGTTTTAATTCAGCTAAAAAACAATTATGCCTTTTTCGTGTCTGTAACTGGTGTCTGTCAGGATATAAAAGTTCAAGCCTTCTTTTCAAGTTTTCAAGACCAATGCCGCCTGTTCTTTCAAAAGAAATTTCTTCAGGAACAGAATTATGTACAACAAAGAAAAGATCGTTACCTGTCTTCTTCAAATCAATGCTTATTTTATATTCTCCACCTACATACTTAAATGCATTTTCTACAAGTGGAAGCAATAATAAAGGATATACCTGTTCATTGTTTAGGTGTTCATCAAAATTGATGGAAAGCTGCAACTTATCAGAGGTACGTATTTTCTGCATGTCAATAAAATTATTAAGGTAATGAACCTCCTGGCTAACGGGTACTGTCTGTTGCTGATCATACAACTGGTAGCGTAGCAATTCAGAAAATTTTTCTACTGTTCTTTTTGCTTCCTCAATATTTTCATCCATCTGAAAATAAATGGTATTAAGTGCATTGAACAAAAAATGCGGATGATACTGTGCTTTTAAAAATTTAAGTTCTGTTTGTAATTGATCATTGGTTGTTTTTTCAAGCAATAGTTTGTTGTTGATATAGGCATGCAATAACTTATTGCTTCTTGCCACACCATAGTAAATAAGGCTGAATAAAAGCGGTATAATATTTATCGTAGCCACATCTCCCCATGATAAACCATCATCTGTAAGCGCGGCCATAGGTGTAAAAACCATATTAACGCCTATCTCTATCACTATAAATACCCATAGCAGTTCTTTCAGAATTGTTTTATAAGAGATAGATGTTTTCTTATCAGTATCAAATTTTGTAAATAACCTTCCAAGAATGTAGGCGAGCATATATCCCATAAGAAGCGTACATACTATTTCTATGGCATTTACTTTCCAGCTTCTGTGCCAGAATTTAAAACCGGAAATTGTATCATTAATAATGCGGATATTGATGTACACCAGCAAGCCAAATAGTGGCGGGAAAATATATTTCCAGAAAAATTTCATTGCATTCAATTTACGAAAATTGTTATACCAGTTCAGGTTCTGCTATGCGGTTAATTTGGGTTCTTTCTTCAGTTAGCCTTTTATCTTTTTGCTTTGGTTTCATCCCGAATAAAAACCTTGTAACAGCATAAGGCCTTATAAACAGGTGATAAATACTCATACTAAGTATAAACGTCACTATTACAATAAACGTATATTTCATACCTATCGTATCTGAGGTTTGCACTACATAATAAACAAGTATTACAATAATGGTCTGATGAAGAATATAGAACGGATACACAGCCTGGTTAATGTAATCAAGTGCCTTGTGTTTTTTGTTGAGATACTTTTTGCCGTATCCTACCGCTGTAAATACCCATGCCCATGCAACGACTGTTTCTATGGCAAGATAAGCATAGGTTCTCCAGTCATGCTGCCAGTTTTCAATGACTGTCCAGGGTTCAAGTTTGTTCCAGCGCAGGTAGTTGACAAACAGAATACTCAATAATGCTACAGCAAAAGAAAAGCGCCGGTTTCTTTCAAGGCTGTCCATAAGCGATGGAAAATTGATGCAAATAAAACCGCCAAGCAAAAAGAATAACCAGTAAAAGAAGTAGCAACCATCCTGTACAAGGTTATTTGTTTCAGGATATTTAAGGCTTAATGCAGTATATATAACAAGATTGGGAATGATGAGCACATACACCCATTTTCCTTTTGCCAGTTGATTGATAAAAGACAGGGCGGCTTTACCTTTCTCACTCATGCTCCATTTAAAAAATGGTGCCAGCAATATGTCATATACCAGCAGGTAGGCGATAAACCATAAGTGATGCCAGCTTGTATTACCTTTTGGATAAGCTTTAAAATCAAAGACGGAAGGATAGAAATCCCAGAAATTTCCCTTAAAACCCTGGGTAACTCTTTCAAGATATACTTGAGGCGGTACGATGATGAATATACCCACGATCAATGGGATAAACAATCTTCTGAAGCGTAGACCTATAAAAGAGCCACTGCTTTTTTTCTGAAGCATGAAATAACTTACGGTACCTGATATAAAAAATAATAGCGGCATACGGAAAAGGTGAAGCCAGAAGTTAAATTCAAGCAGAAGATTGCTTGTCTCTTTGTTTTTGATATGCCAGCCCCATTCAGCAACAAATGCCATAGCTGAATGAAAGAACAATACGCCTAAAATAGCAAGGATGCGCAGCCAGTCGAGGTAAGCTTGTCGGGATGAAGTTTGCATGGTAATTATTTTTCACAAACCTATTTTCAACAGAAGCCGTAATAAAAAATCTTTGACGTAAGGACATTTTGATAGGGTGAATAGAAAACCTGTATCAACTGTGACGGTCTTTTATTCATTCTCTTTTGAAAATTTTATTTTTGACCCATGAACAGAATTGAACGCATACAGGAAATGCTTAAGGCCAATCCTAAGGACAATTTTTTGCGCCATGCCCTGGCGCTTGAGTATATTAAAGAAGGTGATGATACAACGGCAAAAAATCTATTTGAAACTATATTGACTGAATACCCTGAATATGTAGGCTCTTATTACCACCTTGCGAAGCTTTTGCAGCGCAATGGAGAAACAGAGAGTGCCATTAAATGGTATGAAAAAGGCATGGCTGCTGCTAAGGCTGTGAATGACAATCATGCATATAGTGAATTGCAAAGCGCTTATGAAGATTTGATATTTTAATACAACTGTGGTATTGTTTTAGATGAAGT
>Ga0105237_10009576_pt1 | contig 10372 bp, 8 predicted proteins | sample KBSC24metaG_FD_81520 | JGI IMG/M metagenome (GOLD analysis project Ga0105237, IMG submission 81520) | Corn rhizosphere microbial communities from Kellogg Biological Station, Michigan, USA - KBS C2-4 metaG | ecosystem: Host-associated > Plants > Roots > Rhizosphere > Soil | place: Michigan, USA... | reverse complement strand
TCGACCAGATCCTGCTCGACGACAGGGCGATCCACGACACGATGGCATCGATGATCGTGCACCAGGTGTTCACCCGCCATCCGAAGTTGAAGGTCGCCAGCATCGAGAACGGCTCGTACTTCGTCTACCGCCTGATCAAACGGCTGAAGAAGGCCGCCAACAATGCGCCGTACCACTTCAGAGAGGACCCGGTCGAACAGCTGCGCAACAACGTCTGGATCGCCCCGTACTACGAGGACGACGTGAAATTGCTCGCTGAGACCATCGGGGTGGACAAGATCTTGTTCGGCTCCGACTGGCCGCACGGTGAAGGACTCGCCGACCCGATGTCGTTCACCGCCGATATTCCGCAGTTCCCCGAGTTCAGTGCCAAGGACACCCGGAAAGTGATGCGTGACAACGCCTTGGCGCTTCTCGGCGTCCCGATCGGGGCGGTAACAACGGAGGGGACGGCCCAGCCGTCACACGCGTGAGTGAGTGGACTCTCGGCGCCGTCCTCGACGCCATTACGGACGCGGTACCCGACCGGGTGATGACGGTCTGCGGTGACCGCCGCAGTAGCTATGCGCAGGTTTCGGATCGCACTCGACGGCTGGCGAATTTCCTTGCGAGCAAGGGATTTGGCGCGCACCGGGAACGGGAGAGTCTGCAGCGTTGGGAATGCGGTCAGGATCGGGTCGCGCTGATCATGCACAACGACCTGTACACCGACATGCTGATCGGCTGTCTGAAGGCGCGAGTCGTCCCGGTGAACGTCAATCACCAGTACACACCCGGAGAAGTCCGCGAGTTGCTCGACTACCTGAGACCGCGCGGTGTCATCTATCACCGGTCGCTGGGCGCCAAGTTCGCCGACGTGCTGCCCGCCACCGGCGCGGACCTACTGATCTCGGTCGACGACGACAGCGCTGCGCCCGAACTACCGGGCGCCGTCACGCTGAATGACGCACTCGGGCAAGGAGACACCGACGCCGTCGTCGAACCGAGTCCAGACGACGTACTGATGATCTGCACCGGCGGCACCACCGGGCGCCCCAAAGGTGTGATGTGGCGACAGAGTGACACGTACGTCGTGTCGATGAACGGCGCCGACCATTCGTCGGTCGCGGAGATCCACGACAAGGTGCGCCACTGCGGCGCGCCCTGGTTCGCGGTATCACCTCTGATGCACGCCGCCGGCCTGTGGACCACACTCGCCGCGGTGCTCGGCGGCCAGACCGTGGTGCTCTACGACAACCGGGCCGCGTTCGACGCCCGCACCGTTCTCGAGACCGCCGAGCGCGAACAGGTGGGCTTGATGACCATGGTCGGCGACGCCTATGCCGGGCCGCTGGTCGAGGAGCTCCGGCGGCGCCCCTACGAGCTGTCGTCGCTGGCCGCGGTCGCGAGCGGGGGCGCGGCGACGAATCCGAAACACCAACGGGCGCTGTTGGACCTGCTGCCCAACATCACCATGGTCAACGGGTACGGCTCGTCGGAGACCGGAAACGTCGGATTCGGCCGCAGTCAGCGGGACAACCCCAAGGACACCTTCGAACTGCGGGCCGGCGCCTCGGTGGTGTCGGCCGATTTGCAGCACTTCCTGCAGCCCGGTGACCCCGAGATCGGCTGGGTGGCCCGGGAAGGGCGCATCCCCCTCGGGTACTTCGACGATCCCGAAGCCACCCGCGCAACGTTCCCCGAGATCGACGGTCACCGCGTGGTGATCTCCGGCGACCGCGGCCGACTCGCCGCCGACGGCACCCTCGAGCTCTTCGGCCGCGACTCGTTGGTGGTCAACACCGGCGGGGAAAAGGTCTTCGTCGAAGAAGTCGAAGAGGTGCTGCGGGTGCAACCGGATGTTGCCGACGCCCTGGTGGTCGGCAGGCCCAGCGAGCGGTGGGGCGAGGAAGTCGTCGCGCTGGTCTCGTTGCGGGACAACGCCGCGGCAACGCCCGAGGACCTGCGGGCGTCCTGCGGCGAGCGACTCGCGGGGTTCAAGGTTCCCAAGGCGGTCCTCTTCGTCGCACAAGTACGCCGGCTGGGCAACGGCAAGGCCGACTATCGCTGGGCCAAAAGTGTTGCCGAACAACAGGTGATGACATGACACGAGCTATCGACTGCCTGGTCAACGTGCACTTCGGGGAAACCGAGCGGCAGCCCACATGGATGGTCAAGGTGCGGGACGACTATTTCAAGGGCCCCGAATCGATGTTCGCACCCGTGGAGCTGCCCCGACTGCTCGACGAGATGGACGCCCAAGGGGTCGCGAAGGCCATCCTGATGGACAATCTGGCCAATCCATCGGTGACAGCACGCAAATTCGCCCAGGCCCAACCGGATCGGTTCGCGCTCGCGCTGGGCGGCGTCAACCTCCTCCGCCCGATGCCGTCACTGCGTGAACTTGCGGCCGCAGCGGCGAACCTGCCGGTCGCGTATGCAGTTGTCGGACCGAGCTTTTGGGGCGACGGGCAGTACCCACCCAGCGACGCGGTGTACTACCCGCTCTACACCAAGTGCGCTGAATTGGAGCTGCCGCTCTGCGTCAATACCGGGCTCCCCGGCCCGCCGATCCCCGGCGAGGTGCAGAACCCCATCCACCTGGATCGGGTCTGCGTACGCTTTCCCGAACTGAAGCTCTGCATGATCCACGGCGCGGATCCGTGGTGGGACATCGCGATTCGGCTGCTCATCAAATACGAGAACCTCCGGCTCATGACGTCGGCTTGGTCACCGAAGCGCCTGCCCGACAGCCTGCTGCACTACATGCGCACCCGCGGCCGCGACAAGGTGATCTACGCATCGGACTGGCCGGTACTGAAGATGAGCCGCGTCGTACCCGAGGCACTGGCGCTCGACCTGCCACCGGACGTGCTGGAGAACTACCTCTACGGCAATGCGAACGACTTCTTTTTCGGAAACCGGGAGAGCTGAGGCCATGGACCGCTACGAGTTGCGCAGGCTGGACTACAGCCTGTCCCCGGATCATCAGGCGCTGCAGGCCGCGTATCGGGAACTCTTCACCGCACACTGTCCCATCGAGGTCGTGCGCTCCGCCGAGGGGTCGGGGTTCGACAAGAGCTTGTGGGAACGGCTGTGCGCCATGGGCGCAACCACCATGGCCCTGCCCGAGACGGTAGGTGGCGACGGCGCGACCCTCGTCGACCTGACGCTGGTCGCCGAGGAGATCGGCCGCGCGCTGGCGCCGGTGCCGTGGATCGATCATGTCTGTGCGGTGCGGCTGCTGGCGCGGTTCGGCGCACTGGAAGCCGACGTCGTCAGCGGCAGACAGCTGGTCGGGTTCGACCCGGCTCAGGCGAACATGCCTGGTGCCCGGCTGATTCCGAGCGGATCGGTCGCGGACCACATTCTGCTGCGCGACGGCGAGGACATCGTGCGGCTGACGTACGGCATCCGGCCGGCCAAGACCGACAACATCGGCCGGTTGCCGATGGCGTGGCTCGATCCCGACGCCGCCGACACCAGAATCGTGGTGGCGAGCGGCCCCGCTGCTCATGCGGAATATCAACGTGCGGTAGATGAATGGCGACTGTTGACCGCTGCGGCGCTCGTCGGACTGGTTGAGGCGACCATGACCATCGCGGCGGAGTTCGCGAAGACCCGCTTCACCCTAGGGGTGCCGATCGCGTCGCTGCAGGCGATTTCGCATCCTTTGGCCAACATGGCGATCGTCGTGCAGAGCGGCCGAAACCTGGCACGGCGAGCAGCCTGGTTCCTCGACAACGAACCAGACGAGCGGGCCGAGTTGGCGCCGGCCGCCTTCGTGTTCATGGCCGACGAAGCGCCCCGTGCGGCCACCATGGCCGTCCACATTCAAGGTGGGCTCGGAGTATCCGACGAAGCCGCTGCCACCGCGTATCTCGTGCGGGCGCGCGGGTGGGCGCTGGCGGCCGGCGATCCCGGTGCCGCCGCCACCCGCATCGGCCACATTCTCGCGGCACGCAAAGGGTGCCGGGGCGAGCGCAGCGACGGGAAAGGTCAGGGCTGACGTGGATTTCTCGACGGTCGAATTATCTGACGAGGACCGGGCATTCCGCGACGACGTGCGGAAGCTGTTGCGCACCGTCGTCACCGACGACGTGATCCGGCGTGACCGCGAGACCGGCGACAACTTCGACGAGGGCGTGCACCTCGCGCTGGGTGCCGCCGGATACCTCGAGGCCGAATGGAAGCCGGAAGCCGAAGGCGGCTTCAGTCGCGTGCGACGGCGGATCTGGCAGCTGGAGAAGCGCCGCTTCCACGTCCCGTGGGTTACCTGGGGGACGACGGCCATGGTGGCCCAGTCCGTGGCGACGTTCGGGTCGCCCGAGCTGCGTGACGAGGTCCTGCCCGGCGTCTTCAGCGGTCATGTCCGGCTGTGTCTGGGTTACACCGAACCCGAGGGCGGCTCCGACGTGGCGACATGCAAGACGCGTGCGGTCCGCGACGGTGCCGGATGGATCATCAACGGGTCCAAGATGTTCACCACCGGCGCGCACAACTGCCGTTACGTCTTCCTCATCACCAACACCGACCCCGATGCGCCGAAACACAAGAGCCTGACCATGTTTCTGGTTCCGCTGGATACGCCGGGAATCGAGATCCAGGGCATCCGCACCATCGACGGCGACCGCACCAACATCGTGTACTACAGCGACGTACGCGTCGACGACCGCTACCGGCTCGGTGACGTGAACGGCGGTTGGACGGTGCTGCGTGAACCGCTCAATACCGAACACGGTGCCGTCGCAGCCGATCCCGACGGCCTGCAGGATGTGTCGATCATGATGCACCAGGCCGGCTTCATGGCCACCGCCGTCGACAAGGTAGCCGCGCGGACCGCCGCGGTGGGTGCCGACGGGCGCCGACTCATCGACGACGCGGCGGTGGCATATCGATTGGGCCGCAGCGCCGCTCGCATGGAGGCGGCGCTGAGCGCACCGAGCATCTTCGGCCGGGTGGCGCTCGCGCAGGCGATGCGCGACATCTCCCCGGAGCTCATGGACATCCTCGGCGCGGCGTCGGCATTGCCCGTCGGCACCGAGGGCGCGGCCGACGACGGAGCGGCCGAATACGTGTACCGATTCGCACCGCTGGTCGGCATCTATGGTGGCACCCTCGAGGTGTTCCGCAACATGATCGCCCAGCACGTTCTCGGGCTCGGAAAACCTGCGTACGCACCACTCGGTGGTGCACAGAAAGGATGACGTGACAGACCAGATTGCCAGTGACCGAACAGCGCAAGTCGTACTGATCACCGGAGCTTTCGGGCAAGTCGGAAAGCGGTGTGCCGACATCCTGCTCGGGCGAGGGCGAACCGTCATCGCCATGGACCTGCAGAACGACAAGACCACCGCTGTCGCAGACGAGCTCGCAGCCCAATCACATGGCGGAACCCTCGTCGTCGCATACGTTGATCTGCTCGATGCGGACACCGTCGCCGAGTGCGTGAGCCGGCACAAGCCCGCCGCCATCGTGCACCTGGCGGCGATGCTCGCCCCCGCGTCCTATCGAAACCCGTTGCTGGCGCGCAAGATCAACGTCGACGGAACCCACAACCTGGTGGCAGCTGCGCGGGCTCTGCCCGAACCGCCGCTGTTCGTCGACGCGTCGAGCGCGTCGGTCTACGGCTCGCGCAACCGGTACACGCATCCGCAGCTCATCACCGCTGACACCCCGGTCAACCCGATCGATCAATACGGCGAGGACAAGGTGCTTGCCGAAGACGTCGTACGTGCCAGCGGTTTGCCGTTTACGGTGCTGCGCCTCGGCGGAGTGATCTCGACCGACGTCAGGTCGAGCTTCAGCTCCGACTATCTGGTTCTGATGCGCGCGACACCGCGTGACAATCAGTTGCATACGGTCGATGCCCGCGATGTTGCGCTGGCCTTCGCCAACGCCGTCGACCGGCGTGATGCGGTGAACGGCAAGACGCTGCTGATCGGCGGCGACGACAGCCACCTGCATGCCTTCCGTGATGTCGAAGACGACATGATGCAGGCAGTCGGTGTCGGGCGGCTGGGCCCGTCGGCGAGCCTGCCCGGTGATCCCGACGATGAGCGAGGCTGGGGTTTCACGGGGTTCTTCGACACCACCGAGGCGCAGGACCTGTTGTCCTTCCAAGAGCATTCGTGGGACCAGACGCTGGCCTGGGTGGGGGATTCGCTCGGCCGCCTGCGTCTGGTCCTGAAGGTCTTCGGACCGGCGATCCGCCCGGTGATGCGGACCCTGCTGGCTGTCCAGCGGAAAGTCGAGCGCCGCGGCCGCTACGCCAACCCGTGGGCGTTGATCGAGAAGAACTATGGGCCCGGCGCTTTGGCGACCGGCGCGGCCCGATCAGGAGCCGCCGACCCCCGCTAGCTTCGGCGGCAACGCCGCCGCGGGGTCCGGGTTGGCTATCGGCAGCCCCATGAACCGGCGGGCGTTGTCGCCCATGAAATCGTAGGTGCGGCGCTCGTCCATGCCCTCGGCATAGCGCCAGAAACCTCGCGGCTCGGCGAGGCCTTCGGGGTGCGGGTAGTCCGACCCGAACAGCACGCGGTCCCATCCGACGGTGTTGACGACATCGGTCACACAACCCTCCCAGAACGGGCTCACCCAGATATTGCGCCGGAACACGTCGTGCGGGTGTTCCGGAAAGTTCTGCGGCATCTTCTTGTAGAGGTCCGCGAAGTCGCGGAACAGCGGGTGGATCCACGAGCTGCCGTTCTCGACGCTCGCGATGCGCAGCTTCGGGAACCTTGTCAGCGTGCCGTGGCAGATCAAGCTGGTGATCATGTCGGCGATCTCGCGGTGGCCCAGGACCATCCACCGGAATGCGCTCTGCGCCATGAAGCTCTGGGTGTGCGGCGGCTCCCACTGGTTGACGTACGAGTCCAACGGCGGATAGCTCGCGTGCAACACCACGGGCAGGCCTGCGGCCTCCAGGTCACGCCAGAACGGATCGAACTCCGGCAGCGCGGGGGAGCGCCACCCGCGAATTCCGTTGACCGGTCCGGGTTTGATGAGGGCGACGCGTACACCGTTGGCCAGCAGGTATTCGAGCTCGCGTTGCGCGCCGGCGACCTCGGACAGGTTGATGATCGGCGTCGAGTACACCCGGTCCTCGTAGTTGAACGTCCAGTGCTCGAGCATCCATTGGTTGAGTGCGTGGATCACCGCCAGTGACAGTTCGGGGTCGTCGGCCGTGGCGTGTTCGATGAGGCTGGCCAGTGTCGGGTAGTTCAGGGCCGCGGCCACACCCTGGCGGTCCAGTTCCCTGACCCGGTCGGCGGGATTGCGGGTGGCCGCGGGCGCCTCGATTGCGGGACCCTGCATTTCGCGCAGGGTCAGGCCGTCGGCGTTCTCGCCGGCGAAGAACTTCTCGTGGGCTCCCGGCGCGGCGACACGCTCGAAGGTCGGGTTGGGGATGAAATCGTTGACCCGGCCGTTGATCACGATGCGGGTCTGCTTCCCGAACTTCGCGAATTGGACGGCCCGTGAGTACTTTTCGGGCAGGTGTCTGGTGAGCGCCTCGGCCGTCTCGTACATGTGCTGGTCGGCGTCGAAGATCGGCGCGCTGCGGAATTGCGTCATGGCAGGGCCGCCGTGCCTTTGCTGGCGCCGCGGGCGATGACCTTCGGCATTGACGTCGACGAACTGGTGCTCAGGATCGTGTGCACCACGTTGACCAGATCTTCGACCGGCATCAATTTTCCGGGCAGGCAGCCCCCGGACATCCACAGCGGCACCGCTTTCGCGGCCAGTTCCCTGTCCCAGTCGGCGTTCATGCCGGTTTGGCCTTCGCCCTTTCCGCCGCCGCATTCACCGACCACCAGGCAGGTGAAGCCGATATTGGGATGCTCGGCCCGCCAGGCTTCGACCAGCCGCTCGAGCGCGGCCTTGCTGACGCCATAGGCACCGAGACCTGGCCATGGCGGCCCGAAAGTGCCTGCGTCCGAGGACAGGTACACGGCCTTGCCGGCCGAGGCCGTGAGGTGGGGGAGGGCCGCCGTCGTCGCGAGCGATGCGCCGATCACGTTGGTGTCGAAGATGCGCCGCCACACGTCGGCGTCGGTGTCGACGAGTCGTATCACCGGGCCGATGGCAGGGGTGTAGATGAGGTTGTCGATGCCGCCCAGAGCGGCGGCCGCAGCGTCGATGGCCGATCGGACGGATGCTTCGTCGGTGACATCGCATTCGAGGGCAACCGCTTGGGGGCCGGCGTCTTTCGCGGCGTTCTGCAGCCGCGCCAGTCGCCGCGCCAGTAGCGCGACCTGGGCGCCGCGCTGTGCCAGTCCGATGCCGATGCAGCGGCCGAGTCCGCTCGACGCGCCGATCACCACGGTTCTCGACATCGTGGTCACCTCGTGAGGATCGTGGCTGCGGCGGTGCCCGGCGCTCCGTACAGCTGCGCGAAGCCAACTTTCGGTTCACCGGGTACCTGGCGGTCCCCGGCCTGCCCGCGTAGCTGGCGGACCAGTTCGTGGATCTGTCGCAGTCCCGATGCGCCGATGGGCTCACCGTTGGCGATCAGCCCGCCGTCGGTGTTGACCGGCAGGCTGCCGCCGATCTCGGTGGCGCCGTCGGCGAGGAGCTTCTCCTGGTCGCCGTGCCCGCAGAATCCGCACTCGGCCATGTGGATGACCTCGGCGCCGGCGTCGGTGTCCTGCAGCTGGATCACGTCGACGTCTTCCGGTGCGACATCGGCCTTTTCGAACGCGGCCCGCGCCGCGTACACCGTCGGGGCCACATCTTCCGCTACGGGCGCGAAGGTGGTGTTGACCTCATAGGCACCGTAGGACCGGGTGCGGACCTCGACGGCGCGCAGGTAGACGGGCTTGTCGGTGTAGCGGTGGGCGATCTCGGCGCGGCACATCACGACCGCGGCGGCCCCCTCGTCAGGAGCGCAGAACATGTACTGCGTCAATGGGTAGTTCAGCATGGCCGAGTTGAGAATGTCGTCCTCCGACATCGGCTTACGCCGGAAGGCATTCGGATTCAGCGCGCCGTTACGGTAATTCTTGGCCGCGACCCTGGCCAGCGTTTGTTGTGAAATGCCGTGTTCGTTGAGGTACCGGTTGGCCTTCATCCCGAAGAACTGGGTGGTCAGATACTGCCCGTTCTCGGCGTACCAGCTCGGCATACCGACCAGGGCGGGGTCTTCGGTGAAGGCACCCCGGGGATGCTTGTCCAGCCCGACGGCAACACCGATCTCATAGTCGCCCAGCCGGATTCCGTCAGCACAGGCCTTGAGCGCGCTGGCCGCCGTCGCGCACGCGTTGAACACGTTGGTGAACGGAATCCCGCTCAACCCCACCATCCCGACGATCGCGTCAGGATTGGCGATGGTCCAACTGCCGCCGGTCGCGGCACCGATGTCGCGCCATTCGACGCCGGCGTCGCCGACCGCCGCGAAGATCGCGTCGACGCCCATCTGCATCGCAGACTTGCCCTCGGAACGGCCGAACGGGTGCAGACCGACACCGATGATCGCCACCTCATGCATCACGCGATGGCTCCTGCCTTCTTGAGGGCTTCGATACGGTCCCAGTCGATCCCGATCTCGGACAGCACCAGCTCGGTGTGCTCGGAGGCCTGTGGGGCGCGCGTCGTCTCCAGCGGTTCGTGGTTGAACTGCACCGGCCCGCGGACCACCCGGAACGGCCGGTCGCCCACACCCGCGCCGACTTCGACGATCATGTCGTTGGCGAGGGCCTGTTCGTCGGTGGCGAGGTCGAGGAAGCTCTGGAACGGTGCCCACTGACCTTTCATGGTCTTGAGGTGTCGGCGCCAGTACTCGAACGGCTTGCCGCGGATGGCCTCGCTGATGAGAGCCGCTGCGGCCGAGGCGTTTTCGATGAGCGGCAACACGTCGCTGAACCGCGGGTCGTCGGCCAGCTCGGCGAGCCCCAGGTGTTCGAAGGCGTCTCGGATGTAGCCGGTCGGGCTGACGATGCACAGGTTGATGGTCTCGCCGTCCGACGTCAGATAGTTGGCCATGAAGGGATTCACGCTCGGGCCCGCGTCATCGGGCATGAGCGACCGCATGGTCTCGCCGGTTTCCATGCCCTGCGTCATGCTCGCGCCCGCGGCCCACCACGCGGTGCTCAGCAGGGAGACGTCGACTTCGACGGCCTCGCCGGTGCGTTCGCGGTGAAACAGTGCGGCCGAGATGCCGCCGGCGATGTTCGCCCCGCCGATCGAGTCGCCGAATGCCGGAATACCTTGCGACAACGCACCGCCCAGACCTTCGGGCGTCAGTGAATGGCCCACCCCGCTACGGGTCCAGAACGCGGTGCCGTCGAAGCCGCCGACGTCGCGCTCGGGACCCTTGTCGCCGTAGGCGCTGCCGCGGGCATAGATGATGTCCGGATTTACGGCGCGGATGTGCTCGACGTCGAACTTGTTCTTC
>Ga0105237_10009573_pt1 | contig 10372 bp, 10 predicted proteins | sample KBSC24metaG_FD_81520 | JGI IMG/M metagenome (GOLD analysis project Ga0105237, IMG submission 81520) | Corn rhizosphere microbial communities from Kellogg Biological Station, Michigan, USA - KBS C2-4 metaG | ecosystem: Host-associated > Plants > Roots > Rhizosphere > Soil | place: Michigan, USA... | reverse complement strand
CCTGCGCGAGGGCGTCTTCACCGACCTGTTCCGCGAATACGTGCCGGCCGAGTCGATGGAAGAGCAGTGGGACATCCCCGGCCTGCAAGCTGTGCTCAAGAACGAATGGCAGCTCGACATCGACCTGGAAGCCATGCTCAAGGCCGAACCCGACCTGGCCGAAGACGAACTGCTGGAGCGCCTGCTGACGGCCGCCAAGGAGACCTACGAAGCCAAGGTCGCCGTGGTGGGTGTGGATGCCTTCGCCGGTTTCGAGCGCAGCGTCATGCTCCAGAGCATCGACAACCACTGGCGCGAACACCTGGCCGCACTGGATCACCTGCGCCAGGGTATCCACCTGCGCGGCTATGCGCAGAAGAACCCCAAGCAGGAATACAAGCGCGAAGCGTTTGAGCTGTTCGCCCAGATGCTGGACCTGATCAAGAACGAAGTCATCAAGGTCGTCATGACCGTGCGCATCCAGAGCCGCGAAGAAATCGAAGCGGCCGAGGAAAGCATGGCCGGTGGCTCGCCCATCAACGTCAACTACCAGCACGCCGACTTCGATCCCGAAGCCGCGCCGGAGGAACTGCTGGCACCGACCGCCCAGGCCGGTGGCGAAGACGACGGATCGGAATACCCCAAGGTCGGCCGCAACGATCCCTGCCCTTGCGGCAGCGGCAAGAAGTACAAGCAGTGCCACGGCAAGCTGGCCTGAACCAGAGTCCCCCGGTTCGGCCGCATTCCGGCCAGATGTGAAGAGGCTGTCCACCCAAGCGGGTGGGCGGCCTTTTTTACATCCTGCAGGTGAAGGCTTCTGCAAAATTGGCCTGGCTCCCTTTATGATGAACGCTCCGGCAGCCCACGCCTGCCGCCCAGGAGAACAAGAAGATGTCGCTCGCCAAGATGTTTCGTGCTTCCCGTCTCAGCTTCACTGCCACCGCCATCGCCGTCCTGCTGGCCGGCTGCGCTTCCTCGCCGCTGCCGCAGTGGCGCGACAGCGGCAATCCTGGCTACGCGCCCGTCACGCCCTCCATCCCGGTGACCAATACCGGCGTGCCCGCCGTGGCCATCAGCACCGCGCCCCCCACGCGTGCGGCGCTGGTGGAAGCGGCCAAGGCCGAGTGGGATTTCTTCGGCAACCAGCAGATCGACATGCGCCATGAGCCCTTCAGCGCCCCGCGCCTGGGCTTGCTGGAAGACGAGGGCGAGGCCGTGCAGCGGGTGGCCGAGTACTGGCACGCGGTCGGCAAGAACCTGACCGGTGCGGATTGCCAGCAAGCCTGGTCGGCGGCCTTCATTTCCTGGTTGATGGTGAGCACCAATGTGCCGCCGCAGGATTTCGCGCCCAACGAAACCCATTTCAATTACCTGAGCTTCCTCAAGGACCGCCAGTCGCGCCCCTCGCCGCAATTCGTGCTGCGCCCGGCCGAGAGCGAGCCGATTGCGCCCGGTGACCTGATCTGCGCGCCGCGCGGCAACAACAACATCACTTCCATCGACGAAATCCGGCCCGGCCTGGCCGGCCACTGCGACCTGGTGGTGGAGGTGCATGCCGATGATGGCTGGGCCGGCGTGATCGGGGGCAATGTCTTCAATTCGGTCTCCGAATCCCTGATCCCGGTAGATGAGCAGGGCCGTGCCCAGCCGATTGCCGCGCGCCCCTGGCTGGTGGTGGTCAAGAACCTGCTGCCGTGACGGGCCGCCCATGCTGATCCTGGGAAAACTGCTGCTGGGGCCCCTTTTGCTGACGCAAGCCAAACGCCTGCGCCAGACCGCGCTGCGCCTGCCGGAAGCGGCCGGGCCGCGCAGCGGCATGGAGTTTCCCCCCATGCAGCCCCGGCTGGTGGCCGAGCCGCTGCGCGTGCTGGTGGTGGGCGACTCCTCGGCCGCCGGGGTCGGGGTGGAGCATCAGGAGCAAGCCCTGGCCCAGCCGCTGGCACGCCAGCTGGCCGCCCGTACCGGGCATCCGGTGGCCTGGCAGCTGGTGGCGCAGAGCGGCGTCAATTCGCTCGAAGCGCTGGACCTGCTGACGCGCCATGAGATCGGTCCGGCTACGGTCCTGGTGGTGGCCCTGGGCGTGAACGACGTGACCTCGCAGATGAGCCCGCAACGCTACGTGGCCAACCTGCGCCTGCTGTGCGAACGCCTGATGGCGCAGGCCGGGGTGGAGCACATCGTCTTCTCGGGCTTGCCGCCCATGCACCTGCTACCGGTGGCACCGCAGCCGCTGCGCTGGTATCTGGGCCGCTATGCGCGCAAGCTGGACCGCGCCCTGCGCGACTGGATCGATGCCGAGGCCGCCTTGCGCTACTGCTCCATGCAATGGGCGCTGCCGCATGAGATGGCAATTGATCGCTTCCATCCGGGTCACGGCCAGTATGCGCAATGGGCCAGGATGAGCGCCGAGATCATCGAAAGCGAGTTCCTGCGTCATCAGCCGGTGACGGAAAGTGTTTAAAATACGCGTTCCGATTTTTACGCTGAAAGCTCGCCATGGCCGTCAATTCCCCGATTCCCGTTCCTTCTGACCTGAAAGCCGTCGCCGGCATCGAACTCGGCCATGCCGAAGCGGGTGTGCGCAAGGCCAATCGCAAGGACGTGCTGGTCATGAAGCTGGCCGAGACCGCGACTGTGGCGGGCGTGTTCACCAAGAACCGCTTTTGCGCCGCCCCGGTGCAGATCTGCCAGGCCAACCTGGCGCAGCTGAGCGCCGGCAAGCCCATCCGCGCCCTGGTGATCAACACTGGCAACGCCAACGCCGGCACCGGTGAAGAAGGCCTGCAGCGCGCCAAGTCGGTCTGTGCCGCGCTGGCCCAGCAGATGGGCGTGGAGCCGCAGCAGATCCTGCCGTTTTCCACCGGCGTGATCCTGGAGCCGCTGCCGGCTGATCGCATCATCGCCGGCCTGCCGCAAGCCATCGGCAACCTGAAAGCCGACAACTGGTTCAACGCGGCCGAGTCCATCATGACCACCGACACCCAGCCCAAGGCTGCTTCGCGCACCCTGACCATCGGCGGCAAGCAGGTGGTGATGACCGGCATCAGCAAGGGTGCCGGCATGATCAAGCCCAACATGGCCACCATGCTGGGTTTCCTGGCCTTCGACGCCAAGCTGCCGCAGGCGCTGCTGAACCAGCTGGTCAAGGATGCCGCTGACCATTCCTTCAACTGCATCACCATCGATGGCGATACCTCGACCAACGATTCCTTCATCCTGATGGCCACCGGTGCCGGCGAACTGGAGATCACCAGTGCCGACAGCGACGAGTACAAGCAACTGGCTGCTGCCGTCACCGACCTGTCGCAGCATCTGGCGCACCAGATCGTGCGCGATGGCGAAGGCGCGACCAAGTTCATCGAAGTGGCCGTGGAAGACGGCAAGAGCATCGAAGAGTGCCGCCAGATCGCCTACTCCATCGGCCATTCGCCGCTGGTCAAGACTGCCTTCTTCGCTTCCGATCCGAACCTGGGCCGTATCCTGGCCGCCATCGGCTATGCCGGCATCGACGACCTGGACGTGTCCAAGATCAACCTGTGGCTGGACGATGTGTGGGTCGCCAAAGATGGCGGCCGCAACCCGGATTACCGCGAAGAAGATGGCCAGCGCGTCATGAAGAAGGCCGAGATCGTGGTGCGCGTGAAGCTGGCGCGCGGCACGGCCAAAGCTTCCATCTGGACCTGCGACCTGTCGCACGACTACGTCTCGATCAACGCCGACTATCGTTCCTGAGCGTTTTCCTTCACCTCGCGGCGTTTCGCCGCCATCGGCCCACCCATCCCCGGGCCGGTGGCGCGCCCGGGATGGCGGCGGCAACATGAATGCCCGCGCCCTCGGATCAATTTTATTCACACCGGCCGCCAGCGCCTTGCGCCACAATGGCGCGTGCATTCCCGCCCCGTTCATCCCGATTTGCGATCACCATGACCCAGCTAGACCAATTCCTGCAGCGTGCCGAAGCCTTGCTGGCGCGCGTCGAAGCCATCCTCCCCAACGCCGCCGCCCGTGAACCCGACTGGAACGCCGCCGTCGCCTTCCGCTGGCGCGGCGCGACTGCCCAGCGTCCCGGCTACCTGCAGGCGGTGGGGCAGATCTCGAAGATCGGCCTGTCGGACCTGCATAACATCGGCCCGCAAAAGGAACAGATCGACCAGAACACCCGCCAGTTCGTCGAAGGCCGCCCGGCCAACAACGTGCTGCTGACGGGTGCGCGTGGCACCGGCAAGTCCTCGCTCATCAAGGCTTGCCTGAACCAGTATGCCGACCGCGGCCTGCGCCTGATCGAGGTGGACAAGGATGACCTGCACGACCTGCAGGACATCGTTGAACTGGTGGCGGCGCGTCCGGAACGCTTCATCGTCTTCTGCGACGATCTTTCCTTCGAGGAAGGCGAGGGCGGCTACAAGGCGCTGAAGGTGGCCCTGGACGGCAGCATCGCCGCGCAGTCCGACAACGTGCTGATCTACGCCACATCCAACCGCCGCCACCTGATGCCGGAGCGCCTCTCCGACAACAATACCTACACCCACACCGAGGATGGCGACCTGCACCCCGGCGAAACGGTGGAAGAAAAGATTTCGCTCTCCGAGCGCTTTGGCCTGTGGGTGACCTTCTATCCCTTCAAGCAGGACGATTTCCTGGACATCGTGGCGCACTGGCTGCGCCACTTCGGCTGCAATGACGCACAGATCGCTGAAGCCCGCGCCGATGCCCTGCGCTGGGCGCTGCAGCGCAGCTCGCGCTCGGGCCGCGTGGCCTGGCAGTTCGCGCGCGACTACGCCGGCAAGGCGCAAGGCTGATGAGCGGCGATTCCAAGCCGGTGGCCAAGCCCATCGATGTAGCCGTGGGCATCCTGATGCAGCCCAACGGCGACGTGCTGCTGGGCCAGCGTCCGGACGGCAAGCCCTATGCGGGGTACTGGGAATTCCCCGGCGGCAAGGTGGAACCGGGCGAAAGCATCTTCGCGGCGCTGCAGCGCGAGTTCAAGGAGGAGCTGGGGATCGAGGTGCTGGACGGCGAGCCCTGGTGCGGCGTCGAGCACGTCTATCCGCATGCCCATGTACGCCTGCATTTCTACATCACCCGCCAGTGGCGCGGCGAGCCTCAGAGCCTGGAAGGCCAGGCCTTTGCCTGGCAGGGCAGCGTGGGGGTGGAACCGCTGCTGCCGGCCACCATCCCGCTGCTGCAGTGGCTGGATCAGCTGCGATATGGCGACAAAGCCTGAAGATGGGTGGTTTTAAGGTGAAATGAAGGAAAAAGCCCGTGATCACTGCACGGGCTTGTCCCCTTCGTCTTCCAGCGGCAGGTTTACTGCGGGGATGGTGTACTTTTCTTCGGCCCAGGCACCCAGGTCGATTTGCTTGCAGCGTTCGGAACAGAAGGGGCGGTACTTGTTCTTCTCGCTCCATTCCACCTTGGTGCCGCAGGTCGGGCAGTCTACGATCGTGGCCATACGTTTTACTTCACTTCATTCATTCAGATTACGGATCAAAAGCCGCACAGCGCCAGTTCGAAGGGCACTTCGCCCTCGAAGGAGCGCGGCTTCTCGTCGCCATCCTGCTGGGTGAAACGCACCCACAGCATGTATTTGTTGGCCGAGATCTCGGGGATGGCGCCGAGGTTGATGTCCAGCGACAGGCGCAGCATCTGGTAGACCTTGCCTTGCAGCATCTGCTGATAACTGCCGCCTTCGGCGTTGATTTTTACTGCATGTCCGGATTCGCGCAGCAATCGCATGACGATGGCGATGGCATCGAACAGCGGGATCAGCGGGGCGAACCAGTTGGAGATGTCCTGGAAACGGCGCTCAAACGGATGCTGTTGCCAGGCGTAATAGGCCGGCAGGTCGAATTCGCAGGCCCCGCCTGGAATGATGGTGCGGCCGCGAATGCTCATGAGCCATTCATTGTCGCGGATGTTCTGGCCGGTCTTGCCCTGGGCGGCCGAGAGGGCGCTGCTGGCCTGGTCGACTTCGGCCAGGATGGCATTGAGCATCTCGGGCTCGACATTGGGATTGGACTGGTAGGCCAGCAGGATCTGCTTTTGCCGTTCGAGCTCTTGCAGCAGGTCGGACTTGAGGTCGGCGCGTCCGGCGACCTCCAGCATTTCAAAAATGGTGGCAAGGGCGATGTGATGCTGATGCGGGCTTTCCTGGTGCAGGAAGAAGACGAATTTCTCGTAGAGATCTTCCAGTCGCAACAGCGTGCGAATACGCTCATTGAAAGGGTATTCGTAGACGATCAAAGCATGATCCCTTTATTGGTTGAACCGGACTTGTTAGGCCGCTGACAGGCCGCGTGGGTGCAATAACCTCGTCAACATGTGCAATGTCTGTGATTCTGACCCATGCAGAAGAAAATTACAAATGCAGTCGGCATCAAATGAAGCTGCAGGAGCGCATCGCATTTGCCAGGCTGCCCGCGTGCATTGCTGCAGCCGCGCAACCTGCACCATCGCTCAGTGCCCGCCTGCCAGCGCCAGGTAGCGCGCATGCAGCTCGCGTACCTGATGCGGCAGGTCGGCATTGCTGCCGCCGTTGTCGATGACGTCCTGCGCCACCGCCAGCCGCGCCTGCCGGCTGGCCTGTGCGGCCATGATGGCTTCCACTTCCTCACGCTGCAGGCCGTTGCGCTGCATGACGCGCGCGATCTGCACTTCTTCCGGGCAATCCACCACCAGGATGCGGCTGGCACGACCGACCCAGGTGCCGGACTCCACCAGCAGCGGCACCACGAAGATGACATAGGGACCGGTGGCGGCCTCGGCCTCGCGCACGGTCTCGCTGCGGATCAGCGGATGCAGGATGGCTTCCAGCGCATGGCGCGCCGTCGGGTTGCCGAACACGTGCTGGCGCATGCGGGTACGGTCCATGGCACCGTTCGCATCGATGAATTCGGCGCCGAAATAATCGCGGATGGGATCGATGGCCAGGCCCTGCGGTGCGGTCAGGGCATGGGCGATGGCGTCGGTATCCACCAGCGATGCGCCGAGTTCGCCAAACAGGTTGGCCACCGTGGTCTTGCCGCTGCCGATGCCGCCGGTCAGGCCGATGGTGAAGCGTTCAGTCAATGAGGTCATGGGTTCAGAAGTCGTAGAGAAGTTGCGTGAGCCAGCCATGGCCCATCAGCAGGGTCAGCATGCCGGCGGTGGCCAGGCAGGGGCCGAAGGGAATGGCCTGGCCGCGCTGGTGGCGGCCCAAGCCCATCAGCGCCAGGCCCACGACTGCGCCCAGCGCCGAGGCCAGCAGCAAGACCAGCGGCAAGGCCTGCCAGCCCAGCCAGGCCCCGAGTGCGGCCATGAGTTTGAAGTCGCCATAGCCCAGGCCCTCCTTGCCGGTGGCCAGCTTGAAGATCCAGTAGATCAGCCACAGGACGCCATAGCCGGCCATCGCGCCCAATACGGCATCCTGCAGCGGCACCAGGCGATGCACCACGTTGACCAGCAGGCCCAGCCACATCAAGGGCAGGGTGAGGTCGTCGGGCAGCAGCATGGTGCGGGCATCGATCACCGCCAGCGCAATCAGGAAGGACGCGCACACCATCAGCGCCGCGCCGTGCAGGCCCAGGCCGAAGCGCCAGCCCAGCAGGGCGAACAGCAGTGCCGTCAGCAGCTCCACCAGCGGGTAGCGGGCGCTGATGGGGTGGGCGCAGAAGGCGCAGCGTCCGCGCAGCAGCAGCCAGCTCAGTACCGGAATCTTGTGATGCAGCGCCAGCGGCGCGGCACAATGGGGGCAGGCGGAGGCCGGCAGCCAGAGGTTGTAGCGGTCGGCATGCGGCAGCGCTTCGCCGCGTTCCTGGGCAACGAAGTTGGCGGTCTCGCGCAGCATCATCAGCGGCACGCGATGGATCACCACATTGAGAAAGCTGCCGACCAGCAGGCCCAGCAGCGCCGCCGCGCCGGCGAGTGCAGCGTTGCCGGGGAAGGCCAGTGCATCCAGGAAAGACATCGTCGGGTTCAACTGGTTTGGTCGTCAAAGAAGGGGAAGACAGGCGTGCCGGCTTATACCACTGCACCCATGCGGAACACCGGCAGGTACATCGCCACCACCAGGCCGCCGATCACCACGCCCAGCACCGCCATGATAACGGGTTCCATCAGGCTGGTGAGGGCGGTGACGGCTTCATCCACCTCGCGTTCGTTGAGATCGGCGATCCTGCCCAGCATGGCGTCGAGGGCGCCGGCCTCTTCGCCCACGGCCGTCATCTGCACTGCCAGGTCGGGGAAGACGCCCGTGGCCTGCATGGCCGCATGCAGCGAGGCGCCATTGCGCACGGCGTCGCGCACCGCCAGCGAGGCGTCGGCATAGACCACGTTGCCGGCTGCGCCGGAGACCGTTTCCAGCGCTTCCACGAGGGCGATGCCGGCACCGAAGAGGGTGCCGAAGGTGCGGCTCCAGCGCGCCAGCGCCGCTTGCCGCAACAGCTTGCCGAACAGCGGCAAGGACAGGCTCATGCGCTGCGCCGCCAGTCGCAGCGGAAGATAGCGCCGCCACGCCAGGGTCGCGAGTACGCCCGTCATCAGCGTGCCCAGCAGCAGCCAGGGACCATGCTGTCCGAGCAGACGCGCCGTGGCCATCACAATGCGCGTGGGCAGCGGCAACTCGGCCCCGAACTGCTGGAACATCTGCTCGAAAGCCGGCACCACCCACAGCATGATGACCACCGTCACGATGATGGCCACCAGCACCACCGCGCAGGGATAGGCCAAGGCCGCGCGCACCTTGCCGCGCAAGGCCAGGGATTTTTCGCGATAGAGGGCGATGCGCTCCAGCATGACGTCGAGCATCCCCGCTTCTTCGGCTGCGCGCACCAGGTTGCAGAAGAGCGCATCAAACTGGCGCGGATGGCGCGCCAGCGCCGCATGCAGGCTCTCGCCGCGCGCCACGGCCTGGCGCACGTCGGCCAGCAGCGTGGCCAGTGCGCTCTGGCCGGCGCCGCGAATGGCCACATCCAGCGACTGCAGCAGCGGCAATCCTGCCCGCAGCATGGTGGCCAATTGGCGGGTGAAGAGGGCGATCTGTTTGGCGCTGATGCGGCCACGCGTCCTGGCCGTGGCCGGGTTTGATGCAGGGGCCGGGCTGATGTCGAGTCCGGCCGCACGCTCCTCGCGCCGCAGCCGCGCCACGCGCATCCCCTGCTGGCGCAGTCGGGCGCGTGCCTGCGCTTCATCGCTGGCTTGCACCACACCGCGTTGCGGACGATTGTGGCGGTCCAGCCCTTCCCAGCGGAATGGGGACGCCGATGTCGTGCGATCAGGTACAGGCAAGGATTTCTCCCACGCTGGTTTCACCGCGCAAGACCTTCAGCAGTCCCGCCCGCCGCAGGTCGATGATGCCCTCCGCTTGCGCCTGCCGGCCCAGTTCCAATGTACCGGCCTGGGCCAGGATCAGCGACTGCATGGCCGCGCTGACCGGCATCACCTGATAAATGCCGGTGCGCCCGCGAAAGCCGGTCTGGTTGCAGGCCGGGCAGCCGTGCGGCACGAAGGTGGCCGGCGTACCACCGGCCGGACGGCGGCAGCGGCACAGCTTGCGCACCAGCCGCTGGGCCACGATCAGGCTGACCGATGCCGCAATGTTGTAGGCCGGCACGCCCATGTTGAGCAGCCGCGTGAGCGTGGCCGGGGCGTCATTGGTGTGGAGGGTGGAGAGCACCAGATGCCCGGTCTGCGAAGCCTTGACGGCGATGTCGGCGGTCTCCAGGTCGCGGATCTCGCCCACCATCAGCACATCCGGATCCTGGCGCAGGAAGGCGCGCAGTGCCAGGGCGAAGTCCAGTCCGGCGCGTTCGTTGATGCTGACCTGGTTGATGCCGGGCAGGTTGATTTCCACCGGGTCCTCGGCGGTGGCGATGTTCACCCCCGGCTGGTTCAGGCGCTGCAGGCAGGCATACAGCGAAACGGTCTTGCCGGAGCCGGTCGGCCCGGTCATCAGGACCAGCCCGTGCGGCTTGCTGATGGCTTGCAGCAGCGCTTCCTGCTGGGCCGGTTCATAGCCGAGGTCGCTGATCGACAGCGCCGCCTGCGCGGTATCGAGAATGCGCAGCACGATCTTTTCACCGAACTGCGTGGGCAGCGTTGAGACGCGGAAATCGACGGTGCGCGCGCCCAGTGCCAGGCGCATCTTGCCATCCTGGGGCAGGCGCTTTTCGGCGATATCCAGCCGCGCCAGGATCTTCAGGCGCGTGGCCAGCTTGTCACGCAAGCTCAGCGGCGGCTGCGCCAGCTCGTGCAGCACGCCATCCAGCCGCAAGCGCACGCGGAAGAGATGTTCAAAGGGCTCGAAATGCAGGTCGGAAGCGCCCATGCCGACCGCATCGGCCAGCAGCTTGTGCAGCAGGCGCACCACGGGAACATCATCATCGGCCACGGCCGTGTCGGGAGTGTGCAGCATGGG
>Ga0105237_10009572_pt1 | contig 10374 bp, 10 predicted proteins | sample KBSC24metaG_FD_81520 | JGI IMG/M metagenome (GOLD analysis project Ga0105237, IMG submission 81520) | Corn rhizosphere microbial communities from Kellogg Biological Station, Michigan, USA - KBS C2-4 metaG | ecosystem: Host-associated > Plants > Roots > Rhizosphere > Soil | place: Michigan, USA... | reverse complement strand
TCGTCGATGAAGACGATCGTCTGGCCCTCGTCCTGCGCCACTTCCTTCAGCACGCTCTTCAGGCGTTCCTCGAACTCGCCGCGGAACTTCGCGCCGGCCAGCAGCATCGCCATGTCGAGCACGAGCACACGCTTGCTCTTCAGCGAATCGGGCACCTCGCCGGCAACGATGCGCTGCGCGAGGCCCTCGACGATCGCCGTCTTGCCGACGCCCGGCTCGCCGATCAGCACCGGATTGTTCTTGGTGCGCCGCTGCAGCACCTGGATCGCGCGGCGGATCTCGTCGTCCCGGCCGATCACCGGGTCGAGCTTGCCGAGGCGCGCGCGCTCGGTCAGGTCGAGCGTGTACTTCTTCAGCGCCTCGCGCTGGCCTTCGGCGTCGGCGCTGTCGACCTTCTGGCCGCCGCGTACCGCTTCGATCGCGGCTTCGAGCGCCTTGCGCGTCAGGCCGTGTTCCTTGACCAGCGGCCCGATCGACGACTTCGTGTCGGCCGCGGCGAGCAGGAACATCTCGCTCGCGATGAACTGGTCGCCACGCTTGCTCGCTTCCTTCTCGGCCGCTTGCAGCAGTGCGCCAAGGTCGCGCCCGGGCTGCACCTGCTCGCCGCCCTGCACCTGCGGCAGCTTGGCGATTTCGGCTTCGAGAGACGTCTGCAGCTTGCTGGTGTTGACGCCGGCGCGCGCCAGCAGCGCCTTCGGGCCGTCGTCCTGCGCAAGCATCGCGGCCAGCACGTGGGCCGGCTCGATGTAGGGGTTGTCGCGCGTGACGGCCAGGCTCTGCGCGTCGGCCAGTGCCTCCTGGAACTTGCTGGTCAGTTTGTCGATTCGCATGGGGAAAATCCTCCGATTGCGATGAAATCTGGGGCCAGGCGCGAATTTTCCAAGCGCGGCGGCGCCTGCGTTTGTTCTATGTCAACACCGCACGCGCGATCCAGAACCCGAGGGCAGCGCTGGCCAGCGATCCGAACAGGTGGGCCAGCGTGTGCCCGAACGCCAGCGCCCATTCGCCGCGCTGCAGCAGCACCAGCGATTCGCCCGAGAACGACGAAAACGTCGTCAGTCCGCCGAGGAAGCCGGTCACGCACAGCAGCCGCAGCGCCTCGTTCGGCACTCGGTCGAACCAGACGAGCGCAACGCCGATCAACAGGCCGCCGACACAGTTGACGACCAAGGTGCCGAGCGGAAAGCCGGCCCACACCATGTTCAGCCAGAGGCCGGCGAGCCAGCGCGCGAGCGCACCGATCGTCGCGCCGACGGCCACTGCGATCGCGTGCGCCCAGGTGATGGCGCTCATCAGGAATGAGGCTCGAGTGGGCCGGCGGCGGGCGCGTTGCTCGCCGCCGCGATGCCCCAGCGCGCGAGCGCCGCATCGTCGCTGCTGCGGGCGTCGATCCAGCGCGACCCGGCAGCCGTCTGCTCCTTTTTCCAGAACGGAGCCTGCGTCTTCAGGTAGTCCATCAGGAACTCGCAAGCCTGGAATGCCTGGCCGCGGTGAGCCGCACTGACCGCGACCATCATGATCTGGTCGAGCGGCTGCAGCTCGCCGACCCGGTGGATCACGCGCACCGCGCGAAGCTCGAAACGCTGCATTGCCTGATCGATCATCGCCTCGATCGCCGCCTCGGTCATGCCGGGATAGTGCTCGAGCTCCATCGACCGGATGCTGCCGGCCGGCTCGCCGTGCGACAGGTGCCGGTCGCGCACCGTGCCGACGAACGCGACCACGCCGCCGACGCCGGCGTCGCCGGCACGCAGCGCCGCGACCTCGGCCCCGAGGTCGAAGTCGGCGGTCTGGATCGCGACGCGCGGCTGCATCGTCGCCGCTTCAGCCGCCGGTCACCGGCGGAAAGAACGCCAGCTCGGCGCCGCCTTCGGGCAGCCGCGCCGCGTCGTCGCACAACACCTTGTTCAGTGCGGTGCGCAGCGCCTTGCCGCGCGCGAGCGCACTCGCGTGCGCCCCGCCGCGCGCAATCAGCACATCGCGAACGCTCGCCACGGTTGCGCCCTGCGCAACCTCGAGCGTCTCGCCCGAACCAAGTGCCTCGCGGATCGACGCGAAATATCGAACGTCCACCTTCATCGACCCAGCCACTCCGCAAACGAAAGATAGTCGACCACGTCACCCTTGGCGATCGCCCGACCACTCGGATTGTCGACTACGCCGTCGCCCCACACCGCCGACGTCAGAACGCCCGAGCTCTGGTTGGGGAACAAGTCGAGTCCGCCCTCGGCATTGCGGCGCACGCGCAGGAACTCGCGCCGCTTGTCGGGGCGCGGCCAGTCGAAGTCGGCGCGCAGGCGCGCCGGGTGCATCTGCAGGTCTTGCGCACCTTGCAGCCGCAGCAGCACCGGGCGTACCAGCAGCAGGAACGTGATGAAGCTCGAAACTGGATTGCCGGGCAGGCCGACGATGTAGGCGTGGCCCTTCGATCCATCAGGGCGAGCGGCGGCCGGAGCGCGCCGGACCTCGCCGAAGGCAAGCGGCTTGCCGGGCTTGATCGCGATCTGCCAAAGCTCGATCCGGCCCTCGGCCTGTACGGCCGGACGCAGATGGTCTTCCTCGCCGACCGAGACGCCGCCGGAGGTGACGATCAGATCGTGGTCCTGCGCCGCCTCGCGCAGCGCGGCGCGGGTCGCCTCGAGCTTGTCGGGCACGATGCCGAAGTCGCTGCACTCGCAGCCCATCGCCTGGATCAGCGCCCGCAGCGTGAAGCGGTTCGAGTTGTAGATCGCGCCCGGCTTCAGCGGCTCACCCGGCATCACGAGTTCGTCGCCGGTCGAGAACACCGCCACCCGCGGCCGGCGCGCCACCGTGAGCCGTGCCGCGCCGACCGACGCCGCGAGACCGAGCGCCTGCGGGGTGAGGCGGGTTCCCGCCAGCAGCACGACGGCACCACGCTGCACGTCTTCGCCGCGCCGGCGGATCCATTGGCCCGGCGTTGGCACGGCATCGATGCGCACCGAGTCAGCCTGCGCCGTCGCCTGCTCCTGCATCAGGACCGCGTCGGCGCCTGCCGGCACTTGTGCGCCGGTGAAGATGCGCGCAGCGGTGCCCGGCTGGAGCGCTCGGCCGACGACGCCGGCGGGAATGCGCTGGCTCACCGGCAGCACTGCGCCGGGCCCCGGGACGTCGGTACAGCGCAGCGCGTAGCCATCCATCGCGCTGTTGTCCGCCGGCGGCACGTCGAGCCCCGAGTTCACCTCGGCAGCCAGCACGCGACCGAGCGCGTCGAAGGTCGAAACCGACTCGTTGTCAGTCGTCGGCAGGGCCTGGACGGCGCCGAGCAGCCGGCTCATCGCTTCGTCCAGCGTGAGCATCGGCGCCTTCGGCGCCACCGAGGTGGCGGGTGTCGCGGGGGGCAATGTACTCATAGCGCTCAGGGTGGCTCAGCAGGAAATCGGCAACCGCATCGGCATCGTTCAGGTTCAGCAGCGGCAGCGTGGTCGGCTGCGGCAGCGCGCCTGGGCTGTCGGTGCAGACTGCGACGATATGCGAATCGGTCGGATATTGCGCCGGCTTGCCCGCCGCGGCGCGCCAGATCTCGATCTTCGGCAGTGCCGCACTCTTGAATCCCTCGACAAGAACCCAGTCGCAGGCGCTCAGCGCAGCCAGCAGATCGTGCACGGTCGGCGCGCCGCGCTGTTCGAACTCGCGCACCATCGCGAGGCGTCGTTCGGAGGCGATCACGACCTCGTAGGCGCCCGCCTGGCGGTGCCGCCACGAGTCCTTGCCTTCATGGTCGATGTCGAACGCATGGTGTGCGTGCTTGACGACCGAGACCCGCTGGCCGGCGAGCTTCAAGCGGCTGATCAGCTGCTCGACGAGCGTCGTCTTGCCCGAGCCCGAGAACCCGCTGAATCCGACAACCTTCATTTGCCGCCTGGCCTATGCCCGCGCGGCGATGAAGCGCTTGACCGCAGCGGCGTCGGACGCCATCACCTCGAAGCGCTTGGGCAGCTGCTCGATCCCGCGCATCGCGGCCGGGCGCTCCGGCTCGCGGCCGATCGCCTCGACGATGGTCTCGGCGAACTTTGCCGGCAACGCGGTCTCGAGCACGATCATCGGCACGTTCGCTTCGACGTGCTCGCGAGCGACCTTGAGTCCGTCGGCGGTGTGGGTATCGATCAGTTCACCGAAGCGCACGTGCGTGTCACGAATCGTCGCGAGCCGGTCGGCATGGGTGCTGCGGCCCGAGACGAAGCCGTGCTCCGCGAAGCGTGCGACCTCGTCGGGCTGCAGCGTGAACGTGCCGCGGCGGCCGATCTCGTCGGCGAACAGGCTGCGCGTGCGCGCAGCGTCGCGCTTGAGCAGGTCGAACACGAAACGCTCGAAGTTCGATGCCTTCGAAATGTCCATCGACGGGCTGGAGGTCTCGTGCGTCTCGGCGCTGCTGCGCACGCGGTAGGTGCCGGTGCGGAAGAACTCGTCGAGCACGTCGTTCTCGTTCGTCGCCAGCACGAGCTTCCTGATCGGCAGGCCCATCATGCGGGCCACATGGCCGGCGCAGATGTTGCCGAAGTTGCCGGACGGCACCGCGAAGCTGACCTGATCCTCCTCGCACTTGGTCGCTCGGAAGTAGCCGGCGAAGTAGTAGACGACCTGCGCGAGCAGCCGCGCCCAGTTGATCGAATTGACGGTGCCGATGTGATGCCGGCGCTTAAATTCGAGGTCGTTCGAGACGGCCTTGACGATGTCCTGGCAGTCGTCGAACACGCCTTCGATCGCGATGTTGTGGATGTTCGCATCCTGCAGACTGAACATCTGCGCCTGCTGGAACGGGCTCATGCGCCCGTGGGGGCTCAGCATGAACACGTTGACGCCGCGCTTGCCGCGCATCGCGTATTCGGCGGCGCTGCCGGTGTCGCCCGAGGTCGCGCCGAGGATGTTCAGCGGCTGGCCCCGGCGTGCGAGTTCGTACTCGAACAGGTTGCCGAGCAGCTGCATCGCCATGTCCTTGAAGGCGAGTGTCGGGCCGTTCGACAGCGCCTCGAGGTAGACGCCCGGCTCGAGCCGGCGCAGGGGCACGATCTCGACGCTGCCGAACACCTCGCGGGTGTAGGTCTTCGCAACGAGCGCACGCAGGTCGGCGGCCGGAATGTCGTCGATGTAGAGCGCCAGAATCTCGAACGCGAGGTCGGCGTAGGCGAGCTCGCGCCAGCGCGCGAGCGTTGCCTTGTCGACCTTCGGATAACGCACCGGCAGATACAGGCCGCCGTCGGGCGCGAGGCCCTCGAGCAGGATGTCGCAAAACCTTCGCTCGGTGCTGTCGCCGCGCGTGCTGGCGTACTTCAACTCAGTTCTTCCTTGCGGATGCGCACGATCGGTGCGAGCACGGTCGGCAACGCCTGCATCTGCCCAAGCGCCTCGTTCATGCGGCCTTCGACGGTGTCGTGGGTCAGGATGATCAGGTCGGTCTGCGCCTCGCCTTCGGCGGATTCGCGCTGCAGCACCGCGTCGATCGAGATGTCCTTCTCGGCGAGGATGCCGGTGATGCGGGCCAGCACCCCGGCCTTGTCCGCCACCTGCAGGCGCAGATAGAACGCGGTCACGACCTCGGAGATCGGCAGGATGCGCGTGTCCTGCAGCGCACCCGGCTGGAACGCGAGGTGCGGGACGCGGTGATCCGGATCGGCGGTGTGCAGCCGGGTGATGTCGACCAGGTCGGCGATCACCGCCGAAGCCGTCGGCTCCGCGCCTGCGCCCTTGCCGTAGTGCAGCGTCGTGCCGACCGCGTCGCCGTGCACGACGACCGCGTTCATCGCGCCTTCGACGTTCGCCAGCAGCCGTTTGCTCGGCACCAGGGTCGGGTGCACGCGCAGCTCGATGCCGCCGGCGTCGTCGCGCCGCTTCGTGATGCCGAGCAGCTTGATCCGGTAGCCAAGCTGTTCGGCGTAGCGGATGTCGGTCGCGTTCAGCTTCGAGATGCCCTCGACGTACGCCTTGTCGAACTGCACCGGGATGCCGAACGCGATCGCGCTCATGATCGTGGCCTTGTGCGCGGCGTCGACGCCTTCGATGTCGAAGGTCGGATCGGCCTCGGCATAACCGAGCCGCTGCGCCTCCTTCAGCACCACGTCGAAGTCGAGGCCCTTCGAGCGCATCTCGGAGAGGATGAAGTTGGTCGTGCCGTTGATGATGCCGGCGATCCACTCGATGCGGTTCGCCGTCAGCCCTTCGCGCAGCGCCTTGATGATCGGGATGCCTCCGGCCACCGCGCCTTCGAACGCGACCATCACGCCGCGTTCGCGCGCCGCCGCGAAGATCTCGGTGCCGTGCACCGCGAGCAGCGCCTTGTTCGCGGTGACGACGTGCTTGCCGGCGGCGATCGCCGCGAGCACCAGGTCGCGCGCAACGCCATCGCCGCCGATCAGCTCGACGACGATATCGATGTCCGGATTCGCAACGATCTCGCGCGGATCGTCGACCACCTTCGCGGCACTGCCGACGAGCTTGCGCGCTTCGTCCAGCTTGCGCCGCGAGACCATCGTGACCTCGATGCCGCGCCCGGCGCGCCGCTTGATCTCTTCCTGATTGCGCTTCAGCACGCTGAACACGCCGCTGCCGACGGTGCCGATGCCGAGCAGGCCCACCTGTATTGGTTTCATCATCTGTTCAGTGCGAATGGCGCTTGCGATAGTGCTCGAGGAACCGCGCGATGCGGCCGATCGCCTCGGTCAGGTCGTCGGAGTTCGGCAGGAACACGACGCGGAAGTGATCCGGCGCCGACCAGTTGAAGCCCGTGCCCTGCACGATCAGCACCTTCTGCTCGGCAAGCAGCTCGTAGGCGAACTGCTGGTCATCCTGGATCGGATAGATCTTCGGATCGAGGCGCGGGAACATGTAGAGCGCCGCCTTCGGCTTGACGACGCTGACGCCGGGGATCTCGGTCAACAGTTGGTACGCGAGGTCGCGCTGCTTGCACAGGCGGCCGCCCGGCGCGACCAGGTCGTTGATGCTCTGGTAGCCGCCGAGCGCGGTCTGGATCGCGAGCTGGCCCGGCGTGTTCGCGCACAGGCGCAGCGACGCGAGCATGTTCAGCCCCTCGATGTAGTCCTTCGCGTGGCGCTTCTCGCCCGACACGACCATCCAGCCCGAGCGATAGCCGCAGGAGCGATAGTTCTTCGACAGGCCGTTGAAGGTCACGCACAGCACGTCGTCGGCGAGCGACGAGATGCTGGTGTGCTGGTTGCCGTCGTACAGCGTCTTGTCGTAGATCTCGTCGGCGAAGATCGTCAGCTGGTGCTCGCGGGCGACATCGACGATCTGCTGCAGCACGCTGGCGGGGTACAGCGTGCCGGTCGGGTTGTTCGGGTTGATCACGACGATGCCCTTCGTGCGCGGCGTGATCTTGCGGCGGATGTCGGCGATGTCGGGCATCCACTCCGACGCTTCGTCGCACACGTAGTGCACCGGCTTGCCGCCCGACAGACCGACGACCGCGGTCCACAGCGGGTAGTCGGGCGACGGGATCAGCATCTCGTCGCCGTCGTTGAGCAGCGCGTTCATGCTCAGCGCGATCAGTTCCGAGGCGCCGTTGCCCAGGTAGACGTCGTCGACCGTCACGCCATGCACGCCCTGCTGCTGGGTGCGGTGCACGACTGCCTTGCGCGGCGCGAACAGCCCCTTGGAATCGGTGTAGCCGGCCGCATGTGGGATGTTGCGCATCATGTCCTGCACGATCTCATCCGGCGGCTCGAGGCCAAATGCTGCAACGTTGCCGATGTTCAGCTTGATGATCTTCTGGCCCTCCTCCTCCATCTGGCGCGCCTTTTCGAGCACCGGGCCACGAATGTCGTAGGCGACGTTGGCGAGCTTGCTCGACTTGAGGATGGGGTTCAACGAAGGCTCCTGAAGCGTGTTGCTGCACTGCAAAACCTACAATTTTACGCGCAGGGACCGACCTACCGGGCCCGACGAACCGGACATCAGCGATGAAAATGCAAGCCGACCGCATCGAGGGCCAGAACGCCGTGCAGCGCCACAGCAGCGAGGGCGTGATCGTCAACGGCATCGAGCACCGTTCGAGCGTCGTCGTGCCGTGGCAGGGCGACGTGTCCGCGTGGCCGGTCGACGACTTCGCGGCGCTGTCGGCCGAACACTTCGCGCAACTCGCCGCACTCGCGCCGGAGATCGTGATCTTCGGCAGCGGGGCACGCATCCGCTTCGTCAAGCCGGCGCTGCTGCGCCCGCTGATCGAGCGGCGGATCGGTGTGGAGACCATGGACACGGCCGCCGCCTGCCGCACCTACAACGTCTTGCTGGCCGAGGGCCGCCCGGTTGTGCTCGCCGCGCTGTTCGAGCCCGCTGCGGTGCAGCCTTGAGCATGGCGCACAAGCGATCGGTACATATCGCAGCCCTTATAATCTCGGGCTACGCGCGGCGCGCGCACCCTAGCCAAGAATGACTTCATGACGCCAGCCCTCAATAAACCTCTCCCGGAATTTGAAGCGCTCGCGACCGGCGGCGTGAAGTTCACGCCGCATGCCTTCGCCGGCAAGATCGTGGTGCTGTACTTTTACCCGAAGGACAACACGCCCGGCTGCACCACCGAGGCGATGCAGTTCCGCGATCACCACAAGGACTTCGTGAAGGCCGGCGCCGTCGTGTTCGGCGTGTCGCGCGACAACATGGCCTCGCACGACAAGTTCAAGCAAAGCCTCGAGCTGCCGTTCGAGCTGATTGCCGACACCGAAGAGAAGCTGTGCCACATGTTCGGCGTCGTCAAGAACAAGATCATGTACGGCAAGAAGGTCAAGGGCATCGAGCGCAGCACCTTCCTGATCGACGGCGACAGCGTGCTGCGCGGCGAATGGCGCGGACTGAAGGTGGCCGGGCACGTCGAAGAGGTGCTGAAGGCGGTGAAGGCGCTGAAGAAGGTTTGACATCGTCGCCTGGCGATACCTCTGACAAAGTCAACCCGAAAGGCCGGCACCCGCCGGCTTTTTCGTTTTGTGGCAAATCATCGGCTTCTGCCGTTCGGGCGTCATCGGAACGTGTGCATAATGGTCCGCATGCCAGAGTGTTTCCGCGAACGCAATTCGCTCGAATAGACCAAGCCGCACAGACGACTGTGCGGCTTTTTTGTTTTTTCACTGCCGCAGAGCCTTCGACCACATGCCACTGCCCAAGCCGCCTGCCAAACGAGCCTCCCTCCTCGGCGCTGCCGACTTTGCCAACTCCGATCTGCAAGCGGCCTCCCAGACCGGTCGACACCCCCAGAAGACTCGCCACGCGCCGGAACCCGCCTCGCCGCCGGTGATGGACCTGTTCGATGACCGCGCCTCGAGTCCGGTCGTCGCAAAGGCGCCTGCGAAGACGGTCGCCGCCCCCGCGCCGACGCCGCACAGGCCGATCCGCCCCGAGGTTCGGGCCCGCAAGCCGCGCGGCAACGGGCCGGCAACGCTGTTCGTGCTCGACACGAACGTGCTGATGCACGACCCGACCTCGCTGTTCCGCTTCGAAGAGCACGACATCTACCTGCCGATGATCACCCTCGAGGAGCTCGACAGCCACAAGCGCGGCATGACCGAAGTGGCGCGCAACGCGCGCCAGGTCAGCCGCGAGCTCGATGCGCTCGCCGCCACGATGCCCAGCCGCGACGCCTCGGGCATGTCCAGCGGCCTGCCGCTGAACAGCACCGGCCACCGTGAAGCCGGCGGCAAGCTGTTCTTCCAGACCAACCTGATCGACGTGCAGTTGCCGGCCGGATTGCCGCAGGGCAAGGCCGACAACCAGATCCTCGGGGTCGTGCAGGCCCTGCGCGAGACCTACGAGGGCCGCGACGTGGTGCTGGTGTCCAAGGACATCAACATGCGCATCAAGGCGCGTGCGCTCGGGCTGCCGGCTGAAGACTATTTCAACGACAAGACGCTCGACGACGGCGACCTGCTGTACACCGGCGTGCTGGCGCTGCCGCCCGACTTCTGGGACCGGCACGGCAAGACGATGGAGAGCTGGCAGCAAGGCGGCTCGACCTTCTATCGGATCAGCGGGCCGCTCGTGCCGGCGCTCCTGGTCAACCAGTTCGTCTTCCTCGAAGCGCCGGGCGCCGCGCCGCTGTACGCCAAGGTCACCGAGATCACCGGCAAGTCGGCGGTGCTGAAGACGCTGAAGGAATATACGCACCAGAAGAACGCCGTCTGGGGCGTGACCGCGCGCAACCGCGAACAGAACTTCGCGCTGAACCTGCTGATGGACCCGGAGTGCGACTTCATCACCCTGACCGGCACGGCCGGCACGGGCAAGACGCTCTTGACGCTCGCCGCCGGCCTGAGCCAGGTGATGGACGACCGCCGCTACACCGAGATCATCGTGACCCGCGTGACGGTGCCGGTCGGAGAAGACATCGGCTTCCTGCCCGGGACCGAGGAAGAG
>Ga0105237_10009571_pt1 | contig 10374 bp, 4 predicted proteins | sample KBSC24metaG_FD_81520 | JGI IMG/M metagenome (GOLD analysis project Ga0105237, IMG submission 81520) | Corn rhizosphere microbial communities from Kellogg Biological Station, Michigan, USA - KBS C2-4 metaG | ecosystem: Host-associated > Plants > Roots > Rhizosphere > Soil | place: Michigan, USA... | reverse complement strand
CCTTCTCGGAGGTCAGCTTCTGGAGAGCCGCGGCGGCTTCGCTGGAGCCTGCGGTGACTTGAGTAATTTCGGCTTTCGCTTTGGCCAGCTCCGATTCCGCCGCGTGCTTCTCGGACTTCAGCTTCTCGAAGGCCGCGGCGGCTGCGGCGGCGCCAGTCGCGGCGAGGGCGATCTCGGCTTTGGCCTTGGTAAGTTCGGACAGGACCGATTCCTTTTCCGCGGCATGCTTTTGCAATGTGGCCGCTACTTCGGTGGAACCCGCGGTGACTTGCGCGATTTCGGCCTTGGCCGTGGCGAGTTCGGCGAGTGCCGCTTCCTTCTCGGAAGTGAGCTTTTGGAGAGCGGCGGCAGCCTCGGCAGAGCCCGCCGTGGCTTGGGTGGATTCGGACTTCACCCTGGCGAGTTCGGCGACCGCGGCCTCTTTCTCGGCGGTGAGCTTCTGGAGAGTTGCGGCGGTCTCGGCGGAGCCCGCCGTGGCTTGGGTGAATTCGGATTTCACCCTGGCGAGTTCGGCGACCGCGGCCTCTTTCTCGGCGGTGAGCTTCTGGAAAGTTGCGGCAGTCTCGGCGGTGCCCGCCGTGGCTTGGGTGAATTCGGATTTCACCCTGGCGAGTTCGGCGACCGCGGCCTCTTTCTCGGCGGTGACTTTCTGGAGAGTTGTGGAGGCGTCGGAGGAACCAGCCGTGACTTGGGCGATCTCCGCCCGGGCTTTCTCGAGGTCGGCCAACGCCTGATCCTTTTCGGCGGTGAGCTTTTGCAGGGCCTCGGCGGCGGCGGCGGCCCCGGCGGTGGCTTCCGCGAGGCTGGCGGCTTTGGCGGCCAATCCATCGCGTTCCGCTTCCAACGCTTTGACCTGTTCCTTCAGCTTGTCGTTTTCCGAAACCAATTGCGTCGCATCTTCGCTCGGTTGCGAAGCGGCTTCGGCTTTGGCCCGGGCTTCCGCTTCGGCCTTCGCGAGCGCCTCCTTTTCCTCGGTCCGCTCGGATAATTCCTTCGTGCGGGCGATCAGTTCTTCGGAAAGCTTTGCCTTCTCGCCGCCCAGCGCGTCGCGCTCCTGGAGCAGGCTCTTGATACGTCCGCGGTAGGACTCGATATCCGCCTCCAATTGAGCGGAGGCCCGGGATTCCCATTCGGCTGGGGCAGCGGCGGCGGCGGCCGCTTCCTGGGCGGATGCCAGTTGTTGGCGAAGGTCCTGGGATTCGGCCCTGAGGGTTTGATGAATGGATTGGTGCGCGGTGAGCTGGTCCTGGAGTTCCTTGAGGGCACGGGCGGCATCCGCTTCGCGTTTGGCCAGGGCGGCCTCGTGTTCGCGCTGCCAAGTGCCCTGCATCTCCTGGATTTTCGCCACGGATTCCTGCTGCAAACGGTCGGCCGATGCGAGCTGGCGCTCCAATTTGATTTTCGCCTCGCGTTCCTTGCCCAGTTCCTGCGCCGCATCGCGCTGGCTGGTTTCCAGGACGTTGATGCGCCGCTGCAATTCGTCAATCTGCCGCTGCGACGCCGCGGCGGCGGTGCCGGCGGCCGCGGCGGCGCCTGCCGTCGCCACCTCCGTCCCGAGCATCGTCCCGATCTTGCCGCGCTTTTGGAATTCCGTGATCTGCTTGGAAAGATTGGCCTGCTGCTGCGCCAGCGCATCGCGCTCGGTGATCAAGTCCTTGATCCGCTGTTCGTTTTGCTGGTTGAGCTTGCTCAGCTCGACCTTGAGATTGGAAAGCTCGACCTTGAATGCGTCCCGCTCCTGCTGGGCCTTGGTCAGGTTGTCCGTGCTCTTGGAGGCAACGCTCTTTTCGAATTCCGCCTGCTCGGCCTTGTCTTCGATTTCCTGTTTCGCCTTGACCAGGTCGACGACCATTTTCTCGCGTTCCTCGAGCAAGGACTTGCGCTGTTGCTCACCCGCGGCGAGGTGCCGCTCGAACTCGCCCTTGATCCGCGCGAGCAGCGTCCGCACCTGATCGCGAGCCCTGAGCGCGTCTTCCTTCGTCATGTTCTGATCCTCTTCGGCATTGCCGACAGGCAGAACGAGTTCCGGCGGTTTTCCAAGGGGAGCGATCGGAGCGGGCGCAGGCACTGCCGCCGCTCCCGTCGCGGGGGTCGCGGGTGGCGTCACCGGCGGAGTCGCATCCGCAGGCGTGCCGGGGATGATATTCCTCACGCCACGGCGGTTGCGAAGCTTCTCGGCGAGGGTTTCGGCGGCGGCGGAGGTCAGGCCCGCCGGGGCGGGACCGCCAGCCGCCGATTTGTAGGCCGTGAGCATCTTCATCACCTTCTGCCAGGGGAAGCGGATCTCGGTGGCGTCGGATGGAATGACGTCGGAGCGGAAAATGCCCGGGGCGTGACGGTAAATTTCGCCTACGGTGATCGTGGTCTGGCCGCGCGCAATGCGATCGGCCAGCACCGCGATATCGAAGGTCAAGGGCGTCTTGGGATCGTGCGTTCCTTCCTTGAGCATCTGCGCGGGGATGCGGGAGAGAAAGTCACCCAATTCCAGGACTACCTCGTGCTGTGGTCCCGTTTCCGGCGGCGCCGCGGCGACCGCGGGTTCCTTGTCCTTCTTCGGGGGGACTTTGAAATCGGGATTGTAGCCAGCCGCCACGGCAGCGGCGGCGATTTGCACGGCTGGGTCCACTTTCCGGGCAGGCGCCGCCGGAGCGGAGTCCGGCTTCGCATCCTGGGCGGATTCGGACTTCCCCTCGGGCGCGCTACCGGGCGATTTTTCATCGGCCTTGCGTTTGAAACGATCGAGGAATGACATGAGCCCTTCGTGTTTTTTTGAAAATTAGCAGGTTCTAGTCCCTGAACGGTGCGACTTGTTACCCGGTCGCAGGTATTTTGTCTGTGAAAATTACGCGTTCCGGTGATTTTTCTGCGCCCCCGGCAATCAGGAAGGAAGACAGGGTTTCCGCCAGTCGTGCAGGGAGCACCGCGATCATGCGTACGGAGTCCCCTTCATAGGCGGTTTCCAGGATCCGGGCGTGCCGGTGCAATCGGGCGAGCACCCCCCCTTCGCCTTGCGGGACCAGAAGTTCTCGCGTGACAGATCCATTGGCGACCATTTCGGCCATGCGCTCGACCAGTTCGTCCAAACCCTGGCCGGTGTGGACAGAGATCAACACCGCTTCGGGGAAATGCCGGCGCAAAGCAGCGAGGGCGGAGGGGTCTTCGACCTTGTCGATCTTGTTGAGGGCCACAAGCATCCGTTTTTCGTCGGCGCCCAATTCGCGCAATACCTTCATGGTGGTGTTGTAGAATTCCATCACTTCCGGCTGGCTGGCGTCGAGCAGGTGAATCAGAAAATCGGAGAGTGCCGCTTCCTCCAGAGTGGCGTTGAAAGCTTCCACGAGGCGATGGGGGAGTTTACGTACAAAACCCACGGTGTCGGTCAGGAGCAACGGCTGCTTGTTGGGGAGCGCCACTTTGCGGGTGGTGGTGTCGAGGGTCGCGAAGAGTTTGTCCTCGATCAGGACCTCGGCCCCGGTGAGGCGGCGGAGCAGGGACGATTTGCCCGCATTCGTGTAGCCGACGATGGCGGCATTCGGCACGGGCGCGCGTTTGCGGTCCTTGCGTTGCGTGGCGCGGGATTCGCGGACGTCCTCCAGCTCGCGTTTGCAGCGGTCGATGGCCGTCCCGATGCGGCGCTTGTCCTGCTCGAGCTGGGTTTCGCCTTCGCCCCGGGCGCCAATGCCGCCGCCCTGCCGGACGAGGTGCCCCCATGCGCGGGTCAGGCGGGGCAGGGAATATTCGAGTTGCGCCAGCTCCACCTGGAGCCGGGCCTCGCGAGTTTGCGCCCGGCGGGCGAAAATATCGAGAATGACCTCCTGCCGGTCGATGACCGCAACGCCTGCCAGAGCTTCCCAGTTCCGTTGCTGGCTCGGCGTCAATTCATTATCAAACACGATGACATCGAGCTTTTGCTCCTTCACCCGGGCAACAATCTCGTCCGCCTTGCCGGAGCCGATGAGTAAACGCGCATGTTGTTCCCGATGATAGACGAGCAAGCGATCGACGACGGGAATTCCGAGCGTATCGACCAGTTCCTCCAACTCCGCGAGCAGGCTCACGGCTTCGTCCCGCCCGCTGGCTTCCGTGTAGGCGCCGACGAGGAGCGCGCGTTCGACGATTTTTTTGAGGTCTCTGGTTTCGATCATGCAATTTGCCAAGCTGAGCATGATACGCCATGCGGGGCTGGGCGCAAAGGCTGACGTGAGGGCATTATGCGATTTTTTTCCAGGCGCATGGGGGGAGTATTCAGTGTTCAGTTTTCAGTATTCAGTGTTCAGATATCTGCGTCGGTGCGTTTTGGGTTTTGGGTTTTGGGTTTTGGGGGTTCGGGTGAGTAAATGTGCATCGCCGCGCGGCTCCGGAGTGTTTAACATCCCGACCGTGTTGCGATGAAAAACCTGCTCGTATGGCAAAAACTGGCCCTGCTGGGAGCTGTCTTCATGGTCCCGCTGATCGTCGTGACCTGGGCATTGATTTCGTCCGTGCACAGCCTCGGGATAGCGACCGCCCGGCATGAGCTGATCGGGATCGAGTATGGCCGGCCGCTGCTCGGATTCGTGCGTGACCTGCAGCGGTTCCGCGGGTTGAGCGCGGCGGCCCTGGAAAAGGAGCGAGCGGCCGCCCGCGCGGACATTGAGCGCGATCTGGCGGCCATCGATGCGGTGGATGCCCGCCGGCACGGGGCGCTCCAACTCGAGGGCCGCTGGCCGATGCTGCGCGACCGCTGCAGTAAATTGCTCGATGTCCCGACTTCCACCGCGGCGCTCGAAGAGGATGCGGCGCTCATCGGCCAGACGCTCGATCTGATCAAGGAAGTGGCGGACCGCTCGGAACTCACGCTCGACCCGGAACTCGGCAGTTACTATTTCATGGATGTCTTCCTGTGGAAGTTGCCGCAGCACGCGGAGCAGGTGGCGCTGGCGTGGCGCTGCCTGGCTGCCAGCCCGCCGGGCCAGCGTCTCACTCCGGAAATGCGCGATGAACTCGTGCGTATTTCCGCGCTGATCGATTTTGTGCACGGCCAGGCGAATCAATCGCTTTCCAAGGCCTGGGATGGCGCTCCCGCCGCCGGCCGGCATCTGCGCATCCCTCCTCCCATGGGGACGAATTCCGGCGACCCGATCAATGAGGCGCTCGTCACCGGGGCGCTGAGCCTCAGCCCCGCGGAATTGGCCGAAAGGATGACCGGACGGCTGGATGCGGACTACACGCTCGCCGCCCAGGTGAGCGAGGTATTGTCCGGCTTGCTCAATGAACGCATCGACCGCCTGAACCGGCGCATCAACGTGTCGCTCGCGGTCGGTGCGCTGGGGCTGCTGCTCGTTTCGGCGCTCGGCTGGATGCTGATTCGCGACATCACGCGTCCGCTCGGCGAACTCGCGACCACGGCCCGGGCCATCGAGGGTGGTGAGCTCGACGCGCCGGTTACCGTAGAGTCGCGCCGGGATGAAATCGGCGAACTGGCCGAGGCGCTGCGCTGCATGAATGCCGCCCAGCAGCAAAACCGCGAGCGGCTTGTGGAAAGCAACCTGGCGATGCTGGCGGCGAATGAAAGGCTCCAGACGAAAACGATGGAAGCGCAACGCCTGGCGGTCGAGGCGGATGTCGCCAATCGCGCGAAGCGTGATTTTCTCGCGGTGATGAGCCACGAGATTCGCACGCCGATGAACGGCATCATCGGCATGACCGAGCTGGCGCTCAACACCGACCTCACGAATACGCAGCGCGAGTATCTCGAAATGGTCCGGAATTCCGCCGAGACGCTGCTGGAACTCCTCAATGACATCCTCGATTTCTCGAAGATCGAAGCCGGGCGGCTGGAACTCGAGCGCGCGGATTTCGAACTGCGGGACCTGCTCGGCGACACCATGCAGGCACTCGGCGTCCGCGCGCATACCCGCGGTCTGGAACTGGCGCTGCAAATCCGGCCCGACGTTCCGGATGCGCTGACCGGCGACCCGCACCGTTTGCGCCAGATTATCGTGAATCTCGTGGGCAATGCGCTGAAGTTTACGGAACATGGGGAGGTGTCGGTGCTCGTTGAGCAAGTGAGCACCGGCGACGGCGAAGCGGCGCTGCGTTTCACCGTGCGCGACACCGGCATTGGCATTCCGCCGGAGGCGCGGGACCGGCTGTTCAAGGCTTTTTCCCAAGCGGACAGCTCGACGACGCGGCGCTTCGGCGGAACGGGGTTGGGACTGGCGATTACGAGCCAGCTCGTGGGCCTGATGGGGGGCGAGATCCACGTGGAGAGCGAGGTCGGGAAGGGGAGCGCCTTCAGCTTTACGGCGCGCTTTGGCACACAGGCCGAGCGCGCCCAGGAAGCCCTGCCGGCGCTGGAGCATCTGCGGGTGCTGGCGGTGGATGATAATGCCACGAACCGGCTCATCCTGCGCGAGCTGTTCATGAGCTGGCATATGGAGGTGGCCGTCGCCGAGTCCGCCGAAGCGGGAATCGCGGCCCTGGAGCGGGCCAGCCAGGAAGGGCAGCCGATTACGCTCGTGGTGACCGATATGATGATGCCCGATATTGACGGGTTTGGCTTCGTCGAGCGGATGCGCGACAATCCGGCGCTGAAGGAGACGCGGGTCATCATGCTCACCTCTTCGAACCGTGCCGAGGACCTGGACCGTTGCGCGCGGCTGGGCATCTGCGCGCATCTCGCCAAACCGATCAAGCAATCGATGCTCATGGATGCGATCGTCAGTGTGCTCGGCGCGAAGCCGCGGACGCGTTCCGTGGCGGCCGGCGCCGTGGCCCCGCTCCAGCGTCCGTTGCGCGTCCTGCTTGCGGAGGACAACGCGGTCAACCAGCGACTCGCCGTGGTGAACCTCGAATCGTGGGGCCATTCCGTGACCGTGGCGCACGATGGAGTCGAAGCCGTGGAGGCGTTCAGCGCGCAGCCGTTCGACCTGGTGCTCATGGATTCGCAGATGCCGCGGATGAGCGGCTTCGAAGCCGCCGCGGAGATCCGCAAACGCGAGCGGCAGACCGGCGGGCGGGTTCCGATCGTTGCCATGACGGCGAACGTGATGAAAGGCTACCGGGACGAATGCCTCGCCGCGGGCATGGACGGCTACGTGGCCAAACCGATGCGCCGCAAAGACCTCATCCATGAAATCGCGGCGGTCATCCCCGGATTCCTTCTTGACGAGGCCGGTGTGGCAGCCCAGGCCGTGCCGGCCGCGAAGGATACCCCGGTCCCGCATCACGACGGCGCTTCGGTCTTCGATGCGGCGGCGCTCCTCGAGAGCATGGCGGGGGACCGCGCGATACTGGCGGAAATGGTGAAGCTGTGCCTCGAGGTGGATGCGCCGCGGCTGCTCGGCGATCTGCGGGCCGGGATCGAGAAGCGCGACTTTGAGGCGGTCGAACACGCGGCTCATGGCCTGAAGGGGTTGGTGGGCGAATTTCATGCGCCCACCGTCTACGCCGCCGCGCGGCAACTGGAACAGACCGGCCGCGAGCAGCGCGCCGAGGCGCTGGAGTCCGAGGCGGCGACCCTGGTGCGGGAGTTCGAGCGGCTCATGGCGGCGTTGCGGGAGTTCGTGGGCCAGTCGGCAATAGGACGAGGAGGGAAATGAAGATGAAGAAGGGGAGGGAGATGGCACCCAGATCATCCGTGACAATCTCAAAGCGGCGGCTTTCATCTTTCCACCGGGCCGTTTCCTGCTTTCATTCGCCTTCGGTATGTCCACACCGTCGCCCTCGAAAGGCCGCATATTGATCGCCGAAGATGTGCGCGTCATCGCCTTCAAGATGGCGCAGTCGCTGCAAGCCGCGGGCTACGTGGTGGAGACGGTGAGCGACGGTGAGGAGTGCCTCGGTCAGGCGCGGAAGTCGCTGCCCGATCTCGTGGTGCTCGATATCATGATGCCGAAGATGCACGGCATCGAAGTGCTGAAGGCGCTCCGCGATGAGCATCGCACCTCGCGAATCGGCGTGATCGTCTGCTCGGCCAAGGATTTCAAGACCGACCAGGCCGAGGCTTCGCGGTTGGGAGTCTTTGATTTTCTGACGAAACCGTTTGAGCCGGCGGCGCTCGTGGAAAAGGTGGATGCCTATTTCGCCCGGCGCAGCGGGTACAAAGGAGTGCCGGAATTTCCCGCGCCCACGGTGGACGCGCCGACCGATGAGTGTTACGCGCCGCTGCTCGATACTTCGCGCGCGCGCTTCAATTTGTGGGGCACGCGGGGTTCGACGCCCACGCCCGGCGCGCGCTTTCTCCGCCATGGCGGCAATACCTCGTGCCTCTCCATTGCGCTGGGGGATGAGCAGTTTATCTTCGATGCCGGCTCCGGGATTCGGGATCTCGGGATCGATCTCTTGAGCAGCGGCTGCCGCAAGGTCCACCTGTTCATCACGCACACGCACTGGGACCATATCCAGGGTTTCCCCTTCTTCGCGCCCGCTTATGTGCCCGGATTCGAGATCGTCATCTATGGAGCCGAAGGATTCGGTAAGGACCTCAAGTCCGTCTTCCGGGGCCAGCTCGATCGAGAGTATTTTCCGGTGCAGATGGAGGACATGCACTCGCACTTGCAGTTCCGCCAATTGGCCGAGAACCCGGTGCCGGTGGGATCGGCGCTGATTTCCTGGGAGTTCTCGCAGCACCCCGGCGCGACCGTGGGCTACAAGATCGAGATCGCGGACAAGAAGATTGCCTGGGTGCCGGATAACGAATGTCTCCAGGGTTACACCGGCCCGCCGGACGAATTGCACCGCGATCATCCGCTGGTGCAGCCCTACGGCAACATGATCGAGTTCCTCTCCGATGCCGATATCGTCATTCACGAGGCGCAATACACCTGCGAGGAGTATCCGAAAAAGATCCGGTGGGGTCATAGCTCGGTGTCGAATGCCTGTGCCTTGATGAAACTGGCGGGGGTGAAGCGCTGGATCGTCACGCATCACGATCCGATGCATGATGATACGTTCCTCGAATCCAAGCTCGCGATTACCCGGCAGATTTTGCATCGGCTCGGGCATGATATGCAGGTTAGCCATGGGTATGATGGGATGACGGAATACTTTTAGGGAAAATCTTGAATTTTGAATTTTGAGTTTTGAATGAGAGGAACGGTTCGGCGCCGATGGGGGTTGGGAATTATGATCGTTGAGGAGGGTGGTTTTGGATCGAGATCGGGGTGGGTTCTTGGTTGTTGGTTCTTCGTCGTGAGGCGGTGCTACCTACAGCGATTGAGCGACATTTATGGATGAGCAGCCCATCATGGCATTTACCTCTGCCGCGGAGTTTCGCCGATGGCTCACGCGGCATCATGCCGAAAGTCCTGGTATCTGGCTAAAGATTGCCAGGAAATCCAGCGGCGTTCCCTCAATCACCTACGCGGAGGCACTGGATGTGGCGCTCTGTCTGGGCTGGATTGACGGGCAGAAGAAAGCCTTCGATGAAACGGCCTTTCTGCAAAAGTTCACCAGGCGAGGCAAACGAAGTGTCTGGTCGAAGACCAACGTCGGCCACGTGGCACGACTTCAAAAAGAAGGTCGCATGATGCCCGCTGGACTCGCTGCCGTAGATGCCGCAAAGGCCGATGGTCGGTGGGAAGCAGCCTACAGTGGTTTCAGTTCCGCCGAGTTGCCGGCGGATTTCGTCACCGCGCTGGCGCGAGAACCCGAGGCTGAAGCTTTCTTCGGCACCTTGAACAAAAGTCAGCGCTACGGCTTCTTCTTTCGCATAACGACCGCCAAAAAACCCGAAACTCGCAGCAAACGCATCGCGGAATTTGTGGCGATGCTGAAGCGCGGCGAGAAGCTACGTTGACGCGTGGTCATGGAGATCGCACGACAACGCGGGCGTCAGGATTCGGCTCGCCGTGTGACCGTGCGCCAGCGACGGTCGGCGCCAGGAGAAGCGGATCCGGTGAGCAAGAAGCGATGGCTTGCGCGGCCGTGCGTTCGGCGGGTGGGCGAGAATGTTGCCGAGCTTGCGAGGCTACCCTGGGTACCAGAGCGCGCAGCGCTCAACCCTGCAAAGGGCCCTGCAAAGGGTTGCACGCCGTGTGCGCAAGGCTTGGTCGGAAGTCTCTGCTGTTGGTCCGATGTCCCGATCGGAAGAGTGCCACGGGCACCCGGGTGAACCCGCCTTCCAATCCTGCCAAGAGTTTGACCGCATCCGCGCGGCATCCCTCCCGCGCCGCCGCCGCAATTCAATCCCTTCGGGATTCGGAGATGATTATCACGCGGTTCTTGAGGAGCTCCTCCGATTGGTTCATCTGTCCTCGTGCAAAACAACCGGCGCGGCCCTGCGCACACGGCGTGCAACCCGTTGCAGGGTTGAGCGCTGCGCGCTGGAAGACCCAGGGTAGCCTCGCAAGCTCGGCAACCCTGGGCTGACTTATCAAACGCCTTCGGCGT
>Ga0105237_10009570_pt1 | contig 10375 bp, 9 predicted proteins | sample KBSC24metaG_FD_81520 | JGI IMG/M metagenome (GOLD analysis project Ga0105237, IMG submission 81520) | Corn rhizosphere microbial communities from Kellogg Biological Station, Michigan, USA - KBS C2-4 metaG | ecosystem: Host-associated > Plants > Roots > Rhizosphere > Soil | place: Michigan, USA... | reverse complement strand
GCCGAGATCGAGCGGCCGCGCATCGCTGCGCTGCTGCCCGACAGGAAGTCCCACGTGTTGCCGCCGTTGTGCGAGGCGTAGATGCCGACGCCCGACTCGGAGTCACCCGATGCATTGGGCTCGCCCGTGCCGGCGTAGAGCGTCTTCGACTTCGCGTCGTAGGTCAGCGTCCCGATGGCGTTCGATCCGAAGCCGTCGGAGACGAACGTCCATTTGGAGTTGGAGTTGAGGGCGTCCTCGTTCCGCCAGATGCCGCCACCCGCGGCCGCGATCCAGAGGCGACAGTGGTTCGCGTCGCACGTCGGATCGACCGCCATCGCGGTGACGCGGCCCGAGACCTGGAAGTCGGAGGCCTGGAAGTCGAAGAAGTTCAGGACTGCAGGCTGCGTCCCGGTCTGCGGGCCTGCGAGCTGCCAGCCGCCCTTCGAGTTCTTCTTCGCACGCCCCTTGATCTTGTTGGCGTAGAAGCTCTGCGCATTCGCGAACAGGCTCTCGTTGAGCGTGTTCGACGGATACGCCAGGGCCGCGATCTCCTGCGACAGCGCGCTGTCCGGCGATCCGAGCCCCCCTGAGCCCGTTGCCGCAGGGCGGGCATCCGGGTCGTTCTTCAGGTACCGCGTGTGCGCGACGGCGCTCCGGTGGTCGCTTCCTGCGAACACCGCGAGCATCGCCGCGACGAGTGCCAGGAGCGCGACCGCGATCAGCGGACGGCGCATGGGCAGTCTCCTCACGAGCTCCTCTCCCTTCCGCCGGCGCGTCCGCGCCGACCCCTCGAGGCTCGATTCGAGCCGCTGCACGATCTCTCGATTCAGGCTTTGGCCACTCCTCTCGGCCGCCTCAGCGAGCCGCGACCGAAGTTCCTGCGGCATCCGCAGCAGAAAGCGGTAGGCCTCTCCCCCAGGCATGCGGGCGCAAGCCTAAACGAGGTGATATCGAAAGCGCAATCCGACAACCGTCACCGTGATATCGGGTGTGGGAAGCGGCCGTTCCGGGCATGATCGGGTGATGCTCAGAAGCGTTCTCATCACGGCTGTCCTCGTGGCAGTGCTGCCGGCCTCGGCCCAGGCGATCCGTCACGGCCACGTCCGCCTGACGGCCGTGTCGCCTGCGGTCGTGCACGGCTCGGGGTTCTACGCGAGCGAGCGGGTCACCGTCACCGTTCGCGGCGCCTCGGGCGTCATGCAGAAGAGCGTGATGTCGACCGCGGGCGGCGCCTTCACCGTCCGGTTCGGTCGGGCTGTGCCCGCAGGTGGCTGCCAGGGGCTCACCGTCTCCGCGGTCGGCGCCCGGGGCGACCGGGCCGACTGGAAGACGGCTCCGCCCCTCTGCGGGACGCCGCTCGCGCCGTAGGCGACCCTCCGGCCGGCGCTGATATCGGTTCCTCGTTGCCAAATCGGGGATCCCCGCCTAGAGTGCGTCGGCCTTGCCTGGGGAGGGTCCATACCGCTTTTTTCTCCTCCGCCTGCCGGAGGAGCTCCGCGTGCGCCTGACCCGGGCGGCCCGGGATTCCGGGCGCAGTCGCAACAGTGAAATCGTCAGCGGGCTCGAGCGCAGCGCCTCGTCGCGGCTCAAAGGGGAGGAACTCATGATTCGCAGGTACCGGCGGCCGGCGCTCGTGCTGGCCGGAACAGTGCTGATCGCGACCGCGGCCGTTGCCGGGCTCGCGCTCAAGGGCGCCCACAGCTCGTCCGCGCAGCAGAAGCTCGCGGCGAAGCTGGCGTCGAAGGACCTGCGCTTCGAGTCGCAGGGGACGGCGAACGGCGGGCAGGGCGGCGAGTCCGCCGAGCTGCTGGCGGCGATGCAGCAGTTCGACAACGCGCGCACTGCACCGAGCACGAACGGTGCAGCGCCGGGCGCCTACTCGGACGCGTTCGCCAACCTCCAGGGCCTCGGCACGACCGGGAGCACCTGGGACGAGATCACCAACGTCCCGTACGACTCGGATGATCCGGACTACCGCGACTACTACTCGAACTCGAGCGGCGGGAACGGACTCGTCACAGGCCGCATCACCGGTCTCGCGGCGGACGCGAGCGGCGATGTCTACGCGGCCGGCGCGGTCGGGGGCGTCTGGCGGTCGACGACCGGCGGCGGGAACTGGCAGCCGATCGCCGACGGCCTGCCCTCGCTCTCGTCCGGCGACCTCGAGCTGAACCCCGACGACGGTTCGCTCTGGTACGCGACCGGCGAGGCGAACACCGGGGGCACGAGCTACGCCGGCACCGGCGTGTACCGCCTTGCCGACCCGACGACCGGCACGTTCTCTCCGTCCGACCGCGTCGGCGGCACCGAGCTCGAGTCGACGACGATCAACTCGATCCGGTTCGACGCGCGGACGCACATGGTGTGGGTCGCGACGCTCCGCGGCATCTACTCCCATTCGTCCACGACGACGAGCGGGGCCTGGGCGCTCCGGTTCGCGCCGAACCCCTCGTATCTTCCGGGCGGCGCGAACGCCGGCGTGCAGCAGGCCGGTTACAAGAACATCGTCAACGACCTCGTCATCGATCCGAAGAACTCGAACCACCTGATCGCAGCTGTCGGGTGGCGCTCCGGTGACGCGTACGACGGGTTCTACGAGTCGACCGACGGCGGCAACAGCTGGCAGCGCGTCAACCCGACCGGCGGGCTCGATGCGACCGACATCGGCTACGCGAACTTCGCCTACTCGAGCGACGGCAAGAAGCTCTACGTGATCAACCAGTCGCCGAAGCGGCTCAACAAGCCCGGGTTCCAGAACACGGTGCTCGACGGGATCTACGAGTCCAATTCGGGCCTTCTCGGCCCGTGGAACAGGATCGCCTCGTCGGACAAGCTGGGCTCCCAGGGCTCGGGCTCCGCGCTCGGCGGCCACCAGGGCCAGGGCTACAGCCCGGGCGTGCAGGCCTGGTACAACCAGTCGATCGTCGTCGACCCGGCGAACTCGAACCACGTGATCGTCGGGCTCGAAGAGGTCTACGAGACGTACAACGGCGGCTCGAACTGGACGACGATCGCGCCGTACTGGAACTTCTACTTCTCGTGCTGGGCGCCGGACGCGCAGTATCCGCCCGATCCGCTCGCCGGCAACCGCTGCCCGCAGACGGCGCACACCGACCAGCACGCAGTCGCGATCGGCAAGGTCGGCGGCGTCCCGACGCTCTTCGTCGGCAACGACGGCGGCGCGTACAAGCGCGCGTTGAACGGCCCCATCAACAAGAACGGCAACGCCACCGACTGGCAGTCGCTGAACGACGGCACGATGGACGCTCTCCAGTACTACTACGTCGGCGTCGGCAAGACGACGACCGAGAGCGACGCGCGGCCCGATCTCGGGACCGGCGACCCGGTCCTCGTCAGCGGAGGCCTCCAGGACAACGGCGGCTCGTTGATCCGGCCGGGCTCCGGGAAGATGGTCTCGAACTTCGGCGGCGACGGCGGCGACGTCCTCGTCGACCCGTTGAACGGGTGCAACATCGTCCAGGAGTACGTCTACCTGTCGATGGAGGTGACGCAGACCTGCGCCAACCCGGGGCCGAGCCACCCGAACGCGTTCCTCGACCTGAGCGACGCGACGACGTTCGACATCTCGCCGCCGGACATCAACGCCCAGTTCATCGCGCCGTTCACGGCGAACGACAAGAACATCAACCAGTGGGTCGCAGCCGGCAACAGCCTGTGGTATCAGGACAAGGGCTTCGCGATCCGCCACGGCTCGGAGTGGCAGAAGATCTACACGCTGCCATCGGCCGTGCAGACGTTCACGGCCGTCACCTACTCGGGCGACACCCTGCTTGCGACGTGGTGCGGGCCGTGCTCGGCGAGCGGCGCTGCGGCGTTCGCCCGCGGGGCGGTCGTCGGCACGTTCGACGAGACCACGAAGACGTGGAGCGTCAAGCCCGTCTCGTTCCCGGCCGGTTTCCCGAACCGGTACCTGCAGGGCGCGGCGATCAACCCGAACGACTCGAGCGATCTCTTCATCGGGATCAACGGGTTCTCGCGCCGCTACACGGACGGCCCGGGCGCGGGTCTCGGACACGTCTACGAGTCGCCGGACGGCGGCGTGACGTGGAACGACCTCACCGCGAACATGCCGGACATCCCGGTGAACGACATCGTCGTGCTGCCGGACGACAGCCTCGCGGTCGCGACCGATCTCGGCGTCCTCTGGCGCCAGGCCGGCCAGACGCAGTGGACGAGGCTCGGCTCCGGGCTTCCGACGACGACCGTGATGGATCTCTCGGTCGGCCCCGACGGGAACCTGTACGTCGGCACGCACGGGCGCGGCATCTGGCGGATCGCGCTGCCGGAAGGCTCGCTCACCTCGCCGACCGCGGACACGAGCGCGCAGACCGATTCGACCCAGGGTGGCGATCAGCCGAAGGGCGGCGGCGGCAAGGGGCACGCGAAGCCGCCCTCCTCGAAGAAGTAGGCGAGAAGAGCCCGGGTGGGCCGCCTTCGGGCGGCCCACCGCGCTACCGTGGGAGCTCCGATGCTGCTCCTGGTGGCGCTGACGCTCATCCACGGCTCTGTCCGGATCGGGCCGACGATGCCGGTGTGCAAGGCCGGTGTGCCCTGCACCAGGCCTGCGGCCCACGTCAGGCTCACGTTCACCCACGGCGCGTCGCGACGGCAGGTGACAACGGATGCGCAAGGCCGGTATCGGCTCAGCCTCGCTGCGGGCGCGTGGACCGTGAGGACGAATGCCGGGATCCGCATGACCCCGGTCCGGATCAGCGTGCCGCGGGCGCTCTCGTTCCGCCGCAACTTCCTGATCGATACCGGGATTCGCTAGCTGCCGTGCGGTTGGCCCGCCTTGCCGGAGTCGGGGGGATCCTCCTCGGATCGTTCGGCAGCCCGGCGACGACGCCGAAGGTGGCGCTCGGCAACGCGTCGCCGGCCGTCGTCACCGGGGCGGGCTACACCGCGGGCGCGCGCTTCTTCGTCAGCTACCGCTCCGGCGCGACCCACGTTCGCCGCCGCGTCACCGCCTCGGTTGCAGGCCGGTTCAGGATCGTCCTCGCGGGCGTGACGTTCCGGCGCTGCGACGGGCTCCTTCTGACTGCGGCCGGCCCGTCGGTCCGCCTCGCATCCTGCGCCGCAGGTGGGCGGCCCGTCGTGACGGCGAAACCGGGTGGGCTCGTGTCCGGCGCGAGGTTCGTGCCGGGTGAGCGGGCGTCGATCACCGTGCGCGTCGGCGACCTCGTCCTGCGCGGCTCCGCGCGTGCCGGGAGTCGCGGCACGCTGCGCACGCGGTTCTCGCTGCCGCGCGCGGCGTGCTCGGACATCGAGGTGCGGGCGGTCGGCGCGCTCGGCTCGACCGCGACGTTCACGGTCGCGATGCCGACCTGTAAGAAGCCCTAGATGCCTGATGTGAAATGGGGCAAGCCGCTAGTACGCGACCGCGCCGCGACCGGTCTCGGCTGCGTGCCGCTGCTCGTCGGCGCGGTAGCTCGACCGCACGAGCGGCCCCGAGAACACGGAGCCGAAGCCGAGCGCCTCGCCCTGCTCCCGGAACCAGCGGAACTCGTCCGGGTGCACCCAGCGGTCGATCGTCGCGTGCTTCGGGCTCGGCTGGAGGTACTGGCCGATCGTCACGACGTCGACGCCGTGTGCGCGTAGGTCGCGCATCGTCTCGACGACCTCGTCGTTTGTCTCGCCGAGCCCGACGATGATGCCGCTCTTCGTCAGCACGTTGTAGTCGGCGACCTCCTTCGCACGGCGCAGCAGCCACAGCGCGCCGTCGTAGCTCGCCTTGCCGCCGCGCATCTTGCGATGCAGCCGCCGCACGGTCTCGATGTTGTGATTGAACACGTTCGGGCGGGCACCGATCACCGCCTGCAGCGCGTCCTCCTCGACACCGAGGAAGTCCGGCGTCAGCACCTCGATCGAAGCCTCCGGCAGTTTCGCGCGGATCGCGCGGATCGTGGCCGCGTAATGCCCGGCACCTTTGTCGGGAACGTCGTCGCGGTCGACCGAGGTGACGACGACGTGCTTCAGGCCCATCTGCTTGGCCGTCTGCGCGAGCCGGAGCGGCTCGAGCGCGTCGACCGGCTCCGACGGCTTGCCGGAGTTCACGTAGCAGTAGCGGCACGCGCGCGTGCAGGTCTCGCCGAGGATCTGGAAGGTGGCGGTGCCGCGTCCCCAGCACTCGGCGATGTTCGGGCAGCGCGCCTCCTCGCAGATCGTGTGCAGCTGTGCGCCGTGGATCAGCTTCTTCACGTCGAAGTAGCTGCCGTTCTGCGACGGCGCGCGCACCTTCATCCACTCGGGGCGCCGCGGGCGCTCGCCGACGGGGAGCGAAGTCTCCATCGAGGTCAGTCTAGAGACCGAGTGCCGGTTCCCGGTCGCTCTCGCCCGCCCGGCCGACGAGTTCTGCGTACCGGCCGCCGAGCGTGAGGAGGTCGTCGTGCCGGCCGCGCTCGACGATCTGGCCGTGATCGAGGACGAGGATCTGGTCGGCGTCGGCGATCGTCGAGATGCGGTGGGCGATCGCGATCGTCGTCCGTCCCTCTGCGAGCCGATCGAGCGCTTCCTGCACCTGCCGCTCCGTCTCGTTGTCGAGCGAGCTCGTCGCCTCGTCGAGGACGAGGATCGGCGGGTTCCGGAGGACCGTGCGCGCGATCGCGATCCGCTGCTTCTCGCCGCCCGAGAACCGGTACCCGCGCTCGCCGACGACGGTGTCGTAGCCCTCGGGGAGCGACGCGATCAGCTCGTGGATCTGCGCCGCATCCGCGGCTGCGACCAGCTCCTCGTCCGTTGCGTCGGGCTTCGCGAAGCGCAGGTTGTCGCGCACCGAGGCGTGGAACAGGTAGGTCTCCTGTGAGACGACGCCGACGAGCGATGCGAGCGATGCGAAGGTGAGGTCGCGCAGGTCGACGCCGCCGATCGAGATCGCGCCCTGGTCGACGTCGTAGAGCCGCGCGGCCAGGTAGCCGACGGTCGTCTTCCCCGAGCCGGTCTCGCCGACGAGCGCGGTCTTCGAGCCCGCCGGCACGGAGAACGACACGTCGCGCAGCGTCCATGCGTCGGCGCCGTAGCGGAACCACACGTCGCGGAACGCGACGTCTCCGGCTGCGTCGAGCGTCCGCGCATCGGGGCGCTCCTCGATGTCGACCGGCTGGTCGAGGTAGTCGAAGATCCGGTCGAAGAGCGCAAGCGAGGTCTGCACGTCGAGCCCGACCCCGAGCAGCGATCCGACGGGGAAGAAGAGCCGCGTCTGCAGCGTGGTGAAGGCGACGAGCGTCGGCACCGAGACCGCATTCGAGCCGTGCGCGAGCGCGAGCCCGCCGAACCAGTACACAGCCGCCGGCATGACGGCGAACGTCGTCTGGATCGACGCCATCATCCAGCGGCCGGCCATGCGCTGGCGAACCTCGAGGTCGGCGAGCAGGCGCGACTCGCCCTCGAAGCGGTCGGCCAGCTCGTCGGTGCGCCCCATCGTCTTTCCGAGCAGCACGCCCGACACCGACAGCGACTCCTGCACGAGGCTCGAGATGTCCGCCAGCGTCTCCTGCGTCGAGGACGCGATCTTTCGGCGCTCGTCGCCGACGCGGCGGGTGAGAAGCACGAACAGGGGCACGAGCGCGAAGGCGAACAGCGACAGCTCCCAGGAGAGCGCGATCATGCCGACCATCGACGCGATCACGGTGGTCACGTTCGAGACGATCGACGTCGCGGTGCTCGTGACGACGCTCTGCACTCCGCCGATGTCGTTGGAGATACGCGATTGCACCTCGCCCGTTCGCGTGCGGGTGAAGAACGCGAGCGACAGCCGCTGCAGGTGGCGGAAGACCGCGGTGCGGAGATCGTGCATCACGCGCTGCCCGACCTGATTCGAGAGGAGCGTCTGCCACACGCCGAGCACGCCGGTGGCGACGGCGATCGCGATCATCCCGCCCGCGAAGACGGAGAGCTTCGTCGTGTCGTGCGCGACGATCGCCTGCAGCACCCCGCGCAGCAGGAAGGCGGGAACGACTCCCAGCGCGGCGGAGATGAGGATGAGTACGAGGACGGCCGACAGCCGGCCGCGGTAGTCGCGGAAGAGCCCCGCGATCCGGCGGAGGTTCGCGCGGCGGACGGCCGGGTCGGCCGGACGCTCCGGCTTCTCGCGTACTCCTCGGAACCCGCGGTGCATGCCGGGCACGGTAGAGAACGCCGGTACGCTCGTGCGGTGCGCCGGGTCTGCGTCTTCTGCGGTGCTTCGAGCGGACGGGCTGCGGCATATGCCGCAGCCGCGCGGGCATTCGGCGCGACGGCGGCCGCGCGCGGGCTCGGGCTCGTCTACGGCGGAGGCAAGGTCGGCCTGATGGGCGCGGTCGCGGACGGGGCGCTCGCGGCGGGCGGTGAGGTGGTCGGCGTCATCCCGCAGGCGCTCGTCGAGCGCGAGCTCGCGCACGACGGCCTCACGGAGCTGCACGTCGTCACGTCGTTGCACGAGCGCAAGGCGCTGATGGCCGAGCTCGCAGACGCGTTCGTCGCGCTCCCCGGCGGATTCGGGACTCTCGACGAGCTGATGGAGCAGCTGACGTGGTCGCAGCTCGGCCTGCACTCCAAGCCGGTCGGCCTGCTCGACGTCGACGGCTACTGGCGCCCGCTCGTCGCCTTCGCCCGGCACGCCACGGAGGAAGGCTTCGTGCGCGAGGTCGACCTCGGGTCGATCGCCGTCGCCGGAGATGCGGAGGCGCTGCTCGACCGGCTTGCGCGGCTCGAGAGCGCGGACCGGCCCCGCCCCAAGTGGTCGGCGCCTGCGCCCTAGGAGCCGAAGACGACGCCGAACGCGAGCGCGGTGCAGACCGCGGCCGCGGCGATCAGGCCTCCCCAGGCGAGGATGCGAACTGCCGTCTCCATCTACGAAGGGTCGTCTTCGCGCCGGACGGCGCCATCCCTCGAACGAGGGACGCTCAGACGGCGGCGGTGACGCCGAGCACGTCGGCGATCGCCTGCGCGGCGGCCGGCCGGACCTCGTCGACCGTCACGGTTCGTCCGAGCTCCTTCGCCATCGTCGTGAACGCGTACCCGTCGAGCCCGCAGGCGGTGATCCACTGCGTGAACGGCGCCGGGTCGAGGTCGACGTTGAGGGCGTACCCGTGGGTCGTGACCCATTTGTGGATGTGGATCCCGATCGATGCGATCTTGCGGGGCGGGCGGTCGAGCCAGACTCCCGTGAGGCCGTCGAAGGTCGTGCTCTCCAGAGAGAACGCGTCGAGCGTCTTGGCGAGCGCCTCTTCGAGCTCGCGGCAGTAGCGGCGGACGTCCTGCCCGTGCCGGGTCAGGTCGAGGATCGGGTAGCAGACGAGCTGCCCCGGTGCGTGGTAGGTGGACTTGCCGCCGCGGTCGACCTCCACGACCGCGACCTCGACGCCGTCGGGAATGTGCAGCTCGTCCGGCTCGGAGCGACGGCCGAGGGTGATCGTCGGTGGATGCTCGAGGAAGAGGACCGTGTCGGGGCGCGTTCCCGCCGCGACGTCGGCCGCGAGCGAGCGCTGCAGGTCCCACGCCTCGCGGTACTCGACCACCCCGAGATCGACGACGTCCACGCCGGCCAGACTAGCTCTCGCCCGTCCGCTGCCCGAACATCCAGCGGTGGCCCTCCGGATCCTCGGCGGTGTAGATCCGGAAGCCGACGCCCGGCTCGCTGGGCTCGCGCAGGATCGTCGCGCCGGCTGCGACAGCGCCGTCGTAGTGCGCGACGAGGTCGTCGACCTCCACGAAGACACCGTCGATCACCCACGGGTCGGCGAGCCAGCGCGCTGCGTCTTCGCAGGTCTCGCGGTGATGTCGCGGCGAGCGGTACGCGGCGTTCGGCGTCGCGAGCATCACCCGCGCGCCGTCGCGTTCGAGCTCGGCGTGGCCGACGATCCCCGCTGCGTCGGTGTGCCGAACGCTGCGGTCTTCTTCGAAGCCGAAGGCCGCGCACAGCCAGTCGATCGCCGCCTCGGCGTCCTCGTACGACAGCATCGGCACGATCCGCCGGCTCGCCATGTGGCTAGTAATCGGTCTCGCTCCAGCTCTGCAGGCGCCCGCGGAGGTCGCGGAGGAACCGGCCCGCATACGCACCGTCGACGAGGCGATGGTCGTACGTGAGCGTCAGGTTCATCATCGACCGGATCGCGATCGCGTCGGCGCCGTTCTCGTCGGTGATCACCCACGGGCGCTTCACGATCGCGTACGTCCCGAGGATGCCCGCCTGCGGCTGGCTGATCACCGGCGTGCCGTGGAACGTGCCGTATCCGCCTGGATTGGTGATCGTGAACGAGCCGCCGGCGACGTCGTCGGGTGTCAGCTGCTTCTCCCGCGCGCGCCGCGCGACGTCGGCGATCCCCTTGGCCATGCCGAGCAGGTTGAGCGTCTCCGCGTTCTTCAGGTTCGGGACGATCAGGCCCTTGCCGTCGGC
>Ga0105237_10009569_pt1 | contig 10376 bp, 10 predicted proteins | sample KBSC24metaG_FD_81520 | JGI IMG/M metagenome (GOLD analysis project Ga0105237, IMG submission 81520) | Corn rhizosphere microbial communities from Kellogg Biological Station, Michigan, USA - KBS C2-4 metaG | ecosystem: Host-associated > Plants > Roots > Rhizosphere > Soil | place: Michigan, USA... | reverse complement strand
TGACCGTAAAACCAAAAAAAGAGAGTTCAGAGCTTTATGGATACAGCGTATTAACGCAGGTGCCCGTCAGCACGGAATTTCTTACTCTCAATTAATAGGTAAATTAGCAGCAAAAGAAATCGGGTTAAACCGTAAAGTATTAGCTGATTTAGCGATGAATCACCCTGATGCTTTCAAAGCCGTAATTGATGCAGTAAAATAATATAAAATACTAGTCATTAGTATTTTAACAAAACAAAAGGGGCCGCAAATTGCGGCCTCTTTTGTTTTGTTGGTAATTTAAAGTATGATCACCGTTGGTGTAAATTCTTCACTGTCGTTATCAAGATCCATATACTGCTTAAAGTTCTGTACATCTTTATCAACCATCCTTTTAAATACCGGGTTTAATATTTTAGCGACTCCGGTGCCCAGGCCACCTGCGGGAGGCTGATAGCTGATCACGATGTCGACAATAGTTCCCATACCATCCGGCGTATCCTGAAAACGCACTTTACCCGCGTTGTTGATCATTGAGTCGGGCAGGGAACTCCAGCCGATCATCTCATTGGGCTCGTCCTTTACAATTTCGGCGTGCCAGCTTACCGTTGCCACACCGGCAGGGAGCTTTAAAACCCAATAGGAATAGGTGGGGTCTATCGTTTCTACACTTTCCAAATGCTTCATAAACAAAGGTAAATTATCCAGCTTACGCCAAAAATCATATACCTTGTGCCTGGGTTTATCAACTGTAAATGAAGATCTGATGTTAATATTAACCGGGTTGGTTGAAAGTTTGCCTATGCGTTTATACAATTCGCAATGACCGGTAATGCCGCGACTTAGCAGATAACCACCTGCGCCCAATTTAACAACACTGCTTAACGGACTGGAGAAAAGATTTTTAAAACCGGATAAACCTAATTTTACACCACCAATGATAGATGTATATCGCTCTGGCCATTTCAGGTTTACGCGGTCATCACCATAAAGCACAGGGAAATTATCAGTATATTTTACAATTGTACTTGCCATAGTATTGTTTAAATGATTGTAGAATTTAAACAGTATACCTCCAGCTAAGTTTTTTTTAAATGAAGTTATTTTACCGGAAGGTAATTAAATTTAAACTGAGTTAAATTAGGTTGGTGCTTTTTGGGTCTTTTCAACTCATACTGATATATAACACGCCCCAGGTTTTTTAAGAATGGCAGGCAAACCGTAGCATATTCATATTTATTATCGTTATAAACCCCATCCTCGTTTGATTGTACAACCGCAGTAAGTAAAAACTCTACATTGTTTTTAAAGTCGATGAAGTAGGCGTTGTCAATATCATATCCATAACTGTCACCCACCTTATTAAATATTCTGATGTTGGGTTCAATTGTGGCTGTACTGTCGCCACCATAATATAAGAACTTGCAGTATGCCGGGAAATATTCTGGTCGGTTGTAGGTTGGTTTTATGTTTTCGGTAGGAAACGTACTCATGTAGCGATATATAAAAGCGTAATCGGCGGGAGTAAGGTTGTACCGCTGATCTGCGGGGAATGTCTGCGGGAAAAGCAATCTTTTTAGAACCTGTTGCTGGTCGGCAATAGAGTACACATTCTTTTCACTCAGATTAAAAGGTTTATTCACCAGGCGATCGCTGCTATCCAGATAAGCTTTACCCATGATCATATTATCCAGGTGCATAGGGTAATTCAAGCTATCATATAATGCTTTTTTACGATAAACTATCTGATTCCCTTTGTAAAAAGTAACAGGGTTGGTGTGCCGGGTAGTTTCGCCTGCATCGCCTACAGAAAGTCGCCCTACAATACGGGTATGATACAACTGGTATTTTTTAAGTTTACGATTGATCTCTTCGCGACCAACAAATTCATATAAGCGGTTGAAAGCGTCATTGTCGCTTACCAGCAATATCTTCTTGATATAATTCTCAATACTGGGTAATCCATTAGCTGATGAAGTGTCTGTTTTTACCCTGGTTTGTTTGGCAAAGGCACTGTCGGTGATCATGACCGATTGTTGGGTTAAACCTTTAATGTGTAATTCATGCAGCTTTTCGAGCGCGAAAATGGCCGTTGGTAGTTTAACTGTGCTTGCAGGATAAAAATAATGTTGAGCATTTAGGTGATAACTATATGATTTAAAATGAGGTATATTGTTTTTATCCCGGTCTATCTGTGTATACAATATTTGTACCTCATTTTGGGTAGGATGGTTCAGTATCCCACTAAATAGCTCCGGATGACTCTGCAAAAGCCCTTTTAAAAAGATGGTATCAGGTTGCTGGGCAAAGCAGGGAATAATAGCGACTATAGAGAGCAGAAGCGTAAAGTATAATTTCATCATCATAAATATACAGATTGTTACTTTGTTGTTGTTAATACTTATCCTACTTTTGTTGCGCTTTAGGTTTCATATGGTTTATGACCATAAATGAATTAAAAGGGAATACGGTGAAGAATCCGTAACTGTCCCGCAGCTGTAAGCTCTTTAACCATTGTCCATTCTTATTGTCACTGTCCTTGAAATAAAAGGGGATGGGAAGGCAGGACAACGTGGGGAGCAAGTCAGAACACCTGCCCAGGCACTTATATTATTCATAGCTTTCGGGGATTGAAGCTTGAATGTGAATGCTCTTCGTTTAGCGTATTTTCATTTGACTGATTCGTAGCTGTTGTATAATGTAGGTTGATAACAAGCATTATTTAATTATTATATCAGGTTATATGAAGAAAATTTACTTTAAAAGTATTTTAGGAGTTGGACTATTGCATACTACTTTGCTGGCGGCTACGGTGCAGGCACAGGATACCACCCGTTTGCTAAATAACGTAGTAGTTACCGCCACCCGGTCGCCAAAAAAATTGTCGGATATTGGTAGGGTAGTTACCGTGATCTCGGCCAAACAGATCAGCCAATCACAAGGAAAATCGTTGCCGCAGTTATTAAATACGGTGGCCGGTCTGTCATTTCCCGGAGCTCAGAATGCACCGGGTATTGCTACTTCAATTTTTCTCCGGGGCGCTTCTACAGGAAATACATTGATCTTGGTTGATGGCTTTCCGGTAAACAACGCATCAGGCATAGATGGTAGCTATGATCTGAATGCTTTTTCATTGGATATGATAGACCATATCGAAATTCTAAAAGGAAGCGGATCAACTTTATATGGTTCAGACGCAGTAGCTGGCGTTATCAATATCATTACTAAAAAAACGATGGGCCAGGGACTTAAAGGTAGCGTGCAATTAATGGGCGGTAGCTATAATACCTTTAAAGAGTCGGCTTCTTTAAATGGAACCGTAAACAGAACTGGGATAGCTGTTAATATTTCCAATTCCGATTCCAGAGGTTTTGCAGCAGCAACAGATACAACCGGAAAAGGAAATTTTAAAAAAGATGGTTTTCATCAACGCTCTGCCAGTGTAAATATCAATCAGGCAGTTTCAAAGAATTTTAGTCTGAACGGAAATCTCCAAACAAGTTATACCTCAGGTAACTTACCTTATGGAGCATTTACGGACGATCAAAATTATACCTATAATAACACATTTTTATTTGGTGGAATAGGAGCTAAACTCCTATTGCCAAAAGGTACTTTGAATTTCAAGGTATCGCAAAATACGGTTTGGAATAATTTTAAAAACCTACCTACCGACAATGATTCTACACATCAGGTAACTAAAAATACAGGGCGCATTACCAATGCTGAGGTCGTTTTAAACCAGGAATTGGGCAAATATTTTGATATTACCAGTGGAGCAAGTTTTAAGTATAGCAACACTACGCAATATAGTTTATATGAATCAACTGGTTACCACCCGGGTGCCAGTACTATTGCTGATGATTTGGCTCATAACAATATATTCAGTGCCTATACCTCGTTGTTTTTTAAGAGTGATATTTTCCACGTGGAATTAGGTGGACGTTATAATCACCACAGCACTTATGGTGATAATTTTACCTATACCATCAACCCGTCTTTGTTCCTGGCTGATCAGTTTAAAATTTTTGGATCGGTAGCTTCGGCTTATAAATCACCAACATTGTATCAATTATACTCCCAATATGGTAATTTAAAGCTGAAACCTGAAACTACTACATCATACGAGGCCGGTTTCGATTGGGAGATTGTAAGGGGCGCTCTGACATTCAATACCCAATTTTATAAACGCAATGCGAAAGATGTGATCTATTTCTTTACAGAGTCTGTTTCCCCTTTTGCTTCTTTTTATCAAAATGGTCAGTTTCAAAAAGATAAAGGCTTTGAAAGCGAGCTGAATTATCATTCCCGCTATTTTAACGCTTCCGCTTATTATGCTTATGTAACCGGCAAGTTAACCGATGAAAACGGTCTGCAGACAGCTAATCTTTACCGCAGGCCAAAAAGTACATTCGGGCTTAATTTTACCTATCAGGTTATTGACAACTTTTTATTCGGCGTGAATTACAAATATACCGGTAACCGTACCGATCAAAACTTTGCTACTTATCCCTCTACTATAGTTACTTTAAAACACTATAATCTGGCCGACTTACATCTGGAATTAAAGGCAACCAAGAATCTGCGTGTGTTTGGTGATTTAAACAATGTATTAGATCAGAAGTATACCGATTGGCTGGGCTACAATACCATGGGTATCAATTTTATGCTCGGAGCTAAATACCAGTTTAATTAACAGCTTTTTATTTAGTACATTTATAAGTAATTTTACGGCATAAATTTGAATCATGAACTCAAAAGATAATACAACCCGCAACATCGTATTGATACTGATGATCGTGGTCGCAGCTGCTTTCAGGTTGCTGGCTTTTAAATATAAAGAACTGAGTAACTTTAACCCGGTAGGGGCTATTGCCATATTTGGTGGTGTATATTTTGCCGATAAATGGAAAAGCTATGTCACTGTAATGCTTGCCTTATTCGGTACAGATATTATCTTAAATTACTTGTACTTTAATAAATTAACTTTATGGTATAGTGGTGCACAGTGGACTTATTTAGCCTTTATTTTAATGATCCTGGTTGGTAGCCTGATCAAAAAAGTAAATGTATTGAACGTGGTTTTAGCTTCGATAGCTTCGGTATTGATTCATTGGTTACTGACAGATTTACCCGGTATATTATATCCGCACACTTTAGCTGGTTATGGTACATCACTGGTTAATGCTATACCATTTGAAAAAAATATGGTATTTGGTAATCTGGTGTTTGGCTTTATTTTATTTGGCGGTTTTGAGCTGGCCAAAACCAAATACACCTTTTTACGTACCAAAAAACAACTGGCACTTTAAGCTAAATAACTAATATAGAAAAGCGATTTGCCACCAGGGCAGGTCGCTTTTTTTATGGATATATAATTTTTAGATACCTATGAAGAAACTTGTAGTATTAACAGGTGCAGGCATAAGCGCTGAGAGCGGTTTAAAGACCTTCAGAGACAGCGATGGGCTATGGGAGGGTTACAACATAGAAGATGTGGCTACACCGCAGGCATGGCAGCGTAACCCGGGCATGGTACAGCAGTTTTATAATGAACGCCGCAAATCAGTACTGGAAGCCAAACCGAATGCTGCTCATTACGCCCTGGCTCAGCTTGAAGAAAAATACCAGGTAACCATCATCACCCAGAATATCGATGACCTGCATGAGCGTGCGGGTTCCACTAATGTAATGCACCTGCATGGTATTATCACCCGTTCGCAGTCAAGTATCGATCCTGAGCTTACTTACCCCATTGATGGCTGGGAGATCAGGATGGATGAGGTTTGCGAATTAGGCTCACCCCTGAGGGCCCATGTGGTTTGGTTTGGGGAGGACGTGCCCATGATAGGCCCTGCGGCACGTATTTGTGCTGATGCGGATATTTTCATGCTCGTAGGCTCATCTTTGGCGGTATACCCGGCGGCCGGACTCATCAGTTATGTACGTCCGGAGATCCCGAGATATATTATCGATCCAAAGATACCGGATGTTAATGTCCGCGGTCAGCTGATCAAAATACAGGAGAAGGCTAGTGTTGGTGTACCTGCTTTGGTTGATCAGCTTCTGAAAAATCAGTAATTCAAAGGGTAGAACGGGCCCTCTGAAATTGGGTTTACATGGTTTACATAATTTATGGTTTGAATTTTATTATTTAATTGATAATCAAATAGTTAATTTTAATTTTCGTCAAATACTGGGTTTACAGTGTAAACCATAATATTCAATGGCATTGCTCGTGTGAACCGTAAAACACCTGAAAGAATAATTTAAACTTGCCTGTCTTTTTAAAATCACTAATTCAATAATTCAGTAATTCAAAATTAATGCAAAAGTGCATATTTAATTGGAGCGGGGGCAAGGACAGCGCCTTGGCGCTATACCATTGCCTGCAAAACCCCGATCTGGAGATTAAATACCTGGTTACTACTATCAATGACGCGGCCGATAGGATATCCATGCACGGTGTGCGTACGGAGCTCCTGATCAAACAGGCCGAAAGTATCGGCATACCACTATACCAGATCCGCCTGCCCGAAATGCCGGGCATGCAGGAGTATGATGAGGTAATGTATCGCCACCTCACGCACTTTAAGAACGAGGGTATCACCCATGCCATCTTTGGTGATATATTTTTAGAGGACCTGAAAGCTTACCGCGATACCCGCCTGAGCGAGGTAGGGCTACAGGGAATATACCCTTTATGGAAACGCGACACCAGCGAATTGATCAGCGAGTTTTTGACTCTTGGTTTTGGCACTGTGATCGCCTGCACCCAGGAGCGCCTGGAGCGCATAGTAGGGAAGGAGATCAGCCCCGAACTGATAGATGCACTACCTGATGATGTAGATGTTTGCGGCGAGAACGGCGAGTTCCATACCTTTACTTTTAAGGGGCCTATTTTTAAAAATGCCATACCTTACAAAACGGGAGTGAAGATTTTTAAAGAATACAAAGCCCCCCAAAATGCCGATGATTCCTGTGTTTCGCCAACAGATCAAAAACGTTCCGGATTTTGGTATTGCGACCTTGTTTTGGCTTAACTTCCCATATATTTGGCAAAATCATCAGCAAAATATAATTTTTTAAATAGTTATAACTAATTATATAACAGTTACTTATTTTCAAAATATAAAGTAATTATCTAATTGTGTAGAAATAATGGGTTGTTTTTTGCCCTTAACTAGTCGATTTTGCAGAATAAAATTCTGTATTTAAACTAATATAAAATTAAATACCTGTATTTTAGGTAGTTGTGCGATATTTGATTAGTAGTTGTACCGATAATAAGACTCTTTAAAATCTGTTCGCATTTGGGTGAAGCGGGCGCCTACTCTTTTTAAAAACTCTTCGTCGAGCAATTCAAAAACGCTGTTTACTCCGTCTGTCAAATCCATCTCGGGGATCTTGTAACTCTGCTCCAGTGCTCCCTGCTCTATCTTCACAATAAACTTTTGGTTCATGTTCAGAATGGATATTTTAAAATCAGGGTGCGGTAGTTCGGCAATAATTCTCATGGGTGTTAATTAGTGATTTATTGAATTAGTGAATTATGTATAATGAGTAAGGATTTTTGGATAAGATGTCTTTGTATTCTGTCTTTTATTCATACTCCTAAAGTCCTTGCTCTTTGCTCCCAAAATCCTTGTTCTTTGTTCTAAAAATCCTTGCTCCCAAGCCTTCCAAAGGGTCTTTTCCATGGAGCGATCCAAAGCTTTCCAGTAGTTTGAACCGGGCGAAAAGTTCTTCGCTGTACCAGTTCTCGCTTCGGGTTAGTTTGATCACTTCGGCATGTTCGCGACTTTTATAAGCAAAGGCTTTTACGTCATCCAGGCTTTGCCAAACCGGAAAGGTGGCTTGCCGGTAAACCGGTGCTTCGCCTATACCAAACGAGGTGATGTAACCTGGCGCATTGGTCATTAGGTTAGCTACCTCATCCACATGCGACCAAAAGTTTTTTAACCTGCTTATCCTGATCGTGGCTCGGGTAAGTACGGCAATAGGGCCGGTGTGATCTTTTACTTCCAGGTTACCAAAAGGCTCTTTGCCATCCCATTTACCGTGGCTTTGCAAAGGCTCACAGAGTACTGTCCAGCCTTCATAGCCCAATATCTTCCACCAGCTGGAAACAAAGGAGCTGGCCTGAAATCTGTCAAAATCTTCGCGGCTATCCCAGCAAGCTAATAGTCCCCATTGTTGCCAGTCGGGTTGAAGATCAAAAGTACCGTTATGGCCCGAACCCATCAGTTTATAAAAACTACAGCCTTTTTGCAGCCACATAGGCAACCGGTGTATGGCCATGGCCAACAATGCAAAAGGGACAAAAAGTTTCCGGTATCGAACAATGGTAAGGCTAACGATCATGTTTCCGCTAAATAAAACATTAATTGTAAAAGCCCGGCCAAAAAACTTTTTAAACCTCAAATTTTAACACTTTTCTGATCAAAAACAGCGTAAAATGACCCGATAATTAGTCGTTTTAGTAAAGCATTAATACCATTTTAACGCTTTTAACAAATTTTTGATGGGTTTTGAAAGCTTTAAAAAGTATTAAAAATTGATAGTTAAATAGCGACATGCCAAACGTTCGGTTTCGGAGAATCAGTAGCTCTAATCCAGCGTCATTGCGAGGCACGAAGACAACCGACCGGAGGGAGCTCATTAATACCTATAAATAAAAACAAACACAATATTAATAATCTCTACTTAGGCAGGTCAACTAACTATGCAAGTTTGCTCTGTAAAGCTTAAAGATTGCTTCGTGCCTCGCAATGACGCGTTTGTTATGAGGCTTCTCCACCCTCTTTGCCGCAAAGCGGGAGAGAGGGTCGCCCAGCGAAGCGTAGGCGGGGTGAGTCGATGCTATGCGGATCGCGCCTTTATTCAATTCAGCCTAAATATGATACCCGGTTGATGCACTTTCTGCCACACATTGTTATTTTTGTATCATGGCAGAGGATTTAAACATAACCACATCAACTGATAAAACCGAACAATATACTACGCTTATTCCGCAGATAGAGGCCTTGCTTTATGGCGAGCCCGACCTGGTAGCTAACCTGGCCAATGTGGCCGCGGCTTTAAAGGAGCAGTTTAAATGGTTTTGGGTAGGGTTTTACCTGGTTAAAAATAACGAGTTGGTTTTAGGCCCTTTTCAGGGACCGGTAGCTTGTACCCGTATAGGATTGGGTAAAGGTGTTTGCGGCGCAGCCTGGCAGCAAGCTAAAACGCTGGTAGTGCCTGATGTGGAAGCTTTTCCAGGGCATATCGCCTGTAGTTCGCTTTCTCAATCGGAAATTGTTGTGCCGGTGTTTCATGGTGGGAAAGTGGTTGCTGTTTTGGATGTAGACAGCGAATTGCTGGATCAGTTTGACGAAACCGATGCTCTGTATCTGGAGCAAATTGTAAAGCTGCTGAACTTTGCATGAGCAGGATCTATCTGATAGCCGGTCTGGGTGCTGATACCCGGGTGTATAATAATATCGACCTGCATGACCATGAAGTAACGCCCGTCGACTGGATAGAGCCTCGTCAATCAGATACTTTAAATACGTATACGCAAAAGCTTATCCATCAATATAATATACTGCCAAATTCTGTCATCATTGGCAATTCCTTAGGCGGGATGATCGCCGTGGAGATAGCTAAACAGATCCCGGTACAAAAAGTGATCCTGATTTCGAGTATTAAAACCAATAAGGAAGCTCCACGGTATTTTAACTTCTTCCGCGCCTTGCCCGTTTATAAGCTCATTCCCGGAAAGTGGTTTACCTCATTGGGTTTTATGATCAAACCTTTGTTCGGGCACATGAATGCCGAGGATGCCTGGCTGTTTAGCGACATGCTGAAAAACTCATCGCCAACGTTTGTGAAATGGGCAATGAAAGCGGTATTGCACTGGAAAAACGATATTATCCCGCCAAATCTCTTTCATATCACTGGCGACAAGGATCTGGTGTTCTCTTTTAAGCGTATTCCTGATGCTACTATTGTTAAAGGCGGCACCCATATCATGATATTTGATAAGGCCAAAGAGATCAATAAATTATTAAAAAATATCCTCAAAAAATGAAGTTGCCCGAAGCATATTACCTGGGTGCCGATGTGGTGGCTATCAGTAAAAGTTTATTAGGTAAATATTTATTTACTTGTATTGATGGTGTAATTACTGGTGGTTATATTGTTGAAACAGAAGCTTATAATGGTGCTGTAGATAAAGCGGCGCACTCTTATGGCAACCGGATTACCCCGCGTACCAAAACCATGTTTATGCAGGGCGGCATCGCCTATGTATACCTGTGTTATGGCATCCATGAAATGTTCAATATCGTGACCTCGACAGAAGGGCATGCCCAGGCTATCCTGATCCGGGCGATACATCCAACAGAAGGAATTGA
>Ga0105237_10009566_pt1 | contig 10377 bp, 6 predicted proteins | sample KBSC24metaG_FD_81520 | JGI IMG/M metagenome (GOLD analysis project Ga0105237, IMG submission 81520) | Corn rhizosphere microbial communities from Kellogg Biological Station, Michigan, USA - KBS C2-4 metaG | ecosystem: Host-associated > Plants > Roots > Rhizosphere > Soil | place: Michigan, USA... | reverse complement strand
CGTACTTACAGCGTGGCGAAAAAGAGCACGCCACTCATCTCCAAGAAATGGTACACCCGGCAGGGGCTCTTTGCCCGCATATCCCCCGGTGCAAATCAGATTGACCCCACTGATCCCCTTGGCTTTAAATTGTTCCAAATCCCTGGTAATACCTTCTTTGGTTACCCTGTTAAACTCCCAAAACCAATAAACCCGTGGTTTTGCAGCATCCGGTGGCGATTGAAACCGCCCTAATAAGGTGTCTGTACCAGACTTTTTTCTCTTTAGATGATTTTTCCCTTGCTGTGCATGGCTGACCTTGGTCATGGTGATCATTAAAAGCGGCAATAAAACTATGGGTAGGACAAGTTTGCAATTAAATTTTTTAGTCATAAGATGGATTTAACATTGGTTTACACCTTTAAAATTTTAAATAATCTAAACAGGTAGATGAAACTGGTAGGTTTTGCTCTTTATGAAATTAACAAACTTTAATAGACTGTATATTCAGCAGTTTTGCTAATTTTTCTATCGTTGATGCAATATGCCCTCTGCCAATAGCGCAATGATGTGCCGGCCCATGCGAGTTCCACGTTTCAACAAATTTTCTTGCACCTATTGGGAACCTGTACCGGCTATTCGTGTTACCTATCTCTAAAATAGGTCCCGCTACTGATTCAGCCTCGGCTACAAGCAACAGGAGGTTCCCATCTCTCGTTTCAACAACCGAAAGCAAAGTCACCGGGCCGTGTTTTACCGACATTTCCACAGACAGGCCGTTGCCTACTTTACCGTGATAGACCCGCAGGGGTTTAACCTTGATCCTGCCCTCGGCTATTGCCGGGTGGCAGGGGCCATCGTGTCCCATTAATACCACGTCATCTGTAAAATCCATTGCATAATATTCCGTAAAGGATCCGCCTGCACCCAGGCTATCCATGATCTTCATCGCCTGTGCATTTTTAATTTCATATTCCCCGGCCACGGGAGTGCCGCTTGCTGTCAACAAGGAAGTGCCCAGGATCACGGAGCTCATGGTATCTTCATTGGCCGGGTTGCCAGTACCCTTGTGATAATAGGCCATTGACCCCAGGTCGTATTTTGTTACTAATTTATCAAGTGCCACTGCGGTAATTGCCGCCCGTTTTATTTCAGCGGCAGAGCAATCGTCCTGTACATCAAATATGTTATAAAACATTTTGATTTTATCGGCAATTTCCTGGTCAATCACCTCATTTTTTAAACTTGATAATTCATCAACTTCAATAACCTCGATATGGCCGCCAAACGTGGCGCATTGTAATGTCAGGTCGGAGTAGATATCAAGCATACCACCATAATAATTCCCCATTACACCCAGGCGATTATAGTACATAGCATGTGCTGCTTTAGCTGCGGCGATCCATTCAGCAACTTCTTGCCAGGCTTGAGGGTCGTTATGCAGCATCCCGGTAATTTGGTAAAAGGCAATGTTTGACCGCTTAAAAACATTGGCTATCTCAGGAACGGGGCATGCTGAACAAAAGGCAAGCCACTCTCCGGTCATAGCTGTCCGGTCATTCATCTGGTTAAATGCGGAATAGTTGATAGCGGCCTCAGGTGCAAGGTTCAATACAATAACCGGTACTTTCGCACGCCTCACCACTGGCAATACTGTTGATGACAAAGCATACGTAGTTACATATAAGAAAATCAAATCCACATCCTCCTGCCTGAAACGACTGCCTGAGTCGAATGCTTTTTCAGGGGTGTCCACGAGCCCAAGATTGATAACCTGAGCACCATAACCTTTCAGTTTATCGCCAACCAGATCCACATAACCCGTGAGGCGCTGCTCAAGCCCTTGAAATTGATCCCAGTAAGCTTGCAGCCCTATACCGAACAGGCCGATCTTGAGCCCGGAATTAGGTTTTTTTTCAATCATTATCTTATAAGTTTTATGTTTAGCAGGTAAATCTCCCAGACCTTGTCACACGCTACATCGTAGCGTTCAACCGGTTAAAATTCAAATTAAATGCAATCTTGATTTTACGTTAATAACCGCTTGCCTAAGCATTGCCGATTGGTTTGTGTTAACAAGTTACGGCGTCCTGATTTTTAAAGTATCATTCGGTAAAGGTTCATCGGTATCGGTAAAACTGGTTCAGCAAATTTATTTGATTCAGGAAAAACCTGAATGGTCGATTTGACATTTAATATGTACTTTTTGATTTTCGGAGCCGATTGGGATCCGGTAATGAAAATGTTAACGACAAATGATTCTTAAGAGGGTTTTCAATTGAACGAAATAATTCTACCCTTCAGTGAAAAGCATCGTTATATACATTTTGATATTTAATATAGTAATTATGTCATTTTGTCACCGGTTAATAAATATCTTAATAGATTTATCCTTGATTTATAAACCCGACAGCCCGTCTTGGAGCTTTTAGCGTCTTTTATACGGTTTTTATTATTTGCTTAATTATAGGAAATGATCAATTATTACAAATATTTACCCGTTAGCCAGGAGGATGAAAACTGGGGCTTGTGGGTTTTAAATACCGGCTGTACTCATGTTGAGCCTTCGGGGTGCTATCCTTCAAAAACGCATCCTTCCCACCACAACTTTAACTGGAAAAACGGCCGTATCCTGAATGAATATCAGGTAATTTACATCACGAAAGGGCAGGGCATTTTTGAATCCGACAGCTGCAAACTTATGGAAGTAAAAGCCGGTACGCTGATCTTTCTTTTTCCGGGTGAAAGGCATCGCTATAAACCGGATGGTCACACCGGCTGGGACGAGTACTGGATCGGGCTCCAGGGTGAAATACTGGATAATCTTGTTCAGAAAGGCTTTTTCAAAGTCGAGACTCCCTGCATTTATATAGGCTTCAATGAAAGTGTCTTTAACCTGTTCAATACCATTATAGAGAAGACGAAGCAGGAACATTCGGGTTATCAACCGTTAATAGCCGGCGCAGCACTGCATTTAATGGGGATTTGTCATTCCATCACCAAACAATATGCGATTGACTCGGAGGAAAATATGGTTATCGTTAACCAGGCCCGATTGCTGTTCCGCGCCAATATCGCCGAAGCTTTTTCTGCGGAGGAAGCGGCTGCCCAACTTAATATTGGTTATTCGCGGTTCCGGAAGATCTTTAAAAATTATACCGGTTTGTCGCCCGGTCAATATTATATCCAACTTAAAATTGACCTTGCAAAGGAATTATTAAATGATCCCGGGAGATCTGTGAAGGAGATCGCATTTAATTTGAATTTTGAGTCGTATTTCTACTTTGCCAAGTTATTCAAAGAAAAAACAGGTCTTTCGCCCACTGATTACCGGACACGGTCTGTGGGCCAGCTGCAGGCAGGCCGCTAAGCTGCTCCAGGCCATTAAGTTTACACATATTCATTCAATCCTAACCAATTTCAAGATGAAATTTTCTATTTATTTAAGAAAAAGGATCATGTCCTTTTTCACAGCCATGGCAATTGGCTGTTTTATTTTCCCAGCGACGATATTCGGACAACAGGCAAAGGTTACCAACTTCAGCGAGGCTGGTGGACAGGTGACAAAATTTAGCAAGCTCGGAGATGCGATCGATGCTCATGATGGAGAAATCGCTTATTTTAACGGAGTTTATTATTTGTACGGGACAAGTTATGGATGCGGATTTGAATGGGGCCATAAGGACGCACCGTTTTGCGGTTTTAAAGTTTACACATCAAGGGATCTGGTAAACTGGAAAGATCGGGGAGATCTGTTCGACGGGTCTACCGCAGTATGGCAAACCAGGTGTAATGGTAATACTTATGGATGTTTCCGCCCGCATGTTATCTACAATAAGCGCACCGCTAAGTACGTTTTGTGGATCAATGTTTACGATAATAGCGTGGGTTACCGCGTTTTCACAAGTAGTAATCCTGAAGGCCCTTTTGTGGAAAAGGCGGAGCCAAAATTGGCCGTAAATAGCGGCGCTCCGGCTGCTGGCCTCAATAACGGAGACCATGACACCTTCGTAAATGATGATGGCACCGCATACCTCGCTTATACCGATTGGCGTGCTAAAGGAGCTATTGCCATAGAGCAGCTTAGCGACGATTATCTGACCGGGACAGGTAAGGTTACCAGGTCCATTACCACAGGTCAAACCGAAGCTCCATCGCTTTTCAAGAGGAATGGCATCTATTACCTGATATACTCAGATCCGAACTGTGGTTATTGCTCAGGAACAGGTGCATCATACCGCACAGCGCCAACACCAATGGGACCATGGTCAGACGGGATCAGGATCAGCGATAATTCCTGTGGCGGTCAGCCTTCTTTTGTGTCGTCCATCAAATTAAAAACCGGTGACGTTTTTCTGTTCGGAAGTGATTTGTGGAATAATGGCGCCAAAAACGAATCGTTGGCCAATTATTATTGGGCCCCATTAACCTTCGACGCAAACGGCGCTATCAATAAAATTGAATGTGATAAAACCTTTTCCCTATATTCCTCGGATAGCAAAACAAATCGTAAAGGTTCGAGCGCAAATAATTTTGCCCCGGTCTGTGATATAGATAACGCAGTTAAGCGATCGCAGACGTTTATAGCAGAAAAAGATGGTAACTTAAAAGACCTGAGTATCTCCTGTTTTAAAAATCAGTACCCAAACGATGCCCTAATAATAGAACTAAAAAGTGAAGCCGGGAAAACTTTAAAAACCATCAGGATATCTCCGGATAGTATCAGCTGGTCCCCGAAAAATGTCGTTGTTCATCCGGGAATTGTGTTACGAAAAGGACAACGGTATTCTATTGTCGTTGGTACAGAGGCTACCCAGGGCAAGTATGGATTAGAGTATTCTACAGAAGCAGATACCACAAAGCCAAAACGGTTTTTATATAAATCAATTATTAAAAAATAGCTTCTGCCGCTATGTGTTCGTGCATTTAATTCATCTGTAGTCGCAAAGTAGTTATTTGGCTTCGGTCGGATAAGGGGCAGTATTTTAAATGGTTTTTATTATAGGGACAGTAGAGGACGGTTGTTTAAGGCGTAAAATCGAAATTTGTTTTAACCAATTATAATGACGGTATCTCTATTAGTCAGGCTTTTTTATCCTTTTGAACTATTGTGATACTGATCAACGATGTGATCATTACATTCTTGACAGCAGTTATCGGGCATGATTTAGGTGACCAGATAAGGGTAAAAAGACCATATCGGGACATATCGGTTTTAAGTATTTGGCCATTACATATGATGTTGTTTACCAGGCATAAAATGAATAACAATAAATGTTTGCTCAATTCCGTGATAACTTTAGTTCTCTTGACATGGTCATGGGGAATAGGCAAAGTCTATGCTCAAAATACTGCCCCGCATACCCGGTGGGGGAAAAATTCGTCTATTTCTAAAACGTCATTAACGCTGGATGGTGTAAAACCGATCGCCAGCTGGATATGGGATTCGGGCGCTGAAAATCCCAGAAATTATTACCTGCTTGTACGAAAGACCTTTAATCTGGATAAGGTTCCCAACAGTGCCGTAGCATTTATTTCTGCCTATGCTTATGCGGATGTCTATATTAACGGTAAACTCTTTGAACGTTGCCCGATGAACAGTGACCCCGAGTATCAGAATTACGACAAGTTCGATATCGCGGGTTACCTGCAAAAAGGAGAAAATTCGATTACAGCTGTAGTGCAAAACTTTGGCGTTGGCCTTCATTCACAAATGAATGCTCGTGGAGGATTTTTTTTCCAGGGAAAATTTATTTACTCCGATAAATCTGTTAACCTTTTGAGCGATAGTACCTGGAAAGTAACCCATGCAAAAGCATGGAATACACAAACCGCTTTCCGGGATACCAACGCCCACCTTATTGGCTTCATTGAAGAATTTGATGCCCGCTTATGGCCTAAAGACTGGCAAAGTACAAGTTTTAAAGACACAGGCTGGGAAAATGCAAAAATGATAGGTATTCCCCCTGTCGCACCATGGAATCAACTTACAGTTATTGAACGCCCTCATCTGAGCCGCAGTGTGGTGAGACCTGTCAGGCAATGGAAAAGCGGCAACAAGATGGTTTATGATTTTGGTGTTGAAATTGTAGGTTATCCGCAGTTTACCATCAACTCACAAAAAGAAGGTATTCAATTTGAAATTGGGACGGGGGAACGCCTGGATTCCAACAAAGCCCCTTTACTCCGTGTAAGCAGCGATCACTCTGAAAAATACACTACAAAAAAGGGTTTGCAAAGCTGGAGGCCTTATACCTGGAGCGGCTTTCGCTATTTTTCAATTGAAACAAATGCGGAAATGGAGATCAGGGATATCAGCGCGGAATTCGCATGCTACAATTATGAAATGCAAAGTTCATTCGAGTGTTCTGATCCCCAATTAAATAAATTTTGGGAGATCGGCCGGCATACTATGCGAATTAATTCAATTGACACCTACGAAGACCCTTGGCGTGAGCATACTCAATACATCGCAGGTGATTCACGTTATATGATGATCTATGGAAATTATGCCTTTGGTAAAAGTTCAAGATTATTGTCAGCCTACAATATTTTATCCGGCGCACAATCTCAGCGCTGGCGAAGCGACGGGGCGGTTCGGAGCAGGTATCCGACTGATTATTTCCTGCAGCCCGGCAGCTCTGCCTACCTGGCAGATTACCAGCTTGAATGGATTTTAATGATGTACGAATACTTTCAATATTATGGGCGGGACGATCTGATTGAGCAGCTTTATCCAAATCTAAAAAAGGCAATGAATTATTATCAACCTTTTGTAGATGCTAAAACAGGCTTACTCGCCAACTTACCCGGGTGGATAGTTCTTGACTGGCCCAATACTTTCGCTATGGAGCAAAAGAGCATGATTACCGGAACTAATTGTTTGTATTATGGCGCATTAAAGGCGGCGGCAACTATTGCTAATGATTTTGGTCATGACCCCGAACAGGCACAAGCATGGAAAAAACAAGCTACCCAACTCCGCGAAAACATCAATAAAAAACTTTGGTCAGAAAAAGACCGGGCTTATCTGGACAGCTATGGAGGTACACGGGTAGGGCAACAGTCTCAGGTTTACGCGCTTGAATACGGACTTGCGGACAAAAACCAAAAACTGGATATGATCAACCTGATCGAGAAGAGTGGAAAAGCCTGCGAACAATCATTTGCTTACCGGGTATTAAAGGCCATGTTATCAGAAGGGCAGGAACAATGGGCGTTAGATTATATGCGAAGGAACTGGGGAGCACAAACTAAACTCGCTTCATTTAACGGAGCGTGGCAGGAAGGCTGGGATCTTTCCTGGGGTTCAACATCGCATGCCTGGTCCTCTGGCCCAACTGCTTTGCTTCCGGAAAAATTTCTTGGACTGGAACCTACCGGATATGGCTGGAAAGTCTTCACTGTTAAGCCGATCATTGCAGATTTAAAATGGGCTAAAGGAAAGGTTAATACAGTATCGGGAGATATTTCTGCCGAATGGAAAAAATCTGCCACGAATCATTTTACATTGGAGTTAAGTGTGCCGGAAGGTACTAAAGCCAGTGTCTATTTACCAACATTGAACCAGCGATCCATCCTGGTAAACGGGCAACTATTGATGAAAAAATCAACCTATAAATTAAAACCAGAAGATAACAAATGGTGTGTCCTGACGGTCGGCACTGGAATTTACCGGTTTGAATGTGAAGTAAACAATCAAGGAACAAAATAAGGTTTCAATAAAATCGCTGCAAAATGTTAAGTGTGCCAAAAATAAAAAAGCTTATCAAAATCCATAGCATTGCTCATTTTGCTTTGCTAAACAACAAAACGTCCTTATTTAAATGCGGCTTGATAAGCCCTGTTAAGTGGTATTCAGCATCCAGCTAATAACCTGAGTTAATTCATATAACGATTGAAAATTGCAGAAAAACTTTTTTAAATATTTAAATTTTAGTACGCTTGAAGAACGCTGGGGAATGTACGTGACCTCCGTAGGGTATACCAAGGTAGATCCTAACGATAACTATCCCAATCAGCAGCATCCAGAAAGTCACCAATTAACCTGGAACAGGGGACGTATTTTAAATGACTATTATATTATTTTCATTTCAAATGGTAAAGGCCTTTACGGTGGTGGGGATTTAAGAGATTCCTATGAAGTAACTGCCGGTACCTGCTTCTTTCTTTATCCGGGTGTATTGCACCGTTATAAGCCGGACCCTAAAATTGGATGGGAAGAATATTGGGTCGGATTCAATGGATCATATGTCGAAAAGTTAATGAAAGAAGGCCTTTTTGACCGTGGGAATCCCTTTGTTTTTTTGGGACCCAATAAAGATATCCTGATTCTTTTCAGGGCTATGCTCGATACTGTACAGAGTTCATTACCCGGCTATCATCAGCAAATTGCCGGTATTACCATGCAAGTATTGGGCGTGATATATAATATTTCAAGGCACAATGAGAACATCAGCAATAGGACAGAAAAGCTTATTGCCAAAGCAAAATATATTATCCAGGAATCGTTTGAGGCTAATTTGGACATGGAAAAATTAGCAAGGGAATTGCCAATGGGATACTCTTCCTTCCGGAAGTTGTTTAAAAAAGCAACCGGCGAATCACCGAATCATTATCATCTCAACCTTCGTATGGCGCGAGCGAAAAACCTGTTAATCACCACGCAATTAAATGTTACCGAGGTGGCTGAGCAGACAGGTTTTGAATCCGTTTTTTACTTTTCCAAGCTGTTTAAAAAGAAACATGGTATGTCGCCAAAAAATTTTAGGATTAATGAAGAAGGTCATACTGAAAAGCAAAGTATTTATGGGACAAAAGTCATCAAATAAACACTTGGATTTTGGACATAACCGGGTTTCGTAAAGTGTAATTCTATAGACTGCTTCCAAAAGTGTTGGGTTGTAGTTTAAACGAGTAGTAATACCTACTGTTTTCCCGTGTTTTTAGAAATCAATGCAATAGAGAAATTTATTTGTAATTATTTTATCTAATTAAAACGCAATTTTTATTCGATATAAGGAGTAGCGGATAAGTGAAAAATTAAATCGGTCATTTCCTATTAATTGGAATTGATTTATAGGGACTTATGTGGGTTGAAATTTGCCAAAAAGTACATATTATAGGTCAATTTGTGCATTTGAATACGATTGTTGTTGACTTAAGTTTGTAGTAACAATTATTTTACCGTTGCACTCTTGCACAAACCAATAGTATTTACAGTAGCCAACAAATTGATTAAACGTTTTACCAGATGATAAATTTATTAAATTCTAAAATTTTATCAATCAGGATGATACAGCCGGAAATGTGGCATTGCGGGGTATTGTTTTATCTTTTGGGGAATCAATCGAAAGGCCCCTGACGCTATCAAGAAGTTTTGCGAAGGCTATAATTAATAGTTAATCTTTCGGCAAAGCCATCTCACATAATTTTTAGTGACTTTAATCCAAAAAAGCCATGTTTTTAGTGGCCTGGGATAACTATGTCCCGAACAAACCAATAAACTTAATAATCACCAACTAATATGAAACAAAAAGTTTTACTTAAAAATCCAGGGAGGTATGGCAGGGCATTGTTCCTGATGCTGCTGCTAACTATCCCTTTCCTTTCCCAAGCCCAGGTGTCCCTAAGCGGCTCTGTAAAAGATTCAGTAAATAATGAATCATTGATGGGTGTTTCCGTATCACTGAAGGGTACCACAACAGGTACGCAGACTGATAAAGACGGGAAATTTAAAATCAACGCACCCTTGGGCAGTATCTTACTATTCAGATACATTGGTTACAAGGAAAAGCAATTTACCGTTCAGAATTCCGATGCGATTAATATCCATCTTTCATCGGCTTCTGAAAATTTAAAAGAAGTGGTTATCGTAAGCTACGGAACACAGAGTAAACACGCGGTAACCGGTGCTATCGCGCAGGTTAATGCCGCAGAGATGAAGGATATGCCCGTTCCTAACATCGGGCAGCGCTTACAGGGTAAGCTTGCCGGTGTTCAGATCAATCAAAACTCCGGTACGCCCGGCGCTGACATGAGCTTTCGTATCCGCGGCGCGGCATCCATCAATGCGGGTAACAGCCCGTTAATTGTAATTGATGGTTTCCCTTCCGAAACAGGGCTCCAGGCCATCAGTCCGGATGAAATTGAATCGGTGACGGTATTAAAGGATGCATCGGCATCTTCACTATACGGTTCACGTGCAGCTAACGGTGTTATTCTGGTTACCACCAAGCAGGCTAAAGCCGGACAAAAAAGTTTGGAATTCAGTACCTATACGGGTATTCAAGCTGTTTCCAATCATGGGAAACCTGATCTGATGAACGCTCAGGAGTTTGCCGAATACAAAAAAGAATATTACGAGGATGCCGCAAAATATGAAGGTTATACCGGTGG
>Ga0105237_10009564_pt1 | contig 10379 bp, 10 predicted proteins | sample KBSC24metaG_FD_81520 | JGI IMG/M metagenome (GOLD analysis project Ga0105237, IMG submission 81520) | Corn rhizosphere microbial communities from Kellogg Biological Station, Michigan, USA - KBS C2-4 metaG | ecosystem: Host-associated > Plants > Roots > Rhizosphere > Soil | place: Michigan, USA... | reverse complement strand
CACCGGCCGGCGCGACCGGATCCGCACGATCCGCCAGGGCGGCGGACTCTCCGGCTTCACCAAGCGCAGCGAGAGCGAATACGACCCGTTCGGCGCGGCGCACTCGTCGACCTCGATTTCGGCGGCGCTCGGCTTCGCGATCGCCAACAAGCTCAACGAGGCGCCCGGCAAGGCGATCGCGGTGATCGGCGACGGCGCGATGAGCGCCGGCATGGCCTACGAGGCGATGAACAACGCCGAAGCCGCCGGCAACCGGCTGGTGGTGATCCTCAACGACAACGACATGTCGATCGCCCCGCCGGTGGGCGGGCTTTCGGCCTATCTGGCGCGGCTGATCTCCTCCTCCGAATATCTCGGCCTGCGCGAGCTGGCCAAGCGCTTCACCCGCAAGCTCTCGCGCCGCCTCACCGCGGCCGCCGGCAAGGCGGAGGAGTTCGCCCGCGGCATGGCGACCGGCGGCACGCTGTTCGAGGAACTCGGCTTCTATTATGTCGGCCCGATCGACGGCCATAACCTCGAGCATCTGATCCCGGTGCTGGAGAATGTCCGCGACAGCGAGCAGGGCCCGATCCTGATCCATGTCGTGACCAAGAAGGGCAAGGGCTATGCCCCGGCCGAAGCGGCGGCGGACAAATATCACGGCGTCCAGAAGTTCGACGTGATCACCGGTGCCCAGGCCAAGGCGCCGCCGGGCCCGCCGGCCTACACCAAGGTGTTCGCCGACGCGCTGCTCGCCGAGGCGGAGCGCGATGCGTCCGTCTGCGCGATCACCGCGGCGATGCCTTCGGGCACCGGCCTCGACAAGTTCCAGGCGACCTTCCCCGATCGCACCTTTGACGTGGGCATCGCCGAGCAGCACGCCGTCACCTTCGCGGCGGGCCTTGCCGCACAGGGCATGCGGCCGTTCTGCGCGATCTACTCGACCTTCCTGCAGCGCGCCTATGACCAGGTGGTCCATGACGTCGCGATCCAGAACCTTCCGGTGCGCTTCGCAATCGACCGCGCGGGGCTGGTGGGCGCGGACGGCGCGACGCATGCCGGTAGCTTCGACGTGACCTATCTCGCCAGCCTGCCCAATTTCGTGGTGATGGCAGCGGCGGACGAGGTCGAGCTCGTCCACATGACCCACACCGCCGCGATGCACGACAGCGGCCCGATCGCGCTGCGCTATCCGCGCGGCAACGGCATCGGGCTGGAGCTTCCCAAGGTTCCCGAGCGGCTGGAGATCGGCAAGGGCCGCGTGGTGCGCGAGGGCAAGAAGGTGGCGATCCTGTCGCTCGGCACGCGTCTCGCTGAGGCACTCAAGGCGGCCGATACGCTTGAGGCCAAGGGGCTTTCGACGACGGTCGCCGATCTGCGCTTCGCCAAGCCGCTCGACGAGGATCTGATCCGCCGCCTGCTCACCACCCACGAAGTGGCGGTGACGATCGAGGAAGGCGCGATCGGCGGCCTCGGCGCGCATGTGCTGACGCTGGCGAGCGACACCGGCCTGATCGATGCAGGCCTCAAGCTGCGTACCATGCGCCTGCCGGACATATTCCAGGACCAGAACAAGCCAGAAAAGCAGTATGACGAAGCGGGGCTCAACGCCGCGAACATCGTCGACACCGTGCTCAAGGCGCTGCGCTACAACGAAGCCGAGCTGGCCGACGGCGTGCGGGCGTAAGCAATTCCGTATCCTCCCCCGCCAGGGGGAGGGGGACCATGCGAAGCATGGTGGAGGGGGAGGAACCGCGATGGCCCGAGAGGCTCTGGCATCCTCCCCCTCCGTCGCCTTCGGCGCCACCTCCCCCTGGCGGGGGAGGAAACACTTGCATCCTTGAATCTCCAACATGCACATGCCATGTACATGCACATGGCAACGCAGCTTCCCCAGACTCGCTCCAGCCGTGTCGTCGTGCTGGTATCGCCCGAGGAAAAGCGGCGCATTTCCGCCAATGCGGAAGCGGCGGACATGACGGTGAGCGACTTCATGCGCACCGCCGCCGAACGCTATACCGAACCGACCGATGCCGAGATGGCGCTGATGCGCGACCTGCTCGCCCAGCTCGAACAGGCCAATGCCCGTACCGACGAGGCCTTCGCAAAGCTCGAAGCGGCGCGCACGGCTGCGGCCGCGTTCGACGAAGACGCCTATCGCGCCGACGTCCGCAAGCAGCTGCTGGCCGATTCCTCGATCGACTGGGATGCGCTGTCCACAGCCCTGTCCGGCTGGGCCCGCCAGTGAGCTTCTGGACCGATGCGCTGCGCGCCCTCCAGCAGGTCGCGCTCCTCCAGCACAAGGTCGACCAGGCGCTGACCACCGCCGAGGAAGCCCGCCGCCACTCGATCGAGACGCGCGAGCGGGTGATCCGCCTGGAGACGCTGATCGACATTGCGATGAAGCGCCAGCCATCGGCGCCACCGCCCGCGCAGCCCGCCCTTCCCGAAAGTCCACAAGCGGGCAGCTAGCGCCCGCTTCCCCGAGCGCGTACATCGCGGTACGTGCTGAAAATGACTGTTCTCCCGCTCACCGCCCGCCCCCGTGCGCTTGCGCACTGGCTGTTCGTCGTTGCCGCGATGATCGTCGCGATGGTCGTAGTCGGGGGCATCACCCGGCTCACCGAGTCGGGCCTGTCGATCACCGAATGGAAGCCGATCTCGGGCATCATTCCCCCGCTCAACGACGCGCAGTGGCAGGCCGAGTTCGACCATTACAAGCAGATCGGCCAGTATCAGCAGCTCAACCAGGGCATGACGCTCGCCGGGTTCAAGGGCATCTTCTTCTGGGAATATGTCCACCGCCTGCTCGGCCGGCTGATCGGCATGGTGTTCGCGCTGCCGCTGCTGTGGTTCGCCGTCCGCAAGCAGATCCCGCAGGGCTATGGCTGGCGACTGGTGGCGCTGCTCGCGCTGGGCGGGCTGCAGGGCGCGTTCGGCTGGTGGATGGTCAAGTCGGGGCTCAACCACACCCGCACCTCGGTCAGCCATTTCTGGCTGGCGACCCACCTGATGACCGCGCTGTTCACGCTGGGCGGCATCGTCTGGACGATGCTCGACCTGCGCGCGCTCGCCGCCAACCATGCCGAGCGCCCCGCCCGGCTGACCGGCCTCGGCGCGGGCGTGCTGGTGCTGCTGGCGATCCAGCTCTTCTACGGAGCCCTCGTCGCGGGGCTCGATGCCGGGCTGGTCACCAATCAGTGGCCGCTGATGAACGACCGCTTCTTCCCCGGCGTCAGCCAGATCGGCGAGAGCCCGCTCCACGCCGCGCTCTACGATCCTGCGATCGTCCACTTCATCCACCGCTGGTGGGCATGGGTGGTCGTAGGCGGACTGATCGTGCTCGCCCGCAAGGTCAAGGCGGCAGGCGATCGCCGCGCCTCGATCGCGATCCACTCGGCGTTCGGCATCCAGATCCTGCTCGGCATCGCGACGGTGATGACCGGGGTGAACCTCCACCTTGCCGCCACCCACCAGCTGGTCGGCGCGCTGCTGGTGTGCGCCACCGTGTGGGGCGTCCACGCCGTCGGCCGCACGCGGTGAGCGACACCGCGCTGCTCTACGTCACCTTCGCCAGCCGCGCCGAGGCCGAGCGGGTGGCGGAGACGGTGCTGGCGGAGCGGCTGGCGGCCTGCGTCAACCTCCTCGCACCCTGCACCTCGATCTATCGCTGGCAGGGCGGCATCGAGCGCGGCGAGGAAGTGCCCGCCCTGTTCAAGACTCGCCCTGCCCTGGCACTCCGCCTCCGCGAGCGGATCGCCGCGATCCATGGCTATGACCTGCCGGTGATCGAGCAATGGCCCGTCGAAGCCGGCGCCGCTGTCGCCCGCTGGATCGCCGAAGAGACGCGCTGAACCGACAGGTATTATTTTACCCGTCAGCAAACCCACGCATTTCTTGACTTTCGGGCCCCAAATCGTCAGAGGGGCATCAATCGCGCTGCCGGCAACGGTGGCGCGTATGCATTTCCTACGCGAAAGGTCACAGGCCATGAAGGCGCTGATGAAGACCACCAAGTCGGCCAAGCCGGCCGAGGTGGAGAAGAAGTGGCACATCGTCGACGCCGAAGGGCTCGTCGTCGGTCGTGCAGCGGTGGTGATCGCCAACGTCCTGCGCGGCAAGCACAAGACCAGCTTCACCCCGCACGTCGACTGCGGTGACAATGTCATCGTGATCAACGCGGACAAGATCCGTTTCACCGGCAAGAAGCTCGGCCAGAAGGTGTACTACAAGCACACCGGCTATGCGGGCGGCATCAAGGGCGTCACCGCCGCCAAGGTTCTCGAGGGCCGCTTCCCGGAGCGCGTTCTGGAGAAGGCCGTGGAGCGCATGATCCCGCGCGGTCCGCTCGGTCGCCAGCAGATGCGCAACCTGCGCATCTTCGCCGGTTCGGAGCATCCGCATGAAGCTCAGAACCCCGAGGTTCTCGACATCGCCGGCATGAGCCGCAAGAACAAGGTGGGTGCATAATGTCTGACAACCGCCAGTCGCTTTCCGACCTGGGTGCAGCGCTGGGCCAGCAGCCCGCCGCGCCGACCGAAGGCCAGGCCGCCGCTCCGGCTGCCGCCGCTGCCGACGCCTATCTCGCCGGCCAGATCGACGAGCCGGCCGCCCCGACCACGCCGCTGCGTGCGCAGGAGCTGGACCAGTATGGCCGCGCCTACGCCACCGGCCGTCGTAAGGACGCCGTGGCCCGCGTGTGGCTGAAGCCGGGCACCGGCAAGATCACGATCAACGGTCGTGACCAGGAAATCTATTTCGCGCGTCCGACGCTGCGTCTCGTCATCAACCAGCCGTTCGGTGTCGCCGAGCGTGAGGGCCAGTATGACGTGATCTGCACCGTCAAGGGCGGCGGTCTCTCGGGCCAGGCCGGTGCCGTGAAGCACGGCATCTCGCAGGCGCTGACCAAGTATGAGCCGGTGCTGCGCGCCCCGGTGAAGAAGGCCGGCTTCCTGACCCGCGACAGCCGCGCCGTCGAGCGTAAGAAGTACGGCAAGGCGAAGGCCCGTCGTAGCTTCCAGTTCTCGAAGCGCTAAGCGTCTCGGCTTAGGCCAAGGAACAAGGGGCGGTCCGGCAACGGGCCGCCCTTTTTCTTGTCTGGGCCATGGGGCAAGCGTCGCACTTCGATGCGGAAGCCCCTACCCGAAATGGTGCAACGCAACCCACCGGCAGCGGCCATCCCCTGTTTGACCGCGTCGCCAAAGGCGCCAGCGAAGGCACGACTACGTCGTGAGACGCGCTTCGGATGCACTTGTTCCTGAACAATCGCCGCGCGCTGGCAACGTCCGACCGCAGCGAATTTCGGTACGATAGCGTATCGTTCCCTAGGAATCCGCCCGTGTTCAAACTACCGCAGGTAATCCCACTCTGGGACAGCCCTTCCTAAAAAAATCGGTTGCCCGTACAGCTTGGTTGCAACGCGGCAAAACCTGCGGGCGGGGATTTCAGACATGCGACGGATATGGACGGCGGCTGCGCTATGCGCGGCGGGCCTGCTGTCGGCTTGCGACGGCAGCAGCGACAACATCAACCTGGCGGACAGCCGGATGACCAGCGGGCTGGTCGATCTGTCCGCTGCCAATGCCGGCCTCTCGCCGGCGCAATCCCAGGTGACCGACGGCATCCGCCTCGCGCGGCAGACCACCTTCGGCCCGACGCCGCAGGTTCTCGAGCAGATCTCGAAGCTGGGCACCGAGGGCTGGCTCGACCAGCAGTTCGCGGCACGCGGCAGCACCTATGCCGATCTCGCTGTCGCTCGGCGCATCGACTCCTGCAAGGACATCACCTGCACCCGCCGCTATTTCAGCCGCACGACTGTGGCGATGCGCTTCTATGCGAACGCCGTCTCGGCACCGGACCAGCTGCGCCAGCGGGTGGCGTTCGCGCTCTCGCAGATGATCGTCGCCTCCGAACTGGAAGTGCGCTCCGCCGGCGGGATTGCGGGCTTCAACCAGCTGTTCCTCGACAACGCGTTCGGCAATTACCGCACCCTGCTCAAGGCGGTGACGCTCAACCCCTATATGGGCCGCTATCTGAACATGGCGGGGAGCAGCAAGACCGCGCCCTCCGAGAATTACGCGCGCGAGCTGCTCCAGCTGTTCTCGATGGGCCCGAACATGCTCAACCAGAACGGCACCCAGCGGCGCGACGCGACCGGCGGCACCGTGCCCAATTATGGACCCGACGACATTCGCGGCGTCGCCCGGGCGCTCACCGGATGGGACCGCGCGCGGATCGGCAACGTTGCGATCACCAACCAACTCGCCGGCGACGACGTCAAGCCGATGATCCCGGTGCCCGATCGCTACGACGCGGGGGAGAAGCGCTTCCTCGGCACCCGCGTGCCGGCCAGCGCGAGCCAGGAGGCGAGCATCGACGCGGTGGTGGACGCCGCATTCAACCATCCCTCCACCGCACCCTTCGTGTCGCGCCACCTGATCGTCCATCTTGTGACAGCCAATCCCAGCCCCAACTATATCGGCCGCGTGGCGGCGGTGTTCGCCGATAACGGCCAGGGCGTTCGCGGCGACCTCAAGGCGGTGGTCCGCGCGGTGCTCACCGATCCGGAAGCGCGCACCGCCCCCCGCAACGATCGCGGCAAGCTGAAGGAGCCGGTGCTGGCGATGGTCTCGCTCGCCCGCGCGATCGGCATGACCACCGACGGCTTCGCCTTCGCCATGCGCGATACCGGCCTCGGCCAGCCGGTGATGAACGCCCCCTCCGTGTTCAACTTCTACCCGGTCGACTATCCGCTGCAGGGCAGCGCGACGCTGTACAATCCGGCGTCCAAGCTGCTCAACAGCAGCACGGTGCTGCGCCTGCACAACATGATGTACGACTGGACGGTGCGCAGCGACGCCGCGACCCCCGAGTTCAAGGCGCCAACCGGCTATGGCGCCGCTTCCGGCACCCGCTTCGCCTGGACGACCTGGGCGTCGTTCGGCGACAATGTCGATGCCATGGTCGCGGCGGTTGATGTGCTGTTGCTAGGCAATAGCATTACGCCGGGCCAACGGGCCGCGCTGCGCACCGCCGCACTCGCCATTAATGAAAAGAACTCGCAAGTGCGCGCCCGCAAGCGCGCGCAGATGCTGCTCTACATCGCCGCCACCAGCCCGCAATTCCTGGTCGACCGGTAAGGAACCGATCCGATGACGCTTTCCCGACGCGATTTCGTGCGCCTCACCGCGGGCACCGGTGCCGCCGCCGCCCTGGCGCAGCTGGGCCGAACCGCCGCGATCGCGGCCCCCAGCGGCAGCTATCGCGCGATGGTCGGCATCTTCCTCTATGGCGGCAATGACGGCTGGAACATGGTGGTGCCCACCGACGATCGCCACGCCGCCTACCAGGCCGCGCGCGGGGCCGTCGCTCTGCCGCGCAACAGCCTGACGCCGCTGACCAATGCGAGCTATGCGCTGCACCCGGCGATGACGGCACTCCGCCCGGTCTGGGACGAAGGCGCATTGTCGCTGGTGCTCAATACCGGCACGCTGTTCGCGCCGCTGACCAAGGCGACCTATCTGTCGCGGCCCGATCTGCGCCCCAGCAACCTGATGAGCCATTCGGACGAGCAGGCGCACTGGCAGGGCCTGCGCGCGCGCGATGCCGCCAGCGACGGCTTTCTCGGGCGGATGGCGGACCGCATGCCCGGCGGCCGCCTGCCGCCGCTGATCTCGCTCAGCGGATCGACCCTGGCGCTGATCGGCAAGACCGCGGTGCCACTGGTGCTCCCCCCCTCCGGCCTGCCCGGCCGTTCGGGCTACAGCACCCGCGATACCGCCAAGAACCTCGCCACCGCGCTCCTCGCCGATAGCGAGGGCGGTCCGATCATGGACGGCGTCAGGACGACGCTGCGCGACACCTTCGACCAGGCCGATCTCGCCAACAGCGTGCTATCGGGCGGAAACAGCGTCGCGCGTCATTTCGTCGATGCGAACGGCCGCGCGCTGACCAGCGACATCGCCGCGCAGCTGCTCGGCGCCGCCAAGATGATCGAGGCGCGCGGCACGCTCGGCCATAGCCGCCAGACCTTCCTGCTCAGCATGGCGACCTTCGATCACCACGCCAACCAGATCCAGGGCAGCCCCATCGCGGGCGACCATGCCGACCAGCTGCGTGCCCTGGCGGACGCGATGGCAGCCTTTCACCGCGCGATGCAGGCGCTGGGCGTCGGCGCCAACGTCACCACCTTCACGATGAGCGATTTCGGCCGCACCTATGCCAGCAACGCGCAGAACGGCACCGATCATGCCTGGGGCAACAACCACCTGGTGATGGGCGGCGACGTGGCGAAGGGCGGCATCTTCGGGACCTACCCAGATCCGGTGCTGGGCGGCGCCGACGACATCACCAACGAAGGCCGCTTCATCCCCGGCATCGCGCAGGAGGAGTATCTCGGCGCGATCGCTCGCTGGCACGGGGTGAGCAATGCCGACCTGCCCTATGTCTTCCCCAACTGGCAGACCTGGTCGACCGCCGGACGCGGCCCCTTGCCGCTGTTTCGCTAGAGCGCGACGCTCGGCTCGCCGAGGAAGCGGGCGCGGGTGGAAAAGCTGGTGCCGTCGACGGTGATTTCGTTGAACGAGGGCGGCTGGTCGCGGGTGCGCTCGGAAAGCGTGCCCGCCCCGATCAGCCGCACCGTGCGGTCGCCGACGGCATGCTCGATGTCGAAGGGATCGTGGACGTGCCCGGTCAGCACCGCATTGGCGCCTGCCTGGGCCAGTGCCTCCAGCGCCCGCCGTCCGCCGCGGGTGCGCGAGGTGGCGCGGGTGCCTGCCTCCACCAGCGGATGATGCGCGGCAACGAACACCAGCCCGCCCGCCGGCACCGCCTCGGCCAGCGCCAGCGACTTCTGGAGCGCGTGGCGGCTGACATGGCCCTTCGACCAGTTGGTGCGGAACTGGAAGCGCGCGGTGGTCTTGAGCGGCACGATCGACACGCCGCGAATGTCGAGCGGGCGCTCAATCATCCGCTCCAGCGCGCGATAGCGCCGGTACGGCATCGCCATCCGGGCGAAGGGATTGAAATAGGGCAGGTCGTGGTTGCCCACCTCCACCGTGACCGGCACCGCCAGGCTCTCCAGCCATTCGGCGGCGGCCGCGAACTCCTTGGCGCGAGCGCGCATGGTGAGGTCGCCCGTCATGATCACCGCCGCGGGCTTCTCGTCGCGCACCTTGGCGTTGAACCAGTCGACCGCCTCGCGATCCTCGCGGCCGAAATGCACGTCGCTGACATGGAAGAAGCGGGTCATGCGGCGGGAACCTCCGCGCGCGTGGCGATGAAGGTCTCCAGGCTGCGCCCGGCGCGGATGGTGGTGCCGGGGTCCAGCGTCTCGGGCTCGCCGTCGAACAGCGCGAGCACCGGCTTGCGCTCGCGCAGGCGCAACTGTTCGGTGCGGCTTTCGGTCACCGCGCGTGCCGCGACCCAGTCGCCCGTCACCCATTCCCAGCCGAGCTGCGCGATCGCGCCCCAATCGCGCGCATCCACCGCCGCGATATCGAGCCCGTCGAGCGTGGGCGTGACGAAAACCGCCTGGTAACTATCGCCGAGATTGCGCGCGCCCTGCACGCGCACGCCGCGGCGGTGGAAGGTGCTCCGCCACGCGCCGCGCACCGCCGCGAGCAGCCGGCCGAACCGCCCCTTGCGCACCACTTCCCGCGCACGGAACCAGCTCGCCGCCGGGCCGAGGATCAGGCCGACGAACGCGCGATGCTCGCCCGCGACGATATAGGGCAGCGCCACCCGCCGATCGCAGCCATGCGCGGCATGGATGATCTTGTGCGGATCGGTCTCGTCGTGCAGCGCCTTGGCGAGCAGGTTCATCGTCCCGCCGGGCAGGATCAGGAACGCGCCTTCCCACTCCGCCAGCGCCCGCAGCGCCGCGTTGATCGTGCCGTCGCCGGCGAACAGCACCACCGTATCGACGTCCGCCGCATACAGCCTCGCCGCCTCCGGCAGCTTGTCTTCGGGAAAGCGGGTCCGGCCGGCGAGCCGCAGCCCGCGCTCCTCGAATACCGCCTCCATCGCGTCGCATTTGGCCTGCGAGGTCGTGCCCGAATTGGGATTGGTGATGAACCAGAGCGTCTGCATGGCCCTCGTAACGCCCGAGAACCAATTTCGTCGCGCGGGCTCAGCGGCCGATGAAGTGCGCCTCGCGCTTTTCGAGGAACGCGGCGATCGCCTCGCGGCAATCCTCAGTCCTGGCGGCGATGCTCTGGTGATCGGCCTCGATCTCCATCGTCTCGGCCAGCGTGCCCGAAAGCGCCACGCGCACCTGCTTGCGGATCAGCCCCAGCGCCACGGTCGGCATCGCCGCCAGCTTGGCCGCCAGCCCGTGCGACACCTGCAGCAGCCCGCCATCCTCCACCACCCGGGTGACGAGCCCGTTGGCCAGCGCCTCT
>Ga0105237_10009562_pt1 | contig 10379 bp, 8 predicted proteins | sample KBSC24metaG_FD_81520 | JGI IMG/M metagenome (GOLD analysis project Ga0105237, IMG submission 81520) | Corn rhizosphere microbial communities from Kellogg Biological Station, Michigan, USA - KBS C2-4 metaG | ecosystem: Host-associated > Plants > Roots > Rhizosphere > Soil | place: Michigan, USA... | reverse complement strand
TTTAGTTTTTGTAGGATGTGGGTGCGGTGGGTTTCTACTGTGTATAGGCTTAGGTTCAGCAGAGCCGCTACCTCTTTATTGCTGCGGCCTTCGGCTACCAGTTGCAGAACTTCGCGTTCCCTCGCGGTTAGGAGTTCGTAGGTATCGTCGGCGCCGAATTTGGCCAGGCGGTGGATGTAATCCTCTTTGAGTAGCGCGCGGACGCCGGGGCTGAAGAAGGACTTGCCTTCGATAATGGCTTGGATGGCGGAGACCAGGTCGGCTTCGGCGGAATCTTTTAAGAGGTAGGCGCGGGCGCCGGCTTTGAGCGACCGCAGCACGTAGCTTTCGTCACTGTGCATGCTCAGCATGACGATGGCGGTTTCGGGATCGCGATTGAGAATCTGGCGGGCGGCTTCGACTCCGTTGAGCTGGGGCATGGCGATGTCCATGACCACTACGGCGGGCTTCAGTTCGGTGGCGATGTCGACGGCTTGGCGGCCGTCGGAGGCTTCGCCCACGACTTCGAAGTCTTCGTGGCGCTCCAGCAGCAGGCGCAGGCCGGCGCGCATTACGGTGTGGTCGTCGGCTAGGAGAATGCGCACCATGGTTTTAACTGGCAAGGGGGAGTTCCACGGCTACGGTGGTTCCTTTACCGGGGTGCGAACGTACGCTGAGCGCGCCGCCCAGGTGATGCACCCGCTCTTGCATGCCTACCAGACCGAGGCCGCGGATACGCCGGGCGTCGAAACCGTGCCCGTCGTCTTCGACCGAAAGCAGAATCTTGGAAGTCTCCTGGCGGACTTCCACCATCACGCTGCGCGCCTGGGCGTGGCGGGCGCAGTTGTGGAGCGCTTCCTGGACTACACGATAAATGCAAGTCTTGTGTGCATCGGGCAACTCGCCGGCATTTTCATCCGCGGAAACTTCTACGCGCAGCCCGGTGCGCTTGGAAACTTCGCGGGCTTGCCATTCGAGCGCGGGGACCAGGCCCAGATCATCCAACATTGACGGGCGCAGCAGCAGGCTCATGTTGCGGATCACGTTGACGCTGGCTTCGGCCAGGCGCTTGATGGATTCGACGTGGCGGCGGACTTCGGTGGAGTCGGGGGAGACGCGCGCGGCGGCGTTGCCGGCTTCGACTAATAGAGCCGAGAGCGATTGCCCCACCTCATCGTGCAATTCGCGGGAGATGCTGCGGCGCTCTTCTTCCTGCGCGGCGACCAGGCGGGCGGAGAGATCCTGCAATTCCTGATGTGCGCGCAGGCCATCGTTATAGCGCTGCTGGAGCTCGGTTTCCATGAGCAATGTTCGGCGCACGGTAAAGGCGGCGAGCGCAAAGCCGACACTCAAGGTGAAAACGGTTTTGAGGAAGGTGCGGAAGCGGAGGCCTTCGAAGGAGGCGCTCAATTTGGTATCGGCGGAGTCCATGACCACTTGATTGATTTGATCGATGCGGTCGATCAGGGCGAGCAGCGCGGTGCGGCGCTGGACTAAGTCGCTGGAGGAATAAGGATTGGTGCCGGTGCGCGCCGGCAGGATGGTGGATTCGCGGAGCTTCCAATAATCCTGCAACTCGCTACGCAGTTTTTGATACAGGGGGGCTTCGCCGGGCTCCATGGCGGCGGCACTTTGTTCCAGGGCGCGATCGGTCTTGCTGCGAATGTCGTTCCACTTCTGCGCCTGGTCACCGGCGGACTGGGCATCGCCGGCCAGCAAATAATCGCGCAGGATGATGGAGGACTGATACACGCCGGAGCGGACTTGTTCCAGCAACTGGATGCGCCGCAGGTAAGCATCGCGCACTTCGCCGGCGTGGACGTTCACGTTGTGAATTCTGAAAATGGAGTCGGCGCCGCCCGCGAGCATGAGCAGCAACAAACCGCCAAAACCGGCGAGAAGCAAGCGGCGGCCGTGCGCGAGTGAGGTGCTGTGCATTTCCTTATAAGTCTACCTGAGAGGGAGATCGGCCGAATACTGTCTGGACAGGATTGTGAGGCGGCAGGCACATGGGGCCTACTGGAGGTGATCGCTACTTACTCTCCCCGACGAGGGTTGGACGCATGCAGAAAAACTCGATATTTTTGTTGGTTTTTACAAGTTTGGTTTGGACGGCGGCGTGCCATAAGGCCGTACCCGTCGCAGCCCGGCCACCGCAGCCCGTTCCGGTGGCGGCCGCACCGCAAACGACTGCCGCTCCACCGTCCTCAGGTGCGGCAGCGTCCCAGGGCCGGCCGGCCGTTCAGAGTTCGCCCTCCGCGGGGATCACCCCGGAAGAGCGGGCTGTCCTGAACGACCGGCTGGCTCATCTGGAAGACGCATTATTCGATTACGACAAGAGCAGCATTCGCGCCGATGCCGCCAGCGCTCTCAAAGACGACGTGGGTGTGATCCGCGGCATTCTGGCGAAGGACCCCAACGAGAAGCTACGCATCGAAGGGCATTGCGACGAGCGCGGCTCGGACGAATATAATCTGGCGTTGGGCGACAAGCGCGCGCAAGCGGTAGAGGAATTCTTCCAGACCATGGGCATTCCGCAGGCGCAGTTGACGGTGATCAGCTACGGCAAGGAAAAGCCGGTATGCAGCGAACAAACCGAAGACTGCTGGCAGAAGAATCGCCGCGCGCACGTTGTCGCTCAAAATTAGACCGCTCAAAATTTGATATCTCCTAACTAGGCACTGCAGATCGCAGCCTCTCCCCTATCGGGAGAGGCTATTTTTTTGATTGCCTAGCGTTGCTACACTGAGCGCAACGGAGGTAGACGCGCATGAAATGGTACTACGCAGCAGCCGGAAATCAGGTGGGTCCGATCGACGAGACCGAGTTGAACCGGTTGGTGACGCAAGGTACGGTGCGCGCGGATACGCTAGTGTGGCACGAGGGCCTGGCATCCTGGCAGCCGCTGGGTGTGGTGCGCGGAATGGCGCCTGCGATGGCGGCGGTTGCGGGGCGGCACTACGGCGGATTCTGGATTCGCTTCGTGGCGCGGTTGATTGACGGCATCATCGTGGGCATCGCCAATGCCATCATCCGCATCCCCTTCCTGTTGCTGTTTGGCTTAGGAGCCGGTGGACTGGGAAGGGGCCGCGATTTGGGCGACGGAATGATTTTTGGGCCGGCGCTGGCGGGCTTTTTGGGAATCTCCACGCTGATTGGGCTGGCGATTGGGGTGGCCTACGAGGTCTACTTCCTGTCGGCGCATGGCGCGACGCCGGGCAAGATGGCGCTGGGACTGAAGGTGATCCGGGCGGATGGCGGTCCCATCTCGCCGATGCTGGCGCTGGCGCGATATTTCGCGTCGTGGGTCAGCGCGATTATTTTGATGATCGGCTATATCATGGCGGCGTTCGATCCGGAAAAGCGCGCGTTGCATGACCGGATCTGCGAGACGCGGGTCATCCATTCGCGGTAATTGGGGGACAGTACTAATCGGTACTAATCGGGGACAGTACACTCAATCCCCGCAATCCAATGCAGTACGGTACGAAGCGGGTGGCCGGGGGATTGAGTGTACTGTCCCCGATTAGTACATTGGGACCATTGCGCCCCTCCCTTGAATATGGTGAAGTGAAGGGGTGATGAAATCCCGTAAACTCTTGTTATTGCTGCCAGTTGTGTTTTTTGTGGCGTCCTGCAGCCGGGATCCCAAGGTGCAAGCACAACGCTACGTGGAGAACGGCAATAAATTCTTCGAGAAGGGCAAGTTCAAGGAAGCGTCGATCATGTACCGGCGCGCGCTGCAAAAAGATTTGCGGTTTGGGGAAGCCTATTACCGGCTGGCGCTCACCGAAATCAATCTGGCCGCTTTCGGGGACGCGGTGCGTTCTCTGCGGCGGGCGGTGGAATTGCAGCCCGACAATGCCGATGCCTCGGTTAAACTAGCCGACATTTATATCATCGCCGCGGCGCAAGACAAGGGGAACAGCCCGCAATACCTGAAAGAAGCCAAGGATCTGGCCGACAAGCTGCTTGTAAAAGATGCGAAGTCCTACGATGGACACCGCATTGAGGGGCAGATCGCTCTGCTCGAGAACGATGCGCCGCTAGCCGTGGCGCAACTGCAGGCGGCCGCGCTGTTGAAGCCGGATCAAACCGAGCTGTCGATGGCTTACGTGCAGGCGCTCGCCGCCAATAAGCAATTCGACGAGGCGGAGAAACTGGCGCTGAGCGTTATCGACAAACACCCCACCTTCGCGCCGATGTACGATGCGCTGTACCTGTACTACATGAATGCGCAGAAGCTGACCCAGGCCGAAGGTATTTTGAAGCGGAAGGTGGAAAACAATCAGCGGCAGTCCAACTTCCGGGTGCAACTGGCGGCATTTTATCTGTACACGCAGAAGCACGCCGAATTCGAAAAGACCATGCTGGAACTGAACCACGAAAGTCAGTATCCGGACGGGCATTTGGTGGCCGGCGATTTTTACTTCTACCGGACCCGTGATTTCGACGCCGCCCGCGCCCAGTACGACGCGGGGCAAAAAGCATTTCCGAAGGAGAAAGCGATTTACCAGAAGCGAATGGTGGAATTGCTGGCTATTACGGGTAAAAGCGCCGAGGCCAATCAGCTGCTGGCTGCGATCCTCAAGGACAATCCTAAGGACACTGATGCCATTGCCATGCGCGCGGCGCTGATGCTCACCACCGGCGACGCGGCGCAGATTAACCAGGCCGTTAACGATCTGCAGTCGCTGGTGGCTAAGGCGCCCGATAATCATCTGCTGCACTTCAACCTGGCGCGCGGATATCTGGCGAAGAACGATACCGAACAGGCGCGTCTGCAACTGGAAGCGGCCATCAAGCTGCGTCCCGACTTTGTGGTTGCCCGCGATATGCTGGCGCGCATTTACCTCAACAAGAAGGATTACGCCAGGGCTTTGAAGGAAGCGGAAGACGCCATTGCCATGAACAAAAACGACCTGGAGGCACGGCTGACCCGGGCAAGCGCCCTGATGGCCATTGGCGATGGGAAGAAAGCCCGCGACGAGATCGAGGGGATTCTGCAGGTGGCTCCTAATAATCCGGACGCGCGCTACCAGTCCGGTGTTCTGGCCTGGCAGCAAAGGGACTACAAAAGCGCTCAAGACGCATTTGCGCAACTGAGTAAGATCAATCCCAAGGACTCGCGCGGCTTGCTTGGAGTGGTGGAGACCTTGGCCAGCCAGAATCGTCTGGGGGAAGGTATCAAGCTGGTGGAGGACGCGTTGGCGCGCGAGCCGGGGCGCCGCGATCTGATGCAGGCGCTGGCCAACCTATACGTGCGCGACATGCGCTACGATGCGGCGATGGCGCGTTACCAAGAACTTTTGAAGACGGAACCGAAGTCGGCCGACCTGTTGCTGCGGGTAGCTGAGACCCAGCGCCGCAAGGGCGACATCAATGGGGCCATCGACACTTTCCGGCGCGCCAGCCAGGCGGCTCCGACAGATTCCCGTCCGCTGCTGCAACTGGGGCTGCTACTGGATGGCACAGGCCGCCGCGACCAGGCCAAGCCGGTTTACGAACAGGTTTTGAAAATACAGCCGGACCAACCCATCGCGCTTAACAATCTGGCTTTCATCAAGGCGGAAGATGGCCAGGATCTGGACGAAGCTTTGACCATGGCCCAGCGGGCCCGCCAAGGCATGCCTAACTCACCCGACGTCATGGATACGCTGGGATGGATTTACCTGAAAAAGAACCTGAGCGACGATGCTGTGCGTACCTTCAAAGAGCTGGTGATGGCGGATCCTAACCGGGCGGCGTACCGCTACCATTACGGGATGGCTCTGCTGCAAAAGGGCGACAAACCCTCGGCGAAACGGGAACTGGAAGCCGCCATCAAGTTCAATCCCTCGAAAGACGACGCCGGGAAGATCCAGAAGTTATTGGCCAGCATGTAGGCAGGCGACTCTTTCGTGCGTCGGTCTGCGGCCGTTCCTTACGTTGCTCCCTTTGTAATCTTCCTGGCGCTGATTGGGCTCAGCCATCTGTGGCCGATGCCTGCGCTGGCCGACGAAATTTTGCGGCTGGTGGTGATGCTGGCGGTGCTGTCTTTGGTGGCGCGTCCGGTGATGGATTTTCGGATGCAGAACTGGGGCGCGAGCGTACTGGTGGGAGTGGCGATCTTCATCCTGTGGATCGCGCCGGACCTATTATTTGTTCAGTACCGGTCTTTATTCCTATTCGACAACTCGGTGGTGGGCACGGCGCGGAGCTCGCTCACGGAAGCGGCGCGGCATGATGTTCCGGTACTGTTTCTGCGGACGCTGCGGGCGGTAGCGATCGTGCCGATCGTCGAGGAATTGTTCTGGCGCGGCTGGCTGATGCGCTGGGTGATCAATAACGATTTCGAACGGGTGCCGCTGGGGGCTTACTCGGCGCTGTCCTTCTGGGCGGTGGCGCTGCTGTTTGCGAGCGAACATGGTCCATACTGGGACGTGGGCCTGGTGGCGGGAATCCTTTTCAACTGGTGGATGATTCGCACTAAGAGCCTGGGAGATCTGATTTTGGCGCATGCGGTGGCGAATGCCTGCTTGAGCGGGTACGTGATCGCGGCGGGGAAATGGGAATATTGGCTTTGACTAACACAGCACAAGCAATGGAACAGGGCATCGAACAAGTACGGCCGGGCGCTTCGGCGGCGGCTGCAAAGGTGGCGCTCTTCGACTTCGACGGGACCATCTCGGTAATTAGATCCGGGTGGGTGGATGTGATGGCTCCCATGATGGTGGAGATTCTACTGGATTTGAAAACCGGGGAATCGGAGGCGGAGCTGCGCACGTTGATCCAGGAAATGATCTGGCGCACGACCGGCAAGGAAACCATTTACCAGATGATGGATTTCGCCGATCACGTGACCCAGCGCGGTGGGCGGGCGCTGGATCCGAAAGAGTACAAGAAAATGTATCTCGACCGGCTGTGGACGGTGATCAGCGGGCGCATCGAGGATTTGAAACTGGGTCGGGTGGCTCCGGAACAATATATGGTGCCGGGGGCGCGGGCGCTGCTGGAAAGTCTGCGGGAACGCGGGCTCAAGATGTACCTGGCTAGCGGGACCGATGAAATCTTCATGAAGGAAGAGGCCCGGCTGCTAGGCGTGGTGCCCTTTTTCGAGGGCGGGGTTTTCGGGGCGCAGGACGACTTGAAGAGCTTCTCGAAGAAGATTTTGATCCAGCGGATTGTTTCGAGTACGGATGTTCACGGCGAAGAGATTGTGGGCTTCGGCGACGGGTATGTGGAGATCGAGGAAGTGAAGCTGGTGGGGGGCGTCACGGTGGGCGTGGCTACCAAAGAGCCGGCTTGCGCCGAGGTGGATCCGTGGAAACGGCAGCGGCTGATTGGCGTGGGCGCGGACTACATCGTGCCTAACTTTTTGGCACGGCAGAAACTGCTCGATTCACTGTTTGCGTGAGTATTCTCGCGATCGACATCGGCGGCACCAAGTTTACGCTGGCGTTGTTCGAGGGCGGGCGCATGACGCGGCGGGAATCGCGTGCCACCGATCGCGAGCAAGGGCGCGAGTGGATGCTTCGCCAGATCACGGGCATCCTTACAAATTGGACAGGCATCGAACGCTGCGGCATTGGCTTCGGCGGGCCGGTGGATTTTGCCCGGCAACGCGTGGCGCTGTCGACGCACGTGGGGGGATGGCAGGACTTTCCACTGTCCCAGTACGTACAAGACCTGCTGGGCGTCCCCACCATCATGGACAACGACGCGAACGTGGGTGCGTTGGGCGAGGCGCGTTACGGAGCGGGTGGCGTATTGCCGTTGTTTTACATAACGCTCTCGACGGGGATCGGGGGCGGCTTGCTATTGGGCGACAGCAGCGTCTATCGGGGCGCGGATTCCTGGGCGGGGGAGATTGGGCATCTGACGGTTCAGCCTGACGGGCCGGAGTGTTTGTGCGGGGCTCGCGGGTGTCTGGAGAGAATGTGCTGCGGGTTGTGGCTGGAGCGGGATCATGGACGCCCGGCGCGGGAGTTGTTCGAGGACGCGGCTTTTGTGGAACGCTACGTGGTGAATCTGGCGTTGGGGTTGAAGGCGGCGGTGATGTTGATCAATCCGGCGAGGATTGTCATCGGGGGCGGCATTGCGAAGGCGGGCGACGCGTTATTTGTTCCGTTGCGGGCGGAGTTGTGGCGGCAGATAACGGGGTGGTCGGGGGCGCGGGTGGAAGTGGTGGGGGCGCAGTTAGGCGATGACAGCGTGTTGTGGGGAGGGCTGGCGCTGGCTATTTCTTAAACAGGCTATCGAAGGCGGCGCGGGCGTCGTCGGCGTTGCGCGGGGCCGGGGTATTAGCAGCCGGGTTCACAGCCGCGGGCGGCCCACTGGCGGAATCGCGCGCCACGGTGACACGCGGTTTAAATAGGGTGCAATCGTTGGCCAGATCCTTCACGACAATACGTACAGGGATGGGCTTGACGCACTGGAAACGGGTGGAGGGTTCAAAGTAGGCGCACTGCTTGCAGCAGTGCAGGGCGGTGTGGCATTTGGGACACTCCGCTGGAAAATCGGACCCCGCCGGAAGCGTGGTGGAACAATTGAAGCAGCGCGCGGCTGCCACGGCCTGCACCAGGCGCGGCAGGCGCGGACCGGTGACATCGAGAGGCGGACGCGGGCCGGGCGGACGGGGGCGTTCGTCGCGGCGGGCATCATTGTTTCCGGAAAAGTCACGGTTAGATTCCTGATAGCCGCGTTGCTTGTACTTGCGATCAGCGTCCATGTTGCTAATTGGCGCTCCTTGAATGTAAATGCAGCTCACGCGCTGCTGGTTGGAGACCGGAAAATTAGATTACGCGAGACGGCAGAGCAACCAGACTTGGGGTACTTGCAGGACCGGATTGCTCACTAACTGCCTAAACCAACATGTACCACGGAACGGCCGCGGAATCCAGTTAAATCTTTTGCGCTGGTTGGTTATCGGCCAATGCGCCCTCATACTTTAGACGCAGGAGGGGGCCGAATCGTTCCTCACTGATATTTTACCCTATGCCGCGCTGGGGGTTCTGTGCCGGCGGTAGTACTAGGTCATCCACTTTATGGGGGCATTGCAGGGGCGGTTCAGGGGGTCGGTGTAGTGATTGGGCGTTACGCGGACGGAAAACCCCAGGCGGCCGGTGGTTAGGGGAGAGAATTGGCGTCCAAATATAAACGCCGTTCCTTGTTGTTCTACGGGATCGAGCGTGACTACTTGTGCTTCTTCCAAGTCGCCTTGCGGGCCGATTTTGCCGACCAGGGCTTCTACGCGGACGTCGGCGGCGGACAGGCCGGCGAGGTCGATGCGAGCTTTCAAGGGTAAGGATGCTCCGGCTAGTACCGCGGTGTCGGGACCGGCGCTGGCTTCGAGGAAGTGGACTTGCGGCCACAACTGGGTTACTTGCTGGCCCCACACGGAGTGCTGGCGGGCGGAGGCGAAAGTATCGCGCGCCATGGACTCCCAGGCTCGGTGGGCGGGTTGGTAGAGCTGCCAGTGGTAGTCGTCAATCATGCGCTGACAGTTGTAGTTTGCGCTTACATAGCGCAGACATTGCTTTACGCGTTCCATCCACTTGGTGGGGACGTCTTCGTCGCGGCCCTCGTAATAGACAGGCACGATTTCGTTTTCGAGCAAGGAGTAGATGGCGGCGGCGTGGGCTTCGTCGCGGTCGGGCGTGTAGGGCTCACGGTTGCCAATGGCCCAGCCGCCGGAGTCCTCGGCGGCTTCATCGAACCAGCCATCCAGGATGCTCAGGCTGAGCACGCCGTTGATGCTGGCTTTCATGCCGCTGGTGCCGCAGGCTTCTTCTCCACGGCGCGGGGTGTTCAGCCAGAGATCCACACCTTGTACCATTTCGCTGGCGACTTCGATGCCGTAGTCTTCGACGAAGACTATTTTCCCTGAAAGTTCCGGATCACGAGAAAGCTGGACAATTTCACGAATTAATGTTTTACCGGGAATGTCTTTGGGATGGGCTTTGCCGGCGATGACAATCTGCACGGGCATGGCCGGGTTGGTGAGGATTCGTTTGAGGCGCGGGAGGTCGCGGAAGACTAGGGTGGCGCGCTTATAGGTGGCGAAGCGACGGGCGAAGCCGATGGTGAGGACGGCGGGGTCGAGGAGTTCGTTGGCGCGTTCGACCACGGGGGCGGGGGCGTTGCGGGCCAAGCAGCTGGCGACGGCGCGCTCGCGAACAAAGGCCACCATGCGGCGTTTGCGGCGGCGATGGGCTTCCCATAATTCGCTGGCGGGGATATCGCAAGTCTGGCGCCAGATTTCGGGATCGTTGTGGCCCACGCGCCAATCGGGCTGCAGGTGTTGATCGTAGATGGTGGCGAGGTCGCCGTAGATCCAGGAGGTCAAATGGACGCCGTTGGTAATAGCGGCTATAGGGACTTCCCAGACGGGGAGGCTGGGCCATAGGTAGTCCCACATT
>Ga0105237_10009560_pt1 | contig 10381 bp, 11 predicted proteins | sample KBSC24metaG_FD_81520 | JGI IMG/M metagenome (GOLD analysis project Ga0105237, IMG submission 81520) | Corn rhizosphere microbial communities from Kellogg Biological Station, Michigan, USA - KBS C2-4 metaG | ecosystem: Host-associated > Plants > Roots > Rhizosphere > Soil | place: Michigan, USA... | reverse complement strand
GATAGCCGTGGCAGACGCATCTTTTAAGATCTCCAGGCTCTCGATATCATCCATGGACAGGGCCTCGATGCTGCCCCCGATGAATCCGTCGATGACATACAAAGGGTCGTTCCCACCCGTAATAGAATTCGTACCACGTATACGGACGCTGAGTCCCTGGCCGGGCTGTCCGCTGTTAGACTGTACCACGACACCCGAAGTGGTGCCCTGAAGAGCCTGCTCCACCCTTACCAGGGGACGCTTGGCGATCTCATCCGCCTTGACCGTGGCAGTAGCCCCCGTAACATCCCGCTTGCGCTGGGTACCATAACCCACCACGACGACATCATTTAAGGTCTTGTTTTCCGCCTTCATGCTGACAGTGAAGACACCTCCCGCACGGGCCGATAGTTCACTGTTGGCAAACCCTACATAAGAGACGACCAAAATAGGTTTTAGCTGTCCTGCTGCTGAGATCTGGAACGCACCGGCAGCATCGGTGGTAGTGGAGTTGTTCGTGTTCTTGATGGTAACGGTGGCTCCGACGAGAGGTTTGCCTTCCTCATCCGTTACCTTGCCTTTGATGACCTGGTCCTGGGAATAGCCCCGGAGGAGAAGGCCCAATGTCACAAGAAGCAGTGCTAGACATTTTTTCATAACACAAGCAATTGTTTTAGTTTAGTAATATGCTGCAAATAAGGAGAAGGCGGTTAACAGAAGGGCTAATTATTGATTAATAAGCACATTAATTATACGCATTAACAAAAAAAAGAGCCGGCCCTCCCGGGCCGGCCCCAACGCATCGGCCAAAGACCAATCCCGCCTCCACATTTTGCGCCTCGGTATAATACCCATCTCCCGTGCCAATGTGTCAGCCTCGATCCGGTCTGCTCAAATAAACTACGGCTTCAAATTAATAAGATCGATCATGAGATTGAACGCATCCATCGAGGCGGGACTGTTTAGCTTCAGCGGCTTGGTGATATACCCGGACGCGCCAAGCAGCCGGGCAGCACGGCGGTCTATCTTCTCATCGGAGGATGTAATAATAAAGCAATTCAGGTTCTTCCACTCCTCACGCTGCCGGATGGTCTGTAACAATTCCAGCCCATTCATTTTGGGCATATTGATATCGATGAGCACTATATCCGGCAGCTCGGGGCTCTCCTCAAGCAGCCGGATCGCTTCTTCCCCATTGTGCCCGGTCTGCAGCTGATAAATGATATGCTGCCTGTCCAGCTGCCGGGAAATGTCGATGACATCCAGCGGATCGTCTTCCACAAGTAGTATATTGATAGCTCTCATATTAATATCTAGGCCACGTGAACGCAAAAACAGACCCCTTCCCCGCCTCCGACCGCAACTGGATGGCTTTTTTCTTGCCATCCAGTATCTTTTTGACGATGGCAAGCCCTACTCCTGTACTGGTCGACGTCCCTTTATCCGAGAGGGTCTGAAAAATTGTAAAGATCTTTTTGTGGTAAGGCGCCGCAATACCTTTGCCATTATCCTCCACAAAAAACTCGTATTCCGTAAGACGCTCCTCACAATAGACCTTTACCAACCCCATCTCCTTGTCATTATATTTTATGGCGTTGCCTATGAGATTGGAAAAGACCTGAAAGAGCAGGAATTTCTCCGAATATACGATGGGAAGAGAAGCCACCTCCACTTTCATATTCCTGTCGGCGGGTAGGTTTTCCACTATTTCAGCCACCAGCAGATTGAGGTCAAGGGTCTCCTTCTCCAGCTCTTCCTTCCCCACCCGCGCATAGGATAAAATACCTTCTATAAGGTTTTCCCCCCGGACGATCCTCTCCCGGATGATATGAAGGTATTGATCCACTTTGGGGGACAGCTCCTGTTTATGATCCTCCTCTATCCAGGTGACAACATTGCTGATACCTCTCAACGGGCTCTTCATATCGTGCGAAACGATATGCGCAAACTGATCCAGCTCTTCATTGGATCTTCTTAAAAGAGAAATATTCTTCGAGAGCTCGTCGGCCATATGGTTGAGTGAATATCCCAGCGAGCTCAGCTCGTCATTCCCCGTGTCCTTGATATTGGCGGCGTAATTACCCGCCGCGATGGCATTGGCCATTTGTGTCATGGCGGCGATACGCCGCGAGATCTTTCGCACGAGGAAGCTGACCACGACCAGGGCTATCACAAGGGACACCATGGTGAAGCCAAAAGAAAGCTGACGGGTATCGTTGACCGTCTTGTTGAGGACCGCCTTTCTTCCCTCGCGGATCTTGTATTCCAGGTTGGAGAATTGTTTGAACTTTTGCTGCAGCGTCGCCTGTATCGCCTGCTCGTCTCCCGTGAGGAACTTTTCCTTATAGAATTTATTAAACACCTGCAGATTGCTGTCGCTGACATTGGCCAGCATTTTTGCCTTCCGCAGCGGCTCGGTGTATTCATCCGTCCATTTATCATTGAGCTCCTTGATCTCCTTTAGCAGTTGGATCTGGGCCGTGTCCGTGATCAGAGAGGACAGATCCGCGAGTATCGTATCATTCTCTGCCTGGGATGCATCATACGAGTCGATAAAGGAACGTTCGCCGGTCAGCAGGTATCCCCGGAGACCGCTGATCATATTCAATAGATTCCGTTGGAAGCGTCCGCTGTTCCGGATGATATCCGTGGAGGTAGACAGATATTCTGCATTCGAATTGATAGTACCGGACAGACGAAAGTTAATAAAGGTAGTGGTAGCAAATAGCAGAAGAATAAAAAGGAAGCTGATGAATATGTAGTAGGCAATTTTCATAGACCCCCTGTTTGGGTCATTAAAAATAGCTGATTATGGGCGCACTGAAGCCGTCCTTAGCGAATTTTAATCTCCGGCGCTTCGCTGGTTGACCCCCAAAGGGTTTCTATTGCATCGCCCCCGCGATCACCGCCATTTTTTTCAGCTGCCAGATATGCCGTTGGGTATGCACCACGGCAAAAGAAAGCCATTCCAGCCGCGTCATCGGTCCCACCGTTGGCATATCGAAATCCAGACAGCTGACAAGAAGGTCTCGGGTCCGCGCCACCCGCGCGAGGCCCGCGAACACATCCTTCAACGACTGTAAAAATGCAGATTTATCCTTGGGATCATGGGAAGGAATGATAAAATCCGGGGATTGCATTTTTATATTGAAATTCAGGAAGGCATCCCTCAGCGGCGCCACCATCTGGCGGGGATCACGCTCCGTAGGCCCGGTATTCCCTTCCACAGCTTTCAATATACCCGCGACGGAGAGATATATGTGCTCTACAACCTGCCCCGGTGTCCAACTATCTTTGAACGGCACCCTGTTGAACTCGTCCTGGGAGAATCCGTCGATGGCCCGCAAAAGCTGACCCGCGGTGTCTTCTATCTCGTTGATTAGTGCTTTTTCCATACCCCAAAGCTAGTCACTTCACTGCCGGGAGAAGGTGGTGAAACGTGACAATAAAAGGGGGTATTTATGACACAAATGCTATACGCCCTCGAACTTCATACGCAGCTTTTCCTCCTCCAGGTCCAGCATGGTGAGATACTTTCGCACCACCTCGTCCTCTATCTCATTCTTTTTATTCAGTTCGTGCAAAACCTTGCGCTGTCGTTCCAGCAACTGCAGATACACCCGGCGATAGTCTTCATGCACCTGATCGATATTCTCTTCCACAGGCAGCTGATCATTCTCGAACCTTGCCCGGAGCTGCTGCAAACCGCGGTTGCCATCGATGACCTCTTTGTTGCCATCATTCAGGAACTGGAGACCATAATACGCCAGTTTCTTTCTAAGTATTCGCTCCTGCTCCTTCTCCGGCAGGAAAGGATTCCTGTTCTCCACATGCAGCCACCGGATGACAAGAGGCAGGGTCAAACCCTGTATAACCAGCGTCACCAGTATGACCATAAAGGTGATGAACAGGATAAGATCACGCTGCGGGAAAGGGGCGCCGCTGGACAGGTGCAAGGGAATGGACAATGCAGCAGCCAGGGAGACCACGCCTCTCATACCGGCCCAGCCGAAGATCAGCGGTCCCCTCCATCCCGGATTGCTGTCCGCGGTAGTGATATATTGGCTGATCCATTTCGTAAATGCGGACGCTCCCAGTGTACAGATAATACGGGCCACGATCAGCACACCCGAGATCAGCAGACCATAACCTATCGCCTGTGATAATTTCACCGAGCCCAATTGATCCACGATGACGGGCAGCTGCAGGCCGATAAGCATAAAGACGAGCCCATTCAATACAAACCCCAGCGTGGACCAGAAATTGCCTCCTCGCAGACGGCTTCGCTGGCTCAGGAACAGATGGCTTTTCTGCGAAAGGAACAGGCCTCCCGACACCACAGCCAGCACGCCGGAAAAATGAAAGCTCTCCGCGGCAATATACATGACATAAGGCGCGGTCAGGCTCAACACAATATCCATATTCGTGCTCGTAGGCAGCCACTTGTAGATGGCATAAAAGATCAGGGCTACGCCCAGGCCGATGAGGATGCCCATGGCGATGACAAGCACAAAGCTGATAGCCGCCTCATGGAAAATAAACCTCCCCGTATCCACCGCGATCAGGGCAAATCGGAACACGATAAGGCTGGATGCATCATTCAGAAGACTTTCGCCTTCCACAATGGAAGAGAGTGCTTTGGACACCGGTACATACTTGAGGACAGACGTAGCCGACACCGCATCCGGCGGCGAGACGATCCCTCCCAGCAAAAACCCAAGCGCCAGAGTGAACCCGGGTAACACCGCACTGGATATCACGGCCACTACGAGCGAAGTGACGAGCACGATCAGAAAGGCAAAGCTCGCAATGACCCGCCTCCAATACCAGAGCTTTTTCCAGGAAGTATTCCAGGCGGCCTCGTACAGAAGTGGAGGTAAAAAGATGACGAAGATCAAGTCCGGATTGATGGAAATGGCGTGCGAGCCGTCAAAAAGACTGAGCACGAGCCCGCCCAGCACCAGCACGATAGGATAGGCGACCTTTAGCTTTTCGGCCAGCATCACCAGGAAAAGGATCACCAGTATAAGGGCGATGTATATGATAAAAGTGTGCAACATAGTAAGGTCATGTTAGGGCTGTAAGTTACCGATTCCGGGACGTATCTTTATCCAAAAAGATCATGAGAAGCCTGATCCTCATCTTGTCCGCCTGCTGTGCGCTGCACGCCTCCGCGCAAACCTATCAGGTCAAAAAAGTTCCAAAGGCATCTGTAAAAATAGATGGCAAAGGGACTTCGCGGATCTGGAAGCAGGCGAACCTGCTCACCGACTTCGTCTATCCATGGGACAGCGTCGCCGCACCGGCAACTTCCTTCGCCGCACTTTATGATGGCGACTGGTTCTATGGCCTCTTCCGGGTGAAGGATGACTCCGTGATCACACTGGTGAAAAACAACGACAAGATGGAGGTAGGCGCGTCCGACAGGGTGGAAATATTTCTAAAGAAGGACGATGCCATGAACCCCTACTACTGCCTGGAAATGGATGCAGACGGCAGGGTCCTTGACTATGATGCCTTCTACTATCGGAAAATGGACTACCCCTGGCATTGGCCCGATGGTCAGCTGATCATAAAGACATCCCGGGTGAAGGGAGGCTATATCCTCGAATTCGCTATCAGCATCCGGTCGCTGAAAGACCTGGGACTGCTAAAGGACGGACGCCTCCAGGCCGGACTGTTCCGCGCGGAGAATAAAGGATTCATCAACGGCCGGGCGGACCTCCACTGGATCAGCTGGATAAGACCCCAAACCGACCACCCCGATTTTCATACACCTTCCGCATTTGGGACACTGACATTGAAATAAAAATTTGCATTATGAAAGCCATCATACTTCTATCTGCCCTGCTATATTCTCTGTCAGCATTTTCCCAAGGTCGCGAGCAGCTGCTCAAGGAGGCCGGCCAGCTGGAGGCAGACAGCAATTACGGGAAAGCCATCACCATTTATAACGAGCTGCTGGTCACCGATTCGAATGACTATGAAGTATACAAGAAAAGGGGATATCTGTATGAAAGCATGAAAGACTACCGGACTGCTATGATGGACTATTCACATTCCATTCATTCTAATAGGCGGTATTTTGACGCCTGGGCGCGCCGCGCCATGTTGCTGGCAAGACTGGGTTATCTGGAGAATAGCCTGAAAGACTACAACACCGCCCTCCCTCTCGCGGACGATAAAGATATGAAACTGCTTGTGCTGGTTAACAGGGGTGAGATAAAACGCGAGCTTCGTCAGCCCGAAGAGGCGGTAGTCGATTTCAAGCAGGCCTTGCAGGTGGACTCCAATAACCTGGGCGTGCTGGCGGATCTCGGCGCTACCTTGTCTATGTTGCAGCGACAGGACGAAGCCATTGTTTATCTGACAAAGGCCATTACTATCGACTCCACTTTCGAAGGTGGATATGTAAATCTTGCCTTTCTATATGCCAATCTGGGGGATTACAAAAAATCTCTGGAATTGAACAACAGGATACTTCGTCTCAAGCCGAATGAAGCCTATGCCCTGAATAACAGGGGTTACGCAAAAATGCAGCTGGGCGATCTGGAAGGAGCGCTCGAGGATATCAATAACTCCATCCTGCAGGCTCCCCAAAATAGCTATGCCTTCCGAAACCGCGGCCTGCTCTATATCAAAAGGAATAAGCCCGAAGAAGCCTGTGCGGACCTGCACAAGGCCCTAAGCCTCGGGTTCACCCAGGAATATGGCGACGAGGTGGAAGAGCTGGTTAAAAAGAACTGCCAAAGCAGGCCGGGCATGAGAAAGATGTAGGGCTTCCCGCAGAGGGAATAAAAAAAATCCGTCCCTCCTGTGATTTTTTCAACCTTCCTGCGAATCATATTATGAATGCATCCTACTGACAAAGAGCAAGACTTCCTGCAGCTGATACTGGCCAATAAAGGGATCATATTAAAGATATGTCAGCTTTACTGTCCCGACAAGGCTGACAGAGAGGATCTTACGCAGGACATCATCTACCAGCTATATCGTTCGGCCGAACGCTATAATAAGGATTACCGCTTTTCTACGTGGATGTACAGGGTGGCGCTGAACACAGCCATCTCCTTTTACAGGGCGGACAGGCGCAGAACTACGTTACCCTTGTCCGATCTGCATCTGACCATCGAAGAGGCTGACGACCCCATCGGGGCGGAAAGGCTCGCCGGACTGCAGCAATGTATACAAGGACTGAAAGAACTCGACAGGGCATTGATCCTGCTCTATTTCGAGGAGAAAACCTACCAGGAGATGGCCGAGATCATGGGGCTCTCCGAGACCAATGTAGCGACCAGGCTCAGCCGGATCAAAGAAAAGATCAAAAGGTGTATGCAGATAAACATGAAATGTATTTAAATCAATGGCACGATATCACCAATGACGGGCCTTCGGCCAACGAACCTCCGGTCCGTTCTGGTATGTTAAACAAAAAATGAACTCGTTATGGACGACCTTGAATTAACCAAACTTTGGAAACAATACGATCAGTCATTGGAAAGAGCTAATATCCTGAACCTCCAATCCTGGGTATTACACTTGCAGACCATTGAGCTCCTCAAGACGGAGAAAGCCAAATCCAGGCTTAGAAGCCTGGGCAATTGCAAAAAGGGGATGATTATAATAGGTATCCTCTGGGTTGCATTCCTGATATTTCTCCTGGCCAATTCGATAGCCGTATCGAAGCTGTTTTTTGCCTTGTCCGTCGCGGCCGTCCTTGGGTTCAGCATTTACTCGGTACTGGCTTATATCTGGCATATAGTGCTCATCGACGAGATTGACAACAGCGAAAGCCTCGTGGAGGTCCAGAAAAAAACCGCCACACTGAAGGCATCCACGCTGAACAGTACCCGCATATTATTTCTCCAGACACCCTTCTACAGCACCTTCTTCTGGAGCTGGCAATGGATGTCGCATGATCCCAAATTCTGGTATATAGCATTTCCCGTTACACTGCTGCTGACGGCCGCCTCCATCTGGCTGTACAGGAACATCGACATCCGGAATGCCGACAAACGCTGGTTCAGAATGCTGTTCAGCGGCAAGGATTGGACGGCTGTCATCCGTGCGATGAAGTACCTGGAGGAGATTGAGGAATATAAAAAAGAGGTGGAAATCTAATGGTTTTTGTTTAGGTTTGCACTCCCTAAACGTAGTTCCATGAAAGTTATATTTGCGGTCTTTGCCCTATTTGTATTCTTTGCCACCCCCTCTTGCACGAAAACCAATAACATTACTACCACTATCCGGGACACGACAGTCGTTCGTGACACAACCGTCATCAGAGATACCACTTACCAAAAGACGCATCCCAATCCTATCGTAGGACTTTGGGTGGGCACTTACAAGCCGGTGGGCGGCCCGGCTACCGATTCCTTCTATTACAGTCTCGACATTCAGGCTGGTGGCTCTCTTATCTCCGTCGCGATAGCAAACGGCGTCAGTAATTCGTCCACAGGCTCATGGACTCTAAATGGTGTAAACTTTGCAGCTACTACTACTGAAATTTCCACGAGTGCCGCGACAAGAACAATTGCAATGCTTACAGCCACATATGATAGTGTTGCTGGACAGTTAAGTGGTCTGGCCACATTTCCAGGAAGTGGAAATCCGAATGCCACCTATCTTCTCAACAGAGTACCATAATTAATTAGATAGCCCTGATTGGCAATGCCAATCAGGGCATGATGCTGCTCTTAGTTGTTCTCCGTATAAGTCTTAAAGCTATCCAGGATGGCCTGCCATCCGGCGCGCTGCATTTCGACAGGGTTTTGATCCTCGGCCTCAAAGGTCTCTACTACTTCGGTAACATCTCCTTTCGTAGTAAAGTGGATCACCACCTTTCTTCCATCCCCAATGGTATATTCCATAAGCTCGTTCTTCTTGAGAACATCGAATACGCCGCCAAAGTCAAAGCCAAAACTTCCATCCTTCGCCTCCATGCGATAAGTGAAAGTACCGCCCTCTTTCAGATCATGTGTAGCACGGACAGTGTGCCAGTCCGGTGAAGGCGTGCTCCATTTTACGATGTCTGCAGGAGACGTCCAAAGGTTCCACACTTTTTCTACGGGTGCCTTTATGCTTGCCTGGATCGTTATCTTGGTCTTAGTTGCCGTTTCCATAATTGTAAGTTTTAATTGGTTTTTGTTGTTTGATTTGATAATGCAAACATACATCCGGCATTCGTCTTCGAAGCTATGGTAAAACGACAAACAAAGGCCTGTTTTACGACAGACGGCCGCCTGCTACTCATGAACATCCGTATAAATACCCCTATCTATTGTAATATTCAATCTTTTAAGCATTCCCGGCATATCAAACCCCTCCCTTTTATACTCCGCCTGTACGGCTTCCTTGGCCTTGGCGATGGCTTCCTTGCTTTCCCATTGAGCCACCGATACACAGATGAGATTGCCGTCCTGGTCACTGTATTCATAGGCATCCTGACGGATCAGCCCGGGAAGATTGTTTAAGAAGTTGCGGTTGATATGCATCCGCTCGTAGAACTCAGCCTTGGAGGCAGCCGGAACAAAGAACTTGTCGATGAAGCTGACCTTGTCGTTATGCGTGTCCTGCGCAGGCTTATTCGCCTCCACCTGTCCGGGTCTGAAAAAAGCCAGGTTCGCAGGCAGCACATCGATCTCCTGCCAAAATCCCAGGCGGTCCGTTTGCAGCACACCGTTAACGATCTTCCCATCCTTTAAAACAAAGATGGCCATTCCATCATTGGTGATCGTCTTCCCCGTTGGCGCATAGCCGTTGAATGCTCCTGTATGGGTTCCGCGCCACTGCCATCTGATGACAACCTTGTCATCCTCTCCAAAAAGGTCTTCGATATTCCATTGGATATCCGGAACGGCCTTGATAAGACCTTCGACAGGCTTTTCGAATCCTTCGGGCCCTTTTACCCCCTGGAATCCGGGATAGTCATTGGATACAAGCTCGTGTAACAGTTCAAAATTCCGCTTGTTAAGGGATTGTTCGTACACACGGCGTACGACGGTTTCATTGCGTTGAGTGGTAGACATAATTTCTTTTTTTTGATTGTTATGAATTGTTTGTGCGTGAGATACACCGGCTGTCAACAGCAGGCTGGTCAGCAGGAGAGGAAAAGGATTCATTTGTTTTTGTTTATACAAATGTAGCCTCACCGGCAGGGGGGAAATTGTAAAAAATCATTGATCTGGCCCGCCACAAGGAGGTGGGCGTCGCCCATTGGGCCAATCTTACCAGTACTGAAAGTTGGAAAAAAAGTCTTTGGGTGTCTGACCCGTAAAAAGGCGGAAATCCTTTATGAAATGGGACTGATCAAAATACCCCGCTTCATAAGCCGCATCCGTAAGAGAAGTATAGGAAGGGTATTTTTTTATCAGGTCCTTCATCCGGATGATAGAAGCATATT
>Ga0105237_10009556_pt1 | contig 10382 bp, 6 predicted proteins | sample KBSC24metaG_FD_81520 | JGI IMG/M metagenome (GOLD analysis project Ga0105237, IMG submission 81520) | Corn rhizosphere microbial communities from Kellogg Biological Station, Michigan, USA - KBS C2-4 metaG | ecosystem: Host-associated > Plants > Roots > Rhizosphere > Soil | place: Michigan, USA... | reverse complement strand
GCGGGCGCTGCGTTGTCCGCGCTGCTCGTCGCGCCCGCTTTCGCGGTTACGCCCGCCGACACGCTGGTCGAGGGCTTTGCCATCGACGACATCATCTCGATGGATCCGGGCGAAGCGTTCGAGTTGTCGACGGCCGAAGTCACCGGCAACACTTATGATCTCCTGGTCCGTCTCGACCTCAGCGACACATCCAAGGTGAAGGGCGACCTCGCCGAGAGCTGGACCGTTTCCGATGACGGCCTGACCTACACCTTCAAGCTCAAGCCCGGCATGAAGTTCGCGTCTGGCAATCCGATCACCGCGGCCGATGTCGCCTATTCCTTCGAACGCGCCATCAAGCTCGACAAGAGCCCGGCCTTCATCATCAACCAGTTCGGCATCAGCGGCGACAATGTCACCGAGAAGGCCAAGGCCGTCGATGACACCACTTTCCAGTTCGTCGTCGACAAGGCTTACGCGCCAAGCTTCGTGCTCAACTGCCTGTCGGCCACCGTCGCCTCCGTCGTCGACGCCAAGCTGGTCAAGGAGCATGTCGCCGCCGTCACGCCCAGTGCCGACTACAAATGGGACAACGACTTCGGCAATGCCTGGCTGAAGACCGGCTATGCCGGCTCGGGCCAATACAAGCTGCGCGAATGGCGCGCCAACGAAGCCGTCGTCCTGGAGCGCAACGACAATTACAATGGCGAGAAGGCCAAGCTTGCCCGCGTCATCTACCGCAACATGAAGGAAAGCTCGGCGCAGCGCCTGGCGCTCGAAGCCGGCGACATCGACGTCGCCCGAAACCTCGAGCCGAACGACCTCGACGCCATCGCCAAGAACGCCGATCTCACCACCACCAGCGCGCCGAAGGGCACGGTCTACTACATCAGCCTCAACCAGAAGAACCCGACCCTCGCCAAGCCCGAGGTGCGGCAGGCCTTCAAATATCTGATCGACTACGATGCGCTGAGCACCACCATCCTCAAGGGCATCGGCGAGATCCATCAGTCCTTCCTGCCCAAGGGCGACCTTGGCGCGATCGATGACAATCCCTTCAAGCTCGATGTCGCCAAGGCCAAGGAACTGCTCGCCAAGGCAGGCCTGCCGGACGGCTTCAAGGTGACCATGGATGTGCGCACCGGACAGCCGACCACCGGCATGGCGGAATCGATCCAGCAGACGCTCGGCCAGGCCGGCATCAAGCTGGAGATCATCCCGGGTGACGGTAAGCAGACGCTGACCAAGTACCGTGCCCGCAACCACGACATCTATATCGGCCAGTGGGGCCAGGACTATTTCGATCCGAACTCAAACGCGCAGACCTTCGCCTCGAATCCGGACAATTCCGACAACGCCAAGATCAAGACCCTGGCCTGGCGCAATGCCTGGGACATTCCGGACCTGACCAAGGAAACCGACGCTGCCTTGCTGGAGAAGGATTCGGCCAAGCGCGCCGACATATACAAGGAGCTGCAACAGAAGATCCTCGACACCAGCCCCTTCGTCATTATCCACCAGCAGCTGGAAGTGGCCGGGCTGCGCAAGAACCTCAAGGATTTCAAGCTCGGCCCGAGCTTCGACACCAACTTCGTCTGGCCGGTCTCAAAGCAGTAATCCCGGCGGACGATACGCGTGAGCGTAGTCGACAATCAGCCGGCGGCGGCAGGGCGCGGCAGCGACCGTGCCGTGGCGATTGCCTCGTCGATCGGCCGCTTCCTGGTCATCGCGGTGACGACCTATATCGGTCTTCTTGCGGTGACCTTCTTCATTGGCCGCGTCATCCCGATCGATCCGGTCCTCGCCGTTCTGGGTGACAGGGCTCCCACCGCCGTCGTCGAGCGCACGCGCCGCGAAATGGGCCTCGATCTGCCCTGGATCGAGCAGTTCTACATCTATGTGAAAAGCGCCCTGCGCGGAGATTTCGGCACCTCGGTGCTGACCACCAATCCGGTGATGTCCGATATCCGCCGCGTCTTCCCGGCCACCATCGAGCTCGCGACGCTGGGCACGCTGATCGGCGCCATCATCGGCGTGCCGCTCGGCGTGCTGGCCGCCGTCAAACGCGGCAGCCTGATCGACCAGGTCGCCCGCATCGTCGGCCTCATCGGTTATTCCGTGCCGATCTTCTGGCTCGGCCTGCTGGGGCTGGTGCTGTTCTACGCCAAGCTGCAGTGGATCGCTTTCCCGGCGCGGCTCGATGTCGTCTACGAATACACATTCACGCCGATCACCGGCTTCTACCTGCTCGATGCCGCGATCCAAGGGCAGTGGGACGTTTTCTACGACGCCTGGCGCCATATCGTCCTGCCGGCCGCGCTGCTCGGCTACCTGTCGCTCGCCTATATCAGCCGCATGACCCGCTCCTTCATGCTGAACGAGCTGGCGCAGGAATACATCGTCGCGGCGCGTGCCAAGGGCCTGTCGGAGACGCGCATCATCTGGGGTCACGCGCTGCGCAACGCCGCCGTGCCGATGGTGACGGTCATCGCGCTCTCCTACGCCAACCTGCTCGAGGGCTCGGTGCTGACCGAGACGGTCTTCTCCTGGCCGGGCATCGGCCTCTACATCACCAACTCGCTGCAGAACGCCGACATGAACGCCGTGCTTGGCGGCACCATCGCCATCGGTTCGGTCTTCATTGCCATCAATCTCCTGTCCGATCTGCTCTACCGGCTGCTCGATCCGAGGACCAAGGCCGGATGAGCGCTGGAACCGTCCAATCCCGTCGCGAATGGCTGCTCAGCGAGCGGCCGGCTTCGCGCCTGCAGGCGCGGCTCGGCCGCGCCTATGTCGCGTGGCGGCGCTTCTCCGCCAATCGGTTGGCGTTGGTCGGCCTCATCATCATCATCGCGCTGCTGGTGGTTGCGGCCTTTGCCGATGTGCTGGCGCCTTACTCGCCGACCTTCGGCGACCTCAAGAACTCCCGCCTGCTGGCGCCCAGCGCCGCGCACTGGTTCGGCACCGACGATCTCGGCCGCGACATCTATTCGCGCATCGTCTACGGCGCGCGCTGGACGCTTTACGTGGTGATCCTAGTCGCCGTCATCGCCGCGCCCATAGGCCTTCTGGTCGGCACGATCGCCGGTTATGCCGGCGGCTGGACCGACACGATCCTGATGCGCATCACCGACATCTTCCTCGCCTTTCCCAAGCTGGTGCTGGCGCTGGCCTTCGTCGCGGCGCTGGGACCGGGCATCGAGAACGCCGTGCTGGCGATCGCAATCACCTCCTGGCCGCCCTATGCGCGCATCGCGCGGGCCGAAACGCTGACGGTGCGCAACTCCGACTACATCAAGGCGGTGCAACTGATGGGCGCCTCGCCCTTCCGCATCGTGCTGCGCCACATCATGCCGCTCTGTATCTCGTCGCTGATCATCCGCGTGACGCTCGACATGGCGGGCATCATCCTGACCGCCGCCGGCCTCGGCTTCCTCGGCCTCGGCGCGCAGCCGCCGCTGCCTGAATGGGGCGCCATGATCGCGTCCGGCCGCCGCTTCATCCTCGACCAGTGGTGGGTAGCCGCCGCACCTGGTGCGGCCATCCTCATCGTCAGCCTCGGTTTCAACCTGCTCGGCGACGGACTGCGCGACGCGCTCGATCCCCGGAGTGGCGATCAATGAGCGGTGACCAATGAGCGACACGCTTCTCGAAGTCGACGATCTGCGCGTCACCTTCCCGACCCGCACCGGTCTCGTGCAGGCCGTGCGCGGCGTCTCGTTCTCGCTTGGCCGCGAGCGTCTGGGCATCGTCGGCGAGAGCGGCTCCGGCAAATCGCAGACCGGTCGCGCCATCATGGGCCTGACCCCGCCGCAGGCTGAAGTTTCGGCGAAGAAACTCGCCTTCGACGGCATGGATTTGCTTTCCATATCGCCTCGCCAGCGCCGGGCGCTGCGCGGAAACCGCATCGCCATGATCCTGCAGGACCCGAAATATTCGCTCGACCCGGTGATGACCATTGGCCGCCAGATCGTCGAGACGCTGCGCACGCATGAAAAAGTCTCCAGGGCCGAGGCGCGCGAGCGGGCTTTAGCCATGCTGCAGGCGGTGCAGATCCGCGACCCGGCCCGCGTCTTCGACCTTTACCCGCATGAGGTCTCCGGCGGCATGGGCCAACGCGCCATGATCGCCATGATGCTGGTCACCGGACCCGAACTGATGATCGCCGATGAACCGACCTCGGCGCTCGACGTCACCGTCCAGCTCGATGTGCTCAACATCCTCGACAAGCTGGTCAGCGAGCGCGGCATGGGGTTGATCTTCATCTCGCACGATCTGCGCCTGGTCTCCTCCTTTTGCGACCGCGTCGTTGTCATGTATGCCGGCAAGGTGGTCGAGCAGATCAAGGCCTCCGAACTGCGCGATGCCCGGCATCCCTACACGCGTGGCCTGCTCAACTGCATGCCCAGGATCGGCTTCGAACGCCATCCGTTGCCGGTGCTCGACCGCAAGCCGGAGTGGGCGGCATGACGGCCGCGATCGCCATCGAAGGGCTGGAGGTGGTGTTCGACCGCTTCCGCGCGCTGAAGGGCGTCAGCCTCGAGGTGAAGGAAGGCGATTCCTATGGGTTGGTCGGCGAGAGCGGCTCCGGCAAGTCGACGCTGCTGAGGGCCATTACCGGCCTTGCACCGGTCTTCTCGGGCACCATCACTGTCAACGGCAAGAGGCTTGGCAAGACTCGCGACAAGGCCTTTTACCGCGAGGTGCAGATGGTCTTCCAGGATCCGTACGGCTCGCTGCATCCGCGCCAGACGGTAGATCGTCTGTTGCAGGAGCCTTTGGCCATCCATGGCATTGCGGATGGCGAAAAGCGCATCCAGCGCGCGCTGGACGAGGTCGGCCTCAGCGACGGCTTCCGCTTCCGCTATGCGCACCAGCTCTCCGGCGGCCAGCGCCAGCGCGTCGCCATTGCCCGCGCGCTGATCCTTGAACCCTCGATCCTGTTGCTCGACGAGCCGACCTCGGCGCTCGATGCCTCGGTGCAGGCGGAGGTTTTGAACCTGCTCGAAGAAGTAAGGCGCCGCCGCAAGCTCACCTTCCTGATGGTCAGCCACGACCTCGCCATCATCACCCATATGTGCGAGCGGCTGATGGTGATGCAGAATGGCGAGGCGGTTGAGACGCTGACCGCGAGCCAGCTGATCGGCCATCGCGTGAGCGAGGACTATACGCGGAATTTGCTGAGGGCGAGCGAGGGGTTTGTGAGGGTGTAACTTCCAATTGCTAAGGAGCAGCGGCCTCGCCGCCTTAAGTTTCCGCAATAGAGGCGACCTCCGCCTCGCTGCCTTGCAGTTCCTTCGGCTCCTTGATCCGGAACCACGTCACATAAAGCGCCGGCAGGAACAGCAGCGTGATCGCGGTGCCCGCAATGATGCCGCCCATCATCGCGTAGGCCATCGGTCCCCAGAACACTTCGCGCGCGATCGGGATCAGCGCCAGGCTGGCTGCCGCCGCCGTCAGCGCGATCGGCCGCATGCGGTGCTCGGTCGCCTCGATGACCGCCGCCCAGCGATCCTTGCCTTCTTTGACAAGGTCCTCGATCTGCACGATCAGGATGACCGAGTTGCGGATCAGGATGCCGATCAGCGCCAGCACGCCGAGGATGGCAACGAAGCCGAGCGGCGCGCCGCTGGGCACCAGGGCGGCAACCACGCCAATCAGCCCGAGCGGGGCCACCGCCACCACCAGGAACAGGCGCTGGAAGCTTTGCAATTGCACCATCAGGATGGTCGCCATGATGAACAGCATCAAGGGCACCACGGCCGCGATCGGTCCCTGGCTCTTGGCGCTTTCCTCGACAGATCCCGCCGTCTCGACCGAATAGCCGGTCGGCAGCTTGGCGATGAAGGCGTCGACCGACGGTTTCAGTTCGTTGACGACAGTTGCCGGCAGCACGTCGCCGACCAGGCCGGCGCGCACGGTGATCGTCGGCGTGCGGTTCCGCCGCCACACGGTCGGCTGTTCGAGGTCGTAACGGAAGTTGGCGACCGCTGCGAGCGGGATCGCCTCGCCATTGCCGGTCGGCAGCTGCATGTTCTGCAGCGTCTCGATCGAGCCGCGTTCGGCCTCGCGCGAGCGCGCCACGACATTGATGAGGTAGGTCGCGTCGCGCACCTGCGTGATCGTCGAGCCGCCCACCGTGCTGTTCAGCGCGCTGGCGATGTCGGATGAGGTGATGCCGAGCTGGCGCGCCTTGTCCTGCAGCACGTCGACCCTCAACACGCGCTGCGGCTCGTTCCAGTCGAAGGTGGGCGCGGCGAGCTTTGGATTGGCCGAGATCAAGCCCGCGAATTGCTGCGCCAGCTCGCGCACCGTCTGGATATCGGGACCGCCGACACGGTATTGCACCGGACGCCCGACCGGTGGGCCCAGCTCCAGCGGCTTGACGAAGGCATCGGTGCCGACGAACTCCGCGCGGAGCAGCTTTTCCAGCGCCGGCTTCACCCGATTGCGCGCCTCGATGCTCTTGGTGACGATTACCGTCTGGCCAAAATACGGATTGGCCGGCTGCACGTCATAGGCGAGCACGAAGCGCACCGCGCCCTGGCCGATATAGGAGGAGAAGTGGTCGATGTCGGGATTGCCGACCAGCGCGCGCTGTTCGAAGCGCTCCATCTGGTCGCGCGTCTCCGTGATCGAGGAGTTCTGCGGCAGGTTCCAGTCGACGATCAGCTCCGGCCGGTCGGAAGGCGGGAAGAACTGCTGTTGGACGAGGCCGAAGCCGGCAATCGAGGCCGCAAACAGAAGCACCGTCGCGATGATCGTCAACCAATGACGGCGCACGGAGAAGACAAGCACGCGCCGGAACAGCGACGTGAAGCGTCCGGGCTGGTCATGATGCTTCTCCTTCATCGTCGCGGGCAGGATGGTCACGCCAAGCAGCGGCGCAAACAGCACCGCCACGATCCATGACACCAGCAGCGACACCGCGATGACGACGAACAGCGTGAAGGTATATTCGCCGGCCGCGCTCGAGTTGAGGCCGATCGGGATGAAGCCGGCGACCGTCACCAGCGTGCCGGTCAGCATCGGGAAGGCGGTCGATGTGTAGACGTAGGTCGCCGCCTTGCGCAGATTGTCGCCGACCTCCAGCCGCGCCACCATCATCTCGACCGCGATCATCGCGTCGTCGACCAAAAGGCCGAGGGCGATGATAAGCGCGCCGAGCGAAATGCGCTGCAGCGAGATACCAAGGTAGGCCATGACGGTGAAGGTGATGGCCAAAACCAGCGGGATGGACAGCGCGACGACGAAACCGGCGCGCAGACCGAGGCTGATGAAGGAGACGGCAAGCACGATCGCCACGGCCTCGAACAGCGCCCGCGTAAAGCCCGAGACCGCTTCCTCGACGATGACCGGCTGGTCGGCGACCAGATGGACGCCGACGCCGACCGGCAGGTCGGCCAGCACCTTCTGCATCTCCTCATGCAGCGCCTCGCCGAATTTGAGGAGATTGGCGTTAGGCTTCATTCCGATGGCAAGCCCGATCGCATCCTGGCCGTTGAATCGGAACAAGGCCGTCGGCGGGTCGACATAACCGCGCCGGATCGTCGCCACGTCGCTCAGCCGGAAGAAGCGGTCGTTGACGCGAATATTGATGGCGCGCAGGCTCTCCTCGGAGGTGAACTGGCCGCCGACGCGCACGCTGATGCGCTCCGGCCCGGACTGAATGACGCCGGACGGCGTGATGGCATTCTGCGCCTGCAGGCTGGCGACGATCGCCTGCTGGTTGAGGCCAAGCGCCGCGATCTGGCGCGTCGAGAATTCGAGATAGATGGCCTCATCCTGCGCGCCGACCAGATCGACCTTGCCGGCGTTCGGCACGGTCAGGATCTTGGTGCGGACATCCTCGACATAGTCGCGCAGCTGGCGTGGCGTCAGCCCATCGGCGGTGAACGCATAGATGTTGCCGTAGACGTCGCCGAAACGGTCGTTGAAGAACGGTCCCTGCACCCCTTGCGGAAACTGCGCCCTGATGTCGTTGACCATGTTGCGCACCTGAAGCCAGTTCGGCACGACGTCGCGCGCCTTGGTGGTGTCCTTCAGGTTGACGAAGATGACGGTCTGGCCAGCGGTGGTGACGGATCGGGTGAAGTCGAGGCTGTCGAGCTCCTCGAGCTTCTTCTCGATGCGGTCGGTGACCTGCTGCACCGTCTCCTTGACCGAGGCGCCGGGCCAATTGGCCTGGATGATCATGGTCTTGATGGTGAAGGCTGGGTCTTCCTCGCGGCCGAGATTGAGATAGGAGAAGATGCCGGCGACCACGAAGACCAGCATGAAATACCAGACCATGGAACGGTGGCTGAGCGCCCAGTCGGAGAGATTGAAGCCCTTCATCAGACCCCACCCTCCGGTACTTTCACCTTCTGGCCTTCACTCAAACTGTGGGCGCCGGCGGTGACGACGCGCATGCCGGCCTCGAGGCCTTCAGCCACCGTGAAGCTGCCGCCTTTCTTCGAGGCGATCTTGATCTCCCGCGTGCTCACGCTGGAGGATTGCGGATCGACGATCCAAACTTTTTGAGAGCCGTTCTTTTCGAGCAGCGCAGAAATCGGCAGTTCGATCGTCGGCGTGACCTTGGTCATGCGTGTCGCGGTGATCGTCGAGCCCAGCCGGAACGCCGTCGGTGGATTGACGAGCGTCAGCTTCACGCGGCGCGTGCGGGTGGCGCCTTCCGACTGCGGCGCGATCTCGCGCAGCTTGGCGTCGGTTTTGATGCTCGGCAGTGATTGCAGGACGATCTCGAAGGGCATGCCGACGCTGAGGTCGCCGATCAGTTGATCCGGAATGTCGACCACCGCCTCGCGCGGGTCGGTGCGCGCCACGGTGACCACCGTCTGCCCGGCGGAAACCGTCTGGCCGACCTCGGCGCCGGTAGCGGTGACGACCCCATCGAAGTCGGAGAACAGCCGAGCATAGCCGAGCTGTTCCTGCGATTTGGCCAGAGCGGCGTTGGCGCGCTCGACCCCGGCCTGCGCTGCCTGCCTCGCCTGTTGCGCGGCATCGAAGGTGGCCTGCGAGGTGTTGGCCGATGCAAGCAACTGGCGCTGGCGATCCTCGCTGGCGGCGGCGTTGGTGAACTGCGCCTGCGCGTTCGACAAATCCGCTTTCGATGCCTGGACGGCGAGCTCCAGCGCCGTCGGGTCGAGCGCGGCGATCGTCGTGCCCTTGGTGACGAGGTCGCCGACCTTGACGTCGCGCGAGACGACGCGGCCGAGCAGGCGGAAGGCGAGGTCGGCGCTGTATTGCGGCTCGACCGACCCGGCGAAGCCGAAGGCCTCGACGGTTTTCGGTTCGACCACGACCGACAGCACCGGCCGGATGATCTCCGGCGGCTTCTCTTCCGAGCGTGAGCAGGCGGCAAGCGCTGCAAGGATCAGCAGCGGAGCGATGTGCGGCAGCCGGTTCATTGCTTCGCCCCCGACACCTCGATCGTCTGCCCGGGGCTCAGCAGCTGCCCGCCGGCGGTGACGACGCTCTGGCCTTCCTGCAACCCCTTGTCGACGACGACCACGCCGGAATCGAAGGCGAGCACCTCGATCGGCGCCGTCGTCACCGCCTTGCTCGCCGGGTCGACGATCCACACGGCGGGCTGGCCGGCGGCCGAGGTGAGTGCCTGCCAGGGCAACAGGATGGCTTTGACGGACCTGGCGCTGACCGTGCCGATCACGGCAGCACCGAGCGGCATGCCAGCAGGCGTGTCGGGTATGCCGACCTTGACCCGGATCGATCCCGACGCGGTATCGACCGCCGGCGAGATTTCTCGCACCTTACCGACCGCCCGGACCTGCGGGTCGGCAAGCAGCGTGATCGTCACCGCGGGAGAAGGCGGCGTCTGGACAACCAGAGTTTCATGCACGTTGAAGACGGCGTCGCGGTCGCCGTCCTCGGCGATGGTGAACACGGTCTGCGCCGCCTGCACCACCTGCCCGGCCTCGACCTGGCGCGCCGTGATGACGCCGGCCGCACCCGCCTTGAGCTCGGTGTAGGAAAGGTTTTCCTTGGCGTTGGCCAGGGCGCTGTTCGCGGCATCGACGCTGCCTTGCGACACCTTCAGTGTCTGGTTGGCGGCATCGAACTCTCGCCTTGTGGTGAAGCCCCGGGCCAACAGGGTCTTCTGCCGCTCATAGGTAGCCGCGGCCTGCGTCAGCTGCGCCTGCGCCGCGTCGAGGTCGGCCTGGGCCGAGCGCAGGTCCGATTCCTGTTCCTGCGGATCGAGGCGGGCAAGCACCGTGCCCTGATCGACGTGCTGGCCGACATCGGCCAGCCGTTCGGCGACGCGGCCGCCCACACGGAAAGACAGATTGTTGAGCGTGCGGGCTGCGATCACGCCGGTCAGCGAGGTTCGCGGCGCATAATCGGCAAGGGCGATCGTCTGGGTGGTCACCACCACCGGCAATTTC